>Ga0193753_10004410_pt1 | contig 10049 bp, 10 predicted proteins | sample H1c2metaG_FD_144925 | JGI IMG/M metagenome (GOLD analysis project Ga0193753, IMG submission 144925) | Soil microbial communities from a riparian zone of the East river system, Colorado, United States - H1c2 | ecosystem: Environmental > Terrestrial > Soil > Riparian zone | place: USA: East... | reverse complement strand
GGAGTTCGCGATGCCGAAAACCACTAGTCTTGCCGTCGTGATGGATCCGATCGCGAAGATCAAATTTGCGAAGGACTCCACACTTGCGATGTTGCTTGCGGCGGCTTCCCGTGGCTGGCAACTCACCTATTTCGAGCAGTCGGACCTCTTCCTGCGTGATGGCGTCGCTCTCGGGCGTGGCCGGGATTTGCAGGTGTTCGCGAATCCCGCGAAGTGGTTTGAGCTCGGCGAGCCCTCACTGCGTCAACTCGGTGACTTCGACTGCGTATTCATGCGCAAGGATCCACCTTTCGACGCCGAATACATCTACACCACCTACATTCTCGAACGCGCGGAAATCCAGGGCGCGTTCGTCGCCAACCGGCCGCAGGGCCTGCGCGACATGAACGAGAAAGTTTTCACCGCGTGGTTTCCACAGTGCTGTGCGCCCACGCTCATCACTCGCTCTGCCTCCGACATCACCGCGTTCGCCACCGAGCACGGCAAGATCGTCGTCAAACCGCTCGACGGCATGGGCGGCAAGTCCATTTTCGTCACCGAGCGGGGCGACAAGAACCTGCCGGTCATCATCGAAACACTGACCGACTACGGGCAGCGCTTCGCCATAGCGCAGCGCTACGTCCCCGAGATCTCCGTAAGCGGCGACTCGCGCGTGTTGCTGATCGACGGTCAGCCAGTCCCCTACGCGCTCGCCCGCATCCCCGCCGCCAACGACAACCGCGGCAACCTGGCCGCCGGAGCCACGGGTGTGGGGCGCGAATTGAACGAGCGCGACCGGTGGTTAGCGGCCGAAATCGGCCCCAGGCTCGCCGAACTGGGAATGGTGTTCGTGGGAATCGACGTCATCGGCGGCTTCGTGACCGAGATCAACGTCACGAGTCCGACAGGAATTCGTGAACTCGACGGCCAGTTCGGGCTCAATATTGGAGATATGGTAATTGCCGCATTCGAGCGCCGCATAGGCGCCAAGAAGCCCTGAGATGAGTGCCCGCGCGCTGCAAATGCGCGAAGGCATCGCGCCCACGCGCGATCGCCTCACTACGACCGTCTTCATGGCGGCCCTGGTCCACGGGGTCATCATCGTAGGCGTCACGTTCGGCTCCGTGAAGCACGACTCCGCCGGCGCGCCGGGGCTGGAAGTCCTGATCGTCTCCGAAGACGTACCCGTAGCCCAACGCAATGACACCGCCACCTATCTCGCCCAGCGCACCCAGCTCGGCTCCGGCAACAGCGTCGATCCGGCCGAGGCGCGTTCGCCGCGCGCGACCGCCGAGCACGCGGCGCGTAATGGCCGCGCCGACGGCACGACCCTGGCGGAAGATGCCGGTGCCCTGCTCGCCGTCGCCGACAACCGTGCGCTAACTACCTCCGCGCCGCAGCCGGAAATCCTCTATTTCGCGCCGCCCGCCAGCCTGATCGAAACGGCCGAAGTGCCGGTGCAGACCGACGGCAACAGCGAACGCGACAAGCTCGGCGTCGACGAAGCCGAGGATCAGAAAATACGCGGCCCGCAGCGCGACGAACTGTGGGTGACGCCCGACACCCGCCAGGCGCTGGTGGCGCCGTATCTGGTGGCCTGGCGACTCAAGATCGAACGCCTCGGTACGATGAATTTCCCCCAGGCCGCGTGGCGTGCACCAGGAACTCGCAACCCGGACGTCGAAGTGGTGATCCTGGCTGACGGCACGCTCGAATCCGCCACGATTCGCCGCTCCAGCGGCTCGGCCAAACTCGATCAGGCGGCGACGGACATATTGAAACTGGCAAGTCCGTTCGATCCTTTCCCGAAAGAACTCTCCGACAAGTACCGGCTGTTGCGTTTCACCTACGGTTGGGAGTTCGACGGACAAAAGGTCGGCCGCGGAGCCGTGACCGCACCGGCGGATTCACGGTAAAGTGCGCCGCATATGAGCGGCAACACCAGCCTGTCGAATCACCTGCTGATTGCGATGCCTCAGCTCACCGATCCGAACTTTTCCCAGACCGTTTCCCTGATCTGCGAACACGGCGAGAAAGGGGCGCTCGGCATCGTGCTCAACCGTCCGTTGTCGATGACGCTGAGCGAAGTCTTCGAGCAGATGAAAATCGACCCCACCGACAAGAAGGCCGCGGATCTGCCGGTGCTGCGCGGCGGCCCGGTGCATCAGGACCGCGGCTTCGTCCTCCATCGTCCGGGCGGCGAATGGGACAGTACCCACAAGATTTCCGACCAGATCCAGGTCACGACCTCGCGCGACGTGCTCGCGGCCATGGCCTCGGGGTCCGGTCCCGACAAGGCCTTCATCGCGCTGGGGTATGCGGGCTGGGAAGCCGGCCAACTCGAAAAGGAAATGCTCGACAACTCCTGGTTGTCGGTGCCGGCGGATGAAAGCGTGATTTTCGATCTGCCTTACGAGGAGCGCTGGCTCGCGACGCTCCGGTTGCTCGGCGTCGAACCCGGGCAGCTCACCTCGTTCTCCGGTCATGCCTGATCAGGCTCCCGGAAAACCAACAATAGTCGTCGCACTCGACTTCGGACTCAAACGTATTGGCATCGCGAGCGGCGACACGCTGACTCGCTCCGCCCACCCCCGCACCACGGTATCCAACGGTCCGCAGGGACCCGACTGGAAAGCCATCGAGCGCGTGCTGGCCGACACACGGCCGGCGCGAATCGCGGTGGGCGAGCCCTATAATGCCGACGGCTCGGCGAGCCCGCTCACCGAGACCACGCGCCGGTTCGCCGCCGATCTTGGCCTCCGCAGTGGACTGCCCGTCGACCTGGTCGATGAACGCCACTCCTCGCAGGATGCGGAAGAGCGGCTGCGCGCCGCGCGCGCCAGCGGCGAACGCCGGCGGCGCGTGACGCGCGCGGACGTGGATGCGGCGGCCGCGGCGGTGATCCTGGAACGATGGTTCGAACTTCAGACGACAAAGAAATGACGCAACAGACTCGCGCCGATGGCACCCTGCGGCACCTGCTCACCCTCGAGGGGATGAACCGCGCGCAGATCGAGGCGCTGCTCACGCGCGCGCAGAAATTCGTCAAGCCGATAGGCGTTGCGCCCGTGCACAATCAGAGCCTCGCCGGCGTCACGGTGGCGAATCTTTTCACGGAGCCCTCGACGCGCACCAGAGTGTCGTTCGAGCTGGCCGCCAAACGGCTCGGCGCCGACGTGGTCAATCTCGAAGTGCAGCTGTCCTCGCGTGTGAAGGGCGAGAGCATGCTCGACACGATCTACACGCTCGAAGCCTGTCACGTCGACGTGTTCGTGATCCGCGATGCCGAAGCCGGCGTGCCGGGCCTGGTCGCCTCGCACGTGCGGCCACACGCGAGTGTGTTGTCGGCGGGAGAGGCCCACGTGGCGCACCCCACGCAGGGCCTGCTGGACGCGCTGACCATCCTGCAGGCGAAGCAGAAGTTCGACGGGCTGAAGATCGCGATCGTCGGTGACATCAAGCACTCGCGCGTGGCCCGATCCGCCTGGCACGTGCTCGCGACTCTCGGGGTCGCCGAGATTCGCATCGTCGCGCCGAAGGCGCTGATGCCCGACGACAGCGAATTCGCGGGCGCCGTACGCCACACCTCGATCGACTCAGGCATCGCCGGCGTCGACGTCGTCATGATGCTGCGCATCCAGAAGGAACGCATGGCCACCGCGGCCATCCCGGATGCGGATCGTTACTTCGCCCAGTTCGGGTTGTCGGCGGAACGCCTGGCCCGCGCCAAACCGGACGCCATCGTGATGCATCCGCAGCCGATGAATCGCGGCATCGAAATCGCCTCCGATGTCGCCGACGGCGCGCAATCGGTGATCCGCGACCAGGTGCGCAATGGCGTCGCGGTGCGCATGGCGGTGCTCGAAGCGGTGATCGAGGGGCGTCGATGAGCGCCCTGCCCCACGAAGAGACGGGCCGCGGCCGCGGCGTACACCCCGCGCATCGCGGCAGCATTTTTCTCGAAGACGGCAAGGTCATTTCTCACGAAGAATGGCCCGGCGAGCAATTCGTCCTGCGCATCTTCGCGCCCAGGTGCGCGGCGCGCGCGCAGCCTGGCAGCTTCGTGCATCTGACCTGCGACCCCACGGTGCCGATGCGCCGGCCGCTGTCCATCCAGCGCGTGAATGCGCCGGAAGGCTGGGTCGAGATCCTCTACAAGATCGTGGGGCCGGGATTGCGCGCGCTGAGCACACGCCGCGCCGGCGACGCGCTCAGCGTACTCGGGCCCATCGGCCAGCCCTTCCGGCCAGACCCTGCGCGCCCACGCTCCCTGCTGGTCGGCGGCGGCGTTGGCATTCCGCCGATGGTGTTCCTGGCCGAGTGGATGTGCGAGCAGCCGGGCAAGCCCTGGAAGCCGCTGGTGCTCATGGGCTCCGAAATCCCGTTTCCATTCAAGACGCGGCCGTCGACCATCCTCGTTCCGGGAATTCCCGCCGGCAGCATCGGCGCGATGCCCTTGCTCGATGGCTGGGGCGTGCCGAGCCGGCTCGCCAGCAAGGCAGGCTTCCCGGGCTGCTACGACGGCTTCGTCACGCAGCTCGCCGATGAGTGGTTAGGCTCGCTCGACCCGGCCGCCAAAGCCGAAGTCGAAGTGTTCTCCTGCGGTCCGACCCCGATGCTCGAGGCGCTGGCGAAGGTGGCCGCGAAACACGGCGTGCCCTGCCAGGTGTCGCTCGAAGAGTTCATGGCCTGCGCGGTCGGCGGCTGCGCCGGCTGCACGGTCAGGGTGAACACGCCCGACGGCCCCGCGATGAAGCGCGTGTGCGTCGATGGCCCGGTGTTCGACTCGCGCGCCGTGTTCGGCTGACGCAGCGGCGGCGCCTAATGCGCGCTGACGATCTCGCCGCCTTTCACGACCAGGCGCACCTGGCGGACCGCGCGGATTTCCGCGCCCGGGTCGCCCGTGACGGCGACCAGATCGGCTAACAACCCGGCGCGGATCGATCCGACCCGATCGTCGATCTTGAATGCCCGTGCGTTGATCGAGGTCGCCGCGGTGAGCACCTCGAGCGCGGACATGCCGTATTCCTGCATGAGCTCCAGCTCGCGCGCGTTGTCGCCATGCGCGAAGACACCAACGTCACCGCCCGCGCACAGGGTCACTTTGGCCGCGCGCGCGGCCGCGAACGCCTTGCGCTCGAGCTCGAGCGCCGCCGGCAGCGGCGGTTTTCCGTCCCAGCCGCGGTACCGCGCGATCGCATCGCCCGCCGCGAGTGTCGGGCACAGCACGATGCCGCGCTTCGCCATCTCGCGGAAGACTTCCGGCGTGCCACCATATCCGTGCTCGATCGTGTCGACTTGCGCGGCGATGGCGCGTCGCATCCCCTCCGCCGTGCTCGCGTGTACCGCGACGGTGCGGCCCGCGTCGTGTGCCGCCTGCGTGGCGGCACGCAGCTCGGCCGCCGTGAACGTGGGACGACTGTCTTCGCCCGGGCGCCAGCGATAGTCGGCGTACAGCTTGATGAGGTCCGCGCCCGCCGCGATCTGCCGGCGCACCGCGAGCACGATTCCCTCGCCGCTGGCTTCCTCCGCGCCCTGCGGGATCGCAACGCCGGGCTCGAAACCCTTCGGGCCATACGCGCCGGTGGCCACGATGGCGCGGGTCGCGACCAGCATGCGCGGCCCGGGCACGATGCCCTGGTCGATCGCGCTCTTCAAACCGACGTCCGCGTAACCGGCGCCTTCGGTCCCGAGGTCGCGTTCGGTGGTGAAGCCGGCCAGCAACGTGGCGCGCGCATGGTTCACGGCGCGCGCGGTGCGCAATGCGAGCGACTCGTGCAGCACCTGCTCGTCCCAGGCCGTCTCGTTGTAAGGATGCAGGAACAAGTGCCCGTGCCCTTCTATGAGACCGGGAAGCAGCGTGGCTCCGGCCAGTTCGATACGGCGCGCGTTCGCGGGCGCCGCCACGTTGGTGCCGGCGGCCGTGATGCGCTCACCGGTGACGAGCACCTGCCAGCCGGCGTGCATCGTGGCGCCGTCGAAGACGCGGTCGGGCACCAGCAGCAATGGCGCGTCGTCGGCGCGCGCCGCGGATGCGACCGCGCACAGCACCGTGAACAGCAGTGAAACGTATCGGGTTTTCACGAGCGACCTCGCCTGCATGAGCCGGGCAAGTCTACGCGAGCGTTGCCACGCGCCGGATCCCACCTTGTGAAGCGCGGGCCTAGAGAACCGCCGTCATCCTGATGGAAACGAGCAGGCCCGGCAGCTCAGGTCCCAGGCGCCCGACGGTACGCGCTGGCGGATCCGTGGTGAAAAACTTCGCATACTCTTCGTTGAGTCCGATGAAATCGCCGGGCCGCGCCAGCAACACCTGGACTTCGACCACGCGGTCGCGCGTCGCGCCCGCCGCGCGCAGGATGTGCTCGCAATTGATGAGAGCCTGGCGCGCCTGCTCCTGGATCGTGGGCCCCACCGGCCGGTTCGTCCGCGGGTCCACGCCGGACATGCCCGCCACGTAAACAGTCGAGCCGACCTTCACCGCCTGGCTGTAAAGCGTCGACTGATTGGGCGCGTCCGCCGTCCTGATGATCTCTCGTTTCATGCGGCGGCAGGTTAGGTGGCGCGCGGCGGCGAGTCCCGGGCGATTGCCGGGATTTCCACGGGATCGTCGCGAGCCGCGTCAGCAGAAACGCGAGCGGGACGGGTCAGCCGAAGTTGATCTTGGCTTCGAGGTTCGAGCGCGAATCGGCGTTGACGAGCGCCTCTTCCAGCTCGATGCGGTTCTGCTTGTAGAGATTGAGCAGCGCCACGTCGAAACTCTGCACGCCGCGCTCCGAGCTCGCGACGATCGCTTCCTTGATCGCGCTGACGTCGCCCTTCTTCACCAGTTCGGTGATGTACGGCGTGTTCAGCATGACTTCGACGGCGGCGAGGCGTTTGCCGTCCTTCGTCACGACCAGCCGCTGCGAGCAGATCGCGCGCAGGTACTGCGACAGGTCGAGGAAGATCTGCTTGTGCTGGTCCTGCGGGAACATGTTGATGATGCGATCCAGCGTTTCGGCGCTGTTGTTCGCATGCAGGGTCGAGAGAACGAGATGGCCCGTGCCGGACAGGTTGATCGCCGCTTCCATCGTTTCGCGGTCGCGGATTTCGCCGATCAGGATGACGTCGGGGGCGGCCCGCATGACCCCGCGCAACGCGCGCGCAAAACTCTTCGTGTCCAGTCCCACTTCGCGCTGGTTGACGATGGAACGCTTGTTCGTGTGCAGGAATTCGATCGGATCCTCGATCGTGACGATGTGATCCGACGAGGTCTCGTTGCGGTGATTGATCATCGCCGCGATGGAAGTGGACTTGCCCGAGCCCGTGGCGCCCACCATCAGGATGAGCCCGCGCTTCATCATGATGAGGTCCTTGAACATGTCGGGCAGGCCGAGCTGGTCGAGCTTCGGCATGTCGGCGCTGATGTAGCGCAGCACCATCGCGGGGTAGCCGCGCTGGTAGAAAATGTTGACGCGGAAACGCCCGAGCCCGGGCTCGGAGATCGCGAAGTCGATTTCGAGCTCGCGCTTGAAGCTCTCGAGCTGGTCGGCGGTCATGAGGCCATAGGCCGCCTGGCGCACGGTTTCCGGCGTCAGCACCTGCTTGTTGATCGGCAGGATCGCGCCTTCGATCTTCACCTTGATGGGCGAATTCGACGTAAAGAAGAGATCCGAAGCCTTGCGCTCGACCATCAGCTTGAAAAGCGGACGCGTGTTCAGAACCATCGGCGTGTTGTCGCCGGTCGCGTGCTTGGCCTTGAGCGTCTCTTCGAGCTCCGCGCCGACCGACGTCAGGTCCACCTTGCTGCGCTTCGATTCGGGCATTTAGAACGAGCGGCCTTGTTGTTCTTCATCGACCATGCTGAGCGTGCCGCCGTCGTCGAGGTTCTTCACTTCGCGCTTGCTCTCGAGCTTGATGCGCAGGCGCAGCTCGTTCTTGGAATCCGCGTTTCGCAACGCGTCTTCGTACGAGATGAAGCCGGCTTCGTAGAGGTCGTACAGCGCCTGGTCGAAGGTCTTCATGCCGACGCGGTTGGAGCGCGACATGACGTCTTTGATTTCCTGGACCTTGCCCTTGAAGATCAGATCCTGGATCAACGGCGAATTGAGCATGATTTCCATCGCCGCCACGCGGCCCGAGCCGGATTCGCGCGGCACGAGGCGCTGCGACACGAGCGCGCGGATGTTGAGCGACAGATCCATCAGCAGCTGTTCGCGCCGCTCGTCGGGGAAGAAGTTGATGATGCGATCGAGCGCCTGGTTGGAACTGTTCGCGTGCAACGTCGCCAGCACGAGGTGACCGGTTTCGGCGAATTGAATGCCGTATTCCATCGTCTCGCGGTCGCGGATTTCTCCGATCAGAATGACGTCCGGCGCCTGGCGCAGCGTGTTCTTCAGCGCCGCATGCCAGTTTTCCGTGTCCACGCCCACTTCGCGGTGCGTGATCACGCAGCCTTTGTGCTGATGCACGTATTCCACCGGATCTTCGATGGTCACGATGTGGCCGCGGGTTTTCTCGTTGCGATAACCGACCATCGCGGCGAGCGAGGTCGACTTGCCCGAGCCGGTGCCGCCCACCAGGATCACGAGGCCGCGCTTGGACAGCACCACCTCTTTGAGCACCGGCGGCAGCTCGAGCTCCTCGAGCGTCGGGATCTTCGAATTGATCAGGCGGATGACGCAGCCGGTCTGACCCTGCTGCACGAAGGTATTGACGCGGAAGCGGCCGATGCCCGGCGGCGCGATCGCGAAATTGCATTCCTTGGTGGCGTCGAATTCCTTGGTCTGCCGATCGTTCATGATCGCGCGGACCAGGACCGCCGATTGCTCCGCGGTCAGGGCGCGCTCGGACTGCGGGCGAACCTCGCCGTCGATCTTGATCGCCGGGGGAAAGCCCGCCGTGATGAACAGGTCGGAAGCCTTCTTGTCGACGACGCGACGCAGAAGGTCCTGCATGAGCTTGATGCCTTGTTCCCTGTCCATTGCGAATTATCCTCAGCGCCTGCGGCGCGAATTCAATCCCGGCTTGCTTCCGCAAACCGGGTCCGTCAGTACGCGCCCGAGACGCTCACAGCGCATCCTTGTTTGAGGCCTTGTAGCGAGCTTCTTCCTTGCTGACGACGCCCTTGGCGACGAGGTCCGCGAGGCATTGATCGAGCGTCTGCATGCCCGCCTGTGCGCCGGTCTGGATGGACGAATACATCTGCGCGATCTTGCCTTCGCGAATCAGGTTACGAATGGCGGGCGTGCCGATCATGATCTCGTGCGCGGCGATACGGCCCCCGCCGTTGCGCTTGAGCAGCGTCTGCGAAATCACCGCGCGCAACGATTCGGACAACATGGCGCGGACCATTTCCTTTTCCTGCGCCGGGAACACGTCGACGATGCGGTCGATGGTCTTGGCGGCGGAGCTGGTGTGCAGCGTGCCGAACACCAGGTGGCCGGTTTCGGCGGCGGTCAGGGCGAGGCGAATGGTTTCCAGGTCGCGCATTTCGCCGACCAGCACGACGTCCGGATCTTCGCGCAGCGCCGAGCGCAACGCCTCGGAGAAGCCGAGCGTGTCCCGATGCACTTCGCGCTGGTTCATGAGGCAGCGTTTGCTCTCATGGACGAATTCGATGGGGTCCTCGATCGTGATGATGTGATCGGGACGGTTGTCGTTGCAGTGGTTCACCATGCCCGCGAGCGTGGTGGACTTGCCCGAGCCCGTGGGGCCTGTGACCAGGACCAGGCCGCGCGGCAGCATGCACAGGTCGCGGAAGATCTTCGGACACGCGAGATCGTCGAGCGACAGGATGACCGAGGGAATGTTGCGGAACACGGCGCCGGCGCCGCGGTTCTGGTTGAACGCGTTCACGCGGAAGCGCGCGAGCTTCGGGATCTCGAACGAGAAATCGGTCTCGAAGAACTCTTCGTAATTCTTGCGCTGCTTGTCGTTCATGATGTCGTACACCATGCCGTGCACTTCCTTGTGGGAAAGCGCGGGCATGTTGATACGTTTCATGTCGCCGTCGACACGGATCATCGGCGGCACACCGGCGGACAGGTGCAAGTCCGAGGCGTTATTCTTTACGGCGAAAGCGAGGA
>Ga0193753_10004409_pt1 | contig 10050 bp, 6 predicted proteins | sample H1c2metaG_FD_144925 | JGI IMG/M metagenome (GOLD analysis project Ga0193753, IMG submission 144925) | Soil microbial communities from a riparian zone of the East river system, Colorado, United States - H1c2 | ecosystem: Environmental > Terrestrial > Soil > Riparian zone | place: USA: East River... | reverse complement strand
AAAAGATGACAGTATGCCCCAGATCCTGAAAATGCTTCATCTTGCGCAGCAGGACAGTGTGGCCAAGATGTAGATCGGGCGCCGTGGGGTCGAAGCCGGCCTTTACGCGGAGCGGCCGGTTGTCTTTCGAGGCGGCGGTCAGGCGCTCGCGCAAGTCTTCTTCGCGAATCAGTTCGGCGAGACCCTTTTTCAGGTACGCCAGTTGCTGCTCAACAGGAGGAAAAGGCAATCGCCTCTAGTTTAAGGCGTGACGGTAATCGGCCCGGCCAGCGAGCTCGCGCGCAGCCGGTGGCGGCTGGCGAGCGTCGAGAGGTCTTGGGAATCCAGCACCTCGGAGCCCTCGAGATCCAAATAATACATGACGGACCGGCTGCTGGGATTGTGCTTGAGGCCGAACATGTGGCCGATTTCGTGCACTGCCGTAAGGAACATCTCTTCGCGTGTGAGCGGCGCAGTCGGATTGAACGCGATCCAACCTTGAAAGTTGTCCCAGTCGGTGAATTGGGACCGCGCCACGATGCTTCTCTTCAATATGGATGGTGTGCCATCCACGAGTTGCACCGCGCAGGTCGCGGATGCATCTTCGTGCCAGCGCATGTCGAGGACCTGCGACCAGAAATCCATCGCTTCGCGGAATTCCCGTCCTAGCGCGGGATTAGACGTGGAAATTTTCACGCCCAAGTTCATCGGTTCGCGCCGCAGCAACTGAGATCGTTGCTCACAAGGCGAAAAATCACCAATCCAGTTTGTAGTGCGCTGGTCGGCGAACGAGACAGGCACGACCGCCGCAAACGCCAAAAATAGAGCAATACAGATTACAGTGCAGATCCGCCAGGTAGACATCTTGCTCACGAAAGGTGTGCGTACCTGGCAGGCGTTTCTCTCGCACCCGGCCCCCTCAGAAAAATCTGGAGGGCCCTTCCGTCAGTACGGTATGCTGGCAGCCAGTTCCCATGACCCTGCACACGGTCGACTGGATCATCGCGGCGGCCTGCATTATCATTTGTTTTCTTCCGGCATTTGCCTTTGGGAAGCGGGCGAGCAAGAACACCACGGAATTTTTCGCCTCGGGGCGTTCGGTGCCTTGGTGGCTGGCCGGCATTTCGCTGGTGGCGACCACATTTTCGAGCGATACGCCAAATCTGGTGGCGAACATTGTGCGAACTCAGGGTGTGGCCGGCAACTGGCAGTGGTGGGCGTTCACGCTCACGGGCGTCGCTACGGTCTTTTTCTACGCCAGGCTGTGGCGCCGGTCGGGAGTCCTAACGGACCTCGAATTCTACGAACTGCGTTATTCCGGCAAATCGGCCAGCGCCGTGCGCGGCTTTCGGGCGATTTATCTGGGATTGCTTTTCAACTGCATGATCATGGCAAGCGTTGATCTGGCGGCTTGCAAGATCGCCAATGTACTGTTTGGGCTGAGCCGTTGGGAAACGCTGCTGATGGTTGGCACGCTCAACGTGGTTTTCGCCGCGCACTCCGGATTATGGGGAGTGTTGGTGATCGACATGTTCCAGTTCTTCATCAAGATGACCGCGGTGATCGCGGCGGCGTATTTTGCGGTCACGCTGCCACAGGTGGGCGGTTTGAGCGGAATGGTCGAGAAGCTGGAGCACATGCGCGGTCCCGGCGGTCTGCATTTTTTGAATATCCTGCCCGATTTCCGGAACAACTGGGAGCTGGCCGTTGCGGTATTCATCATGCCGCTGGCGGTGCAATGGTGGGCGGTCTGGTACCCCGGAGCGGAGCCGGGTGGCGGCAGTTACGTGGCGCAGCGCATGCTGGCATCAAAGTCTGAAAAAGATTCATTAGGCGGCGTCTTGTTCTTCAACCTGGCGCACTACATCCTGCGGCCCTGGCCCTGGATTTTGGTAGCGCTTGCTTCGCTGGTGGTCTACCCAACCTTGGCCGATATTCAACGCGCCTTTCCGAATGTGGATCCGTCGTTGATCGGTCCCGATATCGCTTTCCCGGCGATGCTGAAGTTCTTGCCGGCCGGCTGGATAGGGCTCATGGTGGGCGGCCTGGTGGCGGCGAATTCCTCGACCATTCTGAGTCATTTGAACTGGGGCGCTTCCTATCTGGTTCACGATTTCTACCGGCGCTTCTTGCGGCCGAGCGAAAGCGAGGGTCATTATGTCCTGGCGGGACGGCTCGCCACCATATTGCTATTTGTGCTGTCGTCCGCCCTGGTGTTCGTCCTGCAAACCGCGCAAGAAACGTTTTATCTGATCTTGCAAGTAGGCGCGGGGACCGGGTTGCTCTATTTGCTGCGCTGGTTTTGGTGGCGCATCACGGCCTGGTGCGAAATTGCGGCCATGCTCGCGTCCTTCGGGACTTCGGTCGTGTTTCTGATACTGGGCCGCCGTGGTGTGGTTATTGGCACGGACCAGCAGTTGCTGGTTACGGTAGCGCTTACAACGATCTGCTGGCTTATTACTGCATACTTAGGGCCACAAACGGACCCGGCGAAACTAGTCGAGTTTTACCAGAAAGTCCGGCCGTTCGGACCCGGCTGGAAACGCGTGCGGATAGAGGCGGGTGTGTCGGAAGCCGAAGCCGCCGCCTGGGCGCGGACGGATAACATTCCTCTGGCGCTACTCGGCTGGGTTTCGGGCACGGTACTCATATGGTCGGCTTTATTCACCGTCGGGAACTTCCTATATGGAAGGATGGGGTACACCACGGCCCTTTTGAGCGTTTCAATTCTAAGCGGACTGGTACTGATCTCCGTGGTCCGTCGTCTTTGGAAGTAACCCGGAGTAAGTGGGAACTTTCCCCCTAACTGTTCCGTTCTTTCTTTGAGCGCGGGTATGTCAGTATAGAGAATACCCTTCGTTTCGAGGATTTAGCCGTCGTGTCGCTTGTTTATTCGCCTCCCCGTTTTAGATACATCGCCGCAGTCTGCATAAGCCTGTTGTCGGTTTCTTGCACCAAGAAACCGCAGATGAATCCCATGATGCTGATGATGATGCAGGCAGCCCCGGTGCGCGCCGTTGCGGCGACCCGCGCGGACGTGCCGCTCGATGTTTCCGCAGTTGGAAATGTTGAGGCGATCGCCATGGTCGATGTCAAATCGCGCGTGGCCGGGCAAGTGTTGCGTGTAGCCTTCCACGAAGGCGACAACGTGGCCAAGGATCAGTTGCTGTTTGAAATCGATCCCGAGCCGCTCAACCGGCAAATTGCGCAAATCCAAGCCGACCTGGCGAAAGACGCCGCACTCGAGACGCAATCGCGCGCGAACGTAGCCAAAGACGAAGCGCAGATCAAGCAGACGCGCGCCGCGGCCGATCGCGGTCTGCAGCTTTCAAAGGAAGGAATTTTCTCGAAGGAACAGACGGAACAAGTAGTCGCCACAAACGATTCGGCGCTCGCGTCGCTTGAAGCTGACAAAGCCGGCGTGGAAAGCGCGCAAGCGGCTATCAAATCGGATCGAGCCAGGCTCGCGCAGACCGAACTGCAATTGGTCTACACGAAAATTACCGCTCCGATCGCCGGCCGGGCTGGCGCGGTGAACCTGAAGGCCGGCAATCTGGTGAAGGACAACGACACCGCGATGGTGACACTTCTGCAGATCGCGCCGATCTACGTTTCTTTTGGCGTGCCGCAACAACTGCTTCCCGAAGTACAAAAATATAACGCCCAACATCCCTTGCGTGTGGAAGCGTCGGCGCAAGGCGGAGAGCCGGCTACCGGCGTGCTGCGGTTCATTGACAATTCCGTCGACACCACGACGGGCACCATCAAGCTGAAAGCGCAATTCGATAACACCGGCCGCTCCTTGTGGCCGGGACAGTTCGTCAACGTGCGCGCGCAGCTTCTGCTCGAGCGTGACCGCGTGCTCGTGCCGAGCCGGACCGTGCAAACCGGCCCGCAAGGAAAATATGTGTGGGTGATGGATTCCGGCAAGCAGACGGTAGCCATGCGGCCCGTGGACGTGCTGCGCATTTTCAAACCCGCCGATGCCATCGAGCAATCCGTGATTGGCAAAGGGTTGGAGCCGGGCGAGATGGTAATTTCCGAAGGACAGATGCGGCTGTTTCCTGGCGGTAAGGTGCGCGTGCTCGCGCCCGAGGGACCCGCTGGAATGCCCGGCGGAGCAGCCGCTCCGGGCGCATTGTAAAGAGGGGTTGGGATGCGTTTCACCGATTTTTTTATCCGCCGCGCGATCACTACGACGCTGATTATGGCGGGCATTCTCGGCTTTGGATTGCTGAGCTATTTCTCGCTGCCGGTTAGTAATTTGCCGGCGGTGGAATACCCAACTATCCAGGTGCAGGCGAACCTGCCCGGCGCGAATCCGGATGTCATGGCTTCGTCTGTCGCGACGCCGCTCGAGGCTGAGTTTGCCACCATTGCCGGCATCGACAGTATGTCGTCGTCGAGCTCGCTCGGAAGCTCCTCCATTACATTGCAGTTCGACCTGAGCCGCAATATCGATGCCGCCGCGCAGGATGTACAGGCGGCCATTTCGCGTGCCCAAGGCAGCCTGCCTACTAACATGCCGACTCCGCCCTCGTATTCGAAGGTCAATCCCGCGGAGCAGCCCATCATGTACATCGCCGTCTCTTCGAAGACCATGCCGCGCTCGCAGCTCGATCAATATGCCGAGACTATGATGGGCCGGCGTCTGTCGATGGTGAGCGGCGTCGCGCGCGTCCAGGTATTTGGCTCGGCGAAGTACGCGGTGCGCGTGCAGGCCGATCCGGCCAAGCTCGCGGCCTATCAGATCGATCTCGAGCAAGTGCGCGGCGCCCTGGCTACCGGGAGCATTAACCTGCCTGCCGGCTCGCTCTATGGCTATTCGAAGGCCTACACGGTTCAATCCGACAGCCAGCTCACGAACGCGGCGCAGTTTGGGCGGCTCATTGTCACCTATAAGAACGGCAGCCCGGTACACCTGGATGAAGTCGCGCACGTGTTCGATAGCGTTGCGAGCGAAAAGACCAAGTTCTGGATCAACGGCAAAGAGAGCATCGTTCTTGCCGTCCAGAAACAGCCCGGTTCGAATACGGTACAAGTGGCCGATTCCGTAAAAGCGCTGCTGCCGATTCTTCAGCAGTCGATTCCAGCCGGAGTGGAGATCGGCCGGGCCTTCGACGCATCGCAGAATATTCGCGAATCGATTTCGGACGTTAAGTTTACGTTGCTTTTAACCATCGCGTTGGTCATCGGAGTGATCTTCGTTTTCTTGCGCAATGTCTCGGCGACAGTGATTCCGAGCCTCGCGGTACCGCTTTCCTTGTTGGGCACCTTCGCTGCCATGAAACTGTTGGGTTTCACAATCGACATGTTGTCGATGATGGCCATGACGCTTTCGGTGGGCTTCGTCGTCGATGACGCAATCGTGATGCTCGAAAACATCGTGCGCCACATGGAAATGGGCAAGCCGCGCCTGCAGGCGGCAATCGAAGGCGCGCGCGAAGTCGGCTTCACGATTGTTTCGATGACCGTTTCGCTGGTAGCGGTATTCATTCCCGTGCTGTTCCTCGGTGGAATTATCGGGCGGCTACTACGCGAATTCTCGGTCACCATTGCGGTCGCCGTGCTGATTTCAGGGGTTATCTCGCTCACGCTGACTCCGATGCTCTGCAGCCGCTTTCTGCATCACGAGACTCATCCCACGAACGCCTTCTACCGCTGGTCCGAAAAGTTCTTCGTGTGGCTAAACGATTTCTACCGGCGGACTTTGCTAGGCGTCCTGCATCACCGGCGCATCACTCTTGCCGCTAGCATCTTCTTGACTGTAGCGGCGGTGTATCTGTTCATGGTCATGCCCAAAGGCTTCTCACCGAGCGTGGATCAGGGATTTGCCTTTGGCGGAGACGAGGCGGCGCAGGACACTTCGTTCGATGAAATGGTGCGTCTCCAGACGAAAGTGATCGACGTGCTTGCGAAGAACCCTTGGATAGAGACGTATGGCTCGGGTGTGGGCGGGTTCACCGGCCAGAACCAGGGATTTGCCTTCATCGCCCTTAAAGACGATCCGCATCGGCCCAAGGTCAACCAGGTCATTGGCCAACTGCAAATGGAATTCGCCAAGATTCCCGGCCTGATGGTGTTCATGCAGTCGCCGCCTTTGCTCACGCTCGGACAAAACGAAGGGCGAAGCCAATATTCCGTGGCTCTTCAGGACGCGGACTTGCAGGAACTCTATAAGTGGGCGCCGGTGCTCGAGGCCAAGCTCCATTCCATCCCTGAGTTGACGGATATTTTTAGCGACCTGCGGTTGGGCAGTCCGCGCCTGGATCTACATATCGATCGCAATCTCGCGCTCGCGCTGGGTGTCACGCCAGACACGATCGCGAATACGCTCTACGATGCCTATGGAAACCGGCGCGTCACCACCATCACCGCGGCATCGGATCAGTACGACGTGGTGCTCGAGGTTCTGCCGCAGTACCAGCGCGACCCGGCCGCTTTGCGCGACCTCTACATTCGTTCTACATCGGGCAAGATGATCCCGCTCTCGGCTGTCAGTGACCTGAAACAAACGGTGGCGCCGCTGAGCGTGAGTCATATCGGCCAATTGCCGGCCGTGAACTTTCAGTTCAACGTGAAGCCGGGCGTAGCGTTGAGTACGGCGACTCGGCTGATCGACGAAGCGGCACGCCAGATCGGCATGCCCGATACGGTTTCGTTCAGCTATCAGGGCACAGCGGCGGCGTTTCAGAACTCGCTCCGCGGTCTGGGTGTTTTGCTGATTATTGCGGTGCTCGTCATTTATCTCGTCCTCGGCATCCTGTATGAGAGCTTCATTCATCCGATCACGATTCTCTCGGGACTTCCGGCCGCCGGTATCGGCGCGCTGCTCACGCTTTTGCTCTTCGGCCACGACCTGAACCTCTATTCGTTCGTCGGCATTATCTTGCTGATCGGAATCGTGAAGAAAAACGCGATCATGATGATCGATTTTGCGCTCGACGCGCAGCGCAAAGAAGGCAAGCCGCCCGAAGAAGCGATCTTCGAAGGTTGCTTACGGCGCTTCCGGCCAATTATGATGACCACGATGGCGGCACTCTTGGGCACCTTGCCGATCGCTTTTGGAACGGGCGCGGGTGGTGAAGCGCGCCGTCCGCTTGGCTTGGCGGTGGTCGGCGGCCTGGTGCTTTCGCAGTTGCTGACGCTCTACATCACGCCGGTGATTTACCTGTACCTCGATCGGCTCGTGAGCGGGCGTAGCAAGCGTAAGTCGCAGACGCCTGTGAATCTCTGGCCGGAAACCCTGGTCGAACGCTAAATTGGCCGGCTCCGGCGCCACAACCAGCGCGCGGGGAAGAACAGCGCCGCTGCGACTAACAGCAAGCTCGGGCCGGTTTCCAGCAGCCAGAGCGCGATCGCGAGAACGCTGCTGGCGACATTGCGCACGCCTTCGACGCCTGCGGTTCGCAAACTGTTCAGTGCGCTCGAATCCTGCGCCGCAAACGGCGGCCGGTATTCTTCATTGGCGTGGATTTGAATGGTGGCGAGCGCAATTTGATTCGTGAGATTCTTCTGTTCCGCCTCGGTGACTTCGATCTGGCCACGCACGCGATCGAGTTGCTCCTCGACGGCTAAGACATCCGGCAGTTTTCCGGTTCGCTCGCGCAAAAGCTGGGTGAGCCGCTGCTCGGTGTTCCTAGCATTCGCAAGTCGCGCCTCTATATCTACGTAGCGTTGGCTGACCTCTTCTCCGCTCTGCGATTCGTTGGTTACACGGCCGAGTTTCCGCAGTTCGGCCAAGGCCTCATCCAGCCGCCGGGAGGGCACCCGTAGCGAAGCCGATAGCGAGCGCGCCTGGCCTGCGGGTGAATTGACACTGAGTTGGGCAAGGTGCCCTCCATATGTTCGCGCCACGCGCTCTATATCGAGACGAGCGGTATCGAAATTCTTCGCGGTGAAATATAGTTCGGCGCCGCGGACGATTTTCGGCCCGGCCGGAAGCTGCGCATCAGCCGCTTGCGGCTCACTGCCCCCGCCAGGGAGACGCTGAATATTCATGGATCTCGTCATCTTGAGACCACTAGGTATTTTGCTGGCGAGAACCATTAGCACAAGCAACGCCGTGCCGCCTGAGGCGAGCAGCGTCCAACGCCCGAAGCCGGTGAATCCTTTGCGAGAGGCGCGAGGTTGCGACTGCAGCGCAGGAACAAGTTTCTGAAACAGTTCGTCGGGCGCCGGCTCGACGCTCCACTCGCGCAAGCGCCCACCAAGGCTCTCAAACTCACTGGCCAGTGCCCGGCATGAGGCGCAATCCGCCAGGTGACCCGCTATCTCGAGCGCCTGCGCGGCGGCCAATTCGCCATCCAGGTAAACCATTAATTCTTCGCCTGAAACCGGATGTGTTTTCACTCCCATACTTCCTCCGGACTGAGGTGTTGCCGGAGAGCCGCGCGAGCGCGGAATAGACGCGACCGGACGGTGTTGAGCGGCAGATGGAGCAATTGTGCAATCTCTTCATAAGCCAACTGCTCATATTCGCGAAGCATCAAGATTTCACGCTCGCCCGGCTCCAGTTCTTCGAGCGCCCGGCGCACCCAAAGGGTCGTTTCCACCGGCGCGCTGCTGGCCTCGATGGGTGCGCCGGGTGGCTCGGCCCGCCGTGCTTGGCGGCGTCTTTCGGCCAGCAGCAGCTTGAAAGCGATGCTGTAGACATAGGTCCGAAAGGAGGCTCGCGGCTCGTAGCGGGCGCTCGCGCCTATTACCGCGGCGAAGGTCTCCTGAGTAAGGTCCTCGGCGCGTTCCTTACCCGCTAGACGGCGCCGGAAAAACGTATAAAGAGGATCGCGATAGCGCTCAAATAACTCTTCAAACGCCGGGCGAGAACCGGCTTGAAACCGTAACATCAAGGTCTCATCGTTTGTCATGCGCCTCATTGATGTAATGCCGGCGCCGGCGGAAAAGTTCCCTCGATCCGTCATGTGACCATGCATATAGTTATGCGATTGAAGATTGTGCAAGCCGGGGACGCGGTGCTGCGGCAGCGCGGCAAGGATCTGGCCGCCAGCGAAATCCGCAGCCGCGAAATCCAGAATCTGATCGAATGGATGCGCGACACAATGCACGACGCGCCCGGCGTAGGCTTGGCCGCGCCGCAGATCGGGCTTTCCTTGCGGCTCGCGGTCATCGAAGACAAACCGGAGAATTTGAAAGACCTCCCAGCCGCCTATTTGAAAGAACGCGAGCGCAAGCCGGTCCCGTTTCAGGTGCTTGTCAACCCGAAATTGACTCTGCAGGGGCCGGCCGATGTGGAATTTTTTGAAGGCTGCCTGAGCCTGGCCGGTTTTACCGCCGTCGTTCCGCGTGCTCGAAAAGTGCGCGTCGAATACCTCGACCATCAGGGCGAGCCCAAGATCATCGAAGCGTCGGGATGGTACGCCCGCATCCTGCAGCATGAGATCGACCATCTCGACGGCGCCGTTTATATCGATCGCATGCGTACTCGAACGTTCATGAGCGTCGACAATTACAATCGCTTCTGGAAGAACACTTCCTCCGCCGATCTACGAAAACTAATCGGTTGGGAGGGATAACTGCGCCGGGCCGTCGCTTGCCGCGGCGAACTCGCGCAACTCCGGATATCGCTCGAGCAGCGACTCGGGCACGGTCACGGGCTGGTCTTTCAATATCGCCAGAATCTCGAACGCGTTCACGATGCCCTTGCCTAAGTAGTGGTTGTTCGTGACGACGTAGGTATCTTTGGCGGCGCGCTCGACCGTCTTGATGCGATCCAGCCACGGATCGAGCTCTTCCACCGAATAGAGATAGTCGTAGCGTTCGCCTACAAACTTGTTCTCGCGGAACCAGCTCTGATAATTGCGCCCGTGCAGACGGACATACCCGACGGTGGATGTGGCGAGTGCGCTCGGAGCGATGGAGCGTTTGAACAACGGCTGATCGATATTGCAGAGCCCTAGACTCAACTGCGCGAGCCAATCCAGCACGCCCGGTTCCGCCCAGCTCGCATGCCGGACTTCGAGCACCAGCGGATACTCCGCAAAGCGGGCGCAGAGCGAGGCCACATAATCGCGATTTTCCGGATTATTTCGAAAAGACCACGGAAACTGCAAC
>Ga0193753_10004408_pt1 | contig 10050 bp, 7 predicted proteins | sample H1c2metaG_FD_144925 | JGI IMG/M metagenome (GOLD analysis project Ga0193753, IMG submission 144925) | Soil microbial communities from a riparian zone of the East river system, Colorado, United States - H1c2 | ecosystem: Environmental > Terrestrial > Soil > Riparian zone | place: USA: East River... | reverse complement strand
TTTGGGCATTCGCCGCTGCCGCCATCCGTTCCGCGGACGCAATATCCGGGCGCCTTTCCAGCAGATCGGACGGCAGACCAACGGGAATCGAGGGAGGTGGCGTGGTGAGGGGCAGCGGAGGAAGGCCGAAATTCTCCGGAGGCTTGCCTACTAGCACTGCAGCCGCATGCTCATATTGTGCCCGAAGCACACCGACATCAATGGCGGCAGCGCGGGTGGTCTCCAACTGAGTTTGTGCCTGCTGCACGGTAAGAATCGAAGTCATACCTTCTTTAAAGAGACTGCTGTTTAGATCGAGGGCCTGTTGATACTGAGCGACGGTATCATTCAAAAGCCGCTCCTCGGCATCGAGAGTGCGCGCCTCGAAATAAGCCAGAGCCAAATCGGCATGCATACTGAGACTCAGGGTCGCTAAGTCGGCGGCGCTGGCCTGTGCCTGATCCCGGTATTGTTCAACTGTGCGGCGTATTCGCCCCCAGACGTCCGCCTGGTACGACAATTGAATTGGGAAAATATAGTCGCTGTAGGTGATACCACTGTAGATCGAGCTCGTTGGGGGACGATTGGTTGCATTCTTGATTCGGGTGGCTGAGGGCGATGTCGACAACGTCGGGTAGTAATTGGCTCGGTTGTAACGCAAAAGGGCGAGTGCTTGCTGATATTGAGCGGCTGCCGCTTTCAGGTTTTGATTGGAGACGTTGACCTGCTGCTCTAAGGTGTTTAGCTGCGGGTCTCCAAATATTTCCCACCAATTGCCGCCCAGCTTCTCCTCTTTAGGTTGCGCTATCTTCCAATTGCCGGACTCTTTGTATGCCGGAGGTATCGGTGCAGCCGGGCGTTGATACTTCGGTCCGACTACGCATCCACCGAGCAGGACGACCCCCAAGCCAACAATAGTACCCGTCGCGTTGCGTTTCCAGGTTCGGGCTGTTAGAGAACCGATCATCGTTAACCCCCGATGACAGAGGGTTGGCCGACCCGTACTGCCTGCCCCGCAACGATCGAATCGGGCGGATTGATGACTACGTCTTCTCCGCCTTTCAAGCCGGAGACAACCTCAATGCGATCGCCGAAATCGTGGCCGGGCTTGATTACTCTCAACTCCACGCAACCGTTCTTGACGACAGCCACTCGAAGTCCTTCGGCACGGAAAAGCAAACAGTTCACTGGTATGAGGTAAGTGGAAGAAGCGGTCGGCAACTTGAAATGCACTTGCGCATAAGCTCCGTTGAAGATCTCCCCAGCCGGGTTGCCGACAGCAATTTCGACTAGCAATGTGCGAGTAGAGTAATCGATAGCTTGTGCAGTGCGTACGAGATTGCCGTGGAAGTAGCGGCCCGGATACTCCGCCAGTTCCAGGTCCGCACCGACGCCAGACTTAACTTGCTTTGCATAAGGCTCGGGAACATTGACATATACACGCAACCTTTGGGGCTGGACTATTTGAAACAACTGCGTAGACGGGCCGGTGTTTCCGGAATTGATCAGATCACCGATATCGGTGTTACGAAACGTGATCACGCCATCGTAGGGAGCGTAAACCTTTTCGAAAGACTGCATGGCCTCGAGCTGACGTACGTTGGCCTGATCTGCATGGACGATGGCCGCGTTGGCAGAGTTGACGCCGGTTGAGTTGTCTACATCTTGGCGAGCCACAGCATTTGTGCTCTTGAGACGCTGATAACGTGACGCCGTGATCTGCGACAAATCGAGATTAGCTTGCGCAGTGGCGAGGTTTGCGCGCGCCTGCTGCAGCTGCTGATCAAGCTCCGGTGTCTCAATTTCCGCAAGCAGTTGGCCTTGTTTCACGTGTGCGCCGATGTCGACGTACCAGCGCTTCACATAGCCATTCGTCCGGGCATAGATGGGTGAGTTGTAGTAAGGCTGCACGTTGCCGGGAAGTACTACGTCCTGGGCCGGCGAAAGAGATTGAGGCCGGACAACCGAAACGGGTGTCACCGCTATCCGCGCCGTTTCGCGATTCAGAGCCGTTTCGGCCCTCAGACGTACTAAAATGCCGGAGGCAAGAATGCCGGCGACGACCAGAACCACTATGATCGCCGTCAACCAGTATTTGAATCCCGGCCGCAGTCGTGCCAACTTTTCGAACGATTGCGAAGCACCCATTTAATTTTCCTTATTTCGATTTACTTGCATGCATAACACTAAAGAACGTTGGAACAAAGAACAGCGTGGCCACGGTGGCAAAGAGCAGCCCGCCGATGACGGCTCGTCCCAACGGCGCATTTTGCTCACCGCCCTCGCCCAGGCCCAGCGCCATAGGAACCATTCCGATGATCATGGCCAGCGCGGTCATGATCACGGGGCGAAAGCGCGTAAACCCCGCCTCCAGTGCCGCGGCCATTGAATCCTTGCCGTCTCGCATTTGCTCCGCTGCGAAGCTCACGACCAAAATGCTATTGGAAGTGGCAACCCCCATGCACATGATGGATCCGGTGAGGGCCGGCACACTCAACGTAGTGCGAGTGATGAACAGAAACCAGGCAATTCCCGCGAGCGAAGCGGGTAATGCGGAAATCATGATGAATGGATCCAGCCACGACTGGAAGTTCATTACGATCAGCAAATACACCAGGACGATAGAGAATGCCAACCCGCCCAAAAGGCCGATGTACGAAGAGCGCATTGTCTGGACTTGTCCGCGCACTGTGATTTCAGATCCGCCTGGAAGCTCTTTTTTGCTCGCTTCGATTATCTTGTCGACATCGCGAGACACTCCACCTAAATCACGGCCTTCAGCGGCTGCGTAAAGATCAATTACCGAGGCAATGTTGTAGTGGGAAACCACAGCCATTGCGGTAGCTCGATCAAGAGACGCCAGGTTGCCGAGAATCGCACTTGGCGCGGACGCTGCCGTGACGGGGATGTTCTGGAGATCCTGAAGCGAATTGGCCCAGTACTGTGGCGTCATGGTAGAAATCTGATAACTCACGTTGTTCTTCGGATTGAGCCAGAAAGTGGGTGATGTTTGGAAGCTTCCGCTGAGTCCAACCAACAAGGCTTGCGCCACGTCGCGTTGTGTAAATCCAATCTCCTGCGCCTTGGTTCGATCTACTCTGACGTTGAGCCTGGGTTGATCGAACGGCTGCTGGATACGCAGGTCGGCAATTCCAGGGACATTCCTGATTTTCTGTAGTAAAGAATCCGCGAATCTCCGGTTGCCGTCCTGATTAGGGCCTATGACCTGAATGTCCATGGGCGCGGGCAGACCAAAGTTCAATGTCTGGCTAACAATGTCCGCCGGCAGGAATGAGAACGTTATACCGGGGAATTGATCCGGCAAGCGCAAACGCAGATTGTGAACACAGTTAGACGTTGGGTTGTGCCGCGGAGTTAGTGTTACGAGAATATCCGCATCGGCCGGGCCAATTGTTCCCGAGTTGCTGTAAGAGAGATTGATGCCGCTGTATGGGATGCCAATGTTGTCAATAGTGGTCGATACGTCGTGGGGCGCCTGCTGCCGAATGTATCGTTCGATGAGATCGCACAGGCGCGCCGTTTCTTCGATACGAGTCCCAGTAGGTGCTCGCACATGGAGCAGGAATTGTCCGGTGTCGACAGCAGGGAAAAAATCCTGACCTAGCCAGGGTATAAGAAGCACAAGGGAAATCAGGGCAGCGGACAGAAAGCCAGTCAGAAATAAGCCGCGATGATCGAGCAAGACCGCCAGCAGCGTGTGGTATCGCACGCGAAGGCGCTCGAATCCGTGCTCAAAGCTGATCTGCAATCGAACCAAGGGGTTTCTGCTGGCGGTTGGGAGGTGCCCAGCTTCCTGTTCATGACCTCGCAAAAGATACTTAGCCATGGTGGGAACCAACGTGCGCGAGAGCAGGTACGACGCTAACATGGCAAACACAACTGCTTCAGCCAGTGGCACGAACAGAAATTTGGCGACTCCCGACAGAAAGAACATCGGAACGAACACGATGCAGATGGAGAGTGTCGACACCAATGCCGGTACGGCGATTTGCGAAGCACCATCGAGGATGCCGCGCTCGATTTCTTTGCCCATTGCTACGTTTCGGTTGATATTTTCGACCTCTACGGTCGCATCATCCACCAGAATTCCGACGGCTAGGGCCAGTCCGCCCAAAGTCATGATGTTGATCGTTTCTCCAAGCGCGCTAAGCACAATGATGGAGGTCAGAATGGCCAACGGAATTGAGACCGCGATGATAAGGGTGCTGCGCCAGCTTCCTAGAAACACGAGAATCATGATGGCGGTAAGGCAGGCCGCGATGGTGCCCTCCCGAATGACGCCTTTGATCGAGGCGCGCACAAAAATCGACTGGTCAGCCAAGGGCGTCATAGTCAGTTGTGGCGGCAAGCCCGCAGCTATCACGGGTAATAGGCTTCTTATGCCTGCAACTACACTCAACGTGGATGCGGTGCCTGCTTTCTGAATGGTCAACAGAACGGAGCGCTTTCCGTTGACTCGCACTATATTCGTTTGCGGCGGAAATCCATCGCGTACATACGCTACGTCTTTTATATAGACTGTAGTACTGCCCATTTGTTTGATAGGAAGGTTGTTGAGCTCTTCAATGGTTCCGGGGGCGCTGTTAGTTGCGATCTCATACTCTCGAGTGCCAACTTTAGCCGTGCCCGACGGGAGGATCAGGTTTTGAGCACTGACGGCATTGACAACGTCCGTTGGTGACAGGCCTTTCGCCTGCAGTAACGCCGGATTCAGATCTATTTGTACTTGGCGCTGCTTGCCACCGTAAGGATAAGGTACGGCTGCTCCCTCAGTAGTGATAAGCCGCGTACGAATGAAGTTGAGACCGTAGTCGTTTAGCTGCTGTTCGGAAAGATTCTGGCCGGATAGAGCAAGCTGAATAACCGGCACCGCGGAAGCGCTATAGCTAATGACCAGCGGCGGGGTGACGCCTTGAGGCAATTGTCTAAGCTGGGTTTGGGAGATCGCGGTAATCTGGGCAATCGCCTTTTCGAGGACGGCATGCGGCTGAAAAAACACCTTCACCACCGCTACGCCATTGAGCGACTGTGACTCAATATGCTCGATATCGTCCACGGTCGTCGTTAATGAACGCTCCGTTATGTAAACGATCCGGTTTCCCATATCCTCAGCGGTGAAGCCTTGATAACCCCAAATAATGCTAACTACCGGGATGTTGATGTTAGGGAAGATATCCGTTGGCGTCGTGAAGATCGCGAGCACGCCGACAAGCAATATAAGTATGGAAAAGACTACAAACGTGTATGGGCGCCGCAGCGCAAGGCGTACTATCCACATGTGTTTGCCCCGAGGCTCGGCGCTTTTGTTGTCGAGTAGGTCATTAGTAAGATGTCATTCTGAGAACTATTGTAGATACAAGTTGCGCTTTCAGCATGCTAAACCCCACGCACTTGTGGGGCCATCAAGAGATCGAACGATTGGCGCCATACGGACAATAGCGCTTTCCGGGCTGTCTATCGTGATGGAGCAGCATCAGCTGCCGTTGGCACGTCGCCGAAAACCGAAGAGCCCGTGTAGCTGACCCGCCAAATAGAATTTGAGCCGTCATCCGCCACAAGCAGCGAGCCATCGTGCGCTACGGTTATGCCTACTGGCCGGCCCCAGACCGCATCGTTGTTTACGACGAACAGGGTGAGGAAGTCTTCGTATTCTCCGCTAGCGCGCCCGGTTTGGTGCAGCGGCACACGAATAACTTCATAACCCGCTCGCATCGACTTATTCCAGGAGCCGTGCTCCGATGCAAAAATGTCGCCCTGATATTCAGCCGGGAATTGGCTACCCTCATAGAACGTCATCTCAAGCGATGCGTTATGGGGTTGTAAGATCACATCTGGTGTTATGATCTTGCCCTTCAGCTCGGGGTGCTTCGCGCTGTGTCGTGGATCCTGGTGACCGCCCATGTACCACCAAGGCCAGCCATAAAAGCCGCCGGCAGTGACATGCGTGATGTAATCCGGCACGAGATTGTCCCCCAGTCCATCGCGTTCATTCACCGAGCACCATAGTTCACCGGTTTCGGGAGCGATGGCAAGACCTACGGCGTTACGGATCCCGTAGGCATAGACGCGCATACCCGAACCGTCAGGATTGAACTCGAGAATGTCAGCCCGATTCTTTTCTGCGGGCGTGGTGTCAGAGTCATCGACATTAGATGCTGAACCCACAGAGACAAACATGTTCTTGCCATCTGATGAAAATTGGATATCTCGCGTCCAGTGATTGTTATTGCCAGGGAGATCGACAAGGTGCTGGGCCGCGCCACGCGCTCTCAAATCGCCGTTGTGATAGGGAAAGCGTACAACGGAATAAGTGTTCCCAACGTACAACCACTGAGGATTAAGTCCCGGAGGATAGAAGGCGATACCAAATGGCCGATTCAGACCTGCTGTGAAGATTTCGCTCTGCTCTGCCTTCCCGTTCTTTGTGATACCGCGCAGGATTCTTATCCTTCCGCTGCTGCTTTCGGCCAAGAAGAAATCGCCATTTGGCGCAGTGCGAATCAGGCGCGGGTTGTCAAGTCCGGCTGCATACTGCTCGACCGCGAAACCGGCCGGAGCCTTCGGCCAGGCGTTCGGGGGACGGGGCACCACATGAGGAGCGTTGGCTGCCGAATTAGTAGCGTAGGGTGCCGGAAAATCGGCCAGCGTAATCTTTCGAAGCTTGCCTGGCGCCTCAAAGCGGTAATCGGTGAACGGCGCTTTTGGTGGAGGCGCGTTCGACTTGCTGGGGCTGGCAGACTGCCGTGCGGGAATGCTTATTGGGTCTGCAGATGAATTGCCCAGCGCCTTGAGAAAGGTAACAATCTGCCAGCGCTGCGGGGCTGGCATGCTTGCCCAAGATGGCATGCCATTATTCACGTCGCCCCGGGTGATATACCAAAAGAGCTCGCCGTCTGTTGCGGATTGCGTCGGTCCGCTGGCCAGGGCTGGGACGTTTCCGGTCCCTTGGGCCTTCAGCCCGTGACACGCGGAACAATGATTGGCATAGAGCTGCGCTCCAGTTTCGACCGCCTGTCGTTGACCCGCATAAGGGTCCTTGGACTGTGCCGCCGCTTCAGGAGCGTTGTGGAATCGGGCAGTCTGTGCCATCGAGCGCATGCCTATTACGAGTGCCGCTGCAGCCAGCGCGAGACAGGAGATATTAAGCAATCGGTAAATGAGCATGACTTTACTGTCGAGTGCAAATGGCGTGCCATAACCCATAACCAGCAGTGATCATTGGATCGCCTCAATCACGAGACCATCTATGCCCTCAGTACGGACCACTCGCCCTTTCACGTCGACGCCAGGAATTCCAAGTTTGTCCAATATTGGAGGCGGAAGCGGTACGGCATTCCTCGTCGTCAAAACAACGTATACTTTCCCTCCGTCACTCAGAAACAGGATCGGCGCGCCAGCAGCAACACAAGCTTTTGCACAGAAAGCGTGGTCGTATGAATGAATTCGTTTGCCTAAATAACAATTAGCGTCTGTTAACTCGCCTCTAACTTCTATGTCATTCCCTTGCACCGTCTGCAGGGCAAAGAAGTCTATGTTGCCACGGATCCCCATCGCTTGAACCGTCTTTGGATGCGACATTAGAGATTTGACCTTCTCATACGGCATGTTGTTCATGTCGTATCGGTCGCCGAACTGAAATGCACACAAGCCCAAGCAAAATAGGGAAGGCAGCGTGGCGATAACAAGGGGCCTAGGGGCAATATCAAGCCGGCGTATTTTAGACAAAATCCATTCACGCACTCTTATCGGAATAGAGCAAGTGAAATGCCGACTGCGGAACATGACGCCAGACTGATGTCTCGCGGCCGTGAAAGCCGAAAGAAAAACGTGTCTGGACTGCGGAGAATAGGCGGATGTGCAAGATGGTCCACCAATCGTCACAAAGTCGTGGCGCCGACACCCTAAACAAAATGCTTACGGCCAGTATAAGCATTGTCGGTCCTTAACGTGCCTCAAACGGTAAGGATGGCCATCGGCATCACTAAGATATGACTTCGCCACGTCTCGTACGGATCTGCTTTACTTTGTTGTTCGGACACGGATTGATGTTCGCGGACGAGCCCATGAAGCAGGCCTGGACAATTCTCCAGGCCGGCGCCCATGATAAGAGCGCCAACAAGCGCGTTCAGGCTGTCTTGGCACTGGGCCTCATCGCTAGCGATGCGACGGCGATCGAAACTGCAGAACATGCTCTACAGGATTCCAAGTCCGAAGTGCGCCGGGCGGCGGTTACTGCGTTGGGAGATATGGGTTCCAGAGCGTCATTGCCGAAGATCAGGGCACTTCTGGAGCATTCGGATGCCAAGACCGTGGTAGCGATTGCAGCGGTTCTCAAGAATTTCAAGGACCCACAGGCAGATGAGATTTATTATCAAATCCTAACGGGAGAACGAAGAGCAGGCGGGGGAATTCTTGATGGTCTCAAGGACAAAAAGAGCCTGGAAAGAATGGGAGTGGAAGAGGCTTTGGGATTCGTACCTTTCGGCGGCATCGGCATTGGCGCTTACGATTACTTCAAACAAAACGACTCTTCGAGTGCAAATGTAAACGCGGTGGCGGCAACCGCGCTGGCACAGGATCGAGATCCAGCAAGTAAGAAAGCACTGATACGGGCTTCATTTGGCGGCAAGGAAATAGTTCAGGTAGCAGCTCTTCGCGCTCTTGCCAAGTGCGGTGATCCAAGCGTGGTGAAGGATATCGAGCCTGCTATATATTCCAAAACATCACTTATTAGCTATACGGCGGCCGCGGCCGTCGTGCGTCTCAGTTCCGAGCATTCCACGCGACGGCTCCATTGATTATTGAAACCGAAGCGGCGAAGGGCAAAATATCAAACCGCTCAGCGAAGGCTGTTTGGAGGTGGTGTAACGCCGGAGAGCCGCTCGAATTCGGCTTGAGGCAGGTCGAGAGCAGCCGCGGCGACGTTTTCATCCAGGTGTTTTGGTGACGATGTGCCCGGGATGGGCAGCATAACGGGTGAGCGCCTCAGAAGCCAAGCCAATGCTACCTGTAGCGGCGTGGCGTTCAGCTTTTCAGCTACGCTATCGAGCACTTCGGACGCGCGCTTACCGCTTCCGAGAGGAGCCCAGGGGATGAAGGCGATGCCATTCTCCGCGCAGTAGTTCACAACGTAATCCCATTCGCGATCGGCGAAGCCGTAGCGATTCTGCACAGAAACGATAGGGACGATCTTGCGAGCGCGCTCTATGTGCTCGCGCGTAACGTTCGACAACCCGATATGCCGAATCTTGCCCTGGTCACGCAATTGCGCCAACGTCTCCATCGAAGCCTCGAACGACACGGCGTTATCCGGCATGTGCAATTGATAGACATCGATCCTATTTAAGCGAAGGCGCTTGAGGCTTCCCTCGAGCGCTTTGCGAAGGTGATCGGGACTGGCGTTGTGTGTCCATTGCCCCGGGCCAGGACGCTCCCAACCACCCTTAGTGGCGATGACAAGATCCGATGGATACGGGGCGAGGGCTTCCGCGATCAGCTCTTCGGAGACATAAGGACCGTAGGAATCGGCGGTATCGATGAAGTTTACGCCGAGTTCGACGGCGCGTCGTAGAGTGGCAATAGCAGCGCCGTGGTCTTCCGGCGGTCCCCAGATCCCTTTACCTGTGATACGCATGGCTCCATAGCCGAGCCGATTGACAGTGAGATCGCCGCTAAGCGTGATGGTCCCCGCAGCGGCGGCAGTTATTTGTTGAATCATTTTTCCGTTCCCTACGTTTTAGATGCTTTACCTCGACTACGGGTGCATAACAACTTCGTTGTGCAGGTGATTCGCACCGACAACAATCAAAACTATTTTCCCCAATCCCACGAGGACGACATTTCGACAAAGCGTGTCACTATAACGTCTCGCGATTTGTCGACATACGAATGCCTCAATAGATTTTGAGCCGCATCTCCAGCCATTCAGAATCTCAGTCCCAATAGCCGGCCGGCAAATTGACAACGATGGGCTCTGAAGTACTGCGGACGACTACCCAAGAAACGTAACAGAGCCGGAAGGATTTGTCTCTTGATGGGGCAAAAAAGGCG
>Ga0193753_10004407_pt1 | contig 10051 bp, 6 predicted proteins | sample H1c2metaG_FD_144925 | JGI IMG/M metagenome (GOLD analysis project Ga0193753, IMG submission 144925) | Soil microbial communities from a riparian zone of the East river system, Colorado, United States - H1c2 | ecosystem: Environmental > Terrestrial > Soil > Riparian zone | place: USA: East River... | reverse complement strand
GGTGTCGATCTGGCTGGTGCGCGATCTGACCGGGGCGCGCCAGGCCGAGGCCAAGCTGGCCGGGATCCAGGGCCAGCTCATCGAGATCTCGCGCCGGGCCGGCATGTCGCAGGTGGCCGCCTCGGTGCTGCACAACCTGGGCAACTCGCTGACCAGCCTCCGGGTGTCGCTCAGCGTGGTCCTGACCGGGCTGCGCCAGTCCAAGCTGGTCAGCCTGGCCCGCGGCGTGGCCATGCTGGGCCAGGCGCCCCGGCCCGACGCGCCCGCGGCGGTCGACGAGCGCGCCAGGCACCTCCCCGCCTTCCTGACCAAGGTCACCGAGGCGCTGCAGGAGGATCAGGTCGAGGCGATCGGCGAGCTCGAGACGATGGAGCGGATCATCGCCCAGATCGAGGCGGTCGTCCGCTCGCAGCGGACCCGCGCGCAGATCGCCGGCGTGGCCGAGCTGCTCGTGCTCCGCGAGCTCATCGAGGACGCGATCCGCGGCCAGCGGGGCAGCTGCGACGCGGCAGGCGTGACGCTGGTGACCGACTACGCCGAGCTGCCGCTCATCCGCATCGACCGGGCCAGGGTGCTCGAGATCCTCCTCAACCTCATGGCCAACGCGCGCGAGGCGGTCGAGGGCGGTCCGCCGGCCGACCTCCGCCACATCGTGGTGCGGACCCGCCGCGCCGACCGCGACCGCTTCGCCATCGACGTGGCCGATACCGGCATCGGCATCCCACTCGAGCACCTGAGCACCATCTTCGCCCAGGGCTTCACCACCAAGCAGGACAGCGACGGCTTCGGCCTCCACTCGAGCGCCTGCCTCGCGACCGAGCTGGGCGGCAGCCTGAAGGCCCACAGCGAGGGCCCCGGCCAGGGCGCCTGCTTCACCCTGATCCTGCCGATGAACCAGGCCGCCGTGACCACCGAGATGACCGTCGAGGCGGGGACCTGATCGGAGCAGGCCGCGCGGTCCCGAAAAGAGAAACGCCCCGGAGCGGCAGCTGCCACCCCGGGGCGGGTCGATCGTCTACAGCGTCGTCAGGCTAGTCGTGAACCGACCAGCTGTTCAGCACGCCAGTGTCACCGAAGCCGTCGCTGTCGATGACGCACAGGGTCCAGTCGCCGGCGGCGCTGCCGGTCAGGCCCGGCACCGCGCGGTCGGCGAAGCTGAACGCGCCGGCCTGATCGGGGAAGGTCCCGATCGGGAAGGCGTCCACCACCGCACCGTTGTGCTCGAGGGTGCCGCGGAGGACCGAGCGCCAGTCGTGCACGCCGTCGACGTCGAGCAGGGTCAGCCCCGCGTCGCCGTCGCCGTCGACGGTCAGCGTGGTGCAGGCGCTGCCGTTGTCGACCGTGGGCAGGGCCGGCGAGGCCGAGCCCGACCAGCCGCCACCGCCGTCGTCGGTGCCGTCATCAGTGCCGTCGTCGGTGCCGTCGTCGGTTCCGTCGTCGGTGCCGTCATCGCTGCCGTCGTCGCTGCTGCCGCCGCCCCACGAGGCCGACCAGCCGCCCGCGGTCACCGAGCCGTCGCTGGTGAAGGTGATGGCGATGAGCGTCGAGCTGGCGTCGGCCGGCGCGGTGGCGCCGCTGGTGTTGGACAGCTCGGCCCCGGCCGCGTCGCGGATGCGGACGAAGTCGAACCCGGACTCGGTGTTGAACGCGTCGAAGTGGAGCGTCGCCGCGCTGCCGCTGGCCGGCTGGATGCAGTAGGTGCGGCTGAAGTTGTCCGGGTAGTTGCTCGGGAAGTTCGGCGAGGTGACCGTGCCGCCCTCGTCGGTGAAGGTCTCGTCGCAGGTGATCGGCGGGGTGGTGCCGTCACAGAAGACGCCCACGTCCTGCCAAGACTGGTTGATCGCGGCGATCTCGTCGGCCGAGAAGCCGAGCGCGGTGGCCGCCTGCATGACGCCGTCGCAGCCCTGCACGAAGGTCGAGCCCTCGGTCCAGAAGCTGGTGTTGGCCTCGTACCACGCCTCGCCGGCGCGGCGGACCGACGCCTGGGTCGGGACGCCGTCCGGATCGCCGGTGGCGAACCGACGGGCGGTGCGGCAGAAGGCCTTGTTCATGATGCCGCTCGAGAAGTGCACGTCGATCCCCTCGACGTAGTCGTCGAGGTTGTCGATCGAGGCGCCGTCCGCGGTCGGATCGCACATGAAGCGGAGCGCGGTGTCGCCGCGGAAGATGTCGGTGCCGAGGTCGAAGTCGGCCGCGTCACCCTCGTCGAAGAACTCGGTGATCGTGCCGGCGATGTCCGAGAACGACTCGTTCATGCCGCCCGACTGCGACGCATAGATGAGGTTGGAGTGGAACGTGGTGAAGCCGTGGTTGATCTCGTGGGCGACCACATCGATGTCGCCCGACAGCGGGAAGAACGTGCTGGCGCCGTCGCCGTAGGTCATCTGGGTGCCGTCCCAGAACGCGTTCTCGTAGGCGGTGTCGTAGTGCACGCGGCTGCGGATCACGAACCCGGCGTCGTCGATCGAGTTGTGGCCGTACCACTCCTGCAGCATGTTGAGGGTCTGCTCGGCGAAGCCGTGCGCGTCGTTGATCGGGGCGTCGCCGATGTTGTCGAGCGGGCCGACCACGATGGTGCCGCTGCCGGAGGTGCCATTGTTCATGTCACCGGTGACCAGGCGGGCGGTGTTCATCGCGAACTGGGCGCCTTCCGGCTCGACGTCGAGCTCGGCGTCCCAGGTGCGCGCGACCTTCTCGTTGCCGCCCGGACCCGAGGCCTGCTCGAGCGTGTGGATGCCGTTGAACTGGTAGAACACCTCGCCGGTCTGCGAGTCGACGAAGTAGTTCCACAGGCCCGGATCGATGCCGGCCTGGATCTCGGTGAAGAAGACCACGTGGTAGGCGAGGCGGATGTCGCGGCCCTGGCCGGCCGGGAAGACGACCAGCTCGGTCGACTCGCGCGAGTAGGTGAGCTCGGCCTTGGCGTCGGTCTTCTCGGCGTAGAGCGACTTGCCGATCGCCAGCGCCTCGTCGGCGGTGAGCGACGGGTTGATGTCGAGCTCACCGAGGTGCTTGGCGAGGGTTCCGTTCAGGCCGAGGAACTGGCCGGCCTTGGTGTGGACCACCACATCGGAGCCCCACACCGGCACGCCCTCGTGCAGCTGCTTCATGCGCACGTGGCGGAGCTGGTTGGCGCCCTCGTGAACCTTGCGGACCTCGAACTCGTCGAGGCCGGACATGCCGAGCTCCGCATCGAAGTTGCGGACGTAGTCGAGGGCAGCAGCGGACAGCTCACCGGCAACGGCGGTCTGATCCTTGTCGGTGATGCGGACGGCTTCCACCACGGGGACGGCGCCCTCCGCAGCGGGCTGGGGGGTCTCACTCTCGTCCGGATCGCCACTAGCGCAGCCAAACGCCGCAGTCGACGACGCGACTGCGAGGAGGAGGATTTTTCTGCCGAGGCTTCGAGCCAGTACCATCTTCCTTTACTCCTTCTGGTTGATCGCCGCTCGGGACCGTCCGCGCCAAACGAAATTGCCTTCGACCCGGACCTGAATGAACGGCGACGCTAACACTCATGAAGGCGACGCAAACTGAAACTGGCTTACTCGTTTCCGAGATCGTCATTCATGGACGAAGCTCACCGGCAACGATCGCCAGTGACCGCATCTCAGTGGTGGCCCGACCCAGCGATCGCAGCCCGAGCCCTGCACCGAGGTGCAGCGCAGAGCCTGCAGAATCGCCCGTCAGACGACTCAGGGCCTGCGCGCAAGGTGAAGCGCGTAGCTCGGATCGTCGGCCAGAAAACTGGCCAGGGGCGACAGCCCGGCGGCGGCGAGGAGGTGAAGCTGATCCTCGAGCGCGAGCTTGTAGCTGTTCTCTGTGTGAATGCGCTCACCGTCGGAGAAGTCGACGGTGAGTGACAGATCGCGAATGGTGATCGACTGAACGCGCGTGCTCTCGAGGTACAGCTCCATGCGCGACCGATCCGGGTTCCACTCGGCGACGTGACGGAAGCCGTCGAGGTCGAAGTCGGCGCCCAGCTCGCGGTTGATCCGGTGGAGCACGTTCTTGCTGAACTGCGCGGTGACGCCGGCCGCGTCATCGTATGCCGCCAGCAGAGACTTCTCGTCCTTGCGCAGATCGGCGCCGAGCAGGAACGTGTCGCCCGAGCCCATCCCTCGCCGGGCCAGCTCGAGCAGCGCCTTGGCCTCCTCCGGCGTGTAGTTGCCGAGGCTCGACCCGATGAAGACCACCATGCGCGGGCCGGGCAGGTCGACCAGCTTGGGCAGCCAGTCGGCGTACTGACCCACCAGAGGCCGGATTTCCAGCCCCGGGCGGGCCAGGCCGCGCGCGGCGACGTCGAGCGCGCTGCGCGACACGTCGATCGGGTAGTAGACCGGCTTGGCCGGCTCGCCCGCGACCGGCGGGTCGGCGACCGCGCCGGGCCGACGCCGGGCGATCACCGCGTCGAGGATGGTGCGGGTCTTGGTCCCGGTGCCGGCGCCCAGCTCGATGACCGAGCGCGGCCCGCCGGCCAGGTCGGCGATCTCGCCCGCGTGGCGCTCGAGCAGGGCCAGCTCGGTGCGGGTCAGGTAGTACTCGGGCAGCTCGGTGATCGCCTCGAACAGCTCCGAGCCGCGCTTGTCGTACAGCAGGTAGCACGGCAGCGAGCGAGGCGAACCGGTCAGCCCGGCGCGGATGTCGGCCGCCATCGACTCGCGGTCGGCCTCGGGCGAGAGCAGCGCGCGCGCGGCCTTCATCGGGGATCCCTCGCCAGCCGGACGCCGGAGAACTGCCAGCGCGCCGACGGTGGAAAGAAGTTGCGGTAGCTCGCGCGCAGGTGCCGGCGCGGGGTCGCGCACGAGCCGCCGCGCAGCACCAGCTGGCCCGACATGAACTTGCCGTTGTACTCGCCGACCGCGCCCGCCGCCGGGTGGAAGCCGGGGTACCCGACATACGCGCTCTGGGTCCACTCCCACGCGTCGCCGAACATCTGGACCGGGCCGGGCCCGACCTCGCTCGACGCCGGCTGCGGGTGAAGCGCGCCGGACTCGGCCAGCGCTCCGTCGGCGCCGCGGTGGGCGGAGGCCACCTCCCACTCGAACTCGGTCGGCAGCCGCGCGCCGGCCCAGCGGGCGAACGCGTCCGCCTCGTACTGGCTGAGGTGGCAGACCGGCTCGGCCGGGTCGACCGCGCGCGCGCCGCGCAGGGTGTAGACCTGCCAGGCGCCGCCGGCGTCGTCCCAGTAGAGCGGCGCGCGCCAGTCGGCCGCGCGCGCCGCGGCCCACCCGTCGGACAGCCACAGCTCGGGCCGCCGGTAGCCGCCATCGGCGATGAACGCGAGGTACTCGCCGGCCGTCACCAGGCGGCTGGCGATCTGGAAGGCCGGGACCAGCACGCGGTGGCGCGGCTGCTCGTTGTCGAACGAGAAGCCGGTCCCGCTCGCGCCGATCCAGGCGATGTGCTCGTCGAACGACGACCACGAAAGCGCAGGCGCCGGCGCGCTGGATCGATCCGCGGCGGCCGGCTCCGGCCGGTAGACCGGGGCGAGCGGGTTGGCGTGCAGCCCGTGCTTCACGTCGGTGAGGATGAGCTCCTGGTGCTGCTCCTCGTGGTTGAGCCCGAGCTCGACCAGCGCGGCGCGGTCGGCCGGGATCCGGTCGCCGTCGAGCCAGGCCGCCATCCGGTCGTCGATCTCGCGGCGAAACCCGCGCACCTCGTCGAGCGACGGCCGCGAGAGCAGCCCGCGCCGATCGCGCGCGATCCGCGGCCCGACCCCGTCGTAGTAGCTGTTGAAGACCAGGGCGTAGTCGGCGCGCGGCGGCCGCTCGCCGGGCAGCCCGGCCAGGACGAAGGTCTCGAAGAACCACGACGTGTGGGCCAGGTGCCACTTGACCGGGCTCGCGTCGGCCATCGACTGGAGCAGCTGATCCTCGGGCGAGAGCGGCTCGGCCAGCTCCTCGGTCGCGCGCCGGACCCGGCGATAGCGCTGGAGGACCGTCTCCCCTTCATCGGTCGTGAGACCGTGCGGCTTCGCCTCAATCATGTGAGACACAAGGTCACGATGTCGTGGAGCCGAACAGGACAAGTCGCCTGAACGCGTGGGGTCGGCGCGCATCCGGGTTCGGGGTGCAAATCATGTTCCTCACGGAGCTGGCCCCGGGGCGATCCCGCCAGGCTATCTCGGCAAGAGGGTCCCGAGCAGCTCGTTGCCGCCGAGGGCCCGCCGCGCGGTCTCCTGCAGGGTCTTCGGATTGACGCGCGCGATCAGGCGGTCGTAGTCGAGGATGAGGCGCGGGTCCCATCCAAAACGGTAATAAGAGGTGAGCACGCCCACCCAGAACTCGTTGTCCTTGAGGTCGGTCTCGCGCCCGCGTCGCTGCGCCGCCACCACCTTCTCGATCGCCGCCGCCGGCGGTCCCTCGCGGCGGACCGCGTCGAGGACCGCGCGGGCCCGCGCGACCAGGCTGGCGACGTTCTCCGGGGCGCAGCCGAACTCGATCGAGAGCTCGAGCTCCGGGCGCGGGTCGCGGCGCAGATCGCCGTCGACCGCCACGCCGTAGACGCCGCCCATCTCCTCGCGCAGCTCCTCGCGCAGGCGGATGCGCAGCACCTGGGCCAGCGAGTCGAGGTCGTGGGTCGCCTCGCGACTCCACCGCGCCGGCCCGTAGAACTCCAGCCGCACGCGCGCCTTGGGCTCGACGCCCTGCTTCACCTCGAAGTGATGGGGGCCGCGCAGCTGGCGCGCGCCGACGTCGCGCCAGCGCTGGGTCGGCCCTTTGCCAGGGAGACCGCCCAGGTAGGTGAGCACGAGCGGCTTCACCTTCTCCACGTCGAACGCGCCGACGATGACGAAGGTGGCGCCGCGCGAGCTGGCGAACCGCTCGCGGTAGAAGCTGAGCGCGCGGTCGAGGTCGACCTTGTCGTAGTCGGCGGCGGTGGGCAGCTTGCGGCGAAGGTGGCCGCGGCCGGCCTCGCTGGCGAAGCGGTGGGCGAACGCCGCCTCGGGCGAGGCGAGCTGGTTGCGCAGCGCCTCCACCTCCTGCGCCTTCCACGAGGCGAACGCGGCCTGGTCGCGGCGCGGCTCGGTCATCTCGAGGTGGATGAGCTGGAGCAGGAGCTCGAGCTGGTCGCGGGGGGCCTCGCCGCCGACCGAGGCGTCGAGCTCGCCGAAGCTGACCCCGGCCGACACGCCGCTGCCGGCCAGCCGCTTGCCCAGCTGGACCGCGCTGTACTTGCCGAAGCCGCCCGCGGCGGCGACCTCGTCGGCCGCGCGGGCCGACGGGTAATCGGCGTCGCGCGCGCGCGAGGTGCCGCCCGGCACCCTGCCCGAGATCAGGATCGAGTCGTTCTGGAAGTCGGTCGGCTTGAGCACCACGGTGACGCCGTTGGACAGGTGCAGCTCGGTCGCGCCGATCTCGCTGATGGTCTGCTGGCGCGCGATCTTGCCCGGCGCCGGCGCGTGGTCGAGCAGCTCGGCCCCGCCCGCCTGATCGACGTACGCGGTGGTGGCGCGGGCCCGGCCGGCCGCCGCCGCGGCCAGGAGCTGGGTCTTGTCCGGAAGCGCGGTGCTCGAGTGGCCGGCCGCGACGATGACGCGGCTCTCCTCGCTCGCCACCTCGCCGGCCACGCGGCGGATCTCCTCGCTGGTGATGGCAGGGAGCAGGCGCTCGACGAGGGCCAGCTCGGCCGCGATGCCCGGCATCGACTCGCCGAGCAGGAAGTTGCGCTGGATCTCGGCGGCGAGCTGGCGCGACTGGGTCTTGTCCTCCTCGTGGGCCTGCTGCTGGTAGCCGCGCAGCATGTCCTTCCTGGCCCGGTCGATCTCGCCGTCGGTGAAGCCGAACCGGGCCACCCGGGCCACCTCGCCGGTCAGCGCCTCGAGGCTGGCCGACACCTTGTCCCCCTTCACCACGGCGAACTGGAACCAGGCGTCGATCGGGCGGACGACCGTCTGCCTGCCGACCCCGGCGCCGAGGAACGGCGCGTCGGCCGCGCGGCGCAGCTCGTCGAGGCGCTGGTTCAGCATCGCCACGAACAGCCGGTCGGTCAGCGACTGGCGATAATCGTCCTCGGTGGTCTGCTTGCGGCGCGGCCGCTTGGCCACCACCGCGACCGCGGTGACCGGCAGCTCCGGGTCCTTCAGGATGACCGCGACGGTGCCAGCGTGGGGCGGGACCGCGGTGTCGGGCCGCGGGCGGACCTTGCCGGACCCGGCCAGGTCGGCGAAGCGGGCCGCGATCCGCTTCTCGACCGCGGCGGCGTCGAAGTCGCCGACCGCGACCACCGCCATGCGATCGGGCCGGTACCAGTCGCGGTAGAAGCGGCGCAGACCGTCGGGGGTGGCGTGCTTGAGCACGTCCTCGGTGCCGATCGGTATCCGGGCGCCGTAGCGCGAGCCGGGCAGCGCGGCCGGGATGAGCTCGTCGAGCAGGCGGCCCTCGGCGCCGCGGCCGAGCCGGCGCTCCTCGAGCACCACGCCGCGCTCCTTGGCCACCGCGTCCGGCTCGAAGGAGATGTCGGTGGCCCAGTCGTGCAGGATGTCGAGCGCGCGATCGATCGCCTTGGGATCGTCGGTCGGCACCTCGAGCTGGTAGACCGTCTCGTCAAAGTCGGTGCTGGCGTTGATGTCCGGGCCGAACCGCATGCCCATGCGCTGCAGCGAGTTGACGATCTCCTGCTTCGCGAAGTGGCGCGTGCCGTTGAACGCCATGTGCTCGACGAAGTGAGCCAGCCCGCGCTGGTCGTCGTCCTCCAGCACCGAGCCGGCGTCGACCACCAGCCAGATGATGGCCCGCTTCTCCGGCCTGGCGTTCTTCCGCACATAATAGGTGAGCCCGTTGGGCAGCTGGGCCCGCTTCACCGCCGGGCTGAGCGGGATGGCGGCCCCTGCCCCAGCCCGGTCGCCGACCGCCGCCGCGGTCCCCGCCGCGGGCGTCGCCGACGGCGCCGCGGCACTGCGACACGAGATTGACCCCGCGAGGGCGAGGGAGGCGGCCAGGACCAGGAGACGGGCGGCGGATCGACGCATGAAGCGGGAACCTAGCACCGGGCCGGAGGATTCCCAGCCGCGGCCCGAGATCGGGCGGCCCGGGCGCCGGCTGGTGGCTCAGCGCGGCAGGTCGATGTACGGAATGCGGCCGTCGGTCAGCGCGCCGTCGCCGTTGGGGATGTAGGCCATGGGCAGGCCGGCGCTCTCCGCGCTGTAGCGGAGGACCAGCGCATCACCGTCGGTGGCGGCCACCGCCTCGACCTCGGCGGTGTCCTCGTACGGCTGGGCGCGGTACTCGCCGCCCGGCAGCGGATCGAAGTGGTGGGTGAAGGTGGCCACTTGCTGGTCACCCGAGCCGTCGCCGCGGCGGACGAGGATCTCGAAGCGGACGTCGGCCGCCTCGAGGATGATGCCGTCGGCGACCAGGCGCCAGGTCCCGGCCGGAAATCCACTGTCCAGCGAGTAGGCCGCCTCGAGGGAGCTCCCGGCCCCCACGCCCGGCGCTCAAAACGGCTCGGGCTCCTCCTCGACCAGCTGGACGGTGAGCTCGGAGTCGAGCAGCGCCAGGTAGAGTCGCGACGGGCCGCCGCTGCCGCCGCCGCCGCCGCACGAGGTGGACAGCGCCGCGCCGAGGAGCGCGGCCAGAGTGGCGGATCGGGCGATCGGCATCATGGGGTCAACTTTGGATCGGAAACCGGCGCCGCGGGTTGCTCGGGGCTGAGGATTGCCAGGTACTGCCCGGGGAGCCCGGTCAGATCCTCGCTGATCGCGTAGCCGGCCGCGGCCGCGGCGCGGAGCAGCCCGGCCCGGTGATGGATGCGGTTGACCACGACGACCAGGCCGCCGGGGGCGAGCGCGGCGCGCAGCCGGCGCAGGTAATCGACCCGGTCGGCCAGCAGGTGATCGACCTGGGCCACCAGGATTCGGTCGTAGCGGCCGGGCTCGAGGCCCGGATCGCCCGCCTCGACCTGGCGCACCTCGATCGGCGCGGCGCCGCGCGACTTCTCGCCGGTGAGCTCGCTCGCCCGCTGGGCCAGGGCAGACAGCGCCGACAGCGCGCGCGGGTCGATGTCGGTCGCGACCACCTGCCCGCGCGGGCCGACCGCGGTGGCCAGG
>Ga0193753_10004406_pt1 | contig 10052 bp, 5 predicted proteins | sample H1c2metaG_FD_144925 | JGI IMG/M metagenome (GOLD analysis project Ga0193753, IMG submission 144925) | Soil microbial communities from a riparian zone of the East river system, Colorado, United States - H1c2 | ecosystem: Environmental > Terrestrial > Soil > Riparian zone | place: USA: East River... | reverse complement strand
GTTCTATCAACAGCAGCGGAATGATAAACAGTTTAAATTATTCTGACAAACCGCCGTATGCCCGAAGGCACGTACGGTGGTGCGAGAGGACGGATAGCCAATTAATGGCTATCCTCCTACTCGATTGCACTGAAATCCGCAGCCGGAATCCGGCCGGTGAAAGAAATTTCGAAAACCCAAGGAAAAAGAATTAATTAATTCATTAATTAATCAATTATTAGCAGTTCCGTTAATGCCTTCCCGCGTTATTTGTGCTTTACTCACCAAAACCACTGCTTGATATGAAAAAACTTCCTTTATTGGTCTTACTGGTATTTGGCCTCTATATTCACGGTTTTGCCCAAAGCCGGTTAATAAAAGGTAAAGTTACCGATGACCATGGTAAACCTCTGGCCGGCGCAAGCATCAATATTAAGAATACCACGACCTCTGCACTAACCGATTCATCCGGAAATTTTGAGATTGCGGTTACCGGCAAATCAAAAGAAGATCTGGTAGTTACTTTTGTCGGTTTTTTTAGTTCGGAACTCGCGGTCGGAAAAGGCAGTTATTTCGAAGTCCAGTTAAAACCAAACGGCCAGACCTTAAACGATGTGATCGTCGTCGGTTATGGAACGCAAAGAAAAAGAGATGTGACTGGTGCGATCAGTACAGTAAGACCGGATGAAAATGCGCACAGGCCGCTGGTAAAAGTTGAGCAGGCTCTGCAGGGTACTGCACCCGGCGTAGCTGTACAAAGTTCCAACGGGATGCCGGGAAATCCATTGAGTGTTCGTATTCGGGGTACCAATTCAATTACGGGATCCAATGAACCGTTGTATGTAATAGACGGATATATCGGAGGAACCATCGGAAGTATCAATCCGGCCGACATTGAGTCACTGGAAATTTTAAAAGATGCTTCTGCCAGCGCCATCTACGGATCGAGGGCATCCAATGGTGTTGTTATCATTACAACCAGGGCCGGTCATGATGGTATTGCAAGAATCAACGTGGGTGCCTGGTTTCAGAAGCAGGAGATTGCGAAGAACCTGGATTTAATGGATGCTTACGATTTTGCCAATACCGTAAATATTCAGAATGCAGCGGTGAGTTTGCCCCCCGGTTTTACCCAGGCACAACTGGATGGATTCAAAACCAATCCCGGCACGAACTGGCAAAAAGCGCTTCAGGAAAAACCCCTGGTTCAGAATTATGATGCCTCTGTTTCAGGAGGATCCTCCCATATGAGTTATTTTGTTTCTTTTAATTATCTCGATCAGCCCGGTCTGATCCTGAATCAGTATTATAAAAGAGGAAGTTTAAGATCCAACCTGGATTTTAAGATCAATGATAAACTGGATCTTAAATTTTATCTGCTCACCGCGATTCCTTCAAACCGTAACACCGCCTATGTCGGAGATACCGGGGATCCTTTTGCATCAGCGGCCTTCTGGGATCCAACCAAACCGGTTGTGGATCCGGCAACCGGAAAGCTTACCCTGACATCCCAGTATGGTACGTTGAATGTGAGTCCGGTGGCACAGGCTTCTTATCAGAAGGTAGATGCAAACTCGGTCGACGCCGTTGGGACAGGCGTTTTGACTTATCATATTTTGAAAAACCTCACGTTTACTTCTTCCAACTCATATGAGTCGCAATGGGGCTGGACACGTTCCCTCTTTGGACTGAATACCAGCCAGACTGTTATCAACGGAATGTCTTCCGGATATGCAAACGGAAATACAACCTGGTACAGTGCTTTCCAGACAAGTAACTTCCTGACTTATAATTTACTGTTTGGCGATCACGCCCTGACGCTGACCGGACTCTATGAATATCAGCTGGGGACGAATCAGAATATCAATGCAACAGCGTCCAATCTGTCTACCTATGCGCTTGGATATTATAACCTCGGGGTAGGTCAAACACAGGCAACGACTTCCGGTTATTCATCCAGCGAACTGCAGTCATTTATGGGCAGGATCAACTATTCTTTCAAAGACAAATATTTACTCACGGCCAGCATACGTGATGACGGTTCTTCCCGGCTGACAAAAAAATACAGCACTTTCCCGTCGGTCGCAGTGTGCTGGAATATCTCCAAAGAAAATTTTATGGAGAATTCAAGGGTTTTTTCTTCCCTGAAGATCCGCGGCAGTTATGGAGAAACGGGTAACCAGGGAATACCGCCCTATTCTTCCATACCCGTCATCAACACAAGCAACGTAGGATATTATTTCGATGGAACATCACTTTCCATCAGTACACCGCTCGGTTCGCCGGTTGCAAATAACCTGGTATGGGAAACAACTTTACAGGGTGATATCGGTATCGATGCGTCGTTTTTAAATAACAGGCTGAACTTTTCGATTGATGCATACAATAAAAAGATATCGAATCTTCTGTTCAGTTACCAGACGCCCGCATACCTCGGAGGCGGAAGCTATCAGCGTAATATCGGGAGTATACAAAACCGTGGTATAGAAATTGGCCTGTCCGGAACACCGCTGAATCCAAGGGGAAATTTAAAATGGACCACCTGGTTCGAGATTTCCTTTAACGATAACAAAGTGCTTGATCTGAACGGACTGAACAATGTGATTGTGAGTGGAATCGGACAGCCACAACAGAATATTTCCATTCTGAAAGTCGGAGATCCGTTGGGTGAATTTACAGGGTATCAGTTTCGGGGAACCTGGAAAACAGAAGAAGCTGCACAGGCTGCAAAATTTGGTAACAAGCCGGGCGATGCGAAATACACAGATGTAAACGGCGATGGCACCATTAACCAGGATGACTATCTCCCGATCGGAAACGGAATTCCGAAAATGACCTGGGGTTTTATCAATGATTTCAGTTACAAAAATTTCACGCTGAGTTTCATGTTTGCCGGGCAGAACGGTGCGCAAATATTCTCCCAGACGATTGCCTATACCTGGGGCCAGGCGCCGGGAACCCGTAATGCTACGCTTCAGGAAGCAACACAGGCATGGACGCCGGAAAATCAAACAAATGTTCCTGCCTTCAGCACAACCGGAAGCTGGCCCACCAACAGTAGCCGTTTTGTGTACAACGCAAATTTTGTCAAACTTAAAAACTTGTCGCTGAGTTACAGCCTTCCGCAAAGTTTAATCGGCGGAGCTAAAATCCGCAACATAGATGTATATGTCAGCGGCCAGAATTTATTTACGATAACAAGTTACCCGGGGTATGATCCGGAGCTCACCAACGCACAATCTGCGATGACTCAGGGAGTGGAAATGGGAGTGATACCAAATCCGCGATCTTTTACACTTGGATTCAGAGTTGGATTTTAATATAAAAATCAATTGAGAAATGCCCATTTATTATAATAAATAAAAATAAAATGAAAATAAAAATCTTGATACCGTTTACATTCCTGGTCATGATGGTCTTCCTGGGATGTTATAAACTCAATGAGGACCCGAAAGCGACGCTGACACCGGGAAATTATTTCCAGACGCAATCTGATCTGGACGCTGCGGTGACAGCCATTTTTCAGGGAATGGTGGTAGATGGCGGTTACGCTTTCGATTTCCATCTCTATTCTTTTTTTGGATCTGATGATCTCACGGCCGATCCGAATCTGGGCAAAGCCGACCAACGTGATTTTGACCAACTGAACGGAAGCGCCGGCAATAATGCCATTGCGCATAGCCAGTGGGGAACACCATGGGGTGCAATTTATCAGTGCAATAATGTGATTGCAAATTATCAGCATGTCGACGCTGACGTGGCAGGAAAAAACGGAGCTGCCGGACAGGCTTATTTTGTAAGAGCCTGGAGTTATTATATGCTTGTCAGAACCTTCGGGCCCGTGCCGGTCATTACCACTCAGGTAGGTCCGGATTACAGACCTGCGAGAGACGGCGTCGACACCGTATATGCATTGATCGTAAACGATTTGAAAACAGCGATCGGGCTTCTTCCGACCAGTTTTCCCGGCCAACCCGGAAAAGCCACACAGAATGCGGCCAGGGCTCTTTTAGCAGATGTATATATGACCATGGCAACCTGGCCGCTGAACCAGACCAGTAACTATACGCTGTCGGCAGCCGAAGCAGATTCTGTTATTCAGTCCGGTCAATATTCTTTGATGACCGACTACGCGCAGGTTTTTAAAACAAACAACAACTCAGAATCTATTTTTGGACTTGAATTTAACGTCAGCGGTGGAAATCCAAATCGCTTTTACGGTGATTGTTCCATGCCCTGGGAAGAATACGGACTGGACGGGAATTTCGGATGGGAAGAATTTTATCCCGAAATAAATTTCTATAAAGCAGCGCCGGTTTGCAAAAGAACAGATGAAACTTTTTATACAACACTGAAACTGCTGCAACCGGATAAAACCTTTCTCCTGGTTCCCTATTATTCAACTTCAACCAGGAACCAGCATCCGTTTTACAGGAAATTCAGGAACTCGGTAAATAACGAAGGTTGTCTCGAAACAGATTCCACGCTCATCTCCATGAATCCGAGTACGAATAAGACAAATGACGTAATCAGGTATCCGGCGGTATTGCTGGATTATGCCGAATCATCTGCCATGGCTGCAGGTGGACCCACTGCCCAATCATACGTTGCGATCAATATCGTCAGAGCGCGCGCCGGCGAACCGCCACTGACAACAGGTCTCACGGCCACTGCATTCAGGGATTCCGTCGTATTTGAACGGGCCTATGAGTTATCGGCAGAGTGGGGGGCAAGATGGTATGACATTGTCCGTCTTCAATTGTTGCCGGCTATTTTGGCAGCCAGGAATCCGGTGGAAAACCCAATCAATCCCAATGTAAATATCCAGAACAGGTATTATGCACCGATACCCGTGAATGAAATGCTCAAGAATCCGCAATGGACACAGAATCCCGGATACTGATGATAAGATTCTGCAGGAAGAGTTTAACCACGCATTGCGTGGTTAAACTTTTTACGGCAAGCGCATTTTACTGATCTGAAATATTTATGAATGATTTATTTCCTGTTTTGCAGACGAATTATTTTTTTATTTTTTCTTACCGGATTTTCTTTTATCGTCCGGGCTGATCCGTTTAGTTCCTCCGACACTTCCGGTCCGGGAAATAAACTGCTCGAATATATCGATCCGACCATCGGCAATGTGGCCCAGTTACTGGAGCCCACAAGGCCCACGGCGTATCTGCCGAACCAGATCATTCGTGTCCATCCGATCCGCAAGGATTATCTCGATGATCAGATTGCAGGGTTTCCGTTAACGGTCGTTTCACACCGGCTGGGTACGGTTTTTTGCATTAAGCCGTCCATCGGTCCGGTGAGTTCCGAAAGCTGGGATGTAAAGATGCCTTACGACCAGGATCTCGAAATAACAAGGCCCTGGTATTATTCGACCTATTTAGTGAATGATGACGTCACGGTCGAATTTTCCCCTTCAAAAAAAACTGGAATTTACCGTTTTACTTTTCCGGCCGGGAAAAGTAAATCCATCTTGATCAACACCTGTAATGAAGGAGAAGCTTCTCTGCAGATGACTTCCGGCAACGAAATTTCAGGAATGGAAACCTGGCACGGTGATGTGCGCATTTTTATGTATGGAGTTTTCAATGTCCCCGGCAGAGCGGTTATAACGTCAAACAACCGCTTCGTGACCGGAAATCAAGTGACAGGTAATACCGTAAAAATAAGTATTGATTTTTCTCCTGAAACAGATACTGTTGAATTCCGCTACGCCATCAGTTTTGTCAGCGGGAAACAGGCGGAGATCAATTACAAAAAAGAAATCGGTCAGCAGAGTTTTTTGAGAGTTGAAAATAACGCAAAAAATATCTGGTCGGATCTGCTTTCACAGATTCAGGTTGAAGGAGGTACAACGGCGCAGAGAAGATCATTCTATACTGCCCTATACAGGTGCCATGAAAGAATGGTTGATATTAGTGAAGACTCATTTTATTATAGCGGGTACAATAACCGGATCAATCATGATGCGAGGGATTTTTATGTCGATGACTGGTCATGGGACACCTACCTGGCGCTACATCCGTTAAGAATGATATTACACCCGGCGCAGGAAGAAGATATGCTTCAGTCCTATGTCCGTATGTATGAGCAAAGCCAGTGGATGCCTTCATTTCCGGTACTTTTTGGCGATTATGCCTGCATGAATGGCTTTCATTCTTCCATTGTATTCCTCGACGCTTACAGGAAAGGTCTGAGAAATTTTGATGTGGATACAGCGTATGCGGGCATGAGAAAAAATGCACTTTCAGCTACCCTGCTTCCCTGGCGCAATGGAGAAAAAACGGAGCTCGATGATTTTTATCAGGCGAAGGGTTATTTTCCCGCGCTTCCTCCGGGAACAAAGGAAAATATAGCGCTGGTGCATCCTTTTGAAAAACGACAGGCTGTTGCTGTTACACTGGGCGCATCGTATGATGACTGGGCCACGGCACAAATGGCCAGGGAGCTTAGGAAATCTGACGATTATAATTTGTTTCAAAAATGGAGCAGGAATTATATGAACCTCTGGAATAAGGACCAGATGTTTTTTATGCCAAAGGATGGGAACGGAAACTGGATCAATATCGATCCGTCTTTTGACGGAGGCCTCGGAGGCAGGGATTATTTTGACGAAAATAATGGATGGACTTATTTATGGCAGGTACAGGAAGATATCCCGAACCTCATATCGATAATGAATGGCAGGAAGGCCTTCGAGGAAAGGCTCGACAAATTGTTCCGGCAGGATCTGGGGCACTCGAAGTACGTGTTCTGGAATAAATTTCCGGATGCCACCGCGCTGGTGGGTCAGTATTCCATGGGAAACGAACCCAGTTTTCATATTCCATATTTATATAATTATACGAATGCGCCCTGGAAGACGCAGCAGAAAATACGCATGCTCTTATCTGCCTGGTTCAAGGATAATATTTTTGGAATTCCCGGCGATGAAGACGGCGGCGGCATGTCTGCCTTCGTCGTTTTTTCTTCGATGGGATTTTATCCCATAACACCGGGATTACCAGTTTACACAATCGGCAGCCCTGTGTTCAGTAAGATTACGATTGCTCTTGAGAACGGGAAAAAATTTACAGTCATCGCCCCGCATAGCTCTGAAACAAATAAGTATATACAGTCAGCCAGGATGAACGGTGTGGAATTAAAAACTCCCTGGTTTACCCATGAACAACTGGTGAACGGCGGTACGCTTGAACTCGAAATGGGACCGAAGCCAAATAAGTCCTGGGGAATTGAGCCCGACAGTATTGTAAAATGAAATTTGAATGATACGCATAAATAAAAGGCAAAGGTTATTCGTTGGTTTCATTTTACTATTTGTGTATGCAACGGCACAACAAAAATATAGCCGGGGTTCATCCTTTCCGAGCTATAAGGGATTGATCATGGCCGGTTACCAGGGATGGTTCAATGCGCCTGCGGACGGTGCCGAGATGGGATGGAATCACTATGCAACGAATGGAAGATTTGAACCCGGATATTGTAAGGTGGATTTCTGGCCCGAGGTAAAGTAGTATAAAAAAACATATGAAACGCCATTCAAAACTGCCGACGGACGACCGGCATATATTTTTAGTTCCTATGATCAGCAATCAGTTTTTCTGCACTTCAAATGGATGAAGCAGTACGGGGTGGATGGCGTTTTTATCCAGCGTTCGGTGACTGCTTTAAAGAGCAGCATCAATCGGCGTCACGACGACCAGGTTCTGTTGAACGCCCTGGGAGCATCCCGATATTATGGACGTGCCATTGCCATCATGTATGATTTTTCCGGTATAAATGAAACAAACAAGGACTGGCAGGTGATCATCAACGATTGGAAACATCTTGTTGACAGTATGCAGATAGCTTCCCGTGGCATGGATCAGACTTATCTGTATCATCATGATAAGCCTCTGGTGGCGCTTTGGGGTGTCGGGTTTCCTGACCGCACCAATAATTTAAAAACTATTGAAAGGATCATTGATTTCCTGAAGAATGATCCGGTATATGGTGGCTGTTCAGTTTTATTGGGTGTTCCCACATACTGGAGGGATTTCGGAGCCGACACGGAAAAAGATCCCTATCTCCATAAATTGCTGCTGAAAGCTGATATTATCAGACCCTGGTTCGTCGGAAGATTTGATGAAGAAACGTATCCCGGATTTAAGAATCGTATTAAAGAAGACATCAATTGGTGCAGGCAAAATAACCTGGATTATGTTCCGGTGGTATTCCCGGGTTTCAGCTGGCATAATATGCATCCCGAAAGAAATAAGGCAACCATTGCCAGAAACAAGGGACGGTTCTATTGGCAACAACTGGTGGGAGCCATCGACGAAGGAGCTGAAATGATTTATATCGCTATGTTTGATGAGATCGATGAAGGGACGGCCATTTTTAAAACGACGAATGAGCCGCCGGTCGGCGCCAGTCATTTTGAAAATTTTGAACCGGATATTCCAAGTGATTATTACTTGTATCTTACAGGAATGGCGGGTAAAATGTTAAAAAAAGAAATTCCGCTCGAAAAAAATATTCCGCCTCCTCTTATTAGAAGGAATTGATCAGATGCAACGGATAAAAACTATAACCTGTTTGTTTTTATTTAGTCTTTCGCTGGAGGGTTATTGTTTAAACCGAACAACCGGTTGCGTGGTCACTGCCAGATATTCACCCGGAAACGATACCGTTGTTTCGAATGGTAGTCCCTTGTTTTTTGAGAACCATAGTTCCAACGCCAGTTCTTACACATGGTTTATAAACGGAACCTTTGCCTCATCACAAAAGGATTTCACCATCACGCCATCTTTGGGAGTTAATGAGATTAAACTCGTGGCATCGGATGGAACTTGCAGTGACACCAGTTTTTCTTACATCATATGGGATGGCACCACAGGCGGTCATTACAAAAATTTTCAAAAGCAGTTTCATCCGGTAGGCATGGCCATGGAACCATTTTGTATGGCAGCTGACCAAAGCAGCGGATACCTGCTGGCTGGTGACTTCTACCTGCCCGAAGCAAATAATTTTATTTCCAAAACGACCTGCCTTTTCCGTATTGACGAAAAAGGCTGCGTAAGCTGGGGAAAAGCGATGGTCACCGGCGAAGTGGAAGTAATTCAGTCCATTCTTTCTACCAGCGATTCGGGTTGGCTGATCAGCGCTTTTCCTTACCAGTCACAGCAAAACAACTATCCGAATTTTCTAATTATATTCAAACTGGATAAATCCGGAAACAAAGAGTGGTCGCATTCATTCGCCAACGGATCGGTGGTAAATAATTACTACTCCGCGATATGCGAAACCGGTGATCATGGTTTTGCACTCGAAATCGGTTCCTTCCCCGTCGCAGGCAATCCTTCTTCCATATCTGTTATAAAAATAGACTCGTCTGGCCAGTTTGTGTGGGGCAGGCAACTCAGTGAGGAGTCGGATGCTTTTTATAATATCGGAGGCATCATAGAGAAAAATCAAATTTTATTCCTGACCGGCTCAATATACGATGTCGCGGCGCCATATGACCTCATCAGATCCTTTCTCCTTGAGTTAAATGAATCCACGGGTCAAACAGTAGGGTCCATGCAAAACGATCCTGTATTGTCTCCATTGAGCTTTACGGACATCCATCTCTATAAAAACGGCCTGCTCATCAATAGTTATTCAGCAAACCGGGTAAATCATTTTTTATATTCCGATATGAACGGAAATGTGCTGGGTAGCTCGGTGATTGACAATCCATACGGATCTCTGAACGGAAAAGAAAATATTATTGTGACGCCGGATAACGGGATTTATTTTCATCAGTCTTCCGGAACCCAGGCTTCCGGTTATAAAGACATTGTCATGCGCCTGGACAGCAATCAGCGAATTCGCTGGCAATACGATTTTTCCGGCAGTGACTTAAATGTTACGGGCTGGTTTCAACTGTCCACCGCACCTGATTTTGGTGTATCCGGAATCGGAAGTGGCTTGTTACCGAATGGATTTAGTGCCATGTCATTTATCAAACTGGATTCCGCCGGTTCAGGTTGCCATTCGGAAGAAACCCAATTGCAATTGAATCCGGAAAATGCAGC
>Ga0193753_10004405_pt1 | contig 10053 bp, 10 predicted proteins | sample H1c2metaG_FD_144925 | JGI IMG/M metagenome (GOLD analysis project Ga0193753, IMG submission 144925) | Soil microbial communities from a riparian zone of the East river system, Colorado, United States - H1c2 | ecosystem: Environmental > Terrestrial > Soil > Riparian zone | place: USA: East... | reverse complement strand
GATGTGAACGCATTCGCTTTCGCCGCCGCGCGCCGCGCGGTTGCGATACCGAATGCGTTCACATCGACGCCGGTCACGTGGCAGCCGGTGCTTTGCGCCAGATGTAATGCCGGGCCGCCGGAGCCGCTCGCCACCTCCAGCACCTGCGAGGCCGGCGTCAGCTTCAACCACTCGACGAATCGGCAATATTCCGCCGCCGTCACCCAGCTGTTCTGGCCGATATCCTCGCCGAACGCCGCGGCACGCACCGACTTCGAAACCGACTCCGTGAAGTTGGCATAGGTGTTGTGGAACAGGTCGACACCCGACGGCTGCGCGGACATCAGGCACTCCGGCCGGCAATCCGTGCGCTGGCCGCGCGCCGCTTGGTGAACGGAATCAGCGAGGGCACGCGCCTCTTGTAGTCGGCATATTCCGGATGCGCGGCGATCAGATCGTGTTCCTCGAACTTGATGGCGACCAGGATGTAGGCGGTCGTCATGATCGCGAACACGAGATGCGCGACCGTCATCGTCGGCGTCGCCCAGAAGATCATCAGCCAGCCGACGTAGAGCGGATGGCGCATCTGGCGGTACAGCCACGGCGTCTTGAACGTGACCGGTGTGAACGGCTTGCCGACGAGTTGCAGCCACACCTGGCGCAATCCGAACAGGTCGAAATGATCGATGAGAAACGTCACGTACAGCAGCAGCAACCAGCCGGCGGCGAAGACGGCGTACATCGCATCGACACCGGCGGGCGCCGTGAGGCTCCACACCACGCCTCCCATCGGCTGCCAGAACCAGAACAGCACGATCAGAGCCAGCGACGAGAACAGCACGTAGGTGCTGCGCTCCGCGGGCTCCGGGACGATGCGCGTCCACCAGCGCTTGAACGCGGGGCGCGCCATGACACTGTGCTGCACGGCAAACAGGCCGAGCAGGCCCAAGTTCACCAGCAGCGCGGTCCCCAGCGCCACGTCCCGGGGGGAATCGATCGATTTGGGAACCCACAGGTTGCCGATGAACCCGATGGCGTACAGGAACGTCCCGAAAAACACCGCATAACAGGCGATGCCGTATAGGAATATGGCCAGGCGTTTCATGGAAATCCCTTGTTTCGATGGTTTCGTTGTGCCAAAAGATTAGGCGCTCCGGGCCCCCGAATCCCGGGACAACGCCGGGATTTGGCCGGGATTCAATGGATTCGAACCTCACCTTTGGCAGCTTTCGTTTCGAGCCCGCGACCGCGCGGCTGTGGGAAAACGACAGCGAAGTGAAGCTCACGCGCAAGGCGGCGCAGGTGTTGGCCGCGCTGCTCGAGCGGCCCGGCGCGCCGGTGTCCAAGCAGGAGCTGTTCGCCAATGTGTGGCGTGGCACCGTCGTCAGCGACGATGCGCTGGTCACCTGCATCCAGGAAATCCGCAGGGCGCTGAAGGACGATTCCAAGCAGTTCATCGAAACGCGCCATCGACTCGGGTATCGCTTCGCCGCCGAAGTCTCCGGCACGGCGCCGGAACCGGCCGCGCCGCTGGCGCAGGCGAACCCGGCGGCCATTGCCGTGCTCCCCTTCGCCGACATGAGCCCCGAGCGCGACCAGGATTTTCTGTGCGAAGGCCTTGCCGAGGAATTGATCGACGCGCTGACCCACGTCGAGGGCCTGCGCGTGGCGGCGCGCACCACCTCCTTTCAGTTCCGCGGCGCGCACGACCTGCGCGAGGTCGGCCGCAAGCTCGGCGTGGCGAGTCTGCTCGAAGGCAGTGTCCGCAAGGCCGGCGACCGGCTGCGGATCACCGTGCAGCTCATCGACGTCGCCAGCGGCTATCACCAGTGGTCGGAGAAGTTCGATCGCGACGCGGGCGACGTGTTCGCCGTGCAGGAGGAGATCGCGGAGAAGGTCGCGACGCTGCTGCGCGGCGGCTCACTATCTACCCGCGAACGGCGCGCCGTGCGCCGCCAGCCCACGGCGCTCGAGACCTACGAGTGTTTCCTGCGCGGCCGGCAGCGCATGCATACGATGCAGCAGCCGAACATGGATGAGGCGCGCGAGCTGTTTCAACGCGCCATCGGGCTCGATGCCGAATACGCGCCCGCGTGGGCCGGGCTCGCCACGTTGCACGCCCTGCTGTTCGAGTGGTGGGGCTCGAAGGACGAAAACCTGCGCGAGGCCGAGCGCGCCAGCCGGATCGCCATGGAGCTCGCGCCCGATCTGGCCGATGCGCACCTGGCGCGGGCGTACACGTTGTCGAACCTGCGGCGCTACGACGAGGCCCGGCCGCATTTCGAGGCCGCGGCGCGCATCAATCCGAATCTGTTCGACGCGTATTACTACTACGGCCGCGCCTCGTTCGCGGCGGGCGACACCGAGAAGTCGATCGAGATGTGGCGCAAGGCGGGCGAGGTGCGCCAGGAAGATTTCGAGAGTCCGGTGCTGCAGGCCCAGTCCATGCGGCAGCTCGGGCGCAACGACGAGGCCCGCGTGGTCAACGCCGAGGCCATCCGGCGCGCCGAGAAGCTGCTCGAAGTGAATCCGCAGAGTGCGCGCGTCTTGTCGTTCGGCGCCGGCGCGCTGATGGAGGATGGACAGATCGAACGTGCGCTCGAATGGGCGCGGCGCGCGGAGTCGATGTATCCGGACGACATGGGGGTCGTGATCAACGGCGCCTGTTTGCGCGCGAAACTTGGGCTGAAAGAGGAAGCGCTCGACCTGCTCGATCGCATGTTCACCAAGGGCTGGGGCAAGAAGGACTGGATCGAGAAGGACCATGACTACGATTCGCTGCGCGCGGAGCCGCGGTTCATCGCGATGATGGCGAAGCTGAAGTGACGTTATCTGTGCCTTCGACCGAGAGAAGTCGGGGGACCGGGTTCGTCGGTTGAAGAGGTTTGTTCTCGGCTCGTCGCACTTCTTCGGACTTTCAATTCTTGCGATGTTTCTCGATGAGACCCCGGGTGACCGTAAACCAGCCGGCGGCAGCAACTGCCATTCCCAATGCTCCGGTTACGACCAAGGCGTACATGGCCCATCCGAAGGTCAGCGTTCCTTGCCAATAGCGCTGATACGAAAAATACGCGAATAGCGGCAGAGCAAATGCCAACTCGAGCAGGACTATGTGACCTGCCAGAGAGTAGCTAGCCCACTTGAGAAATCGCCTCATTTGCAGGCCGGCTCCACAGCCACCAGAATCGACGCCAACTCGAGGGCTACGCCACGCGGGAGCCACACATAAAGGACAGTCTGCGGGAAAGGCGTCATGGTCCTCTTGTACGCGTTCAGACGTATCTGGCGCAACAGGACACACAACCTGCGACACCGACCTACTCCACCACAACCGTTTCGGACATCTGCGGATGCAGCGAGCAGGCGATCACGTACGTGCCCGGCTTCGTGAACGTGTACGAGAACCTGTCGTCGGTATCGAGAGCGCCGGAGACGAACAGCCCGGTTGCGCTCATCACGGTGTGCACGTCGGCATCCTGATTGGTCCAGGTGATCGTGCCGCCGACGGGGATCTTCACCATCGCGGGAGCGAACTTGTAGTCCTTGATCGCCACCGCGGTTGGCGCCGCGGCGGCGAAGGAAACGGGCGCCGCGAGCGCGCACGCAACAGCCAACAACATATTTCTCATGTGATTACCCCAAAGTCGAATCGTTGAGCGCCAGTGAGCGCGGGTGTTTGATCACGGACACGCGGGTGATGCCCAGCATCCCCGGCAATTGATCGGCCGGCACCTTGAGTGGCGAAGGACCTGTGCCCTCGCCGGCCAGCGGCTGCGGAAACGCGGTCGACCGCGCGGTGTGGAACGTGATGTTGCCTTCCACCTTCTGCACGATCTGGTGAATGTGCCCGTTCAGCACGGTCACCGATCCGAAGCGCTCGAGCTCGGCGATCAGCGCCGGCGCATCACCCGTGCCCCAGCCCCAGGGCTCGTAGATGGTCCACAGCGGCATGTGCGCGAACACCACGATCGGCGTGCTCGACGAGCGCGCCTTGAGATCGGCGATCGCCCATTTCACCTGCGCATCGCCGAGCGTCCCCAGCCCGCCCGGCTTGAACTCGAGCACGTTGACCAACCCGATGAAGTGCACGCCCGCGTGATCGAAGCTGTAGTAACCCCGGTTGTCCGACGCCTTGCCGAAGCGTCCGAAAAAAGTCGCGGCACCCGGATCCGTCGTGTCGTGTTCGCCCGGAACCGTGTGCAACTCGGTGGCGCGCAGCCGTGACAGCAGCTGCTGCGCGGTGTCGAACTCCGACGCTTTCGATAGATGGGTGATGTCGCCGGTGTGGATGACCAACGCCGGCTGCTGCGGCAACGCGTTCACCAGGTCGATGCCGCGGTTGAGCGTGGCCACCACGTCGGGATTGGCATCCTTGCTGAAGCCGATGTGCGAGTCGCTGATCTGCACGAACAGCGGCTTCAACGCCGCGCGTTTCAGCGTATCGTCCGAACCCGCCAGCGCCAGGTCGATCGGCGTCAACACGCCGCCCGCCAGCGCAAACAAGGTGCCGGCGCCTCCGAATCCGAGGCACTTCAGCGCGCCGCGCCGGGCATGCAATTTCTCATCGGCCATGAATTTCTCCTGAAGGTTTCAGGAGGGAGACGTCGCGAAGTGCCGATTTATTCCGTGCCGGCCGCATCCCGCGACGCATCGACGCGGCGTTCGGCCTCGCTCTGCGCCTGGATCAGGCCGCGCAACTCCTCCAGCGCGTTCCACGTGGTGTCCGACACCGCGCAGTACGCGAGATCCGCCGATCGCCAGAACAACAGGCGATACCCGTTGCGCGAAGTGGCTTCCGGCAGAAACGCATTCTCGTTAGCCCAGGCGAACACGTTGATGGCGTGTTTGCCATGTCGATACACCGTCACTGCCGCGCGCTGGCCCAGCAGCGGGTCCGCCCGCCCGCCCAACAAGATGAAACCCTGCGCGCTGAAATCCGCGACTGTCGGCGAAACATCGGCGCGGCCGCCGAACCACGGTTTCACCGTGTGATGCTCGCTCGAAACCACCGAGACCAGGCGTTGCGGCCGCAGCGATTCCAGGTGCGCCGACAACAGTCCCTCGACCATCGGCCCCACCGACATCGGCAGCAGGACGAAGGCGAACATCGCCGCCGCGATCGCGGCCACGCCGAGTCCGGCGAAAGCGCCGAACCAGAACGGCCGCGTACGCAACGCGGAGCCGCGGATCCGCTTCGTCGGCGCGAAAGCGGTGGCGCCCGCACCCGGGACTGACGCCGCTTCCTCGTCCAGCGCATCCAGGACGCGCGTGCGCAAGGCCGCCGGCGCGCCCAACGCCGGCACGCCCCGCAACGCCGCGCGGGTTTCCCCGAGCTCGGCCAGCAAAGCGCGGCACGCCGCGCAACGCGGCAGATGCTTCCCGACGGACGCGGCTTCGCCCGGGTCCAGCTCGCCATCGAAGTACGCCTGCACGCGCAGGGCTTCAGCGCAGGTCATGCGGTCTCCTTGAGATTGCGTTGCCACTCCCGTCGCAGCGCGGCGCGCGCCCGCGCCAGGCGCGACATCACCGTGCCGATCGGAATGTCCGCGACCGTGGCGATGTCGCGATAGTCGAGCTCTTCGAGCTCGCGCAGGATCAGGATCTCGCGATACGCCTCGGGCAGCGCCGACATCAGGCGCTCGACGGCGCGCTGGTCATCGCGCCGCAGCGCGTCGGTTTCCGGGCCGGGCTCCGGCGCGATGAAGTGCGAGTTTTCGACGTCCGGCTCCTCGGGCAGCGGTTCGTGCGCGCGGCGCCGCTGCTGGCTGAGCGCGGTGAGGTGGCAATTGCGCACGATCGCGAACAGCCAGGCGCGCGGATCGTTGCCGCGAAACGCGGCGAACCCGCGGAACGCGCGCAGCATCGCTTCCTGGACGACGTCATCAGCGTGTCCAGGCATCGAACTCAACCAGCGCGCGAAGCGATAGGCCGCATCGAGGTGCGGTAGCACCTGGGCCTCGAATCGCCGCCGCGCGTCACTCATCGACGGGCCTCATGGAGGGAAGACCTCGCGTGGCCGAAGTTTATTCCCGGCAAGTTCCTATTTCTTTCCCACGGCGGTGAGCACCCCGATGCCGACCAGCACGCCCAGAAACCCCAGTCCCAGCGCGACGAACTCGCCGGCGGAAGCGAGCGTGGTCCAGCCGGTCGCCTTCACCACCCAGTCGAGACCGACGTAATAGAGGATCGTCATCAAGACGCCGGTGATCGCGCCGTCGCGAAGCACCTTGAACCAGCCCGCGCGTCCCTTGCGCAGCAGCGTGGCGCCGGCGAGGCCGCCGACCGTCGCCAGCACCAGCAACAGCCACGGATTCTTGAACACGACCGCCACGGACGCGCCGTCGAACGGCGGCAGCGCGCGTACGTTGACGGTACCGCTCCCCATCGAGCGCATGCGCAGCGAGCCGTGCCCGTTCTCATCGAGCGTGACGACGTTGCCGGTCTCGATCATGCCGCCGTCGGCCTGGAAGCTGATCTGCGCGCCCTTCGGGTCGATCAGGTTCGTCGCGGAAATGCTCACGATGAAGGTGCCGAGGCCATAACCCGGCACGTATTTCCGATCCGTCGTGAGGTTCACTCGCGGTGGAAACACCTCGACCATGACCGGGTCGCCGTGATCGCCGGTGCTGGCGCTCACGCTCACGTGGTACGGCTGCGTCGGCTGGCTCACGTAGATGGTCACCGGTGTCCAGTCGTCGAGCGTCGCGATCACGACGTCCGGCACCGGATCGAGTAGTTTTCCGCCAGGTACCCCGAGCGAAATCTTCTTCGGAGCGGTGAGCGTCACGGCGGCGCCTTCATCGACCGGTGACAACGCCACGGAAAACCGGCCTTCGAAGCGATTGCGCGCGCCTACGTAGTTGAGGCCGGTTTCGTCGCGCACGAACGCATGCAGCCGCGTCGAACCGCCTGCCGAGGTCGGCAGCAACACGTCTTCGCGCAGCAAGGTCGCCACCTTCGGCTCGGCGGATCCGCTCGCCTGCTGCAGGACCGTCGGCACCGGGACGACCGTCGGCTCGGGGCGGGCTTCCACGTAGATCGGGCGGTTGGTGGCGGCCAGTTGCTGCAGCAATCGGTCATCGAGCACCACCCGCTTGCCATCCTCGATCGCGGCGACCTTGCCGCCGTCGAGCTGCACGCGACTCACCTTCGATTGCACGTCGCGCGCATAACTCATCCGCAGTTCGGGGCTCGCCGCCGCCGCCGCCTCGGGCTTTACCGGCGCGACCACGGTGGACGTTGGCGGCGCGGTGCCCGCAGCCACCGCCGAAGCGGCGGCCGCGGCCGCGGCGTTTCTTTTTCGCTCGGCTTCTGCGATCACCTTGAGCCGCACCGACTCGGCATTGAGCTCCCGTTGGCTCGGGGCCTTGCGAACGCGCTCCCCGACTGTGACCTGCGCGGTCGCCGCGCCGGCCCAAACGAGCAAAAGAATTCCCGCGACACACGCGCGGATCAACGAGCTGTTCGAATTCATGACGTCCTCCCGGACCTGGAACTAACTAGAAACCGGGCGAGTCGCCGATGAACTTCAGGGTCGCATCCTGTTCGAAGTGCACGGGGACGCCCGCAGCACCCACCGGATCGATGAGCGGCGGCGGCGCGAGTGGCGCGACCGCGGCCCCGCGGGGCGACACCGCCCGCTTCTTCCGCGACGGTCTCGGATTCGGAATCTTTTTGGCCATTGGCCCTCGCGCCTGGTTGTTATCAGCGAGTCACCAATCCTTTTACTGTCACCTCGCGGCCGTTTCTCTCACTTGCCGATGACTTTCTTCTGACTTCCTGCTGCGAGCGCGATGCACCAACGAAAACGCCGGCAGCATCCCTGCCGCCGGCGTCGGTCACAAACTCTTCAGGTCGGATCAGTAGTCGCCGTGACCGCCACCATGGCCGCCATTTCCACCGTGCCGGCTGGACAGCAAACCCGCGGCGAACCAGGCACCCGGCACCGCCGGCGTGGTCGCCGTGGCAGCCGCGACGGAACGGATCAGGAGCACCGGGCGGTTGTCGATCGTGTCACCGCAATTGAGCGGCGGCGTGGCGCCCGTGGCATCGGTCAGCTTGCCGCGCACGTCGAAATCACCGTCTTCATTCAGATCGACGGGCTCCGAGTTGAACGGCGTGAGGATCAGCGCGGCCGACACCGCCGGCGGCACCGGAACATTGCGGCAGAACAGCGACAGCACGACCTGGCGCGGGCCGCCGCGGGTGCCGAGACCATCGGCGCCGCCGAGCAACACGCCTTCGCCGTGGGCACGCACGTCACCGTTCTTGCGGATGACGGCATCGAATTCGCTGATCAGCCAGGGGGCGCCAGCCGGCGCGACTCCCGCAACCGTATTGAGCGTCGGAACGCCTGCGGCGCTGCGGAACACCTGGTTGCCCGTGCCACCGTCGAAACTGAACAGGACACTGAAATTTGAGCCGCCCGCGACCGCGGTCCCCGCCGCGAGGAGGCTGGCGACGGCCAGAATGCGTTTGATCTTCATTGGAAACTCCGGAGTTGTTATTGAAGCTAGCGACCGTGAGTGTCGCGACGCTCTCCGCGGGTTCCGTCCATGCGCGCTAGCGGCTAGAAAGGTCCGTGCACCTGCTCCGGGGCGGACCATTGGCTCGACCAGACGGCGCCGTCGCGCACGTACCAGACGGTGTCACCGTCGAGAAATGAGCGGTTCACGTAGAAGAAGTCCTCATCGGCCGGCGGCGTCACGGCGCCGGCCAGACTCAGCAGGGCTCCACTGGCGTCTTGTTTGCCCGCGATCTCGAACTGGTACAGCGACGTCCGGGTCGTCATTGCACCGCCCGCCTCCGTGGCGATGCTGGCCGGAATCGCGAACCGATCGGTCAGCGTGCCGGGCAGCCAGGCAAAGGCGTGTCGCTCGGAGATCGCCTCCGACGTCGACCACTTGCCGCCCAGCAACACGGTGCCGCGCGACTGCGGATGTTCGAGAGACGACACGTCGAACAGCTCGGCTTTCACCTGGCTGTTGGCCACTCCGAGTCCTAACAACAGGTTCTGCGTGACCGGATGCAGGAAGTCCGAAAAGCCGGGAATCTCCAGCGTTCCTGCGATGCGCGGATCGGCCGGCGCGGACAGGTCGAGCACGTAGAGCGGATCGGAATTCCGGAAGGTGACGACATAGGCACGGTCGCCGGTGAAGCGCACGCCATACAGCAACTCGTTCGGCTTGCCGATTTCTTCCGGCCGCGCGGCGTTCGGCAGTTGCGCGACGATTTCGAGCGCGTTCTCCGCGGGCTTCTGCCGCAGCACGAACAGGTGATGATCGCTCAAGTCATTGAAATCGTTCGTGTATTGCGTCGTCATGACGCGCAGCAACCCCTGGTATTCGCTGATGCGGAAATCGCGCTGACTCCCGCCCCACATGAAACCGGGCACTTCCACCGAACCTGTGTAGTTAGGCACGGCGCCGGTCAGCGCGAACCTGTGGATGCGCGTGCCCTGCCGGCCCGGGGCGGTTTCAGCCGGCTGCGAGACGTACAGCGCGGTGGTCGACGCGTACACCCCGTCGGCGGCCTCGTTGTAGCAGACGCTCGCCCGGTCATTCGGATCGCGCAGCGACAACGACGTGATCACGGGATACCCGGCCGGCGCCTGCTCGTTGGTCACGTAGCAGTTCGTCGCTTCGACCAGCGCATGCTTGCTGCCATTCGCGGTGATCTGCGGCAGCAGCTGGTCGAGGCTCGCGCGTTGCGCCGCCGCGAGCGTCGCCGGGTTCATCACGACCGAAGGCGTGTAACGCGTCACGAGGATCACGCGGTCGTCGATCCGCCGGCTCGCGACGACGACGCCGTCGATCTCCGCGGACAGCAGATTCGCCGGGTGAGCGCGGTCGCTCACATCGAACACGTGAATGTGCAGGCTGCTCGGCGCCCATGGGATGTACATCAACCAGACGTCGCCAAAGGAGCCGTAGTTGGTTTCGCTCGTGAGCACCACGAGCCGGTCGTTGGCGACGTAGAGGCCGAGCGTCTGCTGCAGGCCCGGAATCGGAATCGAGCTGACCACGGTTGCGGTTCCATCCGCGCCGGTGCGCAGGATGCGAACCGCGGCCTGCG
>Ga0193753_10004404_pt1 | contig 10054 bp, 6 predicted proteins | sample H1c2metaG_FD_144925 | JGI IMG/M metagenome (GOLD analysis project Ga0193753, IMG submission 144925) | Soil microbial communities from a riparian zone of the East river system, Colorado, United States - H1c2 | ecosystem: Environmental > Terrestrial > Soil > Riparian zone | place: USA: East River... | reverse complement strand
AGCAGGATGACGACGAGGATGACGGTAATGAAGACGGAGACGCCGGAGATGCCGACGATCAATAATCTTTTCGAGGGTTCGGGCTCGATGGCGGGCTGTCCGAGCAGCACCTGTCTGAAGTTGGTGACGGCGGAGGAGTTGATGTCGGTGGCGTCGTTATATTTCTGTTTGGCGTCCAGGTATTCTTTGTTGGCCAGTTCCACATCTTTGACCAGGGACCCTACGGCGGCGCTTTTGGAAGCGTCGCGGGACAGGTTGCCCTGAAGGGAGTTGATCTTTTCCTGGGTGGAGGAGATGTTGGCATTGCTCGCCTGGATGTCCAGTTCCAGGTCGCTTCTTTTATCGAGCAGCTCTCTTTTGGAGAGTGTGGCATTCTTTGGGTCGGCGATGGCGGCGGCGGTTTCGGGGGTGGAGTTGATGATCTTGTTCTGGTATTCCGTCTTGAGGGTATTATATTTCTTTAAAAGGTCCGGGTCCTGGGATCCACCGTTGACGTATGCGGAATAGGCATCGTTCATCGACTGTTTAAGGGCCAGGAGGTCATCGTTGTTCTTGTTGACGGGTCTGGTGGTCCCGGGTGTTCCGGTCGTGGGAATATCGAATGCGGCCAGTCGCTGATCGATCTTCTGCATGGAATAGCGGAGGGTCGTCAGCTTGTTCTTTTCCTCGGTCAGGGTGGTTTCCAGGTTCATAATCAGTTCGAGCTGGCTGCTGTTCTCCTGTCCTACCTGGGTGACGCCTTCGCTTTGCAGGAGCTTGTTCTTTTCATCGAGGATCTGTTTCTTTTTTTCCAGCAGGCTCTGCAGGGTGTCGATGGATTCCTGGGATTTGTTGCTTCGGACATTTTTATAGTACCGGATGAACTGCTGGTAGAGCTGGTTGACCACGAAGGCCGAGAGTTCAGGGTTCGAGGAGGTATAGTCTATTTCGATATAATCTGTCCGTTGCAGGCGGAAGACGCTCAGGCTTTTGGAGACCGATTTATAGTCATAGCCATAGAGCTTCTGGAATTCGAGCAATAATTTTTCCTCCGGTTTGAAGGAAGTGAGCATGCTCATGGTTTCCAGCTTGGTCTGCAGCAGGCTGATCGTCTTTTGCGGGTCGACGTCCCGGAAAATGGGAGATTTCTTTTTTTCCGGCGACAGGCTGGTAAAAGGCCGGGGGCTTTGCAGGTCATGGAGTATAAGGGTATAGGACAGGAGGCTGACGACGCTGGGGGAGGTACAGGTGATGATGGCGTTGTTGAATTTGGTATCTGCCTCGTAGAAGCTGAAATTATCGTTGCCGACCTTTATCTCGTCGCTGACGGTGAATCCTGTGGAGACTTGCGCGATGGAGCGGTATTTTTTCTCATCATTCATGGTGAAGAGGTAGGCGATAATGGTGGCCAGCAGGGCGGACCCGACAATGATCCATTTTCGTTTGAGCAGGATCCGGAAGAGGTAAATGAAATCCATTAAGTTGTCTTTTTAGTAATACGATCAAGGGGATATCGGAGGCGGACTTTTACCAATAGGGTTGCCCGATCAATTTGCCGTGTAAATGTACACATACTAAGCTATTAATGCAAGTCACACTGCCTGTGCCCGTCTTGCCTTTTCCCAGGTGGCCTTTTGCCCGCCATTCAGGTATCTGAAAAATCCCCGGATCACCGAAATATTCATAAAAACGAAATAATAGGCGAGCTTAACGGCTTTTGGCTGTCGTTTATTTTGTTGCATCAGCACCCAACCGGCCAGGGCCAGCGAATAGAACAGAATCTGCCCGGCAAGAAGCACATCCGCCAGCCGGCCATGATCCGGTTGCAGGACCAGGACCCCATTGGCTATAAGGGCCAGGATAAAGCAAAGCGGGCTGAGGGTCCACCGCAGCACCCGGTGGGAGATATACAAGAAAGAAAGGGCGGGCTGCCGCCAGAACTTCAGGAGGGAGCCGAGCATTTTCATGGCCTGGAATCCCCCTGCGGCGATCCTTATTTTTCTTTTCTGTTCGTCTTTGATGGAAAAGGAGGGTAGTTCTGTGGCGCAGGCTTCCGGCTCGTACCGGATGCGATAGCCTTTTTCCGCTACGCGGAGGGATAGTACGAAGTCGTCCAGGACGACGGAATCTTCCAGCGGAACGTAGAGCTCTTTCCGAACGGAGAAAAGTTCGCCGGCGGCCCCGACGACGGAATAGAACGCTGAATCTATTTTTTTCAGGCGGGATTCATATTTCCAATAAGCGCCTTCGCCCCCGCCTGGGCTGTTGTGGTCTTTGCCGCCGGAGATGTTTTGGTCTCTGCCGCCTGCGATGTTGTGGTCTTTGCCGCCGGGGGCGTTGTGGCTTTCGCCGCCGGGGGTATAAAGTTGCTGGCCGGGCGGGATCACTTTTTTTTCTCCCGCTACGCCGCCTGTCTGTTCTTCCCGGTAGTGGCGGGCGATGTTGGAGACGGCCCCTTTATTTAAAACAGTGTTTGCATCGCTGAAAATGAGTATGTTATGACAGGCGGCCCCAACCGCCCTGTTCATAGCGGCGGATTTTCCTTTACGTTGGTCTTCATGGAGGAGCCGGACGGCGGGATTATGGGAGACGATCTCCGGAGTCCGGTCGGATGAGCCATCGGTGACGAAGATGAATTCGATCTTTTCTGCAGGGTAGTCCTGCTCCAGGCAATTGACGATTTTTTCCAGGATGCACTCTTCTTCATTGTAGGCGGCTACTATGAAGGATATGGGTGGGGTGAAGGGAGCCATTTCGGCCTCGGTCTTTTCCGGGTGGCGCCTTCTCAGGGCGGTGAGCGCATAAGCGATCAGAGCGTAGCCGGCATAATTATAAAAAACGATAAAAAAACTGATAGCCAGCAAATATTGCCAAAAATGCATTGGGAGGAGTTAAAAGGCAAAAATAATGATCATCTGTATAATACGCGGCATAAACGATAAAATACTACTAAACGGTGATATGGGGACTAAATAATCAGGATTTTTTTATATAATATTGTGCACTAAACAGACTGAATTTATGGAACCTTCGGCAGCGACGTATAAACCAAGCGTGTGGAAATTAGGGAAGTACATGATCTATATTGATTATTTCAAGGAGTACCTGGCCTGTAAGGATTTCAAATCCCTGTCTGCTTCTTTGAAGTATGTATTCACCCACAAGCTGCCGGGGGAGGATTTCCAGACGAGCTCGAGGATGGGGAATTTCCTTATAAGGAAGCAAACAACTGATTTCCAATTCATTAACTATGCTTATGAGCGGAAAATAAAGAAATATATAGAAGATAATATTGATACGTTCGACATTTTCATCGATGCAGGCGCCTGTATAGGGGAATATTGTGTTTGGATCGCCAAAATGGGCAAGAGATGCATTGCGATCGAGCCGGTGAATTTTAAGGCAGTCCGGAAGAATGTGGAGTTGAATGATCTGCAGGGCAAGGTGAAGGTCTTTGCCTGCGGAGTTGGGAGTAAGAAGGAAAAGGTCAGTTTTCATGTACCAACCGGGCTGCCCAGCTCCAGTTACCTGGACAGGGGGGCAACTGCGGAGCCGAATGTGGATATAGAGCGGTTGGATGACCTGGTGGCGCAGTTTGATCTTCCTGCCGGGGCCAGGATCCTGATGAAGATGGATGTGGAGGGGATGGAGCCGGAGCTGATCGAAGGGGCCAGGAATTTCATCAGAACACAGAAGAACCTCAGTCTCATATACGAGCATTTTCCGGAAGACAATTACCGGAATGACAAGGCGCTGCTGGCGCTGGCCGAATTTACGTTCAGGGATATTGACAAGGTGAACCGACTTGCTATTAAGGCCTGACCCCTTCTTATGAGCTATCGCTCTGCCCTTTACCGCTTTCTATTAAGGAGGGATATTTACTATTTTTGCATTGGAGGTGATATCTGCGCTCCGTGTAATGGGAAGAGTTAGTCGTTGACCTGCATGGGCAGTCACTCCTGCTGATGGAGTAGGCGGAATTAAAATGATATTAAAATGCACACCAACTAGTAAATAACCGGGATAAGCAGACGAATTTGCGTGTTATTCCGTTGTTAATAACCCAATTTGGAGGCTGAGAAATGTAAAGTTTTTGAACTGATCCGATCTGTGTATGGTCTTTTTTTTATTGTTATTTGTTTACTGTTCATTATCAGTGGTGTATTTATTTGTACTGTCGCTGTGGGGAAGATTTTTTTATAAAGGAAAGAAATGGAGCCCTTCCGAAGTCCCCACAAAAAGGATCGCTATCCTGGTACCTGCCTACAAAGAGGATAATGTAATACTCTCAACAGCTGAAAATTTATTAAGGCTCGATTATCCCAGGGAGCTATACGATATTTATATCATTGCGGATTCTTTCCGTCCGGAGACGATTACTGAGCTGAATAAATTGTCTGTGAGCGTGTTGGAAGTTTCCTTTGAGAACAGTACGAAGACGAAGGCCTTGAATGAGGCTTTCCGCCGGATCGATAAAGGATATGATGTTGCGTTGATCTGTGACGGGGACAATATGCTGGCGAAGAATTTTTTGAAAAAGGTCAACGATGCCTTTGTTGCCGGAGCGAAAGCGGTTCAGGGGCGCAGGGTGGCCAAGAACCTGGATTCTTCCTTTGCCATTTTGGACGCCTGTAGTGAAGCGATCAACAATCATATATTCCGGAAGGGGACGAATGCGATGGGATTATCGTCTGCCGTCTGTGGTTCGGGGATGGCGTTCGAGTTCGGTATGGTGAAGGAGATATTGAGTGAAATAGATGCAGTGGGTGGTTTTGATAAGGTGTTGCAGTTGAAGATCGTTAAACAGAGGGTCTTTATTTATTACCTGGAGGATACGATCGCCTACGATGAGAAGGTGGATTCGCCTGTCGCCTTCAGCCAGCAGCGGAAAAGGTGGGTCTCCAGCCAGTTCATTTATGCGCGGCGTTTCTTTTTTCCCGCTTTCCGGGAGATCTTCAAAGGGAATATCAGTTATTTTAACCTGGCGGTGGCAAACAATTGCCTGTTGCCCAAGGCTTTTTTATTGGTGCTGCTCCCGGGGCTGGCCGTCGTGGGGTTTTGGCTGCACAGCATTCTGGGGATCGCTGCTTCGGGTGTTTTCTTATTATATATCTTCAGCCTGTTCCTCGCCCTTCCCCCGGTGCTGATCAATGCGAACCTTTGGCAGGCTATTTTATCTTTGCCCAGGGCGGTTATGCTTATGTTCGGGGCCTTGTTCCAATTTAGAAAGGCGGATCAGACTTTTATTCATACTCCACATAGTAAGACGGGCATCACCAATCAGGGTGAAAGGGGATTTTAGGGTAAGATTTTGTAATATGTTGCTACTTACGTAATTTTCAAGGCGTTTGTGCCTGCCTTTGCCATTTCACCCACTAAATACCGGTATGCCATGTTGGACAAGTATCCCCGACTTAAATTCTTTTTAAAGAAAACCTTGTTGCCGGTCTACCTGCGGGTCCGGTCCGTTAAATATGCAGGGAATAAGGTGTATTGTCCCTGCTGCGGCGGGCATTTTTCCCGGTTCCTGGAGGTGGGGCCGAAGAGGGAGCCCATGTTATGTCCCCGTTGCCGGTCCAATGACCGGGACCGCTATTTCTGGCTATACCTGGAGAAGAACCCTGATTTCTTCCGGCCGGGCATCCGTCTTCTGCATATCGGGCCGGAAACGATCTATTACAACCGGTTTCGCAAGATCCCGGGGATAGACTATGTGCCGGGTGATAAGTTCATTTTGCAGTTTGGCAGCACCTATCCGCCCGAGACCGTTTATGTGGATATTACGGATATGCCTCAATTCCCGGATAACCATTTTGATTTTATATTCTGCTCTCATGTCCTGGAATATATCCCTGATGACCGAAAGGCCTTGCGGGAGCAATACCGGGTAATGAAGCCCGGGGCGAAGGCCATCATTTCCGTGCCTATCAAGCATGGCTCCCCTGTGACGCTGGAGGACCCCTCGATCACGGACCCGGATGAGCAGGCGCGGGTCTATGGGGATACGGGCCATATACGGTATTACGGGGAAGATTACGCGGAGAAGCTGCGTTCGATCGGTTTGCGGCCGGTTTTTACACCGGTAACGGATTTTATCCCGGATGAGCTGATAAAGCAATGCGTTATTAATCCCAATGACGCCATTCAACTTTCTTTTAAGGATTAATGCTTTCTATTAAGGAGTAATGCCACTGCCGATTTAATGGGTGCCATTCCATTGTTCGAGCCGGTCGATGATGGTTGCGTCCACGTTGGCGTCGAATTTCCGGGCGAAAAGCTTGCCGGAGCGGGTGAGGGCGTCGAAATCTTCGGACCGCAGGATCTTGGGGTGACCTTTTGATTCCGGGGCGGACCAATCCACGTATACGAGGTTGTTCACGATCTGGTCCCTGAAGGATGAATTATAGAGGGTGGTGGCGAAAATGAATTCATCGGCTCCCCAGCAATATTTATAATAGCGGGTGACTTTTGGATGGCTGTCCAGGAATTCGAGGAGATAGCCGGCGGCGGCGTTGGTGAGGGTGAACCAGTTGGCGCGTCCTACTATTTTATGGTCCAGGGGGTATTTCCGGGCGGGGAGGATCTTATTGGCCAGGTCGGCCAGGCGGTATTTTCCGGGTATGCGCCAGTTAATAAAGTGATAGAGCCGAACCCGGTGGGCCGCTTCGGTCCATTCGTCCTCGATCGATTCGCAGGTGATGAACTCTTTGCCCCGGCGATCGCGGATATAGTTGTAGACGGATGCGGCGCTTGTCAGGGGGAAGTCCTGGGCGGAGATCACGTTGATATAGTCGTATCCTTTTGGCACTATTTCCCGGAACCCATTGATCGTAGCCTGGATCGTCCCGTAGCCGGCCCAATAGATGCTGGTCCGGCGTTGCACCAGGAACACGTCGTTGTTTTCCGTGAGGTAGCGGAAGGGGGTGATATCCGACTTCATATCGACATGAATATACATATCGGAGGAAGGGTGTCTCAGGGCCCTGATCAGCCGTTCGAGCTGAGGGGGGTTCTTGTGTGCCAGTATAAGATGGGCTATCCTCATGATATGTTTGTTTATGTATTGGCCTGCCTGAACTTGCGCAGTATGCCGATGGCCTGTGTATATAGGGTCTTATAGACATCGAGCATATATCTGAAAACGCTGGAAAGGTGCAGGTTGATCTGCCGGCGCATGACAAAATACCAAATGATGGCGGTGAAGACCGCGGAGATCAACTGTCCGATGGCGGCCCCATAGAACCCGAAGTGGAGGAGGCAGGAATAGTTGATCCCCAGTTTGCCCGCCAGCGTGACGACATTCATGACGAAACAGAGCCCGGGTTTGCCGATCGAGTTAAGGACATTGGCGGCCTGGTTCTGCATTGGGTTGAACAGTCCGGCGACCATGTACATTTGGAGGATGGGCACTGTGGCTTCATAGTTGGGGCCGGCGATGATATAGATCACCAGGCTGGGGACGAGAATGATGAAGAGGGCGGTGGGGGCTGTAAAGGACAAAAGGATGGAGACCATCCGTTCGTACAGGTAGCGGACCTTTCCGGGGCCTTCTTCCGAGGAAGCCTGTGAGAGTTTGGGGAAGATGATCTCTGAAGCGGCGTAGGAAGGGACGTCTATGAAGCCGTTGATGCGGGACGCTGCATTATAATAGGCGACCGAGCTGGGAGATTTCAGGACGGCGGCCGTCATGAGTTGGTCGAGATTGGCAAAGATATTAGAGATCAGTCCGGACCCGAAGATAAATCCTCCGTAACCCATGATCTTCTTTATCCAGGGAAGGGTCGGGTCGAAGCGGTATAAGAGGAATTTCCGGCTGGAAAAATATATGACGATGGTACCGAGGATGATGCTGAAGGATTGGTACATGGCCAGGTGACTGAGCGAGAAGGGGATCTTAGCCAGGAAATGGATCACGATGATGGTGAAGAATACGGCCTGTCGGACAAAGTACCCGGCAAAGATGCCTTTGAATTCGAAGTGGGATTGCTGAACGGCTTCCAGGTGCGAGAAGAGGGTCATGCAGAGAAGTCCGGGGATATACCATTTAAGCATAGCCGCTAATTCGGCGCCGGAGTGGAGGCTGGCGCTCAACCAGCCGGAAAAGAAAACGATCAGGAGCATGAAGAGGAGATTGATTGCCCCGTTGATCAGGAAGGAGGAGGAGGCGATGGCGGTTTTTTCGGGGCTTTCGATATCGGAGCTAACGTATTTGATATGGGCGTTCTTCAGCAGGCCGCTCTTGGTTGCTTCGAAGATCGTGATAATGGTGAGGAAGATGGCCCATGTTCCCATCCGGGATTTGTCGGATAGGGACCGTATGAGGATCATATAGGTGATGGCTGCGAAGATCGTCAGTGAAAAGCGTTGGAGGATGGTATAGAAAGCGGAGCGGATCCAGTAGGATGAGAAATATTTTTTCAAGTTTACCTGTTTGTCTGTTCTGATTGGCGGCTAAAATAATTACAATCCCTCATATTTCATATTACTAGCCGGTAAAGGTTCCGGAAGACTCTTTCCGGGTCTTTAACAAAAGTTGGATACTAAATTTTTTTATTAAACGTTGCGATTGGGGGTATCTATTTTTTTCCACAATACGAATGTATAACTTATTGATTCTCTATCCCTAATATAGTGGATAAAATCTTCCGCGTTTTTTGATTACATTTCTGTTAATGGTTTTTTTTGGTATGAAGTTTGCCTAAAACCCCATAGCGAATCTAATGCCTAACCAAATAATATACATTTTGTGATATTTTTTCCCCGGGAAGGTGCGAGTGTAGAAAAAAATACACAGGGCCCTTCGGAAAATGTTAAGATAAAATCCGTTAGAAAACCAGTTATAGAATCCAAAATCCAATTGTTGTGAAATTGATCCATTCTAAAATTCAATCCCTATGAAAATGAAGAGAACTTTACTCATGTTCTTATTGGCGGCTCTTTGTGTAGGAACTCAGGCTCAAACTGTTATAGGGCGTCAGAATGTGGACCAGTACTCGATGAACCAATATGGTTCCAAGACTTATGGCCTCACCTGGTTGCCTCCTTCTTATGCAGCCAATCCCACAAAAAAATATCCTCTTATTGTATTTCTGCACGGTACCGGTGAAGCGGGTACCGGAGTTGCCGGTTTGAATACCCTGATCGGTGCTGCCTTGCCACAAAGGATCGCGGGGGGATTCAATCCTTCTGCTGTGAACCCTCTTGATGGACAGACCTATGAATTCATTGTGGTATCTCCCCAGGCCGGCAGCTGGTCGTACAATTACGATGCGATCAAATACATTTTGCCCGATGTGCTGAGCAGGTACCATGTGGACCTTAACCGCATTTATCTTACCGGTCTTTCTGCCGGGGGCGATGGGTCCTGGACGGTACTGGGATCCGGGGACGCCAATTTCATCAAGCAGTTCTCCGCCGTCGCTACGGCGAGTTCGGCGGGTGTGGATGGTGTCAACGGTCTGGATGCCAATACGGTCCTAAGTAACTTGAGTCAGGCCAGCAAAACGTATGGGATCGCTACCTGGGCCGTTGCCGGTGACCAGGATGGGTTGACGGGCAATAGCCAGTCCTATATCAATAATGTCAATGCGCCTTCCCCGACCATCAAGGGGAAGTATACGGATATCGCTTCGATCGGCCACTCCGCCTGGAACCAGATGTATGATCCTGCCTGGAGGTCCGATGTCAATTATTACGGAACGAATTGTGTGGCTGCTCCGATGATGCCGAATGGCAGCAACGGGCATGGATTAGGGACCGGAAAGACCCCGGATAGCCTGAACGTGTATGAGTGGTTCCTTTTGTATACCAAGGGGGCTACGGCGACGCCGCCGCCGCCCGCGGCGCCTGTAGCCAGTGCGGGCACGACGCAGACCATTACCTTACCAGCGAATAGTGTTAACCTCGATGGCACCGGTTCCACCGGTACGATCACGTCATATGCCTGGACCCGGGTCAGCGGCCCCAGTTCGCCTACGATCGCTGCGGCCACTACCGCAAGTGCTTCTGTGAGCGGGCTGGTCGCAGGTGCCTATGTCTTCCAGTTGTCCCTGAACGGAGGGGCCAGTGTGGCCAC
>Ga0193753_10004403_pt1 | contig 10057 bp, 9 predicted proteins | sample H1c2metaG_FD_144925 | JGI IMG/M metagenome (GOLD analysis project Ga0193753, IMG submission 144925) | Soil microbial communities from a riparian zone of the East river system, Colorado, United States - H1c2 | ecosystem: Environmental > Terrestrial > Soil > Riparian zone | place: USA: East River... | reverse complement strand
GCATTTATACTGGCGCTGGTCCTGGTCTACATGATCCTCGCGATCCAGTTCGATAGTTTCCGCGATCCGTTTGTTATCATCTTAACTGTCCCACTGGCTTTGGCAGGAGCTTTTCTCACGTTGTGGATATTCGATCAGACGTGGAACATTTTCAGCCAGATCGGGGTGATCATGCTGATCGGTCTCGTTACGAAAAACGGAATCCTGATTGTGGAATTTGCCAATAAACTGCGCGAGGCGGGAAGTACAAAGAGTGTCGCCATTATAGATGCCGCTTCTGCACGGATGCGCCCAATCCTGATGACTACGCTTGCCACAGTTCTCGGTGCGCTTCCGATTGCCATGGCGTTGGGCGCAGGATCACAGAGCCGGATGCCACTTGGAATTGTCATCGTGCAATGAAAAAAATTCTTCTTCTTTTCTTGTTCAGCCCTGCATTAGTTTCTGCACAGGCTCTCCTCACGCCTGAAGAAGCGGTTAGTCTTGCGTTAAAGGCGAACTACGATATTCTTATTGTGAAAAACGATGCAGCCGCCGATTCGATCATGAATGCACCGGGTGAAGCGGGCATGTTGCCATCCGTTTATTTCAACGCAGGTGTGGGCATCAACCAGAATCACCTCGATCAGAAATTTACCAATGGCAATGAAATTTCCGCGAACAATGCCGGGGGAACAAACGCGACAGCAGGTGTTGCATTGAGCTGGACTTTGTTTGACGGTGCAAAAATGTTCGTGACCAAACAGAAACTCGAGCAGATCGACATGCAGGGCGATTACCTGTTCCGCATGCAGGTGTTGAATACTGTTAGCGATGTGCTCAGTGCATATTATAATGTAGTTCGCCAGAAGCAACAGCTCATCGCTACCGATGAGATCATGGCGTTTAACCAGGAGCGTGTGAAAATTACGGAATCGCGCCTCGCCGGAGGACTGGGTGCCAAACCGGATGTATTGCAGGCGAAAATCGATCTCAATGTTCAGAAGGAAAACCGGATTCAGTTGCAGCTGGATTTTTCAGCGGCCCAGCATGCACTCAATGCCTTACTTGCGCGCGACGTGCTGACTACGTTTGACGTGAGCGACAGTATTCCATTGAAACCGCTGGCCAACCGCGCAGAGCTTGAATCAAAGATGATCAGTTCCAATCCTGCATTGCTGGCGATGCGGACACAATTGAACATTGCCAACCTGGAGTACCGCGAAACACGTTCATTGTATTATCCACGTGTGATTGGAACAGCAGGTTATAATTTTACGCGCTCGCAGAACACCGCAGGATTTACGCTGTACAATCAAACCTACGGATGGAACGCGGGGCTAACACTCTCCATGCCGTTGTACACCGGGGGAATGATCAAGCGCCAGACGCAACTACGCCGCATTGACATTGCCAATGCCGATTTCCGCATGCAGCAGTACGCCAACAATACGCGGCTTGCACTCCACAATGCACTTGAACAATACGATGCCGGTACCGCTTCATTGGAACTGGAACTGGAAAACGAAAAAATGGCGCGCGAAAACATGAACCTTACGCTGGAGCGTTTGCGTCTTGGACAGGGAACTGCACTGGATGTTGCGCAGGCACAGGCTACACTTTCGGCAACACTTTTTCGTTTGTCGGGATTGCGCTACCAGGTAAAAATTGCGGAGATCAATGTGCACCGGCAGGCTGCGGATGCCTAGTGGTTTGCGCGGATTGTGTTTCTGAATGGTACACGGATTCAACGGATTCAACGACAAACTCAGTACCAGATTAAAAACGGATTGAAATCGCTTCGCGATTTTGTTGGTCAATGGAACACAGAAAATGGTGGTGTCTCAGTTTGGTCACAAGGCTGTGATGAAAACCGCTTAAGCGGTTGAGCAATCTGGGACTGTCCATTGCCGGGGGCTTAAGCTCCCGGCAATGGAGTTAGCACAATTCCCAAACGGTTTCAACCGTTTCTTATCCAACTCCGTTGAATGCAACATTGCAAACTGAGACACTACCCAGAAAATACAGCATACACGGAACCGCGCAGAATTGGTGTATTGCTTTCCGCGAAATTCTGTGACTTCTGCGTATTCCGTGTACCATTAGTCAATAACTACCAAAAAATATTTACCTTTTTAAAAACAATCTCCTATGGCAAAATCAATTGTTCATCAAGCAGAGACGCGCGGCCATGCCAATCACGGTTGGTTGAACGCGTATCATTCGTTCAGTTTCGCCAGCTATTACAATCCGGAGCGCACACATTTTGGCGTATTGCGTGTACTTAACGATGACACGATTGCCGCCGGAATGGGATTCGGCACGCACCCACACGACAATATGGAAATCATTACGATTCCGTTGGAGGGCGCGCTCGAACACAAGGACAGCATGGGCAACACGGCGGTGATCAACAGCGGGAACGTGCAGGCGATGAGTGCAGGAACCGGCATCACGCATTCGGAATACAACAAGAATAAAGATCAGCACCTGAAATTGCTGCAGATCTGGTTGTTCCCGAAAAAGAAAAACGTGGAGCCGCGTTACGATGAAATCACACTGAAGAAAGAAGAGCGAAAAAATAAACTGCAGCAGGTTTTATCGCCCAACCCCGACGATTCGGGTGTATGGATTCACCAGGACGCGTGGTTTCACATGGGTGACCTCGACGCCGGTCACAAAGAAGAATACACTATTAAGAAAAGCGGAAACGGCGTTTACGTTTTTGTTTTGAGCGGAAAAGTTTTCGTGAATGAACACCAGCTGAACACCCGCGACGCTGTAGGAATCTGGGAGACGGACAAGATTACGATTGCGGCGGATACGGATTGTGAGGTGCTGGTGATGGATGTGCCGATGAGTTGAGGTTACTGAATAGACGCAAAGCCGCAAAGGACACAAAGCAAAACGCAAAGAAGGGCACTTGAGCATGCGGTCGCTTCGCTTCCGCTAAGTTAACCGTCGATTGCGCAATTCAAAATTCAGTCCATCATTCAATTAATTTAATTATTAAATTGAAGTTTGGATTCACGCAGCATCTGCGACATCTGCACAATCTGCGGCAGAAAAAAATATCGCTATGGAAGACATCACAAAAAAGTATTCGAACGGTGAGATCACCATTGTGTGGAAACCGGCTTGCTGTACCCACTCCACCAATTGCTGGAAAGGAAAAAGCGGACTGATCGATGTTTTTAACCCGATGGTGAAACCGTGGATCAAACCGGATGGGGCACCCAGCGAACGGATTATTGAGCAGATTGGGAGATGCCCGAGCGGGGCGTTGAGTTATTACCGCAACAATGAGTAATGACTGATTAATTTTTCACCGCGGAGACGCTGAGGCGCAGAGAAACCGAAACTCAAGCGTGCAAAGAACGCAGAGAGCATTACTTTATGCAAGCAAAGGCCGCAGAAAACTCTGCGACCTTTGTTTGCTTGAGTAGCAGGCTCCGCGCCTCTGCGCCTCCGCGGTGAAAAGAAAAAGAGCGCCCCGGTAAAAACCGAGACGCTCTCTTTCAATAATACTCCTTCTATCTCGTGATCACCACACGCTGCGTAAACACGCCTTCGTTTGTAGTGAGGTTCATGAAGTAAACGCCTTCAGCAAGATCAGTTGTTTCAATTGAAACACGGTTCATTCCCTGTGTTGCTGATTCGTTTTCTCCCTGGCGAACCACCTGGCCCATCATGTTGGTCATGGTCCATGTTACATTCTGGTTGCCGGTTACCGTGTACTCCATCGTGAACTGGTCAGACGTTGGATTCGGGTATACCGCGTTGATGCCATTCCCGTTTGCATCGAGATCAGCGATACCGTTTGGAAGAACGTCCATCCATGCGGACTGAAGAATTTCTTTCGTTACGTTATCCTGAACGAAGATCACCACTTTCAGATCCGACATTTGTTCAACGTTAGTTCCTGCCATCGGGATGTTTACGTTGATACTGATCGGTGAACCAGCCTGCAATGAGGAAACTGAAGTCCCGGTTTCTGTCGGGTACATGTTCATCATTACGTTGTTGAATGATGTCTCACCGTTCGTTCCGGTATTCTGCGTGGTTTGATTTTCGATCACAACAATCTGGTACGAGTAATTGTTCCCTGTGTAGTTGATCAACGGCTTGATCTGTGCATTAACAGAAACTGTGGTTCCTGAATAATATGCAGATGCAATGTTGATTTCCATGAAGGAAGGTAAATTCTGGTACTGGTTGTACAACGGAATAGTCAGCGCTGCTGCGTTTCCATCCCACTGTCCGTCAATTTCCATACGTGGAATTGAATTGATTCCATAGTACAAACGACGGTTCACGCTTTCAGTGTTCGAATATGGGTCGCCTGCACCAGGGAAATCCTGCTGGTACTTGATGATCGTGTAGTTCGAAATAAAAGGAACGATGTTGTCATCCATGTTTGCATTTCCGGCAACGCAAGGACCGCAGGTTGATGAAGTGAATACTTCCATGCACACGATGCGCGGTGTCAATGTGTCAACAACAGTTACGATAAAATCAATCGTATCGTTGCTGTTGTATCCGTCAGGGTTACCGTTGATGTTATCGGCCCATACCTGGAAACTGTACACACCGGTAGACGATGGTGACCACCCGGTAGGATGTGTTCCGGTTGTGCTTCCTTGCGTAACAATGTTCACGCTTCCGATGTTTCCGGAAACAGCAGGTCCGCCGTTTACCGAGTAATTCATCGTGTATGAAGTCACGTTGTTAGCACCGAAGCTGGTGAAAGCGGTAACAATGCTGAACGGAGCCTGGCTGAGGATTACATAATCAGGAACAGTTTCAGTTTGTGCAGCCATGTCCTGTGCAGGACGTGTTCCCGGAAGGAATTCATAGTATGCGTTGTCATCAGAAAGTGCGCTGAGGCCGGCAAGTGAATTCACATTGTTGCTTCCGCCATTCACTGCGTAAGCGCTTGATGAATTTACCTGGATGCCCACTGCAAGCGCAGTAAGTGTTCCGCTGCTGCGCTGATCCACTACGTAGATAGCGTTTGTAGTTTCTTCAAGCACGATCGACCAGTAGGTGTACAATGCACCGTACGTGTACGACGTGAAGAAAATCCAGTGCTGACGGTTTGGTGCAGAACCAAATGTCTTTTTCACCACGTAATCGTTTGCAGCTGTTCCCTGGATTCCCCAAACGCAAACGGATTTATCCGAAGACCATGCCGGTGAAGCTGATGGATTGTGGAATGTGCTCCATGACGGATCAAGTCCACCGCCTACAGGATATTCTGCGTCAGTGTTGAGGTTGCCTGGATTTTGTCCCGGCGCCGTGAACGTGTTAAAGTAATACTGTGCGTTCAAGCCGAAGCTCAGGCACAATACGAGGAGAGTAAAAAGTCTTTTCATGAGTTGAGTTTGTGTGAATTGAATAGAGTAAAGTTTGCAAAAAACCAGTACCAAAGCAAGACAATTTATCGCCTGGATTGACCCATGTTAGACGGATTTTGACAAATACGCCCGTAGTTACGCTGATTCCCCCATTTGTAGACTTTCTTTCACGAAAAAAAAGTTAGATAATTTCAATATCACTGATTTTGAGCCCCTCCTGTTCAGGCACGAATATTTGAGTAGCATAGACACTCACTTATTAAAAACATTCAAGATTATGAAAACAGGAGAAAAAAATAATCCCGGCGACAAAAATGTTAACCAGGGAAAAAATACGGGCAACGAAAAACACCCTGACGGAAAAAAACCTGCACCCAAAGCAGAAGATCAACCGTGGAAAAATCCGGACCCAACGCTTCCTGAGCGCAAGCATGATCCGGATCCGACTAAACCAGAAAAACAGGAAGGGCCATACGGCAGCGACGACAAACAACGCAAACCAGAAGGCGTGAAGAAAAATCCGGCGCGTGATGAAAGCAAAGACGATGAAGACATTGGTGACCTGAATGAACAGGACATCGACGACCAGGGAATTGCCGATCGTGACGATGATGATAACGATGAGATTGGTGATCCCGAAGAAGAGGAAGAGAAACAAGCACCGGGAATTAATCAGCCCAAGCGTCATGCCTCAACAGAAACACCAGGAAAAACTAAAGCGCAGGACGAGCAACACAAAAAATCTGCGTAGCGAACAAGCAAGAGTAATGTGTTGATTGTTGGTTAATGGAGAGGACGTCGTGAAGGACGTTCTCTCTTTTTTACATAAGTGTTCTGAATGATTGTGTCTTACGCGTTCCCGCCCAATGTGCTAATGATTAATGTGCTAATACGCTGATGGGTGTATCGCAGACAGAGAGTAAAATCATGTGTACGTATACAAACGACGCGCCTGCGGCAGCAAGGAATTTTTTTATTTTCTTTCACTTCGTTCAAGGGACATGTGATCCCTCCGGGATCAGAAAATCTTTTGGAGTTCACCGACTTCGGAGAAGTCGCATGTCCCTTGAACGAAGTGAAAGGGTTTTATCAAATTCCTTGCTGCCGCAGGCGCATTAGCAAATCATCACATTAATTTAATTACGCGGTTGATTCCGGATTGTAACGTATCTCCTGGTACATCGATCCCATGAATTTAGTTACAGCCTGGTCGGCATAAGGGCCGTACGCGTCTACCAGCGTGCCTTTTTTTCCATCATTGGTTTCAATCATGTACGCGATGGAACTATCTCCCGGATCGCTATCTCCTTCAAAGCGCATGAAACCAACAATCTTTGCATCCTTTCCATTGTACGCCACGCAATCGTCCATTGCGCAAAGTTTCTGATCGCGTACCACGAAATCCTGCTTATATCCCTCAGACCGTGCCCACTCAATATATTCGGTCACGGTTTCCATTTTTGCTGATGCGTTTTTCATTTTCTTCTAAAATTAGGTTCAGTTTCGTTGCTGCAAAAACAAGTCCGGCTTTTCACCAAACACACTTCTTACTTTTTTCGCTGAGTAATTTATATGCGCGCTTCACCATCCAGGTGCATGCGGGTTGCCCTGATTGCTCAAAGTGTGGCAATTCCTCCTCCATGTTTCGGAAAGGGAATTTTGAATTTTCGCGATAAAACAATCAAAATCAAAAGAATGAAGTGTGCGTCCAGATTGGTTCAGCAATTGAATAACCGAGGCAGGCGTATTCCGAAAAGCCTGAAAAGAGTAGGACTACTAAACACCGATTAATATGAAACCAGTTAAAATGATTATGTATGTCATTGTCCTGTGCGGCATGGCTACTTTGACGAGTTGTCAAAAAGACGACATCACCGAAAGCGGACAATCAACTTCGCCTAACCTGTCCTTCCGTGGCGGCCTTGCATTCCACGTGGTAGATGGCGCCGGCAACGCGATTTCCGGAACTACAATTTCCATTGCGCTCACACAATCGGAACTCAACACCGGAACTTATCTTTCCACTAAAGTTACAGGCTCTGATGGGCGTGCTGATTTTGGTTTACTGAACGCCGATAATTACTACTACCGTGCGGATGTAACCATCAATAGCGTTCCGTATCACGGTGAAGGTGTAGTACAGGTACAAGGCGGTGAAAACCTGACACAGGAACTTACACTTCAATAACCTTTTCATTCCCCCGATTCTCAATTTTCAATTTCCACGAACCAGGAAATTGAAAGTTGAGAACGGAGAATCTAAAAACGATTTTACAGATTTTTTTATCACGGTTTCACTAAACAAGAATTAACATGAGAACCACAACCGAAAAATGCGACAAAGCGCTTCGCGAACTGATTATTATCAATCACGATCGTTTCGAAGGTTACCAGAAAGCATCAGAGGAAGCAAAAGATGGCGACCTGAAAATTATTTTCAGCAAGTTTAGCACACAGAGCCGGGGCTACGCCAACCAGCTGAAGGATTTTATGGGTGACTGGGACCAGGTACCTGAGGAAGACAAAACAAAAATTTCAGGCAAGCTTTACCGGGTTTGGATGGACATGAAAGCAGCACTGAGCGGAAACAACCGCAAAAGTGTTCTGAACTCCTGCGAATTCGGAGAAGACGTTGCGAAAAAAACATACGATGATATTCTCAACGACGCAGAAGATATCCCTGCGGACGTACTTGCGATTATCCGTCGTCAACGTGCGGAAATCCAGGAAGGTCATGATATGATCAAGGCCATGCGCGACCGCGCTTAACAACAAAACGCTCAGCTCAATGAAAAAGGCGTCTCTCCCGAAAGGTGATGAGGCGCCTTTTTCAGGTGATCACCGGCAGCGTACAGATCACGTGCGTGCTGGCACCGTTGATGCTTTCTATTTTCAACGTTCCGCCGTGCGCAAGAATAATATTGTAAGCGAGCGGTAATCCTAAACCGGCCTTACCGGAACGTGTAGTGAAAAACGGGCGGAAAATATGTTGTTGTGTCGCGAAATCGATACCGTGGCCATTGTCGAATATGGAAATCAAGGCAGAACTGCCAACGACATCAACAGAAACCTGGATCTCCCCTCTTCCTGCGGCTTCAATCGCATCAGCTGCGTTGGTCAGCAGGTTCAGTATGGCCAATGGTAATTTTTCTTTGTCGGAAGGGACGATGATTTCCTCCTGGGAAAATGACTCAGTTACCTTAACTGGTTTTCGCGTAAGCGCCGGTAAAGATGCAATGGCCTGCCTGATCAGGTCGACAGCATTTTCGTTTTTCATGCGCAGGGCAACATTTCCTGTGGCCGAAGCAAACCGGTTTACCAGCAGGTTGATCTTTGAAGCAGAACGGTCCACAATATTGATGTACGATGCAGCTTCTTCGTTTTTCTCCGACAATGATTTCAATTGCTCCATGCTGAGCATAATTCCCGAAAGTGAATTCCGGATATCATGCGACAGTACACGCGACATCGCAGCGAGGTCGCTCGCCCCGTACAACATGTTGCCGCCACCGTGCCGGAGATATTTTGCGCGCGCCTGGGCAAAATAAATACGCTGCTCAACCACTTCAACAGCCAGTTCATCTTTCAGGATACAATCGCAGGCCCCGTTACCGATCGCAGCCAATCCTTCCTGGGTGGAATTAACGATCGCAATAATCAGGATATCCGGATGTTTTTTGTTTATGGTAAGCACGTTGATGGCCGTGTCAGGATGAACGGTGGCTGTTCCTGCAAAGACAATATCCACGTTGGTATTCCTGCAATACTCATCGACCTTGTCGAATTGCTGCAGGACCATAACCTGGAAAGCGGAAGAGATGACCGGAAAATCACCTTCGCCAAATACGAGAACCCGACCGGATGGATTAGTATTGAAGTTCATGGATTGCGTTATTCTGCGCGTTGACGTTTATTTTTCCTTCGTGTAAATTTAGGCCTGTTCTTTCGGTCCTTATCGTATAACTCAACGTGGCCATACGAAGAGATAGTCACCGGAACATCTTCATCGACCACATCGGTAAATGAAACGACAACTCCTTTCATGACAAAGCTATAATCTATCACGTCGTTATCAAAAACAATCCGGGAAATTATCCCCAGCTCGTGATTAACTTCCATTTTCACCGGAATATTCACGGCCGTTGAATCCTGCGCCGCGATCACGATACTCGAAAGAAAACCATGCATGGCAATGAGGTTTTCACCAAACATTTCATACGCCACATTTTTCATTTCAAGTTCGCGGGCATTCTGGTTGTGGAGCATGGCGTGCAGCACAAGATCATACACGCCATCATCCCGGCCGATGTATTCGACCTGCCGGATATACAATTTGGGTGGAATGGGAACCTTCACTGAAATTACTTCGTCAAGCGTTCGCTCCAGGTCGCCGAATATAGTTGAGTAGGTGAATTCACCGGTAAACTTCAGCTTCACAGAATCCTGGCCCTGGTGATCTTTGATCCGCTGTATCACCCGTTGCAACGGAATGGTGAGGTACAATTCTTCCACCTTGAACTGGTTACGCGACAATACTTTGGAAGAATCACTGGCATACGTCATGATCAGCAGGGTATCGTCGTACACCCGGATCCTCACTTTGGTGAGATGGAAATGCCAGAATCCTTTATTGCGGATTGTCACGTTCAATTTTACATGCGCACTATCGTTGACCAACGCAATCTCCGCCAGTTTGATATCCTCCACCTTGGGCAAGGTCG
>Ga0193753_10004402_pt1 | contig 10057 bp, 6 predicted proteins | sample H1c2metaG_FD_144925 | JGI IMG/M metagenome (GOLD analysis project Ga0193753, IMG submission 144925) | Soil microbial communities from a riparian zone of the East river system, Colorado, United States - H1c2 | ecosystem: Environmental > Terrestrial > Soil > Riparian zone | place: USA: East River... | reverse complement strand
TTCTAGTACGAAAGGATCAATAGGCTGTGTTTCTCTAGTGTACCAATTGTTGAAGTTTTTAATTTCATTTTTTAAATTTTAAATTTTATTTTTAATTAAATATTATTTAAAGATTCTTTAATTAAATAAAAATCAGTAAGCATAGTTGGGTAGCCACAAACATAATAGATAAGCGCTGAATGTATATAAAGCAAGAATCTAACCTCTGGATACTATCGATAGTTTGCCTAGGTCTCTTTTGTTATTAATAATAGGCCTTAGGTACACTCCTCTTTTTTTTTTAATTTTTGATCACTCCCTCCTTTGGGGGCATCTTAAGGTGTTCCTTTATTATTTTTTATAATTATAGAGGAGTGGAGGTTGGCTTGCTTATACCTATTTATAGGTTAGGCTCCTTCGAAAAGTGGAGAAATTTGTTTAGTCGCCTTGCAATAGTTAAGACTAAGTAAGGTAACTGAAGAAAAAACTATTTATAAGAAATAGATTATTTCTAAATAGGATGCAAATGAATATACTGTGAAGTATTTAGTTTAGCATTACTAATTTATCAAGTAGACTTGATGTTAATAATTGTTACAATTTTATAATACCCAATTTAAATAATCCAAAACTTAAGAGAGTTTATATAAGCGTATATACCTTAAAAGAACTTACTAACAAATCTTATATCGGTAAAGATCTAATTCTCTATTAATATAATAGATTTTTAGATTAATTGGTTTGCTGGGCTCCGCCCAAAGCACCAATAGAAATGTCACTCTATAATTATTGGTTCAAGGCCTTGCGGAGCTAGGCAGGCTAGCTACTGCCTAGCTCCGCAAGGCACAAGCCGCCAATAAGATCCGAATAAATTATATTTAAGGTTTTAGCTTAATGGTAAAGCATTAACATTCTTAAGTTATAGATATCAGTTCAATTCTGATAAATCTTTAAAAATGGGGGATAAATTATAATTATTAATTAGAAATTTTAATAATTATTCTTATTTCGTTATCATTATTATTATTTAAAAATGCAAATCTTGTCCATTTGATTATATTGAATAAATCAATATCAGTATATGATTTATTATAACTAATAAAAATTGGATTTGCTATAGGAATATATACATTATTTTGATGATTAAATTCAAAAATAATAATACATAATTTTTTATTTCTATACAAATTAATTAAGTAATCTTCATTATATATTAGATATATAACAGCTTTTAATATATTTAAATAAGACTTTTTACTTTTCCAATTAAATGTAGATTTCTTTTTAAAAATAAACATAATAATTATTATTATTATAGTTTAAATCGTAAAATCTTTCAATTTTTATAGTAAACAAATAACTAAATTTATAGTTATTATAAATTCTAATTAAAATATTAATAATGATTATTATTAATATAGTGATAATTGATATATTAAGTTTTTTAACATTTATTTAATGTAAATTCCTTTAGGTAATTGAATATTATGTTGTTATATTAGTAAACCTGGCTATAAAAGTGGGGGAGATTATTTTATTTAAATTTATCATAGTTAAAGGGTTCAGTATTACTATAGATTTCATCGATATAAATAGGAGATCTTTTATTAGAAGTAACTTTAAGAGTATATGCTATATCAGCAACTGTAATTTCACCATCAATAACTTTTTATTGCTAAAGCACCCATTTTTCTTGTGTAAATTCTTTAGATGAATCTTTAATAAGAAGTTGTTCTAAATCATTAATATGGAGTTCAGAAGCTACATCTTGATTGATACCTTTAATTTTTATTAATTCATTACCATTTATATCTACTAAACCATATACTTTTGGAGCTAAGAATACTGCTCTATTAATTATATGTTCTAGTTTTAATTGACCTTATTTTTTACCAACATAAAAGATGATAATTGTTTATCAATTACTAGACCTGCTACCTGCTCATGTATCTTAATATAAATTAAAATTATAAATTTTTAAGTGAAGACATCCACATTCTATACTCAGCCATAATAGCCGAAGCTATAGCAATTGTTTACATCAATACCGTGGTACATTTCCTCATCTTTATCATATTTTATATTAACTAAACTATCTCTAACAATAATAGAATAGATGTATTATCTAATCTAATATAATGATGGATAGTTTCACCCCAGCCTGCCTCCGGCATCCTGTTTATAAAAAAAGAGTTAAGTTTACAGATGGTTCTGTAGTAGACCTGCAAAGTCTATAAAGTTAGGGTTCAATTCCCTCTTAACTCTATTTATTTTTGTTTCTTAAACTTCAATTTTTTTATAAAATAGTAAATAATTGAAATAATAATCTTTATATTTTTATAAAATATCTTAAAAGAAGCGATTAGTAATAAAAAATTATTTTATTATTATAGGGGAAAATTAAACCCAATTATTTTATATTTAATTTATTCAATATAAATTTATAGTCAGAATAAAAATAAATTTTATAAATAAAATAAATTCTCTTTTTCTTGCCACACCTTTATAATACTAATTTACAATGCAGGTGCTTCTCGCATAAGCATAGGAAAGCAATAGTTAAGGCAAGAGCTTATTTTTAATTAATGTTGAAAAATCTAGGGCTAAATATAGTAGGCTTAAAAAAATAAAATTTTAAAATAACCAATAAAAATAAATAAAGCCTATAATTTAACGGTAGAATAATTTCTTGATGAGGAATCTGTAGAAGTTCAAATCTTCTTGGGCTTAAATAATTAAAAAATTTAGTTATAGTGTCATAAAAAATAATAATAAAACTAAATATATTATTAAATATAATATATTAACATATAAGTTAAATTATTTATTAACTTAATAAAAAAATATTAATTTTTATCTCAATTTTCATTAATTAAATTTTAATATAAAAATATAATTATTGATAATTTAATGTTCTTTACTTTACCTGTCTATAAATAAAGGGCAAACTAAAAAGAAATTATTCATTATTTAATTTTAATTTTTAAAATAGTAATGTTAATTTTATAATAAAATAAAAATGAGATTACTAAAGTCGCATGTTTTACTTAGATTATTTAATTCTTATTTAATTGATTCACCAGAACCAGCTAATATATCTTATTTATGGAACTTTGGTTCTTTATTAGGAATTTGTTTAGTAATACAAATTTTAACAGGAAGTTTTTTAGCAATGCATTATCAACCTAATGTAGATTTTGCATTTTCATCAGTAGAACACATAATGAGAGATGTTAATGCAGGTTATATCATAAGATATTGCCATGCTAATGTAGCTTCATTCTTCTTTATTTTCGTATACGCACATATTGGAAGAGGATTATATTATGGATCTTATAAATCACCTAGAGTATTATTATGGTCAATAGGAGTAATAATATTAATTTTAATGATAGCTACAGCATTCTTAGGTTATGTTTTACCTTATGGACAAATGAGTTTATGGGGAGCTACTGTAATTACTAATTTATTAAGTGCTATTCCTGTATTTGGTCAAGATTTAGTAGAATTAATTTGGGGAGGATTTAGTGTAAATAATGCTACATTAAATAGATTCTTCTCTTTACACTTTTTATTACCATTCTTATTAGCTGCTTTAGTAGTAGCTCACTTAATTGCTTTACATATTCATGGTTCAAATAATCCTAATGGAATAACATCTAATACAGATAGATTAGCTTTCCATCCTTACTTTATTTTTAAAGATTTAGTAACTATTTTCTTATTCTTATTAGTATTATCTATTTTAGTATTCTATTATCCTAACTTATTAGGACACAGTGATAATTATATTCCTGCTAATCCTATGCAAACTCCTCCATCAATTGTACCTGAATGGTATCTATTACCTTACTATGCTATATTAAGATCTATTCCTAATAAATTATTAGGAGTAATAGCTATGTTTGGTTCATTATTAATTTTATTAGTTTTACCTATAACTGATGTATCTAGAATTAGAGGAATGGCTTTCAGACCAGCTATGAAATTCTTCTTCTGGGCCTTCGTTGTTAACTTCTTTATCCTAATGTGGATTGGAAGCCAGCACCCTAACTCACCATTTGTTGAGATTGGTCAAGTGGCCACAGTTTTCTACTTTGCTTGGTTTATTATAATCGTTCCAATGGTAGGATTAATAGAAAATACTTTAATGGATCTTGCTACTGAATTTAATGATTTATCCCCTACCAGCAGCACCAGCGTAGATGAATAGAAGAGAATTGTAAAATAAATAAGTTTAAATTATCACTAATAAGATTATCTTCAATTGGTACTGTATCTACAAAAGTAAAAAGTACTGTGGTAGTGTATGCAGACGAAGATTTAAATAGTGTATTATAAATTCTTTTTAGTAAAATTGGTTCTTCTAATCAAATTACTGTGGAACATCTTATGAGTTTAGGTTTCTATAGCACCCACAATTATAACTCATTTACAAAATCTAGGTTACATAATTATATCATAATATAATTAAAATAATTTTAATATTGCTTAATTTATCCCCCAGCCTCCGGCACCGGGCTAGCTCCGCAAGCCCACCTCTATATAGGAGAAGATTTTAGCACCTAGCAATGCTTTAGCAATATCTAGGCAGCCTATGCTATTGTAGGAAATAATAGCAACCAAAGGGATAAAGAAATTAATAAATTAATTTAAAAGAAATAAGTAATAAATTCTAAGCTGAAATAGTTTAATAGGTTAAAACATACCATTCATGACGGTATAACAAAGGTTCGATTCCTTTTTTCGGCTATTAACTTAATATTTTATATTTCTTTCCTCATATTATTATTTATTTTTTGATTCTATTTTCTAATAATTTTTATACTTAATTATTTAAAAGTAATAGTAAAATTAATGTTGTTAATTTAATTTAGATAAATATAAAAATATTTCTATATAACTCTGCTTACCTAACACCATCCTACGCATAAGAATAAGGTAAGGAAACTAAGCAATCTTAGCTAATTTTATATAAAATAATAACTCTTGTATTCTAAAAATAAAAATAAAAATAAATTCTCTTAGTTTAATGGTTAGAACTGCATTCTTCTAAAGTGTTAATTTTGGTTCGAATCCAAAAGAGAATAATTTAATTATAATAATAAATAATAAATAATTAGCTTGACAAAATAAAAAATAAAATATACAAATTTAAAATATAAATAATAAATATTAATAAAATAGTTATAGTGTATTACAAAATAATAATTGTTTTAATAAATAAGCAAGCCCTCTTCGGTAAAAATTTGCTTCCCCAAATTTAGATAACAGGGACAGTTTCGTACTGCAACTTACCCTAAGTATAGCCGGAGGCTACATACCCTGCTTTAGTGGCGGGGAGAGGTGTGTTAGGTAGCACGCTAATTAGCACTACTGATTTATAAAGGACTTTAGTCCTTCGGACTCTTCCTAGTATATTTAAATTATTTTTAAATAATGCTAAAGTAAGAGGGCAACAAAAATATTTGATAACTTAAAATCTTCATTGAAAGTTCTTAATTATTAATAAAAATAAAAACTCATTCATTTTTAATTAAATAATTTATTCTTTAATTATAATTATGAATAATAAATCATACCAATGATAAATAATAATTTAATATCTAATATATTAGATATATTAATAAATTTAATGGATGTATTAATAATATTATTACCTATACTATTATCTGTAGCTTTCATGACAATTATAGAAAGAAAACAATTAGCTGCTATGCAAAGAAGAGTTGGACCTAATACTGTAGGTTATTATGGAATTTTACAACCTTTTAGTGATGCTTTAAAATTAATTCTTAAAGAAACAGTTATACCTTCTCAATCTAATAAAGTTTTATTTTATTTAGCTCCAGTATCAGCATTAATTTTTAGTTTATTAGGTTGGGGAATAATTCCTTTTGGAGAAGGATTAACAATTTCAGATTTTTCATTAGGAGTTTTATATAGTTTAGCTTTATCATCTTTAGGAGTATATGGTATATTATTTGCGGGATGGAGTGCTAATTCTAAATATGCTTTCTTAGGATCTTTAAGATCTACAGCAGCTATGATAAGTTATGAATTAATATTAAGTTCTGCAGTATTAATAATTATATTATTAACAGGATCATTTAATTTTACAACAATAATAGAAAGTCAACAAGCAGTATGGTTTATATTACCTTTATTACCTGTATTTGTTTTTTATTTCATTTCTATCTTAGCGGAAACATCTAGAACTCCTTTCGATCTTCAAGAAGCGGAATCTGAATTAGTAGCTGGTTTCTTCACTGAACATTCAAGTGTACCATTTGTATTCTTCTTCTTAGCTGAATATGGTTCTATAGTATTATTTAGTACAATTACAGCTATTTTCTTTTTAGGTGGTTATAATTTCCCTGAATTATTTGTAAATGAATCTTATATTAATATTACATCTATAATATTAGGTCTTAAAACATGTATATTCTGTTTTATGTTCGTTTGGTTCAGAGCTACTTTACCTAGATTAAGATATGATGCTTTAATTGAATTATGTTGGTTAAATTTATTACCAATAGCTGTGGCATTCATTATATTAGTACCTAGTATATTAGTTGCCTTTGATATTGCACCTTACTAATTTATTTTTTTAATAATTTTCCCCCATATTCTTCAATCTCAATACCTTTGTTAATACTTTAAGTTATAAATTTGTGTTAATTATACAATTTGTATTGTTCATTGGTCTTATTTAGGTGATTAAGATTGTATTACAAAAATATTTGTAATGATTTTTAATCAAATAACTTTTAGAAAGGTCAATTACAGTTATACATTTTCAATTTTACTTCATATTCTTAATAAATTTTTATATAACCAATATTAACTATGGATATTGAAACTATAAAATGGAAGGTAAATTAATACCTTATTTAATTTGTGGATATGATGGACAAGATTATATTACTTCTTATGGTAAAGATCAGAATACTTTATTTAAATCATTTTTTAATCAACTATTATCTAAAATTAAACCTGGAACTAAAACTATAATTTCTGCACACAATTTCTCAGGTTTGGATGGAATATTTACTTTAAAACATTTACTAAGTTATGGTCAAGTTACTCCATTAATATTTAATGGTAGATTAATATCTATTAAGGTTAAAGTATTAAATTTAATTATATTAAATAATTCATTAACCGATAAAGGATTATTAACATTCTAATTAAAGAAAACTGGATCAGAAACTAATAAAATAGGTAAATTAGTTCTATGATCAATTTCTACAAATAAAATTATAAATTTAAATTCTTGATTAGTAGAATCAGAATAAATATCACCTAATAAAACTAGAGCACAATTTAATAAATATTTATAATCATTAATTGCGGCTCCGCTACATTTTTTAGATAATATAAAGTAATCATTATTATTACTATTTGTATAACATTCAATAGTTATTAAATTATTAAATAATTGATTAAAATAATAATGTAATTTATTAAAATAATTTTTAATACAAAATAAAATAATATTTAATATAATGAATACTATAATAACTTTATTAAAATTGTTTAACATTTTATTTATATAAAATCCTTCAGGACATTGAATATTATGATAGTTTATAGTTTTCTAGACCTATACAAAATATTTTAAAAATATTTGCATTGTTATAATTTGCTCCTTCATATCCTCCATTTAAATTATGGAATGCTGCGTAGGATGCAAGTGGGGGAAAATTAATTTAATTTAACATTTTCATTATTAGAATTATTAGATGATGTAATTTCATCATAATTGAAAGGTTCCGTATTATTAAATATATTATCAATATAAATAGCTTTTCTTTTGTTAGAAGTTACTTTCAGTGTATATGCAACTTCACTAACAGTAATATCACCTAAAATAACTTTTATTGCTAAAGCACCCATTTAGATTGACTAAATTCTTTAGAAGAATCAATATAAAGAAGATTTTCTAGATCTTGAATATGAATATCTGTTATTAAATCTTTATTAACTCCTTTAACTTTAATTACTTCATCACCAGTCTCAGTTTTAATTCCATAAACTTTAGGAGCTAGGAATACTGCTCTTTTTATTACATATTCTAATTTAACTTGTCCTAGCTCTTTTCCTACCATAAATGATGGTAACGGTTTATCAATTACAAAGCTATCTGTATCAGAATAAAACAAATTAAATAAGGGATTCTTTTTAAAAACTGACATCCACATTCTAGCACCAGATGTTATTGCAGATGCAATTGCAATATTAACATCAAAACCATGAAACATATCTTCATCTTCATTATATTTATAATGAATTAAAGAACTTCTAACTGTTAAAATCCTATGATCTAATTTTACAAAATCTATAATACTTTCACCATAAACATCTAACATTTCTTTAAATATATTTAATTCAGTTTCGCTAGAAGTATCAACTATATCTATTAAAGTAGTTTCTAGTTTCATACCAAATTTACCATATAATGAATTCATAAGAAGTTTAGCTATAAGATTCATAGGATCACCTTTTATATATTGCATTCTTAAATTATACATTTTATCAACATATTCTTTGAAAATATATCCTTTTTCGAATTGATATCCTTTAAGAATTTCAAATGAATAACCAAATTTTATAGCATTATCCATTTCACCAGAGAAAATCCATCCTGACCAACTTCCTAATCCAGCAATAGTTCTTATTCCATCTTGTGTTTTAATTCTTCTTTGTAGAATAGGATGTTGTAAGTATTCAGGACTAGTAATTTTACAATAGAAGAATCCAAACGCATCAGCGCCTTCAATTTTTCTTATATCCCCCACAAATGCAATTGGTTTACCTACAGGCATAGGAGTATTAGCCATAATAAAGGGATATAAAGAATTTACATCATAATAATATAATTTAGTAAAAATATTACTAAAGAAATTTCCTATTCTATTATGAGGAATATATGCATCCACTGATCCACCTGTATATGATTCTCTAATATCACTTTCAATATTACCTAACAATTGATAAATTTTATCATGCCCTCCAGGCCTGGGCATAAATTGTGATTTATAGATTCTCATCGCTAACGCAGGTAAAGTTAAAGAAATATTAATATTAACTTTAAATTCATTGAATATTAATTTATTAAATTTAACTAATATATCATAAAGACATTTACAATCTAATTTACAATAATTGATTGCTTCATCTTTGAAATTCCATGTTGTATTAGTATACTTATTAACTAATAATTCAAATTCACTTAAGGTAATACCAGTCCAATTTTCAAAATTCGGTAATATTCCTTTATAGAAAATATCAGTTAATAAAAATGGAAAATACCCTTTAGGAATTAAAATATCAAATGATGAACATAGAAATCTTAATGATAATGGAAGTAATAAATAAGAATCTTTAAATATAATTGTTTTACCTTTATGACCTTCAATGTTTAATTTCAATTTAATAGAAATAAGTTTACCATTATGTAATAAAGGTTCTACTTTTCCATAATCTAATAATTGTTTCATTAAAAATATTCCATCAAAAGCTGAAAAATTATGAGCAAATATAGATATAGTATTTATATCTTTACTAAAGAAATTAAGTAATTGATTAATAAATGAATTAAATAAATCTTTTTGATTTAATGATTCATTAGCATAAGAAGTTATATAATCATTACCATTATAAGCACAGATTAAATATGGTGTAAATTTAGAATTTATCGTTACAGTTTCAATATCCATAACAATAAAATTAGATATTAATTTATTTTCTGTAGTTAATTTTCTAAATGGTTTAGCATTAAGCAGTTTTTTACTTAATACTCTTACACCATCCATAAAATAAATAATTGATTTACCTATTTCTCTTTTGAAAATTAAATTATCTGAGATTTTAGTATCAATCCAAGATAAATCTACAGCACCTAAAATAGTAACTTTATTTATAGATTTATCATATGTTCTATCAATTCTAAAAATTTTAGAACCATTACTTACAATATATCTATGATAAGAAACTCCATCTAATTCTATAAATTCAGATGCTTGTATTTCTCCGTAACCACTAGGATCCATTGTTATAGGTAAATTCATATTAT
>Ga0193753_10004401_pt1 | contig 10057 bp, 11 predicted proteins | sample H1c2metaG_FD_144925 | JGI IMG/M metagenome (GOLD analysis project Ga0193753, IMG submission 144925) | Soil microbial communities from a riparian zone of the East river system, Colorado, United States - H1c2 | ecosystem: Environmental > Terrestrial > Soil > Riparian zone | place: USA: East... | reverse complement strand
CAGCAGCATCGGCGCTGGCACGCGCCTCCTCGCCGGTCTTCCACAGCGGATTAGCGTTAGGATTGGGCTTGGCAGCGATGATCGCCTGCATCTGTGGGCTAATATCGTCGCTAGTGGGGGCGGGTAGCGTGCGCGCAGGCAAGGACAAATCGTCCGCCAGGGCGATACCTGAAAGTCCGCAGGCCAGGATAAGGAGAAATGAAGTTGTAAGACGCATGATCGTTCCCCTTGTGTGGCGACGATTTTATGCCTTTTCCGGGGGAGCGCCAAGAAAGGTCCGCTTTGCGCCAAAAGCGGACATTCGTCAGCATCTAGGGCAGGTGCTTTAACGCATCGTCGAACTGGGAGAGCGTTGCTTTCGAAACTTCGTTTCCGCCCCGAGTCGATGTGGCGCTGATGGGTTCGCAAAGAACTGCGAAGTCCGGTGTTTTCATAGCACCGGCCATCACCTGTCGTTCATCGGGCGTGAAGGGCAGGTCTTGGCGCTTGGCGCTTTGGATCAGCCTTTGGCTGGTTACGGAAATGACGTTATTGTACAGCAGCGCAAGGCCCTGCGCCTTGCGCAACTCGGTTTCATAGGACGGGTCGAAGCGTCGGCCCGGCCCGGTCAGGGTTCTCAGCGTGGTCCATGCTTCCGCCTCCTGGCGATTCCAGTTTTCCACCCGTTGCACCTGCTGGTAGACCAAGCTCAGCGAGGCCAGCTGCTGCCGGGGAAAATGCGTTGCGACCTGTGACGCCACCACGCTGTCCCATGCGCCGCTGGACCATGGACGCAGCAACGGAAATCCCAACAATCCCAGCGGGGGCAGGGCGCCGTGACGGTCTGCGGTGTCCAGGATATTTTCTATCGCACGCAGCCGGGACTGCCCGCAGCGCGCCAACCGCAGTCGCTCGATGCCGTAGGATATGTTCCGCGCCATTTCGGTGGCGATCACCTCGCGCGCCTCGCGCACTTGCTCGCGCCAGTGAAACCATTCCACCGTCTGTTCCGCCGCTAGGGCAATGCAGACGCCGATGACGACCACGCCGATTTCGGTCAGGAGTTCACGCCAGCTGTGGACCGGCTTGGGCTTGTGGATTTCCACGGGCGGCTCCTCTGGGATTGATCGCGCTGGGGAAGGATCGGGGGCGTCGGCCACGGCGAAGTCGATTGCCAGCGGAGCGGTATCGGGCATGCCGGGTGTCGGCACCCTGTCTTTCGCCCCCTCATCCCCTTCAGACACCGGGCCCCACAGCCTAATATTTCAGGCCATTGAGACAGACTGGGACTCCGCTGGCAACATAGGTACAATTTCAGACGGAATGGGGCGCTATTTCAGTGGTCTAGGCAACGGCACGATCCCGAAGGGCTTTACCGCTTGATCAACGTACTAGTGAAAACTGAGGCCCAAAAGTTGCCCGTCTGAATGTCCGCTTTGGGTCAAAAGCGGTCGTTCAGCCCCGATCTGCCCAATGTCCGCTTTGCGCCAAAAGCGGACATCCATACCCGGCGCATTACTTTTCCCCGAACGTCATCGGTTCTCAGTGCCCAATCAGGTGCATGGCAATAGCCTTCCAACCAGGATTGGCAAGGAGCGTGTAGGCAGTGAGTTGTAGGATCAGAGCCCAAATGAATCCGACAACATACGCCGGATACAACTTGCGCCGGGTTGCGTAGTCATAGACTCCGAGACCCAGCATCAGCAAGTCGCTGCCTAAATAGAGCACCGCCATCCCACCCAAAAATGTTTGACCAAAAGGCGCAGCAATTATTGGGTTTAGTAGACGGGCAAACCCGGCATCGCTGATGTACATCAGGCCGAGTAGCATTAATCGTTTGTGTGAGGACGAATTTTTTCGCAGCAGTAACCCTGCACCGGCAAGGGTCGCAAAAGCCAGTATGTCTGTGAATTGGACCGCCAGAAATTCCGGCGTCCTGCCACTCATCTCATAGGTGCGGGTATCGACGATCAGGGCCGTGGCCGGGCCAAGAAATATCATAACAACCGCCAGGATAGCTCCGGCCATACCCAGCTTGCGATGGAAGTCCGCCCGTGCGGTTCGGATCAGCAGGACCTGAACAGTGAACAACACCAGCCAGCCGACAAAAGCTACGGCGTGGAAATGCACAATCAGCGGATAGTCCAGGCCGAACTTGCGGACGTGGTTGAAACTATCGGTTCCGAAGCCGGAGAGAACACCCAGCCACACCATGCCGGTAAAGAACAGGAAGGCATTACGATCAGGATGGGATCGTGCCTGAAATCCTGCCGCAGCAATGAATGACATGTTCAGCCCCCGCCGAAGCAAGATAAGGGATTATCCCGGGCCAGTTTGCAAGCGGTAGCCCATAATAGCGGGTGCAGGGAAGTGGTCCCACCGGACAATATCCGCTTTGCGCCAAAAGCGGACATTCAGCAGCCTGCAATAGCCCATCCCGCGCGTTACGGTCCCGAAGTTTCGACGCCGAATGCCAACAGCACATTGCCGGGCTCACCACCGAAGCGCGGATATCGGGGCGCTCCTTGCTGCTGTTCTGATGCAATCAATTATGAGACGTGATCTAGGGACGTACGACGTTGATCGTTGCCCGCTACGCATGTCGTGCCTACTGCTCGCCACGAACTGGGATAGTTTGGTCCAGATGATCGAGCATCCCGCTCGCTAGCGCTGGTGAGTTGATAGCTTCGCCGCCATTAGCCTTCGTCCGCTTCACCTCCTGCACCGCGAGGGAGATCCGCTGCCAAAGCTCATAGTCGGACGTGTTGCCAAGCTCCAACGCGCCTTGACCGCGAAGCAAGGCTTGTATGGCTGCTTGTTCACCAAACTGCTCAATTAGTTGCCTAGCTCCGCACCGCACCTCGGCATCGCTCGGATGGGGCGGGGTAATGCCAAAATGCCAGAAGTTACCCACCATAGGTAAAACCCTCCCGATATGTTGCATGGCACCATGAAATTTGGGGCAGGTCGGGCGACAGGCTAATTGCTCCGCATACCCCCTTTTGCTGACTTTATTATGGTTAAGCAATAAGCGGACCACGAACCTAACCTACTGTTCCCGCTAATTCGCCCCACATGGGCCGGGCGTTTCTGTATCGATTCTTTACAGTCTAGTAAGCCACACCTACGCGCCACGTAAGCGCCCCGATAGATAACTAGGGTCAAACCTTCTGGCATGATCCGTCCGATTGCTGGACGCACACCATTACATCTAGGCCGTTGTGCTGATCGCGTTGCGCTGCAGCTGTCGCCAATCCAATGGCTGTATCCACGTCGTAGGCAAATGAGCCACTGAAGGTATCGTCGCGCTCTACGTCCCACCGCTTCCCGTTAGGAACGACGTGGTACTCAACTAAAGGGATGCACTGGACCGTGCCCTTCTGCGGGCCGCAGTTCGTTTTGCCATTTTGATTGATAGGCCTTCTGCAAATCTTGGGAATGTGAGCGGACACCCCACCTGGGAAAGGCTGGACTTGGGGTCCAAAAGGGGCATCCGCCCGTGGTTGAGAACGTTGGCGTGATCGGTGCGTTCCTCGGCGACAATGAACCGTCACAAAGCATTTAGTTAAGTGCTTTACCGGGAGCATTGACGCGTTCTAGTTCCTGCACTGATACCATGACTCGGTTCCACAGTTCATAATTGAACATGTCGCCGATTTCCATAGCAGAATTGGCACGCAATGCTGCTTCCATCGCGGCTTTTTCGGCATACCGTTTGATCATTTGATTTGCAGAACGCCAAATGACGGTGTCGCTTACGGGCTGCGGAATTATGCCGCTTCTTTTGCCAGAAATCATCAATTATCTGTCTGCCTAAGGCGGGGTTGACGCGCCATCACGGTCAAATCGATGAAGGTACCGCTCGGTCATGTCACCGAGGTTAGTCGTCGGCTCAGTTTTACACATTGCTTCGATATGGCCCAAAGCAGTAGCGATATCTGGGCCAGATTTTGATGAACTCGATTCTCCAGAGGGACCATTTCTAGTCGCCCAATAAACGGTCAACATCGCATTCCCGTATTTTTTGTCGCCATCTGATGAAAGCCACGCGTCACAACTCAATCTGTCCATGCCCAAGATTGAATGCGGTGTTAGTTCTTGGGAGATCGCAGGCCCGGAAAATGTCGTAGAGAAGGCGAACCCAAAAGTCGCAAGTGATTTCCCGACACTCATTAAAATAGCCCGCCCGGATCTAAAACAGTCGGCTTGGTCCTCTTGGACTTGGAGGCTGGCGGACGAAACATCTCTAAGCGTCTTTCCTAACCGCCTTCTTGGGATCGTAACGCCCGGCAGCATCCAGAGCGCTTACATCCACTTCCTCTCCGGTGCCGGGTAAAATCATGCCGCCCACCCGTTCGATGAGATCGGCGTCGCATTTCAGCGGTAGGACGATGTTTTCGCCCCGCGCGTAATCCCAGACCTCAAAGTGGTAGACCATCACCATCTGTGATCAGCGCCGGTCGGGCGGGTTCCGCGCCGGCAGCAAGGCGAGATTCGGAAACAGTTCCTGCCAATCCCGCTGCTCGCTGTCCTCATCATAGATAAGTTGAGCGCGACGGGTCTTGAGATTGATTAGGACAGAGCCATTCGCGGCAGCGTGAAGTTGGAAGTCCCCGATCTTTGCGTCTTTGTCCCAGACTTTCGCAGCCCGTATGCGAGCCAGAATTTCATCATCTAGTGACACGATGCGAACTCCGCCTGAACCCATGGACAAAGCGAAACAAACGCGAAATGAAACGAATGTTCGCGCGGCCTTATATATCGCGGATCGGAAGGACGAAAGGTTTTCGTACGCCCTGCCTAGTTGACTCCGAAAACATGCGGAACATTTATTTGAGCGAAGTGGGAACTGACAGTTAATCAATCAGCCCTCAAGCGCTAAGCGCCGTTATCAACGCCTACAGAGCGCAGCAGATCCTGGCGCGGGACTGATGAAATTGTCCATGCAGGGGGGATCAAGAATGGTGATGCCACTGTCTCGCGTACGGCTGTTCTTGCCTGCAGGCGATCCGCGATCTGATGCTGTTACAGCGGCGCGGCAGTGGCGCCTGACTGATCGGCGAAGTGTTAAAGACTTAACGCGAGCGATTAAGGAATTAACGCGTGCCATTATTCGTATCCGCAATTTACACAGAGAAATTTGCTAACCATCGATAGGGTTGCGAGCTCCTGATGGCATGGCCTTTGCGAAGCGCAACAGCAAAGCTGATGTCCACGTTAAGGGGTTTCTCAATGTCCATATCTAAATTAATGATTGCCACTGCTCTGTGCACCGTCGCGATGATGAGGGTGGGCATGGCTGCCCCGATCATAGGCACCAGCCAAGGTAATTTCTCGAGCTTGAGCAGCTGCGATAACAGCGGCGGTTCTCAAGATTGCCGCATCGTCAACACTGGCGCCAATGGCCAGAATACTCAGGTTCAGTGGGGCAGCACCAGCAGCCGCTCGGATTTCGTCAACCCCAGCACCCTGACGGCCATCGATTTGCCCATCAACGTTTCGAGCAATGCGACGAACGTCAATATCGCCAAGTTGAGCTGGTTCAACTCCGCGACGCTCGCCCAGGACGACCTCTCAAGTTTCGGTGTCCATTACAATCTCTCTATCGCTTTCACCGGGCCCATGGGTGGCCTTGGCGACAGCGAAACTTTCAATTCGACGATCCTCAATCCCCTCAATCCGCCGGGCGACGTGATGGGCTCCTTCAACATGGCAGAGCTCTCGGATCTGAGCTTTTTCCTGCCTGGCTGGACGGTCAACAATCTGCATTATGTTGCCGATAGCGGCAGCAGCATTTGCGGCACCACTAACTGGTGCAACCCAGAAGGCAATACCGGCAGCCTGTACATCAAAGCCAACTTCACGCAGACCGTAGTTCCCGAGCCGCTGACATTGTCGCTGTTTAGTGTAGGGCTTGCCGGCGCGGCCGCTCTACGCCGCCGTCGCAAGCAGACCGTGAACTGATACGCCCCTATCGCTTCTCTTGAGGTGCGGAGACAATGTGCGTGTCTGTCACGGCACAGATTCGTAAGCTACCAGTGCGTCGCCAGTGGGAAGGCGTTGAAGGCGACACCTTACCAGCGCGCCCTCCCGAAATCGCGTAGCGGCGCCGTCACCCCGACAATCAAGTATCTGGTAAAGATTGTCCCGGACATGCACCGCGTCTGCAGGAGCCCAGACACGGGCATTCCTATTGCGAAACGCAACGTAGATGGTCTGAGTGCTCATACGTCCCAAATTACCCGCGGACCCCCAAAGTGCAAGGTAAGAGCTTTGGAACGTTGCTACCTAATACCGGATAATTCTAATCACGTCGCAATTGCAGGTCAGCGACGATGCCGCGATCCGGTCCGGCATGAAAATCGCAGGCGACAGGACCTTCGAAGTCTGCCGCGGGATGGAGTGCATTTTCGGCGGGTCCAGTACCCTTGGCGCTTCAACGGCGCATTAGGACTACGACTGAAGGGCCTTTCTTTTTGGCTCAATCCGTCTGGCGAGCGATCAACAGTGAATGACTTCAGCCAGCATCCGATATTGTTCGGCTATCCTGAGCCAAGTTTCCTTTGTGTCAACATCCGGGGCGTTTGAAGCGTCATCTTCGGCTTCCTTTGCCTTATCTATGAAATGTTGACGCTTCGCTTCCAAATCCACCACGACTAAACCTGTTCGTTCGGGAACGGTGAACGGAACATCCCGCCGAGGGGGTACATTGGGCTGTCCTCCACGAGACGCCCCGCCCGCTACGTCAACCCATGTGAGGGCGCTCTGTTCCGGGAACTAGCTCAATACTGCTATGCGGATTCGGAAACGGAACAACCCTGGTTCTTCAGCCCGGAATAATATATCCCCCGCCTCCGCGTCCGCGCGCTCCATGTATCCAGCGTGACCCAGCCACCGCCTTTCCCAAGCGTATGGGGTGTGGATTGTAATTCGTAGGTCAGGTGATCTCTCGGCGATCTCGCGCCACAGCAAAAGAGCGGACGTGTCTGACATGCTTGCGGAGGCAGCCCCGTTCACTGCGACTTCTTCATTGCTGGCAATAAAACATACACCGCAGGAATCGCAGCTTCATACTCCTCCAGAGGAGGGGATTTGCAGAAATCCCTTATGACCCTCTTTTGAACTGAGAATTTCGTTGCAGTTAGGTCTTTGGGCAGCGTTTTTGCTGGCCCGAACATTGCGTTCATGCCAGCCATATAACCCTGCGCCCATTCAAAATAGTAATCTTCCATCCTCGGTGAGGACTGAACGCTCTTGGTAAATTGATCACAACTCGTCATTCCTAGACCCGTTGCGCGCTTTGCGCCAAAGGCAGCCCTGCAACGGTGCGGATGCGTCCACTCCGCCCCCTCCACTTTTGCCCCAATAATTTCAATTACCTAGGAGCAGTTCGGAGCTAGGACTAGTCACGGCGTTCCCGACGCGCTAAAAAGGTCCATGGTCAGCACCGTCGCAGTTCTGCGTCTCGCCTTCGGGCGACTTACCGGCGGTCGCCGGGTCTAAGCGGCTGCCCCGGCGGCGTCACGCCAGCCTCCATCCCCGATTTTCCTTCGCGCTCTATACGAGACGCCACATACGAGATGCCACGATGCTGCGCGACCCTTCGGTCAAGTACCGTCCGTTTCCCCAAATCGACCTGCCGGACCGCCAATGGCCAAGCCGGACGATCACCAAGAGCCCTCGGTGGCTCTCCACCGACCTGCGCGATGGCAATCAGGCCCTTGCCGACCCGATGAACGCCGAGAAGAAGCAGCGCTTCTTCGACTTGCTAGTGAAGATCGGCGTAAAGGAGATCGAGGTTGGTTTCCCCTCCGCCAGCGCGACCGAGTTCGATTTCATCAGGGGTCTCGTCCGTGACGACCGAGTGCCGCCGGATGTCATGGTCCAGGTGCTCACCCAGTCCCGGCGCGACCTGATCGAGCGTAGTTTCGAGAGCCTCGCAGGCGCACGCGCCGCCACCGTCCATCTCTACAACGCTATCGCACCCGCCTGGCGCGAGGTCGTATTCGGGCTGGACCGCGCCGGCGTGAAGGCGCTTGCAATTACGGGCGCGTGTCTCCTGCGCGACCAAGCCGAGCGGCGCCCCGGCACGGACTGGCGTTTCGAGTACAGCCCCGAAACCTTCTCCACTGCCGAACTCGATTTCAGCCTGGAGGTCTGCGAGGGGGTGCTTGATGTGCTGGAGCCTACTCCGGAGAAGCCAGTGATCCTGAACCTCCCGGCCACGGTAGAGGCAGCCAGCGCCAACATCTACGCCGACCAAGTCGAGTGGATGTGCCGCCACATCTCGCGCCGCGACAGCGTGGTGATCTCGGTGCATCCGCACAACGACCGCGGCACTGGGGTCGCCGCGGCGGAGTTGGCGGTGATGGCCGGCGCCGATCGCGTCGAGGGCTGCCTCTTCGGCAATGGCGAGCGGACGGGCAACGTTGATTTGGTGACGCTGGCGCTGAACCTCTACACCCAGGGCATCGACCCGGGCCTCGACTTTTCCGACATGGAGACGGTCGTGAAGACGGTGGAATACTGCAACCAACTACCCGTTCATCCTCGCCATCCTTACGCTGGCGAGCTGGTGTTCACGGCTTTCTCAGGCAGCCACCAGGACGCGATCAAAAAGGGTTTCGACGCCCAAGTGAAGCGCAATGACCAGTTTTGGAACGTACCCTATCTTCCGATTGACCCCGCCGACCTGGGCGGCGCTTACGAGGCGGTGATCCGGGTCAACTCCCAGTCAGGTAAGGGCGGGATCGCCTGGGTGCTACAGCAGGACAAGGGCCTTAAGCTGCCCAAGCCGCTGCAGGCTGACTTCAGCCGCATCGTTCAGCAGCTTGCGGACGAGACTAGCCGCGAATTGACGACGATGGACATCTGGGCCGCATTTGAGCGCGCCTACCACCTGACGGGCGGAGCGTTCGAGTTGATCGGCTTCGAGGAGACGGGGGCGTCCCGCGCCGACCAGCAGCGGGTGTTCGTGGGCGAGCTGCGGCTGGACGGAAAGCCCGTCACGATCCGCGGTCGCGGCAACGGCCTGATCTCAAGCCTTCTGGCCGCCCTCGAGGCCGGCTGCGGCCTCAAGCTCGACATTGTGGATTTCCAGGAGCACGCGGTTAGTACCGGCGCCGAGGCTCAGGCCGCTGCTTATGTTCAGTGCCGGGCGGCGGACGGTCGCACGCTGTTCGGTGTGGGACTGGACGCGGACGTCGCGACTGCCTCGGTGAAAGCAGTGTTGAGCGCGGCGAACGCCGCTGTAGCGAGCAGTTAAACACACGAAGAAGCGGGGTGGCTACTGCAACCTCCTTGTTTGACGGTCGCGGCCAATGTCCGCGTTGGGTCAATAGCAGTCATCGCCAGCGCCCTGAAAATCCAAAATCCCGCTAAGCTTCACCGCCAAGTGCCATTTTAAACAACTGATTTGGCGAGCGCTTTTCACGGCGAATAGTGCACTTTCGTGAAAGTGGACTATTCGGACCGCTGGGTTTCGCCAACTCAGTCGGGCTCCCGACATTGCGTCCAAGTTAGGCGACCCAATGCGGGGATTGCTCTGATCCGGAGTGTAAGTGTGTAAGTAAAGAGGCGGTACGCAAACTCTTCAATAAAGACTGATGACCAGTGGTCACGCTGACAATTCTAAGGCTCTATGGCGATAGCAACGGTGGCAACCGCCATTTAATGTTTTGTTACAACCAGACGTCGGATGGAGACCAGCCTTTAGTTGCGCGTTTCGGCTGTGAGGCATATCCGAGGCAAGCCATGGGAACTTCTCCGAAACTCAAGCTATTCAAATTCTCCGTTCTGTGCGGTGCTTTATTGGTCACAATCTCGCCCGCCTACCCCGCTGGTGTAGGAGTTGGTCCGGGCGTTGGTGGGGTCGGCGCCCCGGCTTCTACAGGAAGCATCGGAAGTTCGCCCGCTGGTACCACTACTCAAGGCAGCGCCCTGGGGACGCTGGGCGGCACCCGAGTTGGTGCGCAATCATCGACGACCAACGGTTTAGGTTCTATGGGACTTACTGGACCTGGTGTGACCGCGGGCGCCTCAACCAGCAGTCAGGGCCTCGTCGGCGGCCTAACTCCAT
>Ga0193753_10004400_pt1 | contig 10059 bp, 8 predicted proteins | sample H1c2metaG_FD_144925 | JGI IMG/M metagenome (GOLD analysis project Ga0193753, IMG submission 144925) | Soil microbial communities from a riparian zone of the East river system, Colorado, United States - H1c2 | ecosystem: Environmental > Terrestrial > Soil > Riparian zone | place: USA: East River... | reverse complement strand
GAGGAACTTGACGCGCTCGAGTAGCGGGTGCGCCGTGTCTCGCGCCTGGTCGAGCACGCGCTCGTTGAACTCGAGCCAGCTCAGGTCCCGGTTGATATAGAGCGCCGGGTTGCGCAGATCCGTGCGGGCGACCGTGCGTAAAGGCGCGGCCAGGGGAGACGCGACGGATGCCCGCCGGCGCGTCCGCGCGGCGCCTGGACGGGCGGAATGGGAACCGGGTTGAACGTCGTGTTTAACGTCGGGCTGAACGAGAGCGAACTGCTTCGGGGGAGTCACGGTAGGGTCGGCCACTGTCGAAGGATGCAGGAGGCATGCCGCGCGAAGCTGCTCGATCTACGGCATTTGCCGCAATCCGGCATCGTTCTTGGGCATTTCCCCCTGTCCGGACCGGCGACACTCTGTAATTCCGCCGACAGAAACGCGCGCGCCGGGCGCCAATCCGTGCAGCCTTGGATTCGCTGTCAGCGCCGTCTCTTAGGGCTCGCTCGCCTCGGAGTAGTACTTCATCAGCGCCTGCTGCGCACTGAAGTCGTCGGATGTGCCGGCAAGGAGGCGATGGTAGCGCCCTGTCGAATCGAGAGCCATCGCCCTGGACGTGTCCCGGAGATAGGCATCGAGCACGACGTTTCGCACATGGGACAGCAGGGCGCGGTCGCGGACAGGGGTCAGCGTCTCGACGCGGCGATCGAGGTTGCGCTCCATCAGATCGGCACTGCTCAGATAGAGCTCTTCGTGCCCGCCGTTCTGGAACCAGAACATGCGTGAGTGCTCGAGGAACCGGCCGACGATCGAGCGGACGCGGATGTGCTCGCTGACGCCGGGAATGCCAGGCCGCAGGCTGCAGATGCCGCGCACGATGAGATCGATCTGGACGCCGGCCTGCGAGGCGACGTAGAGCTCGCGAATCATCTGATCGTCGGTCACCGCGTTGAGCTTTGCGATGATATGTGCCGGTCGTCCCGCGCGCGCATGCTCGGCCTCGCGCCGAATCAGCTCCATGATGCGGGTACGCAGCTGCATCGGCGCCACGACGAGCCGCCGGAACTCGCGCTGGCTCGAATAGCCGGTGAGGTAGTTGAAGATGTCGGTGACGTCGGCCACGATGTCGGGGTCGGCGGTAAAGAAGCCCAGATCCGTGTAGACCTTGGCCGTGACCGAGTTGTAGTTCCCGGTCGACGTGTGCACGTAGCGCTGCATGCCCGCGGGCTCCTGCCGGATCACCAGACACAGCTTGGCGTGCGTCTTGATGTTGGCAAAGCCGTACACCACGTGGATGCCGTGCGCTTCCAGCCGGCGTGCCCACCGGATGTTGTTGCGCTCATCGAAGCGGGCTTTCAGCTCGACGAGCACGGCCACCTGCTTGCCGCACTCGGCGGCCTCGATGAGCAGCGGCACGAGCGGCGAGTCTTCGCCGATGCGGTACAGCGTCATCTTGATGGCCACCACCTGGCGGTCGCGAACGGCGGCGCGGAGGAAGGTTTCCACCGTGGCGAACGATTCGAACGGGTGGTGAACCAGCACGTCCTGGTAGCGGATCTGATCGAAGATGGTTTCGGGATCCTCGTCGGGCCGCCACAGGCTGCGAGTCGCGAACGGGGGATCCTTCAGGTCGGGCCGGTGAATCCGCGCGAGCTGGTGCCAGTCGCCGAATCCGAGGCGCTCCGGCGATCGGACGACCACGTCGTCGTTGAGGCCGAAATTCTCGACGAGGATGTCGAGGACGCGCGCCGGCATGTCGGCTTCGACCTGCAGCAGCGAGATCGGCCCGCGCCGCAGCTGCCGCAGGCTGCGGTCCACGCTCTCCAGCAGGTCGTCGGCGTCGTCTTCGTCTTCGATCGCCAGATCGGCGTCGCGCACGATGCGGAACAGGTGTGCGCTGTGTACCTGGGTGCCGGGAAAGAGCTCGTGGATGTTGGCCCGCACCACATCCTCGAGGAACGCATACGTATGCGGGCCGTGGCCCAGCGTTTCTGGCAGGAGCACGAAACGCGGCAGCACGTCCGGCACCTTGACGCGGGCGAACTTGATCCGGCCCCCGTGGCGGATCACCACCGCGAAGTTCTTGCTCAGATTCGAGATGAACGGAAACGGGTGGCCCGGATCGAACGCCAGTGGCGTCAGTACGGGGCTGATATCACGCGAGAAGTAGCCGTTCAGATACTCGTGAACGTCCGGGGTCCAGGCAGCCGGCTCGAGCAGGCGAATCTGCTCACCCTCGAGCAGCTCGCGCAGCGTGGCCCATGCCGCGGCGAGCGAATCGAGCATCACGTGCGAGCACGAGCGCATCGCCTCGAGCTGCTGGCCCGTGGTGTACCCGTCGGGGGCCACCTCTTCAACGCCGGCCCTGAAGCGCCGCATCGTCGTGGCAATCCGAATCATGAAGAACTCATCGAGATTGGTGCCCGCAATCGCGAGGAACTTCACCCGTTCGAGCAGAAGATTCGCCGTGTCGCGCGCCTGAGCGAGCACCCGCTCGTTGAACTCGAGCCAGCTGAGCTCCCGGTTGATGTAGAGCGCCGGGTCTTTCAGATTGACGCGCGGGGCACGCCCGGCTTCGTTCGACGGCTCCGCAACTGACGCGCTGGGTAGATGCTGGTCCATGACGGCGATCCGTGGTGTTTAGGGCCGCCGATCATAGCATTTCGATGTTACGGGGACGACACATGATCAGTTAACCACAGTCATATGAGCATGTTACAGCCTGATCTCAGCCGTCTCCGCCGGCATCGCCGCGCCCTCGCGCCTCCGGAGGCTGCCTGCGAATTTCCGGCGGTAGTACGCCCTCCAGATCATGATCCCCGGACCGCCGATGGCCGCCGGCGCCAGCCAGACGAGGATCGAGAACGTATCGGCTCCCAGCCGGTTGGCGTTGACCACCAGAAAGGCCGTGGTGGCGGCGATGCACGATCCGAGCATCTGGCCCATGTGCTCGAACCACCAGTGCATCGGGTGGGTGGGCGGACGCAGCCAGTAGTGCAGCTGACCGACACCGTTCAAAAGACCAATGATCGAGAAGGCGATGAAGAGCGGCGTCCCCGTAACGACGCCGTAGCCGGCCATGCCGAGGCTCGCAGCGGTGAGCGCGACCGCCAGGCTCAGGTCCCAGGCGCCGCGATGGGCCACCGTTCGCGTCTTGACGCGCAGGACCCGCACGCCTGCCGACACACCGGCCGCCGTGAGGATGGCGACGAAGAACAAGAACAGCCCGGCGGCGCGGCCGCCTGGCGTCGGATCGGTCAGCACGCGCGCGGCCGACAGCGCCAACGCCGTCACCGACACGATCGTCATGCCGACTACGAACACCCAGCCGCTGCGCCGGTGCACCGCGCCGCCTTTGCGCGTGATCATCGGGACGATCATCGAGACCAGAGCCGCGGTGCCGCCGGCGATGTGAATCGTGAGAAGCAGGTTGATCGGTGTCATGCCTGTAGTGTCGCGCCCCTTCGCGGCCGGCACATGTGCCGATGGTCACGGGCGCCTTTCATGACTTTCGGCACACTCCGGCCACCGCAGCCGCACCTAGAATGACGGCGTGGTAGATGCCAGGCCTCGCCAGGCCGCTCCCGGGGCTCCGGCGGAGAGCGGCGACCCTCGCGCCGCCGGGTGGATGAACGTGGCGGCCATCGGCACCTGGATCGTCTGCGGCTTGTCGCCTCTCGTGCTGATCGCGCGCGCCGAATTCACTGGCTGGCCAGCGGCGGCGTTCGTGGCCGCCTTCGTGCTCTTTGGCGGCGCGCTCCTCGCTATCCTCTTCCAGCGGCCCGCCGCGAAGCGCCACGCGGCGATGAACGCGATGCTCGTGGCGGTGCAGTCGCTGAGCGCGCTTGCCATGCTTGCGCTCAGCATCCGCTACACGCAGGGCAGTGGGGCGACATCCGCGGCTCTGGTGATCGTGGCCGCAGAGTTGCCATATCTGATGCCGCCCGCCGTCTCGTGGACCTGGATCGCGTCGCAGACCGTGTGCATGGCCGGAGCCCTTCACGCCGCGAATCGTGTCGGCTGGATCGACACCTTGACGTTTGCGGCCGCGATCGGGGGTTTTCAACTGTTTGCCGCCTCCAGCTCGGTGTTGGCTCGCCGCCAGGCCGAGGGACGGGTGCAGCTGGCGCGGGTCAATGACGAGTTGCGCGCCACGCGCGCCCGGCTTGAGGAGAGCAGCCGGGCAGAGGAACGCGTGCGCATCTCCCGCGACCTGCACGATGCGCTCGGTCATCACCTCACAGCGCTCAGTCTGCAACTCGACGTCGCGTCACGCCTCGTCGACGGCAAGCCCGCCGAGCACGTGCGGCAGGCACACGCGATTACGCGCCTTCTGCTTGGTGATGTGCGCGACGTGGTGAGCCGGTTGCGCGACGGTGGGCCGGTGGATCTGGTGCGCGCCGTGCGCGCCTTGACCGTGCCCGCGCTCGAGGTGTCGTTGCACCTCGACCTGCCGGTGCAGCTCGCCATCGACGATCGCGACCGCGCATCGGCGGTGGTGCGTTGCGTGCAGGAGGTGATCACGAACACCGCGCGCCACGCGCGCGCACGCAACCTGTGGGTGCGGCTCGAGCCACGCGGCAATGGCGTGGCGATTCACGCACACGACGACGGCCAGGGCGCGCAGACGGTGACGCCTGGCCACGGGCTCACGGGCATGCGCGAACGGTTCGCGGAGCACGGCGGGAGCGTCGAGTTTGCCGCCACGCCAGGGGCGGGCTTCGACGTGCGGGCCTTCATGCCTGGCACGGGGGCGGCGTGACGGTCCGCATCGTGCTCGTCGATGACCAGACGCTGGTGCGGCAGGGCATTCGTTCGCTGCTCGAGCTGGTGTCGGACATCGCCGTCGTGGGCGAGGCTGGGGACGGCGACAGCGCCGTGGACGTGATCCGCCGGGAGCGGCCCGACGTCGTCCTGCTCGACGTGCGGATGCCGAGGAAGAGCGGCGTGGACGTGCTGCGCGAGCTGCAGGCGTCTGGAGATCCGTGTCCCGCAATCGTGCTCACGACCTTCGACGACGACGAGCTGCTGCTCGAAGCGGTGAAAGCGGGCGCGAAGGGCTACCTGCTGAAGGACGTGTCGCTCGAAGCGTTGACGGGCGCGATTCGCGCCGTGGCCGCCGGAGAGACGCTCATCCGCCCCGCGGTGACCGAGCGTGTGCTGCGGGGACTCGAGCACATTGGCCGCGACTTCGACACGCTCAGTCCGCCGGATCCACTGACCAAGCGCGAGCTCGAGATCCTGCGACTGATGGCGGGCGGCTACAGCAACCGCGAGATTGCCGGTGCGCTCGGCACGGCGGAAGGGACGGTCAAGAATCACGCCTCGAGCATCCTCTCGAAGCTCGGCGTCCGCGATCGCACGCGCGCGGTCCTCACAGCGTTGGAGCGCGGTTACATCTAGGGCCGGGCCTTCGGCCCGGTAAGACGGATGGGGCGGGTAGGGCGGGTAGGTCGTCGCAAACCCTTCGCGCGCGACAGCCGTACGTAGGGCGGACCTGAAGTGTCCGCCCCTACGCACTGACATACCGCGCCGAAGGCGCGGCCCCACCCGCCCTACCCGCCTTACGCGCCCGAAGGGCGCGCACTACGAAAGGCCGAGGCGTTGGGTTGGGGGTGCGGGCGCCTCGTCGAACTCGAAGGGACGTGGATGCCGGCGGCGCACGGCGTCGGTGACGCGCAGCGCCAGGAAGATCGCCACGAGCACGGCGACGAAAGCGAGGATGTCGTGGCTCTTGAGCAACGCGAGCTCGATGTGTGCGAACTGATAGGTAAAGAAGCAGAACGCCGCGAACCACACCGGGCCGGCCGTCTTCAGATCGCCAGGCAGGTAGTCGCACGCAAACGGCATCTTGCGATAGCTCAGAAAGATCGCCTCGAGCATCACCGCGCCTGCCGCGAGGCCGCATGCCCCAATCGCCAGCGCATCGGCGGGGCTGAATATCGCGACATACAGGGGAAACAGCGTCAGGACCGGACAGACGACAAAGAGCGCGGCGCCGGCCGCCTTTGCCCCGGCGATGTGGCGGCGCGTGTCGCCCGCCCACGCCACCTGCACCGCCCAGTTCGCCGCCAGCTCCGCCGGCACGCGCACCGCGTGCCGGAATCCCGTGAGCAACGCCGCGATGAGCACGGGTTGAACGGCGAGCACGCCCGCCGCCAGGGCCTCGCTTCCCCGCGCCCGCGTGGCACTGCCGACCGCCACGGCGAACACGCTGGCCGTGAGGCCGAATGCGAGCGATGCCGCCAGCGTCAGCCGGTGCTGCGCGCTTCGCAGCAGCGCCTGAAGCGTGAAGAAGAAGCTGGCCTGGGTTTCGGGATGACGAATCACGATCCGGGCCGTCGCCGCCACGCCGCGGCGAAGCCATCCGGCGGTGGCTGTGGCCGGCGGTGGCGGCACCATGCGGCGGTTGTTCCAGGCGAAGAGAAGGACCGCGGCGAGCGTCACGGCAATCAACTTGATGACGGCGGTCAGGGCCAGCTCGGGAAAGAGCGCTCGAGCGCCGCGATACAGCGCCGTCGCCCGCACGTCGGCGTCGCGGATTCGCGGCGGCACCGGGCGGCGGGGCAGGTCGGCGATGATGTGGCCGATCGCGCGCTCCTGCAGGCCCACGAACCACAGCGGCGGAGCCATGAGCGCGGCCCTCGACTCGGGCTCCAGCCACGCGCGGTTGATGCGCGACACCACGACCGGGAGCAGCAGGAATGCGCACGCGACGGACACGAGGAGCACGGCCTGCACCAGGGCCGACACCCGCGCGAAGATGGCGCGGCCCAGCACGGCGTGCAGCGCGCCACGAATCGTGAGCACCGCAAAAAAGCCGAAGGCAGCCGCCAGCATCACGGTCACCGCCTGCGTCACGATCAGCGCCGCGAGCTGAAGGAACGATAGCGGCAGCTTCGACACCATCAGCGCCGGCGCCAGCACGCTGGGCACCAGGTTCAGCGAGCAGGCGAACATCGCCGCGAATTTCACCAGCGCACCAAACTTGGCGGCGACGATCGTCCGGGTGTGTATCGGCATGGCGCCGAGCACCGACGCGTCGCGCGCGTCCACGGCAAGGCCGTCCCACGCCAGCAGGGTCACGAGCGCGGTGCCCGTCATCGCCGCCGACACCCAGAGGAAGTGGTCGAAGAGGGCCGAGACCGCCGTGACCCCGGGCGTCTGGTACGGGTTGAACAGGTACTTGCCCGAGATGATCACGGAGACGAAAAGACCGAGCGACACCAGCATGCCGCAGATCATCGCGAGGCTCTCGTGCCGGTCGGCGTTGGGCGAAATCAGGTCGTCGTCGACGAGACGCCGCAGGAAGTGAGCCGTCAGCAGCCGACGCGCCTCGGACGCCATCGCGACCTCTCCCTCTTCCTGTCTCTGTCTGTCTGTGCGCTACGCGCGCAGCGCGGACACGTCGGCGATGTCCGACGCGGTGCGATCGGGGTTGTCCTGCACGACCAGCTCCGCGAACACGCCTTCGAGCGAGTCTTGCGACATCAGCGCGCGCAGGTGGCTGGACGAGTCGTCGGCCACGACGCGCCCACGGTGCAGCACCATCACGCGCGAACACACGCGCTCCACCGATTCCATGATGTGCGAGCTGTAGAGAATCGCCTTGCCGCGCTTCGAGAGCTCTAAGATGAGGCTGCGGAGCACGAGGACGGCCGTGACGTCCAATCCGGACTCGGGCTCGTCGAGGATCAGCAGGTCCGGGTCGTGCAGGAGCGCGGCGCTGACCAGCACCTTCTGCTTCATCCCTTTCGAGTAGCCGCTGATCGGTTGGTCGGCGGCGCTCAGAATGCCGAACAGCTCCAGCAGGCTCGAAATCTTGCGGTCGAGGAGCGCGACCGGCAGCTCACGCAGGCGCCCAACCAGCTCGAGATACTCGCGTCCGGACAGGAACGGGTAGAGGTGCGCCTCTTCGGGCACGTAGCCAAGCCGGCGGCGAAATGCCACGAGGTCCGTGTAGATGTCGCGCCCGTCGTGCAGGACGTGGCCATCGCTCGGCTCCGTCAGTCCCGTGAGCATGCGGACCGTCGTCGTCTTGCCCGAGCCGTTCGGACCGAGATACCCGATCACGTCGCCGGGACGAACAGTGACGTCCACGCCGTGGACGACCGCGACCGAGGCGTATCGCTTGACCAGCCCGCGCGCGTCCAGGCCACGGCAGGTGCTGCGCGCGTGGCTGGTCATTCGAGCGCCTGTCCGGTGATCGATGCGCGAGCGATCGGCGGTCCCGCCCAGAGGCTCGACGTGACCGTGTAGAGCGCATACACCGCGACGACGCTGAGGGCCGCGACCACGGCTGGTGCGAACGCCGACGTCAGCGCCGTCACCGCGACGCGCCGCAGGTTGACGCGGCCATCGAGGCCGAGCAGCAGCACGATCATCCAGGCGGAGTGCATCGCATGCACGAGGATCAGCCCGGTAATCGTCAACAGGTCGTTCTCGCTCGCCATGGCGCGGGCACGGCGCAACAGGCCGTCGTCGCACGCCGCGACGATGCCAATCCAGACCGCTGCATAGGATTCGATCCGCGCCGCCGTTCTGCTGTCTTCGATTTGCAGGTCCGCGATGGCCGGCTCGATGAGCAGCGCGTAGGATTGGCGCGAAAAGGTCCGGCGCGTCACTGCGGCCAGCCACCGGCCATCACCGTGCCTCCGCCGGTTTGAGCGCAATCGTCTGGCGCAGCGACTCGTAGGCACCGCGCACGTGCAGCCCATACGGCGTGGCTTTGTACAGGCGTCGTGGCAGACCAATCGCGCCAGGGGTCCGTTCTTCCTGGCGAGACTCGACGAACCCCTTCGCCTCCATGCGCGCCAGCGTCACGTACACGGAGCCGCGCTTCACGCGGCCGTCGGAGCTGGACACCAGCTCCAGGCCGAACCGCTCGCCGGTACCCAGCAGATCGACCAGTACCGACTCGGTGGCTGACATCGACGGAATCTTTGTTTCGTCCATAGGTGGCGCATCTTACATCATGTCAGAGCTATGTCAAGAACTCTGGGCAGGTAGGCAGGTAGGCCGGTAGGAACTGACGAGCCGCATGAGCGCAGCCAACCTACCTGCCCCCTACCTGCTTACCCGCTTACCTGCCCACCTGCCGTAGGATCCGCCAATGACGATGCGGACTCTCGTGCTGGCGGGCGCGGGCGCGTTCGCTCTGGCGCTGGCGCCGGCGGGCCTGCTCGCGCAGACCCCCGCGGCGGCGCAGGGGCCGACCTTCCGGTCCGGTATCGATCTCATTACCGTCGATGTGGCGGTCGTCGATGGCCGCGGCAATCCCGTGGACGATCTCGGCGCCGCCGAGTTCTCCGTGAAGATCGACGGCGAGGTGCGGCGGGTTGTGTCGGCCGAGCTCGTCAAGGTTGATATCGAGGCGGCGCGGAAGCAGGTGGCCGACAAGAGCGAGACCTACTTCACGAGCAACCTCACGCCGCTCAACGGCCGGCAGATCGTGATCGCCGTCGATCAGATGCATCTTCGCCCCGGCTCGATCCGCCCGATCATGGCCGCGGCCTCGCGGTTCCTCGATCGCTTGAGCCCGCTCGATCAGGTGGCCTTCATCGTCTTCCCCGAGCCCGGGCCGCGCGTCAACTTCACCAGCGACAAGCTGAAGCTGCGTCTGGCCATGCAGGGGCTCATCGGGCAGCAGCCGCGCGCGATTGTCGGGGAGCACAACATCGGCGTGAGCGAGGCGCTGGCCATCAGCGGCCGCCGCGATCAGATCGTGCTGGGCAGTGTGGCCGACCGCGAGTGCCGCGGCCAGGAGCCGACGCAGCGGTCACAGTGCGAGCGCGACATCGCGACCCAGTCGAGCGAGATGGCCCGGCGGCTGCGCGAGGAAGCCGACGAATCGGTGGCGGGCCTCACGAAGATCCTCCGTGAGCTGACGACGATCGATGGCCACAAGTCCCTGATCCTGCTGTCGGAAGGCCTGGCGATCGAGAACGACAACGAGTTGCGGACCATGGTGAACCTCGCCGGTGCGGCGCGCACGTCGATCAATGTGCTCGCGCTCGACCTGCAGCGCGGCGACGTCACGGTCGGCGAACAGCCGCCCACCGAGACGGCGGACCGGCGCAT
>Ga0193753_10004399_pt1 | contig 10061 bp, 5 predicted proteins | sample H1c2metaG_FD_144925 | JGI IMG/M metagenome (GOLD analysis project Ga0193753, IMG submission 144925) | Soil microbial communities from a riparian zone of the East river system, Colorado, United States - H1c2 | ecosystem: Environmental > Terrestrial > Soil > Riparian zone | place: USA: East River... | reverse complement strand
CAAAAGTTTTGTCCCCGACAGTTAATCATGGATATGGTTGCAAGCCTGCTGATTGTCATCGCTCTTGCACTGGCGGCATACTTCGTTCCAATTCATCTTGGCCCGGAAGCCAATACATCAGATACAACTTACATACCGCGGCCCGAATGGTATTACCTACCCATCTTTCAGTGGCTAAAGGTGGTGAGCGGTAGATGGTCTCTATTTGGTGGCATCCTTCTGCCGGGACTCCTCGCTTTGCTATTTGCGGCTATTCCTTTTCTCGATCGTGGGCGCGAACGCCGGCCATGGCGGCGCCCGGTTGTCGTTGCTGGATTTACTATCTTTGTAGTTTGCTATGCTGGCCTTGGAGCCATGAGTTTTCACCAGGATGCGAGCGATCTAAATGTGGCCGCACAACTAGCGCGCCAAAAACAGACTGAAATCGATTACATGCGCCAACCATTTCAACCGCAGTCGTCTAGTCCCGCATCACCGGCACTGATGGCGGTCGACCCGCTAATAGTCAAAGGCACCACAATCTTCGCGGCTCAGCCCTGCGCTGGCTGCCACGGAGAAAGAGGTCAAGGTACAGCGGCAGCACCGGCACTTATTGGCATAGGCCAGAAGTATTCCTCTGATCAGTTGGCCTTCTTGCTGCATCACCGTACATCCAAAATGATTCAGGGAGGCATGCCTCCGGTTGATCTGAATCAGGCAGATACAGAAGCTCTCGTTGCCTACCTGCGTAGTCTGAAGTAACTGAGCTTGTGTCTGCGCGACACGCCACCTCGTTCCAAACTAAATGCTTTCTCTTAGGACTTCGGAGCGGTTTCTGCTTGCGCTTCGACGGGCTGAATGCGTTCAATTTTGAAACCCGTGAACCCCAAAAATAGCGACATGAGAGGCGCGGTGATGTTAAAAATAGCGAACGGTAAATACGCCATGGTGCTTACGCCAAGCGCGGCGGCCATGTATGCACCACACGAGTTCCACGGCACAAGCGGCGATGTCACTGTTCCTGCATCCGCACATGCTCGTGACAGGTTTTGCGCTTTTAGTCCGCGCTTCTCAAACTCGGTGCGATACAGACGCACAGGCAACACAAGTGCGATGTATTGATCAGCAGCGATGACATTTAATCCGAGCGCTGTTCCAACGACTGTTGCAATCAAACCTCCTGTGCTTTTTGCGCGGTCGAGAAGGGGATTGATGAGTTTGGCGAGCAGCTTAAACTCTTCAAGCAAGGTGCCAAAGGTCACCGCACCGATGATGATCCAAAGCGTCTTTAACATGCTGGCCATGCCGCCGCGTGAAAGGAGGCTGTCAACCTCTTTGATGCCCGTATTCACATGAAAGCCAGTCGCCATCGCCAACCAAATGCCTTTGACGAATGCGAGCGGGACTGGAAGCGCTGGATCGTTGACAAAGTGTAAAACGACTTGCGGTTGCAGAATCGCCGCCATAATTCCTCCCAGCAATGCCGAGCTGAGGATTGCAAGCGAAGCCCGCACCTTGCGAAACGAGAGTACAAGCAGAAAAATCAGCGGGATCAGGTTCAACGGCGTAATCCAAAAGAGATCATTCAGCTTGTGCAGTTCGCTCCCAGTGTCGACGTTGTGGACGAGGTTGCCTTCCCGCAGGCTAAGAACCGTAAATACCACGGCAGCGATGAGGAAGGAGGGCACCGTCGTCCACAGCATGGCGCGGATATGCGTGAAGACATCGACCTTCGCCAGCTGAGCCGTCAAGACAGTTGTCTCGGAAAGAGGAGATATTTTGTCACCTACATAGGAGCCAGAAACGACGGCTCCGGCGGTGATGGCTGGCGAGACGCCGACCATCGTTGCGAGGCCCACCAACCCCACACCAATCGTCCCGGCCGTCGTCCATGAACTCCCAATGCTCAGTGATATCACAGAGCAGATAACTACCGTCGCGACATAGAAATAAGCGGGATGGAGCAAATGAATGCCATAGTAGACCATGGTCGGGATCGTGCCTGACATGTTCCAGGTGCCAATCAGTGCGCCAATGCCAAACAAAATGAAAAACGGGGTGGTAACGGACCCCATCGCGTTTTGCGCGGATTTAGCAACGTCGTCCCAATGATGCCCATTCTTGGTAATGATCACTGCGACGAGAATGTCGCAGAAAATCAATGCGACCTGCACGGGACCGTCAAGAGCGTCCAGCCCGAACAGAAAGATAGCGCCTGCGATCAGGACGACGAGGGTAACCGCCGGAATGATCGCATCCGCATACGATGGTTCCTTGATTTTTCCTGGTGCGATAAGTTCGTCATCCATACATCGCCTCCCCTTAGACGGCCCGGGTACAAACGATCGAAGAACTATCCAGTGCGGAATAGATTGCCACAATTGGAACCCATTGGGAGAGTTATTCAAGAGCCGGCATCTTTTGACTAGTAGATTGTATTCCTATACGCGCGTCGATATTTGAATTTCAAACGAAGTTTTGGAATATCTTCAGACGGCACAAACAGTAAGCCTTCCCACCAGGATAGGACCCGTTTGATCACGGGATTCGAATGGATCTCGACGGCTTTAAAATACCACCTACTTCAGGGCCTCGGGTTACGCCTCGTTAGATTTGATGGTAGAGACGGTAGCTTTCGTTCTGGATGGCTGGGAAAGGAATCATACGGATCTTTCCGGAATCGGTCGCAACCTCCCAAGCTGTAGAGTTGCCAACACGCTGCGCAGCCATTAGCTGCTGCCGATTGATAGTGTGCGAGCCGGGCTCGACGGCGAAGAGCGCGACGGGGCCGTAGAGAAGCGCGACGATCTGCGAGTGGCGTTCGTCGATAGGAGCGAGGCGCAGGGGCATATCAAGCGAGAGCTCGATGTGGTCGCCGTCCTTCCAAGTACGGTCAAGGTTTGCCCAGGTGCCAGCGGTTAGCGTAGCGTCAACAGGGTTGCCGTTGATTGTAACCCTGGTCTGCCTGCCTACCCATGCGGGAATGCGTAGCGCAATGGTAAAGCGCTCTGGACGCGACAGTGCAAGATGCATACTAGTGTCGCCGTTTGCCGGATACTGTGTTTGCTGGGTGAGCGAAACCTGTGCCCCGCCCTGCTGCCAGGTGACGCGAGACGGAACATAGAGATTGACGTTTATACCGCGAGCGCTCCGTAAATACGAGCTAATACCGTAGTCCGCAGTAAGTTGAGGAAAGGTACCGGAGCAGCAGGGCCACTTCTGGTCGTAGTCGACTTTGCGGCCGTCGTGGTTGTAATCGGCATAGTAGAAGCTGATGCCGTCGGAACGAAGAGGACGAGCACCGAGAATCGTGTTGTAGAGCACAGTCTCCATGCTGTCCCCATAGCGGCTATCACCCGTCACCCGCATCAGATAGCGAGTGATCTTGAAGTGTCCGTAAGCACCACATGGAGTCTCAAAGCTACTATGTGTTGAAGTGAGGCTCTTGGCGAGCTCGTCTGATTCGGGATGAGTGAAGCCTTCGTTTGGTCCCCACCCTCCTGTGGCGTAGCTCTGCTGCTGCACGAAAGAGAAACCGTTACGGACGGCGCGAAGGTGCTTCTCACTGCCATCGGTAATGTAGGCCTGCATGGCAGAGCTGACCGCGTTCACGTGGCTGTATGCATGTTGACCGGGGAGCACATTCCGGTTCTCGGCGAGCGGGTTGAAGTAGGTGTCGTCCTGCAGGAAGCGCCTTGCGAGTTGTCTATACCGCGCACCTGCGCCGCGTTGATAGGCAAGGTAGAAGTTTTCCGGCAACGTGTAGCTTTCGTCCCAGGTCCAGGAGATGTTCTTGTGGGGCCGCGCGGCCATCTCGTCGCGATTAAGGGCCTTGGGCGGAAGATACGGAAGAACCGCATCGGTAGCACGATCGAGAACGGCAAGCGCCTGCGGATCGCCCGCAAACTGGTGCGCGTCAATAAGGCCGCAGCTAATCTTGTCTGAGGTATAAGCGGGAAGGCAATAGTCGCTGTAAAACTTTTCGCTGATGGTAGGTGAGTAACCAGCGACGAGGCGCTGCACCTTGGCCTGGGTAGGCTTGTCGCCGGTGGCTGCATAAGCGCGAGCGAGGCCGGAGACATACTGGCCGAAGGTGTGGCCGGGCACATACCCGGTCATGTTCTTCGGTGGATCGAAGAGGGGCGATGGTGAGTACCAGCCGCCCATGTCCTCGCCGGGAGCAGGAAGCCCAGAGAGTTGACGAAAGGGCTTGAGGAGACTGTCTTCATTGAGATTGAGAAAGAGACTGTGGTTGTTGCGAAACTGCTCCAGCATGGGGCCGTCGAGAAGCTGAACATCCTGATAGGCGAATTGCGATAGAGGCATAGCTGCTGTCTCAGGAGCACCTAAAGCATGGGTATCGCGAAGGACCGCCGAACCAGCGGCCAGGGCGGCACTGCTCTTGAGAAAAGCTCGCCGTGTTGTCTTCTGCATCTTCACAAATCTCCTCGGGCACGTCCAAATATTCCGCCTATGGGCGCGAAGCATAGAAACCGTTTTCTCGCGAGTCGCTATGGATGGCTGGAACGAGTTGAGAGTAGCACTGTTGTCGAACGATAGTAAACACTTCGGATATGGCATCGTGTGCTAGGAAGAAAAGAATCCCCATCAAAATGTTGAGCCAGCACTCAATCTTCCGGGCCACGACAACCTCCCTAGTCACCCGATAGTGTTAGCCGAACCACAAGTCAATGAAATGGTGGCACCGGAACACACAACAGGGTTCAACCTTGAGCGTGTCCTGCAGCCATCAATTTCAAGGAGAATCATGCGCAAGACTCTTGCAGTATTTTTTTGGATGACAGTGAACGCCCTGGCCTATGGCCAACTTCCTAGCAGCACGATGAACGGTAGGGTGACCGATCTTCAAGGAGCCCGAGTGGTATCTGCTCGAGTGACCGTCACCAGCATTGCCCAGGGCAGATCACGCGAGACCCTGACCAATGCAGAAGGTCTCTACGTATTCCCCTCTCTCGAAGTTGGCACCTATGATCTGAAGGTTGAAAGCCCCAGCTTCGCCATTACCGAAACCCACGGCATCACTCTTGAGGTCGGCAGAATACAAACTGTAGACGTCAGTCTCCATCCGGCCAGTGCAAACGAAGTCATCAACGTTAACGAAGCCAACGACACTGTCAATCTCTCCCAGTCCATGATCCAGGGTCAGATCAATTCGAAGACTATCGAGAATATCCCATTGAATGGCAGAAACTTTCTTGAGCTTGCCTATCTCGTTCCGGGAAACCGCCCAGCACCGACTTTCGATCCAACCAAGACGAACACGCTCGAAGTCAGCTCCGCAGGCGGCTTTGGACGAGGCGGCAACATCACTGTAGACGGCGGCGACAACAACGACGAAGTAGTTGGCGGCACCCTCTCCAATTTTCCCGCTGACTCCGTCAAGGAGTTTCAGATTGCCACTGCAAGATTCACCTCCGAGGTTGGCCGTTCCGGAAACAGCATCGTCAACGTCGTCACCAAGAGTGGAACCAACAACTACCACGGCGATCTCTTCGTTTTCTTGCGTAATCGCAATCTGCAGGCCCTGCCGGCAACCTTCGACCGCAGCCTTCCCACTCCCCCCTTCGATCGCCAGCAATACGGCGGCTCCATCGGTGGACCTATCCGCAAAGACAAGGCATGGCTCTTTTCATCGGTCGAGTATCGCAACCAAAACGCAGCCCTACAGACCGGAGCGCGCAACTTCGCAACGGACGAAATCCAGCACACATCGGCCCCGTCCCCACTACGTGACGCTCTCTGGTCGACGCGCTACGATCAGCAACTCAGCACCAATAACAGCCTCATGGTGAGATATTCCTTCAACCGCTCCACGGACACAGGCGAGGCTACCCCATCACAAACCACACCGTCCTTTACCGCGGCCCAACGCCAGAACTCGCTCAATCGCTTCAACTCTGTTCTGGCAGGCATAACAACCCTTCTCTCTCCCACTCGCGTTAATAACTTTTCATTCCACTACGACAACTTCTACAACGACATCCCGCCGTTCCCGCAGGACGCGCCCACCACAAATCCGCAGCTTGGACTCACCAACGAACTCATATTCCCCGATCTCGCAGATGGCGCCAACTTCAACTTGCCGCAATCTACTTCTCTTAGCCGTTACCAGTTCCGCGACGCCTTCACATGGACCCTTGGCGCCCACACGCTGCGACTGGGCGGCGAATTCCAGCACTACACCGCGCACGGCCTGATCAACGTCTTCGGCAGCGGCACCGTCATTCTCACCGCCGACTTTCCCTTTGCCGACCTCAACGGGGACGGCCAGGTAAACGATCTCGACATTCCCGTAGCAGTCGGCATCAAGAGCAGCGCACCCGTAGTCCCGGTTCCAATCCCCACCGTCTTCAACAGTTATGTCGCAGGCTACGTACAAGACGATTGGCGCGCCACCCGAGGTCTCACTCTCAACCTCGGCCTCCGCTGGGAGTTCGACTCCGACCTCACCGGAACATCAAGCGCCCATCAGCCATGCCCGAATCTGACATCTGAGCCAACAAACCCATGCACATGGATGGCAAACGTCATCGATCTCAAGAAGTCGTCGGACAAGAAAAACTTCAGCCCACGCATAGGGTTCGCCTGGGACCCCTACGGAACTGGTAAAACAGTCTTTCGTGGCGGTTACGGAATTTACTACGACCGCATCATCCTCGAAGCAGGTTCGGAAGAGCTCGTGCAAAACAACCGCGCGCTCACCGTGACCCAGTACGCGGGATCCTCCTGCATCTCACCCTTCGTCCCCGGCCCCCCAAGCCTCGGCGCCTGCTTCGCCCCGTTGTCTGGTTTCGCTCCTGGCAGTCCCACGCTGGCCTCGCCGTTCAGCGGCCCACACCAGACAGGCGGTGTCGGCATACTCGCCATGGGGCCGGACTCGCATCATCCCATGATGCAACAGTTCTCCTTCGGCCTGCAGCAGCAGTTCGCCAGCAACTGGATTCTCTCAGCCGACGGACTCTATGTCTTTGCCAATAGGCAGATCAACGGACATCTCCTTCGATCCACGGACTCTACCTCGCCGTACGTCTCTTGCCCAGGAAACAACGTTCCTTGCTCCCTGACCGATCCACTTAGCGGAATTACCGACAACATTACTCTCCTCGAGTCGAGAGCGAAGTCCTGGTACAGCGGCTTGATCGTCAGTCTCGATCATCGCCCCGGAAAGCTCGGCCCCATCGGCTACCAGTACAACGTCAGCTACACACTCTCCAAGACGCTTGACTTCTCCGACGACGATCAACTCGCCAATAGCAATGCCAACGAGCAAGTCAATCTGGTCCAGGGAATCGACCAGCCGCGCCTCGAGAAGGGATACGCAGTCACCGACGAGACGCATCGCCTCACTCTCTACGGCGAAGCGCAGTTACCATGGAAAATCTCCTTCGCTCCCATCTACACCTACGGATCGGGCGTACCCGCCGACACCTTTCTTCCCGGAACCGCCATTAACGGAGCCACCGGTTCTCGCCTTCCCATCACATCGCGCAACGCTCTTGGTCGCCAGATCAAAAACAGCAACCAGCTCAACGCGCTCATCGACCAATGGAATGCTCTACCTCCATGCCCGGGAGCATTTCCGTGTCTCGCTGGCGGTCAGCTTCAAAACGTACCTGCAAACATTAACTTCTATAGCCCTTTCAGTTCGCTCGACTTCAGACTTAGGAAAGACATTCTCTTCAAAGAGAGGGTTACACTGAGTCTCATCGGAGAAGCATTCAACATCTTCAACGAAACGAATATCCGCGGCACCAGCAACAACAACTATGCGGGCCGAAACATCTCCATCAGCCCCTATCAACCCGCGCAGAACGGACAGCCGGCACAGGCAGTCCAAACTAACTTCTACTCTCCTGTTACCACAGCAGGCGGATTTTTTGGATCGGGCGGTCCTAGGGCATTTCAGCTCGCCGCACGCTTAGCGTTTTGACAAGAGGTTCGATTTGGTTCCGACTGAGAGAATAATTCGCATCGAGCAGAATGAAGACCTCGCGAAGGTGGTCACCATGATTGCTGTCGTTGAGGAAGAGCAGGCGACAGGTACCGTGGCTGAAGCCTATGAGGGTTATCGCAAACACTTCGGACGCCAAACTGTGCCCGGCATTCTGAAGTGCTTCGCGACTCATCCGCCGCTGCTCGAGCAGATGATCTCACTGGCTTCTACCATGCTCTTTGTCGATGGTCACTTGAGCCGCAAAGTCAAAGAGATGATTGCGACGCAGGTGTCTGCACTGAACTCCTGTCCGTATTGCCTCGACAGCCATTCCTCCTTTCTGCGTAGTTGTGGAGGCAATGAGAATCTATTGCTCTCGCTCTCGACGGGGAAGTTGGACGATCCTTCCATCAGCCCCAGCGAGCGATCTCTACTCAAGTTTGTCGCGAAGGTCACACTCGAATCTCACAAAATCTCGCCAGCAGACATCAATGTGCTGAACGATGCTGGATGGGACCAGCTCGCCATCGCAGAGGCCGTCCATATCGCAGGTCTGTTCGCCTTCTTCAACCGCGTTGCGAATGCATTTGGCTTGCCGTCGCAACATTTGAGTGACCTGTATCCAGCCAGTATGAGTCCACGGAGAAGCAATGAGCACAACGAAGACTGAACAGCAGCCGATGTTTCTTCGAGGAGTTGAAGAGAATCCGAAGCCCAGCGTCTACCGTGACCTTATTGAAAAGGCAAAGACATCCGGCGGAGATTACTGGCAGATCTGGCATCTACTCGCATTCGATCCCGAAGCCGCGCATCACCTCGCCGCACTCTCGCATACTCTGATGCACAAAGAATGTCCCATCAGCCCCGGCCTCCGAGAACTGATCGCAGCCTACACATCCTCTCTCAATGATTGCGAATTCTGCATGAAGGCGCACGCCGCCGTGGCTTCAATTCTTCTTGAAGACGAAGAGTTGGTATGGAGTGTCATCCGAGATCTGGAGACCTCAAGCCTTGAAAACAAGCGAAAAGAATTACTGCGCTTTGTTCGCCAGATAACTTTGGCTCCCGCCTCTATAACCGCAGCAGACACGCAGAGATTGAATGCTGCCGGCTGGGATGATGCTTCGATCTTCTACACTATCTCTGCGTGTGCCTTATTCAACTTCTACAACCGCTGGATCTTGGCAAGTGGTGTAAATCCAGTAAGCGAGGAAGCCTTCAAAAATCTGGCCTCGCGAATGGCAGCAACAGGATACGCCCGATAGACACAACGCCTTCTGCTCCATTGCGCATTCAATAGAGTTCCTGACACTCAAAGGCAACGAGCTATAATTTCTGCAACGCACCAACCCACTCGATACCGGGCCTGTCTTTTAAAATCCACATCAAATTTGAATTTTGGTCTAACGCGCATTCCTGGAGCCGTCAGCATTCACTTCGATCTGAACGAATCTACAAGGGGCTACTTCACTATGACCCAAAAGGTTGTCATCACAGGGGCGGCGGGACTCGTCGGCCAGAACCTGATTCCTCGCCTCTTCTCGAGAGGATTCACCGACATCGTCGCGATCGATAAGCATCCGACCAACACAGCGATTCTCGAGAGCAATTACCCGTCCGTACGCCTGCTGCGAAACGATCTTGCCGCGAACGGAACCAGCTCCAGCCAATGGGAACCGGAGCTCGCAGGCTGCGATGCCCTCGTGATCGGCCACGCGCAAATCGGCGGAAGCCATCCCGAAGAATTCGTGCGAAACAACGTTCAGGCAACAGAACGCTTGCTCGATGCGGCGTTGCGGCACAAGATTCCCTATATCGTCAGCATCTCGTCATCCGTCGTCAACTCCATGGCCGTCGATGACTACACCGAAACGAAGAAAGCCCAGGAGGCATTGGTCGCAGCATCAGGCATCAAACAGATCGTCCTTCGCCCCACCCTTATGTTCGGTTGGTTCGACCGCAAGCATGTAGGCTGGCTCGCTCGATTCATGCAGAAGGTTCCGATATTCCCTATCCCCGGCTCGGGAAAATTTCTCCGGCAGCCTCTCTTCGCGGGCGATTTCTGCGACGTCATTGCAGCCGCAATCGACAAAGAGATGATCGGCTCCTACAACATCACCGGTCAGGA
>Ga0193753_10004398_pt1 | contig 10065 bp, 9 predicted proteins | sample H1c2metaG_FD_144925 | JGI IMG/M metagenome (GOLD analysis project Ga0193753, IMG submission 144925) | Soil microbial communities from a riparian zone of the East river system, Colorado, United States - H1c2 | ecosystem: Environmental > Terrestrial > Soil > Riparian zone | place: USA: East River... | reverse complement strand
TTGATTCAAGTCGCCTTTCCACCGCGAACCCCGCCGACGCCGCACGCCGATGGGGAAGCGCTCCCCTCGGTCATCGTGGACGTGTCGCGCGAGCTCGAGCTCCTCGTCGAGCGCTACCTCGAAAGCAGTGACGACGACTTCGCGGAGGGGGAGCTCCTTCGCGAGGGGCACCAGGCGATGCCCGTGCTCATGGCGCGCTTTCCTGGACCGATTGTTCGTGAGCCGGATCCGAGTGAAAGCGTTCTTCCGTCTGCGAGCGCGTGTGGGCCCGTTCTGCGACTCATCGCGATGCAGCGGCGCGTTGCGCTTCCATGGGTGCTCGAACACGTCGACTCGCGAAATGAGGAGAAGCGCTACTGGGCTACATTTCTTCTTCGTGAGCTCGCGTACGTCGACGCCATCCCGCGCCTCGTCACGCGTTTGATCGACGTGAGCGATCGCGTTCGTCGCGCGGCGCGCTGGGCGACCGCGGGCATGGCGCGCCAGCACGGCGAGGAGACGGCGCGCGAGCTCGGTCGCGTCGTGCGCGATCCCACCGTGGAGGGCAAGAAGCGCCTGGCCATGCTCGAAGTGCTCGAGGAGATCCGCGAGCCGCTCGCCGTGCCCACCTTCATCGCCGTGCTCAATGACGACTCGGAGGACATCGCCATCGCCGCGCGTCGCGCGCTTCTCGTCGTGGCGCGGCAAGACTTTGCGCGCGACACGCGTCGCTGGACGCAGTGGTGGAACGCCAACTCGTCGCGCGATCGCATCGAGTGGCTCATCGATGCGCTCGTCCACGAGTCGCAAGCCATCCGTCGCGCGGCCGGCGAAGAGCTCAAAGCGATCACCAAAGAGTACTTCGGCTACTACGACGATCTGCCGAAGCGCGATCGCGATCGCGCCCAAGCGCGTTACCACGAGTGGTGGATCACCGAGGGTCGCGCCCGCTTTATGCGCCCGAGCTAGCTGCGAACGCTTGCGGTTCGAAGAAATGATGTCACCATCTCGCTCGCCTCGCTCGGGAGTGTGCGCGTTGCCGGGCTTCATGCGCACGTCGCGCAAAATGGCCCCGGGTGGCATACGCGCTGCTTAGATAATTGGCAGCGGTGCGAGACGCATCGCTTTCAGGGGATTTACACCCGTCAGAGAGGTTTTCGTGTCGCAAGTCCTTCACGCTCGTTGGCTCGTCCCGTTCGCGGCTGTGGCAGCGGTTTCACTGTTTGCCCCGACGGATGCTCACGCTGCGAGCGATGATGCGCAGCTCGATCGTCTGAATTCGGCGGGCCACACGCTGAAGTGGAATTGGAATCCTCCGGGCCACCAGGAACGTTACGGCCACGCCGAAACCTTGGTGCAGGCGCCCATGGCGGCCGTGCGCACACAGGTGCTGGACTTCTCGCACTACAAAGATCTGTCGGGCGGCAAATTCAAGACGTCGCGGATGGTCGCGAAAGAGGGCGACAACACGGACGTCTACTTCCAAGTCCCCGTCATGCACGGGATGCTGACCCTCTGGTACGTCTCGCGTTTCACGCCGACGCAAGTCGCGGCGCCTGGCGCGGAAATGGTCGAGGGAAAGTTCGTGCGCGGCAACGTCAAGGACATGCACGTCCAGTTCAAGATGCGCAAAGTCGACGAGCGCTTCACCATCATGAGCTGTGATCTCTACGTGGCGCCCACCTTTCCGGCGCCCCAATCCGCCGTCGACGAAGAACTGCGCGACGCCTGCAAAGACGCCGTCGAAGCCGTCCGCGACCGGTCCCAAGGTTTCAAAGGCGACGTCCCCTTCGTCACCCACCCCTCCCAGACTCCCCCCGCCGAGCGCGCCGGCCAATAGTCGCGCCGCGCTGCGGCAACGAGAGAACGCGCTAATGTCCGCGTAGGCGGGCGCGCCAATCGGGCGGGAGATCGAGGAAGCCGTCGTTGTAGAGGTAGTCGTAGACTGCGTCGCAGACGAGCTCGCATACGTCGCTGAAGATGCGCGGATCGGCTACGAACCGAATCGTTTCCGTTCGGAATTTCCCTTCGCTCTCGCGAACCTTCTTGAGCATCTCGTCTTCGGCGAACGGGACGAGGCGTTGCAGAAACCGCCGCTCGAAGGCCTGGCGAAAGGCCGGAAACGTATCGGCGGAAATCTTGTAGCCCGCGCGAAGCCGCGCATCGACCGAATCGCGAAGCCGCGCTTCCTTGACGACCTCCCACGCAAGCTCGCCGGTAAGCGGCGGAAGTTCCTGCGTGAAGAATTTCGTGAGCCCTTCGGTCAAAAGCGACACGAGCGCATTGAGCTCGGGGGTGGTGCGGCCGAGAAATTCGCTGCGGAGCCCTTTCATCCACTCCTCGAGCATCTCCTTGGAGCGCGCCAGAATCTCGGGGCTGGCGTATTCGAACGACGCCAGCTGCCGGAGCACAGTGTCCTGATTTCGCACCAGTGCGTAATAAAGTGCCTGTTCAGGCTGGCGCATCGTCTTGATTTCGGTCGTCGAGCCGCGAAGCTTTTCGTGGAGCTCACTCTCGAAAAACAGCCGCGCAAATCGCTTCGACGCCTCGCCCACCTTGCGCTCGATGACGCTCGCGAGCCTGTCCTTTCGAAAAACGCGGGCCAGCATGAGGCTCTGAATCAGTTCGATCTCGAGCTGCGCCTTGTCCCTGTCACTAAGCGGCCCGGACGTCACCGGTCCCGGGATCGATGCGCGGCTGATTCGCTGCAGCTCCTGCAGCTCCGCGACGACCTGCTCGGTGATGCGATCGAGCTCCGGACTGGTCGCAAGCTCGGCTTTGTAGTGCACGACCCTCGCGGCGATCTGCTCATCGCGAAGGGCGAGCGCCGCGTCGGCGAGCAGCAACTTCTGCATCGTCGACATGGTCCCATCGGCAGTCGGGACCGGCGCACGCCGCACCGAAGGCGCGGGAGGTGCCGCCGGCGTAGCTTTGCGCGCGCGAGGTGGAAGCGGTGGGGGAACGGGCTTACTCATGGAGGCAGGCTGATCATCGCCCAAAAACCGCGCGCATGCACGCAGAGGTGTTGACACCATCTGCACCGTGAGTAAGGTGCGCCCCAGTTGAGCAACACAACTTGGCGCGCGGTGGAGCAGCCTGGTAGCTCGTCGGGCTCATAACCCGAAGGTCGTAGGTTCAAATCCTACCCGCGCAACTACAGAAACCCCGGCAAAACCGGGGTTTTTGACTTTAAGTGGTCTATTGCGGGTGGCTCACCGAATTCGGGGACCTTGGTCGCGCGTCCCGAGGCTCGCCGCCATGACCATGAACCGCCAACTCGCCTCTGCCTCCGCCATCTCGCCTCGTGCGCGGTTCGACCGTCGGCGACGACCGCGACCACCGGCGCTCTGTCGTCGCCAAAGAGCGCCCCGCTGGTCCAGGTGCCGCAAGAAGACCTGGAGTCGGAGGCCACATGCTGGGCGCACGATGGCCGCTTCGTTGCCGACGCGTGGAAGGCGTCGAAGAACGCGTTGCAGGACCGGTCATCACATGGACTCTTGCACCAGCGTTGGGGCTGCTCGTCTCGGCGTCAGGCAGCTCGAGGTAGAATGCTCTCCGGGATGGGAACGGGACGCCGATCGTCTCGACGTCAAAGGACTCCGCGATTTTCACGTAGCGGTTCGTTGTGGAGATATCGGTGTGGCCCAAGCGACGCTGAAGGATCTGAGCGGACACGCCGGCAATCGCCTGCCACGTCGCATTGCTGTCGCGCAAGGAGCGGAAGTCGATCGGCTCTTCTCTTTCGTTGTCGGCCTTTAGGCGCGGGCGGTCGACCTTCGCCCTCGCCAAGTGGTCGCGGAACGTTGGAGCGAAGAGATCGTCATCAACCGTCGAAGCGGCGCGACGCGTTCGTCTTCGAGGAATCGGGCCCGCCATGACGCTCCGTGACACGTGGGCAATTCGCAAGCACGCGATGCCGTCGCACGCGATGCGCGCAGCGCACGACGTCAAACCCGGCAGCTCATGGGACGTGTATGGGGATTTTGCGGGCGCCCTGATCGAATTGCTCATGGCGTGACTGAATCTCTCATAGCAGGAAAAAACAGTCGTATATGGGGCGAACTCGAAACGAATTCTCGAGAAACTTGTCTGCCCCGCTATTCACATATCTCGGTGCGGTACTTGCGACTATCGACAGGCAAGGAGTCCGCAATGAGAAATATTCCGACCGCACCGATCACGCATCAACGGGAAGCGACGCGTCAACCGGAGGCTGCCTCTCATCGGCCGCGCCAGTTCCACGCTCTGCGAATCTTCACGGCGCTCCCGGTCGTTCTCCTCACGGTCCTCGTGGGGTGCAGCGCTCGAGCCAGTCCGCCAGACACATTGACATCCGACGTCGACCAGGGTGAGGAGAGTTCGCCACCGTCCCCATCGGCGTTGACCCGCAACAAGGCCGAGGAGTTGGCTTCGCCTGCCGCGCGAAGCTGCAAGAGCAATATTTCCGAGGCTTGCGGGGGTACACTCTGCGGCCCATACGTTCGTATCCATTGGGAACAGCGCGGGCTGTTCGAGATTGTTGGCATCGGCACCGGCAACCCCGCCTACGTCGACCGGCTCACCGAAACGGAAGGCTGCTGGGCCGTGTTGGCTGGTGGGTGGGCCTCGCCAAATGCGACAGGCATATTTGTCCGCGACCCGATCACCGGAAGTTGGCTCAGCAATGGCACGCCATTCGACGTCTACGTCCCGGAAGGATACTCCGGGATTCAAATCGCAGTACTGGGCAAGGATCCGGCGGGCAATGATAAGTGGTACTACAATTTCAGCAACGGATACTCGTGGGGCTCGTGGACCTCGTGAGTCGCCGACCCCTTGCTTCTCGTCTCGGATGATTTCTACTTGAGCCCATGGCCCTCTGCCCATGGCGCAGAGGGCCAGGCTCGCATTGGTCGCCCGGCTCTTCCTGTTTCGCAGGCTCACGTTGGACGACGAAATAGGAAGAGCCACCGCGCCAATTCGCCCATCAGAAGCCACCCACAAGCAATGCTCACCAAGAGCGCGACAGGCGTAACGGCTCCGAATCGCTTTACGAGACGGCGTGTGGACACGGTTCGTGTCTGTTCGCCGATGACGTAACTAACGGCACTCAAACCTCCTTCCGGAGGCACCACCTCAATGCGTGTGGGTAGTGTCGCGGCGTGCTCGTGATGGGAAGTACGGTCACGAGGTCCGCACGGCTCGCGTTGAATATGTCCGTGCTGAGAACGAGACGACATCCGTCCCGTCGAACCGAGCGACGACGAAGGGGGGATGTGGCCGGATACTGCGACTTCACCTCCAGGCCGGCTTGCCTTCATGGGCCAGCCTTGCCGTTGGGATGGATCGTCTTGCCCCTCGTGAGCATCTCGACCAACGCCGCGATCTTCTTCTCCCGTCCGGCTGCGGTTTTCATGTTGAGCGTGCGGAAGATCACCGCGAACCGGTTCTGGGATGAAAGCGCTTCGTACATCGCCAGGGCCTTCGGCTCGGCGCGGAGCGCCGCGAGCAGATCGGCGGGCGCCTCGGACTTGGTGAAGCTGTAAGCCTTCTCCCAGCGCCCGTCCGCCTTCGCGGCCGCGATCTGCGCGAGGCCGGAAGGCTGCATCCTTCCGGCCTTGGTCAGGCGCGCGACGTTGGCGACGTTGATCTGGCTCCAGACGCTCTTTTTACCGCGCGGCGAGTAGCGCTGCAGAAAGCTCTCGTCGTCGAAGCCCTTCCGGATGCCATCGATCCAGCCCCAGCAGAGCACCACGTCGATGGCCTCGGCGGGTCCGTTCGAGACGAGTCCCGAACGGACCTTGTGGATCTTGATCCATATCTCTTGCTCCTCGTCCCAGTGCTTACCGAGCCACTTGTCGAAGCTCCGCTCGTCTTTGAACTCGAGCACTTTGTTCGGGTCGACCCGGACTGCCGCCATCCAGCGATGATAAAGACATTGCTCGGTCTCGTCAGGCGAGCGTGACGCGAAATCGGGCGTTCTTCCTCGCCGCGACCTCGAGGCACTCGACAAGCGCGGTCAGCTCCTCCAGGACCACGTCCAGATCCTCGATCTCGGCGGCGCCATACTCTCGCAGGTGCTCGGCCAGTTTGGTCATCGCCCGCGCCCGTCGGCAGGACCGAATCAATCTTTGCTGGGACCGAGTCGCTCGGCCAGCGCCTCAGGATCGCCGTCGAATCACCGAGCACTCATGGGATAAGGGCTCGCGGGATGGCGTCGGCCAAGTAGTCCATGACGATCTTTTGTCGCGCCGAAGTCGAGGACGGCAGAGGCGCGACCAAGGACACCGGTCTGCCCGGATAGCTCCACGTGGGCAGCACGCGAACGAGCGCCCCGGATGCTAGGGCGCTTCGGCACAAGAACGAGGGGACGAGCGCAATGCCCGCGCCGCGCAACGTCATCCGCACGAGGTTCGTCATCTGGTTGCACACGATGCGCGGACGAACGGGCACCCGGGCGCGCCCGCGCGGGCTGCGCAACGTCCAATCCCTCGGGCCCGCGGCAATGGTGAGACACGCGTGTGCCAATAGGTCCATGGGCCGCCTGATTTTGGGCGCCCGCTCGATATAGTTGGGGGCCGCCACCGCGATGCGTGTGCTTTCGCCCAGACGGCGCGCGTAAAACCGGCTTTCCCTCAGCTTGCCGAGGCGCACGGCCAAGTCGAAGCCGTCGCGCACAAGATCGAGGACTTCGTCGGTATAGCGCAGCTCGAACGTGAGCAGCGGGTGGCGCGTCACGAGCTCCGCGATCGCCGGATCGACCACCTCCGCGCCGTAGTCCTCCGGCGCGGTGATCCGCAGGTGGCCGGCCACCTCTCGGTCGCGACCCGTGATGGCCCGATGCGCCAGATCGAGCGCGGCGATGGGGCCCGCACACTGTTCGTAGTAGGAGCGTCCGGCGGATGTCGGCACCACGGCCCGCGTCGTTCGTACGAGGAGCTTGACGTCGAGCGCGCGCTCGAGGCGGGCGACGGCCTTACTTACCGTCGATTTCGGGAGGCGCAGTGCCTCCGCGGCGCGCGAGAAGCCGCCGCGCTCCACGACCTTTACGAAGATCCGCGTGAGCTCGAGTCCCTGTTTGTTTCCAGATCGAAACACTGTGGTTCGTTTCATGTGTCTAGTGAAACGATAGTGCCGCGCCCACAATCTGACCCGTACGAAAGGAGCCATGATGGACCGTTCACGTTCGTTCGCGGCCGCGCTCGTTTTCAGACCGCGCCGTGGCACTACTTCCACCGCAGCCATCGAGCCCGCCGCGCCCGCGGTCAATACTGCGGCGCGCCGCGCGCTCACGACTCGCCTCGACGAGGTTATCGAGTGGGCGATCCACGACAAGAGGATCGTGGGTACCGTCGTCGTGGTCGCCCACCAAGGACGGATCGTGTACCGCAAAGCGCACGGTCTCGCGGACCGCGAGGCGACGCGGCCGATGGCCGTCGATACCGTGCATCGATTCGCCTCGTTGACCAAGCCCATCGTCGCCGTCGCGCTCTTGCGTCTGGCCGACCAGGGCAAGGTGGACCTCGATGATGCGGTTGCGAAATACCTGCCCAGCTTCCGCCCCAAGGTTGCGAATGGGTCGGCGCAGGCGATCACCCTGCGACAGCTGCTCACGCACACGTCGGGGCTCGGCTATCGTTTCGGCGAGGCGCCCGATGGCCCGTATCACCGCCTCGGCGTGTCCGACGGCTTGGACAGCACGGGCACGACACTCGACGAGAATTTGCGGCGCTTGGCGCAGGCGCCGCTCCTTTCGCCGCCCGGGACGGCATGGAATTACTCCCTCTCGATGGATGTTCTGGGCCGGGTGCTGGAGAAGATCACGCAGAAGGATCTGGAGACGGCCATCCACGATCTCGTCACAGGGCCACTCGGGATGAGCGCCACGATGTTCGTAGCCAAACACGCCGAGCGCCTGGCTACGCCCTATGCTGACGGCAAACCCGAGCCCGTGCGGATGACCGAGCCATTTCCGAACCTGTTCGGGACGAATACCGTGGACTTTTCTCCCGCGCGCGCCACCGATCCTCACGCCTATTTTTCCGGTGGTGCTGGGATGGTCGGCACGGCCGACGACTTCATCCGGTTCCTCGAAGCGGTTCGCATTGGGGCGCCGCTGCTAAAGGAGACAACGGCCGCTCGCATTACCGAGAATGCCATCGGCGAGCTTCCCACCCTGCGCGGTCCGGGCTGGGGCTTCGGCCTCATCGGCGCCGTGCTCGTGGATCCTCGCGCCGCCCGGCAGCCCGCGCCGTCGACTGGGGCGGCGCCTACGGACACTCGTGGTCGATCGATCGCACCGCGGCTCTCAGCTTGGTCGCGCTCACCAATACGTCATTCGAGGGCATGAACGGCGCATATGCGCATGACGTAAAGGCGGCGATCTACGAAGCAATCGGCGCCGCGCGATAAACCGGTGCCGGTCGTGTGGCTCCTCCAGCTTCGTCGGTACGTCCAGCGCCTACCCGATATAGCAAAAGCCGACGCCACGAATTTTCGCTCGATGCCACCGCTGGCTCACGAGCTTGGGGGCTCGCTGACTAGAAATCCGATGAGGATACCGCGGCGTCTTCAACGATAACGCTCAAGTGAGGCGTTTCATGATTCCTGGAAAATTGATAAGATCTGCGCGCAATATGGCAAAGTATTTTTGATTGATCTTGAGAATTGTTCTTGACCCAACTCGAAACTCGCCGCATAAGGATGTGGACGTGAATGGTGGCCGCGCTTGGCGCGTCTATCTCAACGCCCTCAACGCCGCGAGGAAGGAAGCTCAGCCAAGAGGCCAGCTTCTTATTAAGCCATGATGACCCGACGCTCCTATCAACTTACTGCCTTCTCGTCGCGCCAAGCGACGTGGCAGGGGTGCGTCCATCAGGGCGTGGGCGGTTTTTGCCGGGTGCTTCCACTCGAAGGCAAAGAGGGCCTCATCGATCTCGTGGATCGCACCGCGATCCGATCGGCAAACCCGGAGGTCGAGCCCTAGGCGGAAATTCCAGAGTCGTTTCAGCGCGCTCTCGGAAGGCCGCCTAGGGAAACCCAGGCGGCCTTCGGCGTTTGTACCCTGCGCAGCCTATCGCGGGGGGAGCGGGGCTGGGGAAGGAGAGCGGCCACCTCGCGGCCCTTGGGAGGGCGGCACGGGGGGTGCTTCGAATTGGCGCCAACAAGCTCCGGAGCGGGCATTGGCCGTGGACCTTACACAAGTGGAGGAAGCAGACGCGTAATCAAACGCGATAGTTTTTCATGAATCAATCACGGTATCTAACGATCGTCGCGACCATTCTATCCTTCATCTCGTCGAAGAAGCAGGGATACGTGTGCCCAATGTGGGCGCTCGATGAGGGCGGCGAAGGCATCTGTGAGGAGCGCGATCTGTAGGAAAATTCGGGAACGTTCTCGCATGCTGCCATGAAGGCCGCCGAGGAACGCTCCTTGGTGGCCTTCGATGCATTTGGAGATGGAGGACGAAGTGAAACAGAAGCGGTGGAAGAAAATCCTAGGGACGTTCGCTCAAGGTAGGGCCCCAGCCTTTTAAGCCGAGAGATGAGGGTTCACTACGCCCTTCGGGCGTTCCGGCTACGCCGGACCGTGGCTCTCACTGTACTGCGCTTCGCTCCGTACAGTTCGAGTCGAACCCCGAGCGAACGCGGCCGCGCTCGTCGATCTCCGGCCGAGCGATAACGACGTGGTAACCTATTTCGTAGCCCCTGCGGCGGGCCGCATCACGATCCTCAATCGAGGCGGCCGCGGAGGAAATGGCGGCGACGGAGATGACGGTGAAAGCGGTGACTTGGGGGATGGCTGCCAACGTGGTGGTGATGGCGGAGACGGTGGCGATGGAGGCGATGCCGGCAACGGCGGGGCGGGCGGCGCCGTCACGGTGTACATCGAGGCGAGCCATCCGGAACTTGCCAATCTGATTCAAATCGACAATCGCGGCGGTGAGGGTGGCTCCGGCGGTCGTGGAGGCGACGGCGGCTCCGGCGGCTCCGGCGGCTCCGACGACAAGCAGAAGTGCCGTGGGTCGGATGGCCGCTCGGGCCGATCGGGACGGAACGGCACGAACGGGCATCACGGCCAAGCCGGCCCCGCGCCCCAATTTCTCAC
>Ga0193753_10004396_pt1 | contig 10071 bp, 12 predicted proteins | sample H1c2metaG_FD_144925 | JGI IMG/M metagenome (GOLD analysis project Ga0193753, IMG submission 144925) | Soil microbial communities from a riparian zone of the East river system, Colorado, United States - H1c2 | ecosystem: Environmental > Terrestrial > Soil > Riparian zone | place: USA: East... | reverse complement strand
TACTGGCCCTTGGAGACGCACCGAACTGAATGTATTGCGCCTGCTCGTTCAATTTGTAGTCAAGCGGATTGCGTGTCGCATAAACAAGTTCTATGATATAGCGTTCGAGCGATTCAGAAATCTTGACCTTGTTGACCTGATCGCGGATCGCGAAGATGTCCTCTTTACTCAAGACTGTTCCAACGGTGAAGTCGAACTTCATGTTGGATATCCTCCTCATGATCTCCATCTCCTGGGTCTTGGTAGGATAGTCAACAAATACTTTCATCATGAAGCGGTCGACCTGTGCCTCGGGGAGAGGGTAAGTACCTTCCTGATCGACCGGATTTTGCGTCGCCATCACCAGGAAAGGACGATCCAGCTTAAAGGTTGTTTCGCCGATGGTGACCTGTTTCTCTTGCATGGCTTCAAGCAGGGCCGATTGTACCTTAGCCGGGGAGCGGTTGATCTCATCTGCTAGTATTATGTTCGCGAAAATAGGTCCCTTCTTAACCTCAAATTTGCCATCCTTTTGGTTATAGATCATGGTACCAACAAGGTCCGATGGAAGCAGGTCGGGAGTAAATTGTATGCGCTGAAAATCGAGGTGCAAGACCTGCGCGAGCGTACTAACCGTCAACGTCTTGGCTAAACCAGGAACGCCTTCAAGAAGGATATGTCCATTGGTAAATAGGCCGATCAACAGGCGGTTGACCATGTATTCCTGGCCAACTACAACCTTGGCCACTTCTGAATAGACCTTCTTGATCTTTTCCTTATGCTCTTCGTGTTTCTCAACCGCGATGGCTTCCATTCATTTAATTATGTTAAGACCTCTAATTATGTTAAGACCTCGCCAAAAATAGCGTAATTATTGTCATCTGTGCTCGTAATTTTTACGGGAAAAATGCGGAGTCTGAGCGTGAACGTGAAGATGGCTGGAATCCTGCCTAAGGAAGTGGCCATTAAAAGGTAACGACCGATGATCCCCTTGGATTGGTGATATAGGAATTGATGAGATTTTGTACCGTCCTGTTCTCCGCGCTGCGTTTGATAAAGTTCTTGGCTGACTCAAAATCAGCAATAGACACCTCACGGTCGAAATAACCGAAGCCTACGTATGACCCTTTTTCAACCAACACCAACGATTGCTCTTCAATATTTCTACCCCTTCCTATGATGGCAACTGTTTCTCCCTGTGCCTTGAAATCCTGTATGGCGCGTTCCACCCGCATATTGTAAGGCAAAACTTCTTCGATACACATACATGCACCGTGGCAACCCCCAGACTGATAATCAAAGCATAGTCCTTTGGAGATTTGCAGGCCACTAAGTTTGGGGCAAAGTTGATGTTCGCGCACTCTTTCCCAGAGAAAGTTCCAGGCTTCCCCTTTTGAACTGAACCTTATCAAGGGACGAGAACCCTTCGTAACAACGTTGACAGAAAAACGCAAATAGCCATTGCGATCTTCGTAATCAAAAATGCCCCACTCCTCAATTCTGAATTTCTGTGCCTGGTTGTACTTTGGCCAAAGCCTCCTGATCTCCTGGGATTCCAATATGAGCGCGATCAGTTCATTGCCCGTGAGCTCAAAATTAATGTGATGAATTTCATCACGGATCTTTGATCTGCTCCATTCACGTGCGTCACCTGAAAAATGACCAGCAATACGCTTCTTGATGTTTATCGCCTTTCCCACATAGATCACGTTGCCATGGGCGTTGAGAAAATAATAAACACCTGGAAGGCCGGGTAGTCTGTCAAACTCTTCTTTTGGAAGGTTTGGCGGTAATATCGTTTCACCCGAGTTACGTTTCAGGGCCTTTACAATAAAGCCATCATGGTCCCTTTTGAGCAATTGGTCGAATATCCTCACAGTTGCAGCGGCATCTCCACCTGCGCGATGCCTGTTTGTAATCTCTATTCCAAGACTTTCCGCCAGGCTTCCTAAACTATAGGAACGCAAGCCTGGAATGATCTTCCGGCTCAGCCTGACCGTGCAAAGCTTTTTTGTCTGAAGATTAATACCAATTTGCTCAAATTCTTTTTTAAGAAAGGAATAGTCGAAATGGGCATTGTGGGCGACGAAAATTTTTCCCTGTAAGCGTTTCAGTATTTCGTCCGCGATCTCTTCGAAGCTTGGTGAGTTGAACACCATCTCCGTGGTGATCCCCGTAAGTCCCGTGATAAATTGAGGTATGTTCCTCCCAGGATTGATCAAACTATGAAAGGTGTCCGTAACCTTGATCCCATCGTGATTGTATATGGCTACTTCCGTGATGCGATGTTTTTCAGCGTATCCCCCCGTCGTTTCAATATCAACAATTGCATACATGTGCGTAAGTTAGAATTTGACAATTGAACCTAAAAGAAGAACTTATCCCAAATTTTGAAAACCTGATAATGAACGTAATTTTAAGATTCATGCTATCCGGGTTAGCGGTATTGCTGACAGGATATTTGCTATCCGGGGTGCACGTGGATCACTTTGGCTATGCTCTTTTGGTGGCCGCGGTATTATCCATCGTGAATGTCTTGATAAAACCGGTATTGGTCATATTGACCATACCAATCACAATTCTGACACTCGGTCTATTTTTATTGGTGATCAATGCGCTGATCATTTTGCTCGTTGATAGGATCACACCCGGTTTTTCGGTTGATGGCTTTTGGTGGGCTCTGGCATTCAGCCTGATATTGTCAATCTTCAACAGTTTATTTTCCGATATCCTCAAGGATAAAAGTGAAAAATAACAGCGTAACACTACCCACCCGGGCAAATGCCCGGGATGAGTGGTTGTTACAGACTAATACCAACTATTACCTGTTAATTGATCAGGACCAGAGAGGGCCTTTGAATATGATTTTTGAGGGGAGGGCTAACTTCGTTGACTTGCGATTACTAAATTGAGCGAGATACCGGCATCAAGGCTGTCCACGCTCGATCAGGTTCCGTCCTTACTTGCTCTCTCACAACATCTGCCAGCCTAAACGGAATGGCAGCAATTGACATCACTGCCGCTACTCCTAATGCATTTCCCAGATGTTGGGTTTTTTCATCCATCTCTTCGGAAATGAAAATTACCGGTGTGTCCCGGTTTACTGAATTGGTCCTCACGGACCTCACAAGTTCAAAGCCTGTGACCACAGGCAGGTCGGTGCCGCAGATTATAACATCGAAATGTTCGATTCGCGAGGTTAGGAGCCCATCCAAACCAGATTCAGAATGAAGCACAACTGGGTTGCTACTGCTAAGCACCGACTTGATTAGATCAACGGTTTTTTTCTGCCTGTGAACCACAAGGATTTTCATTGTCTTATATTGGCCATTGAAATACATCTCGAAAGGTCTGGTAAGATCGCATTCGCCTGAGAATGAGTCTGGAAAATAGATGCGGTACGACAGCAACCAGAGGAAAAAAATCCGCGGATCACATGAAAGCATCAAAAGGCGACGCAAAAGGGGGTTATTGGCTTTGCGTCGATTTCAAAAAATAGTACAATTGTACTAGTGGCATTTTCTCGGGTTTTAGGTAACGAGGCCCATCTCGTATGCAACTTTCACCAACCCGACGATATTGCGGACACCGCACTTCACCATAATGTTAACCCGGTGGTTCCGGACTGTGTTCTCGCTCAGAAAAAGACGCTGTCCTATTTCTTTCATCGTCAACTCCTGGCATATGAGCACTAAAATCTCTTTTTCACGATCCGATAGTTCGCCATGTTGAAACAGCGGGCGATTCTTAGGAATTTTCTCCTTTACATTTTTCCGGAGGACAGCGGCAACGAGTTCATTGTGATAAAAATCCTTTTCGACGACAGAATAGATTGCCTTTTCCAACTCCTCAGGTTCTGTATTCTTAAGCAAAAATGCGTGCACACCCATCTCCATCATGTGCAAGATAAATCTGCTGCTGTCATGCATGGTCAGAACAATCATCTTAACGTCCTGATGCTTGCTAATGATGTGTTCGCAAGTTGCTGCGCCATCCATGATGGGCATTTGCAAATCAATTATTGCCACATCAGGGACTTCATACTTGATTAGCGACAACAATTCTTTGCCATTCTCCGCATCCTTTACAACAGACACTCTCTCAAATGTCTGCAGCAAGTTTACCATGGCCTTACGGAACAGTGTATGATCGTCCGCGATGTATACTTTATAGCCGGTTTTCATAACGGAACGGTTAGCGTAATCTTACTTCCTCTGTCCCGGATTTTATCGTACTCAAGGCTAGCCCTAAGCAGCCGAACCCTGTTTTCGATATTGAACAGTCCCAAGCCCTTGCCAGGTTTGGTTTCATTACGCTTTGCCTCCGCATCAAATCCGATTCCATTGTCTTCTACGATCAATTCGAGGTGATCACTTTCCCTGATAAAAACATTAATAGCTGTTGCGTTGGAGTGCTTCACAGCATTTGTGATTAACTCCTGGGCTATCCTAAATATCATCAATTCTTTTACTTTTACAAGTGGCACAACCTCGCCCCGCTCGTGAAAGTGTACAGTTACCAGGCTCGTCTGTTGAAATTGTTCACAGAGCTCTTTCACTGCCTGCACTAGTCCGAATTTGTCCAGCGTGGCGGGCATTAAGTCACGACTGATCGATCTTACTGAACTAATTGTATCATCGAGCATCTTTTTCTGTTGCTCCAGCAGCTGGGGATTGGGAAGTTGTCGTGACATCGTAATGAGTCCTACCCTGATTGCCGAAAGCATGCCTCCGACACTGTCATGAAGGTCGCCCGCCACTCTTCTTCGCTCTTCTTCCTGCGATTCCAGCGCCGCTTCCATCATTTTTTGCTGATAAACCATCTCGAGCTTTTGCCGGTTTAGCTGCTCCTGGATCATCTTTTTCTGATAGAATACCATGAATAGAATGATAGCGATGGCAAGTACGAGCATTCCTACAGTGCCGATGGCAATGAGGAGCGCGACTTGATATTCCGAAGGTCCTGCCATAGCCCTATTATAATTACGAGTTGCTGAACAAAAATCAAGATGTTATGAAAAGTCCAGTAAATCAATAGATTGTTGTGCAAAACTTTGACCAGGTACTCAGTAAAAAGGAACAGGAACAAGGCACCGGCATTATAGATCAGGAACGCCGAGTTAAACCAAAACATCGGTACCCGCTGCAACTGCTGAACGGGGAGGTCAATCATCAATCGATACCAATATAGAATACAATTGATTACCACGATGAATGAACCAACGGTCATCGTGTATGTGTTAAAATTCATTCGCTGCCAAAACAAGATATTGAACAAGCCGAATGTTAAAAAGCCAATCCCAACAACCAAATAGAAATTTCTATATCGTTTATTGAGGGCATGGTAATATACAACGATCAGGATGATGAAATTGGCGATGGCATAAATGTTCTGAGGAATGTTTACCTCCATTCCACGCAAGTCTAAGGTCGCTACGCTGCCATACGTTGCAAGACTCAAAAAATGGAATAAGCCGACCAATTTTGATTTAACGTCTCTTACGCTGTAGCGAAAAAAAGACATCATTACAATTACAATTGAAAGGGCCGGTCCCACTTCGCCTATTTGCTGATACAGTTTGAACGTCATGGGATCGACTCTGTTTCAATCCATTTATCTCGGACAGTATGGAGGGCAGGGATGAGTAACATCAAATGTCCCAGCGCCGCCATCACCTCTCGACAGTGTGCCAGCGTCATCACCCCACAGCAATTCTCCGTCTTCGGTTGTGGCGACCAACACAAGATTGACAGTTTCTTTTTTGACAAATTCATTGTACTTCAGGGCAAGGAAAAAACTAATACCGGCGCAGCGATCTTCACTCAGTATTTTGAGTAACGCGTCACGACCGAAAAAAACCGACTTGGTATCCACGTCCTTATTCGTCCGCATTTCCTTGTCGTACTTTTCTATCCATTCCATCGCTTCATTTTTGGGAACCCTTGAGCCTTGGGTTGGTTTAAAATCTTTAGCCATAATTTTAGGGATTTGAGTTTAACGTTTTACCAAGGTATATAAATTTTAAGCGACTTTTTTTGGATCTTGTCATTCGACCGTGGGCTACACCCCGGCTAACAATTGTAATTAATCAATGATCACTATTCACAAGGCCAAACCCGAACACATTGAATTTCTCATAGACTTCCAGCTACGGCTTGCCATGGAATCCGAGAATGTACAGCTTTCAACCGAGACGCTCAGGGCTGGAATGTCAGCCATGTTCAATGATCCAACGAAAGGTGAATACTACGTGGCCATCGACGGCGACCAGGTTATCGGTTGCCATATGATAACGTATGAATGGAGCGACTGGCGAAATGGAATGGTCTGGTGGCTCCAGTCGGTCTACGTTTTAGATAGTCATCGGAAAAGCGGAGTCTTCAAAAAAATGTATGACAATATCATTTCCATCATCAGCAATGACCCAGGCCTTATCGGCCTTCGGCTGTATGTGGACAAGTCAAACGCCAAAGCAATGAAAGTCTATGAGGCAATGGGAATGGACGGCTCACACTATACGGTCTACGAATGGATGAAGGCTTCTGAAATCCCCTGAGATCATTCAACTTCTACAATCATTTCGATCTCTACGGCAATGTTTTGGGGAAGCGAAATTACCCCCATCGCCGCGCGGGCGTGTCTACCCTTTTCTCCAAAGACCGCGACCATTAGGTCGGAGCATCCGTTGATGACCTTTGGCTGATCAGCAAATTCAGGTGTACAATGAACCCATCCATTAACCTTAACAATCTGTTTGACTTTGTTAAGGTCGCCGAGTGTTGCTTTCATGGTGGAAAGCAAACCCTCCGCCGTAAGTTTGGCGGCCGCGTACCCCTGTTCAATTGTTAGATCCACCCCCACCGTTCCCGTGATGTTGGACCCGTCAGCCTTGGTAGGACCGTGGCCCGAAAGAAATAACAAATTGCCCACCCTGACAGCTTTTACATAATTCGCGATTGGTTTTGAGGGTGGGTATAGTACCACGCCGAGCTCTTTCAACTTCTTATCAAAATCTATCTTCTGGGCCTCCAGCAAAATGCATTGGGCGAGCAGCAGGATGGGGATTAATGCGTATTTCATTGGCGTTTGATTTTTTCAAGACTATGAAAGATAATAAAACTCCGGCACGCCATTCACGCCAAAAGGTCTATTTTATAGCTTTGATTCAACTTAAAAATCCATCATACGTTTTAATTCTATGCCTACAGCAGAAAAAGTACGGTGCGCCTGGTGCCTTAAGTTTGATGAGTACATTGACTATCACGACAAGGAGTGGGGTGTCCCCGTTCACGACGATAATGTCCATTTTGAATTCCTCATACTCGAAGGAGCTCAGGCAGGTCTTAGTTGGGCAACAGTTTTAAAGAAGCGGAAGGGCTATCGAAAGGCGTTCGCGGGTTTTGATCCCAGGAAGGTTTCGAGGTTCAGCGATGCGCGCATTGAAAAGATCCTGCTCGATCCCGGGATCATTCGTAACAGGTTAAAGGTTAAAGCCGCAGTAAATAATGCCCGGCGGTTTCTCGAGGTGCAAAAGGAATTTGGAACGTTCGACAAGTACATCTGGCAATTTGTCAACGGCAGGCCTATTATCAACAATCGGAAGGCCTTGCACGAGGTCCCCCCTACAACCGAACACTCTGATGCGCTCAGCAAAGACCTGATCAAACGGGGATTCAAGTTTGTGGGAAGCACCGTGATGTATGCTCACATGCAAGCCTGCGGTCTCGTAAATGATCACCTGGTGGATTGCTGGCGACATGCGAAAGTTCCAAAAAAGTGAACCATTCGATCAATCCTTCTTGTAGCCCTTGATGATTCCCTTCTTGGATAAGTAAATATTCCACACACCTTTCACATTCACTGCGCCATCAGGCAGGGGCGTGACAATGGGTCGCGAGTAAAGGAGTGAATCGTAATCTTCGGTTTGTTCGCCTTTCCTTAATTTTTGAATATTATCCTGTGTTGAGCCAGTTTCTGCACCGATGATATAGGCCTGTATCAATTCGTTTTCAACTTGTTTTGCTGACGCAGATCCTGCCTCTATCCAACTTATCCGGGCACCAAAATGATCGGCGATCGAGTCGCTCTTCAAAGAATCAAACTTAACTTGTTCGAGTTGTGCAAAGATATTTCTGCCGCGCTCCATGGATGCAGTTACTATTTCTGAATCACTGATCTTCTGAATCTTGTGATCTTCCATGTCCTCCTTGATTTTTCTACGTTGGTCGTCCGACAGCGAGCCCCCACAGGCCATCAAGGATAACAACACAACAACCGCGACGTTTCTCATCCCCAAAATTGATTCGGAGAACTGCCAATTCCTAGAAAAAACCTTATCTACACTAACTTAAAGTCCTCTTGGCCGGCAATGGCAGGGCTGTACTTTTTATTAACTTTGAGGTCGAATTACGGATATGCTGGAAAAACTTGAAGAATTAAAACGCCGTTTTGAGGAAGTGGGGCAGCTTCTGGCACAGCCAGAGACCATGAAGGACATGAAAAGATTTTCCCAGCTCAGCAAGGAGTACAGGGACCTTGAGAAGATCGTTTTGAAGTATAACGAGCTTAATGACGTCAGCAATCATTTGCAGCAAGCCAAAGAGGTACTTCAAAAAGAGAAGGATGAAGAACTTCGGGAAATGGCGAAGATGGAGATCGACGAGCTTGAACCACGCCTGCAAAAAATAGATACAGAGATCAAGGAACTCTTGATCCCCAAAGATCCAAACGACGATAAGAATGTTATGCTTGAGATTCGCGCTGGAACCGGCGGCGACGAAGCGGCCATTTTTGCCGGGGACCTCTGGCGAATGTATCAGCGCTTTTGCGAACGGCGAGGATTGAAGATGACCGTATTGGACGTGACGGAAGGAACAGCGGGTGGCTATAAAGAAGTGATTTGCAGTGTCAGTGGAGAAGGGGTTTATGGCCTCTTGAAATTTGAATCCGGCGTTCACAGGGTTCAGCGAGTCCCGGCCACAGAACAAATGGGCCGCGTTCATACATCCGCAGCTTCAGTGGTTGTCATGCCAGAAGTGGAAGATGTATCGATCGACATTAATCCTGCCGACCTGGAATATCAAACGGCCCGATCAAGCGGCGCAGGCGGTCAGAATGTAAACAAGGTAGAAACCAAGGTACAACTCACGCATAAGCCCTCCGGTATCGTTATCACCTGCCAGGTGGAAAGATCGCAGCATGCCAACCGCGAACGTGCATTGCAAATGCTCAAAACAAAACTTTACGAGATTGAATTGGAAAAGCAACAATCGGAGATTGGTGCAACCCGTAAGTCCATTGTACGAACCGGTGATCGCTCTGAAAAGATCAGGACGTACAATTATCCTCAAAGCCGTGTTACCGATCACCGCATTGGCTTCACCCAACACAATCTGCCCGCCGTCATGAATGGTGATCTCGATGACTTCGTTGAGCAACTCCGACTGGCTGACAGTGCCGAACGCATGATGGAAAGCGCGACACAATAATGGCCAGATCGAATTGAATCATTTTCCCTAAATTCGCAATTAGCTTAACAAAAAAATATGAGTAAAGGACTTATCATAGGACTTGTAATTGTCGGGGCGATCGTCCTCTTCGTGCTAGGATTTGTATCGTGGGGAAGCGGTGTGTATGACAACGCCGTGAAGTACCAGGAAGATGTAAACGCTCAATGGGGTGCTGTTCAGGCTGCCTATCAGCGTCGCGCCGATCTTGTACCCAACCTGGTCGCCACCGTGAAAGGTGCGGCTGAAAACGAAAAGTCGATTCTCGTTCAGGTTACGCAAGCGCGTGCTGGCATTGTCAACGCAAAGACACCAGAAGATCTTGAATTGGCGGGCCGGCAGATAAACACTGCGATCAATCTCGCCTTCGAAGCATATCCCCAGATCCGGTCAACCGAAAATTTTCAGGATCTACAGTCGCAGTTAGAGGGAACCGAAAATCGCATTAACGTCGCCCGCGACCGGTATAACCAGGCCATCAGGGAGTACAATACGTTTGTTCGCGGGTACTTCAAGAGAGTGGCGCTGGGCTGGTTCGGGGGTGGCGACGACTTCGGCGCAAGAAAAGGATTCGAAGCTGCACAGG
>Ga0193753_10004394_pt1 | contig 10074 bp, 12 predicted proteins | sample H1c2metaG_FD_144925 | JGI IMG/M metagenome (GOLD analysis project Ga0193753, IMG submission 144925) | Soil microbial communities from a riparian zone of the East river system, Colorado, United States - H1c2 | ecosystem: Environmental > Terrestrial > Soil > Riparian zone | place: USA: East... | reverse complement strand
CCTCGAGCCAAAGCGAGCCGATGTGATCGTGGCGGGAGGTCTCGTCGCGCTGGCGCTCTTGGAGCATTGGGGCGCGGAATCGACGGTCATTTCGGACCGGGGCGTGCGCTGGGGGCTCGCGGTTGCGCTCTCCGGATCGGCTGCTACATTGTGAGCTGGTGCTCGCGGGCCGATCGGGCAAAAAAGCGCTCGCCTTTTGAGCCCCATCAAGGGCGTGTAGCCGAAAGAATTTGACAAATGGGGGGGGGGGAACTAGAGTGCGCTCGCCTCGCTTCATATCCCCCGGTCGCGGGAGTTTCCGCGCGTAGCCGGCTTGACCGGCAGCCCGACTGTAGGGAGATTCGGCTGAAAGAGTAGCAAGCCTGCCGGCGCGTAGTTTTGCGTGTCGTTTCGCGTGGTCCGCTTCAGGTCCACCACACGCGTCGCGGGAGAGTTTCGGTTTTACGAACCGGGCGACGAATGCCCGGCAGGCTGTGGTGCGCCGCGAAACCGCGGGGCGCCATTGCCGTCGATTCACTTGGACAAGGAGATACCATGCAAGCTGGGACGGACGTCAAATTCAATGTTGGTGACAAGGCTGTTTATCCCGCGCAAGGGGTCGCCGAAGTCATCAAGATCGAGGAAAAAGACATCGCCGGGAGCCGTCAGCGTTTCTACGTGCTCCGCATCCTCGATACGGACCGCAAGATCATGGTCCCTGTGACGAACGCCAGCGCGGTCGGTCTCCGTCAAGTGATCAACGAGCAGGAGATTCGCGAGATCTTCGACATTCTCAAAGAGCGCACGATCGCGTTCGACAATCAAACGTGGAATCGTCGCTATCGCGGGTTCATGGACAAGATCAAGACGGGATCCATCTACGACGTGGCCGAGGTCCTTCGCGATCTCTATCGTTTGAAGACCGATAAGCAACTTTCATTTGGCGAACGTCGGATGCTCGAGACGGCGCGCACCTTGATTGTCAAAGAGATCGCCGTCGCACGCGCGCAGACGGAAGATGACGTGAAGACGGAAATCGAAGCGCTTTTCGTCGCGAACTGACATCGCGAATCGCAGACTCGTGGGTGGCCGCAACGGCGCATCCCCGAATTGAAACTAAAAACGTCGACGCATGTCGGCGTTTTTCGTTTTTGTGCGCCGGCCGCGTTCGAGGGGGTCAGAGAGGATCGGTCATGGCGGAGCCGGGCTGCTCGTCGTCGTCGAGAAGTCCGAAGTCCCAAACTTCGCCGGGCTCACGGAGCGCCGAGACGGCGTCTTCGACGCGACGCAGGAGCTCGGCCGGCGCCGCGGCGCGACCGGCCCTCACGCCGAGGGCGATGCGATCGCCCCATTGCCAGACGCGCGCGGAGGCGACACCCTCGAGGGCGTAAACGAGCTCGAGGGCGCGGCGAAGCTTTGGTGGCAAGGGCGGGACGGGCAACGTCATGGGATTCGTGTAAGGCGCGCGTTGTCGCTCTCCACATAGCAAAACGAACCGCTCGGCGCCGCGACCCCGCGCAAATTTCGAATGCTTGCCAGCGAACGACGGCGTGCGGGTTCCGTACGTCCCGGATTGTGTGTCACCTTGCGCCAAAGCAGCGGGGGGAGCCTGCGCCAAAGCGCCGTAATTGTCATCGATGACGGGGACGAATGGCGAATAATTGCGGGATATTCGCGATGGCACCTTCGATGCTATGAATTAGGGGGAATCGTGGAGGGTCGGGGCGAGGGGTATCACCAGCAGCCAATGGATTCGCGAGCGGCACAGTCCCAGAGGAAGGCTTGGCGCAGGGGCGCAATCGCGGTTTGTCTTGGCTTGGTCTGGGTGGGTGCATGTAACCTCAATCCACAGCCCATTCCTCCCGGCGACACCGCGGGCGATTCAGGATCCGCCGCCGAGAACCCCGGCGCCGGCGGCAGCGCGGACAGCGGGCCCGGCAATGTGGATGCGGGGGACGCGAAGGCCGAAGACCCAGATGCGACTCCGGGAGCGGACGCCGGCGACGGCGGCGATGCAACGCCCGATGCGGGCGACGGCGGCGATGCTGCGGGCGGTGATGGCGGATGAAGCGCGGAGCGCTGAAGACGCGCGGTCACGTCGCGTGGGCTTTTTTTGCCGCGCTCGCGCTATCGGCGACGTTTTGGATGGCGTGCGCCCTCAATCCGCAGCCCATTCCCCCGGGCGATCAGCCTGACGGCGGGGACATGGGAAATGGCGGCCCTCCGCGCGATACCGACGGCGCCACTGGCGGGGGATTGTCCGATGCGAGCGACGGAGCGATCTTCGACGCCACCGACGGTGATGCCGGCGACGGTGCCGTCTTCGACGCCGCCGATGGGGACGCGACGACGGATTAGAGCCGGGACGCTCGATTGGCCCGTTAGCGGCGTTCGCCGACGACGTACTCGTCGAGGACGCTGGCGGCAAAGTCAGCGAGGATGCCGTCGGCCACGCGCAAGCGACGCGAGAGATCGCGGGCGATGTTGAGCGTGATGATGGCGTACGCTTTGAGATCGTGGCGGTAGAGCCAGTCGAGGTCCTCGCTGGTCACGCGCAGCAAGCGCGTATGGGCGACGGCGCGAACGGTGGCCGAACGCGCCTGGACGTCGATCAGCGACATCTCGCCGAACGTGTCGTTCGGTCCGAGGATGGCGACCCGCAGGTCGCGACCGCGGCGGCTGCGCTTGAGAACTTCGATTTCCCCCTCGAGCACGACGTACATCTCACGGGCCGGATCGCCCTCGCGAAAGATCGTTTCACCCGGCTCTGCGCGCAGCGGCTTGAGCGCGCTGACGAGGTGGGTGATCACTTCGTCCGAGAGAGCCCCGAAGAGACCTATCTCGCGGAACCGGGCCGTGGTGACGGGAGCCGACGTGGCGATGGCCGGCTCATTCACGTCGACCTCCGTGCCGAATCGATTTCAGGCGAGAGATCCTTGGTGAAGACGATGCGCTTGCGCTTGTGACCGGCATAGTCTTCCATTTCCGTCGATTCCCAGCCGACGCCGACGTGAAAGCGAATCGATCCCTCGTTGCCCGTGGTGGTGATGGCCTTCATGCGCGTGCAACCGGCCAACATGCACTCTTGGATGAAATCCTTGTAGAGCAGCCGGCCGACGCCGCGGCGGCGGTACTCCGGGTGGATGCCGACGAGATGGACGTAGCCCGTCTTCACGCCAAGCCCTGCCCCAGGGGCTCTCGGGTACTCCCGGCTCACTTCGCTCATGGCCACGAACCCGAGCAGAAAGCCGATGATGAGACCCTCCTCTTCCACGATGAGGGCATGGTCGCCGAGCTCGTAAAAGAACATCGGATGGACCTGCGCGTGGATGGGGCCGCCCCACCAGCGGTCGATCACCTCGACGATGTGATCGAAGTCGGCTTTGGTGATGCGACGGGTTTCCATGGGAGGCGTATGTACTCGAGGTCCAGGTAGTAGCTAGAGTCTTCCCGAATTCGTTTTCGAGCAAGGAAATCATGAAGCTGGACAAGGATCGCATCGTCATCGCTCCCTCGATATTGTCCGCCGATTTCGGCCGCCTCGCGGAGGAGGTGCGCGCCGTGGAGGCTGCGGGCGCCGATTGGATCCACGTGGACGTGATGGATGGGCGCTTCGTACCGAACATCACCATCGGCCCGCCGGTGGTGCGTGCGCTCCGCAAGGCGACCAAGCTCAGGCTCGATACGCACTTGATGATTGTCGAGCCGGAAAAATACGTCGACGACTTCGCCGACGCCGGGGCGGACGGACTCACCGTGCACGTCGAGGCATGCACACACCTCCACCGCACCTTGGAGCGTATCCGGCACCGCGGCCTGCGCGCCGGGGTGGTGCTCAACCCCGCCACGAGCGAAGAGACCCTCCGCTACGTGATGGAACAGGTCGACCTCATTCTGGTCATGAGCGTCAACCCAGGCTTCGGCGGGCAATCGTTCATCGAGGGGGTCCTGCCCAAACTCGAAGCCATCCGGAAAATGATCGATGCGAGCGGGCGGCCCATCGACCTCGAGATCGACGGCGGCATTTCTCCGGAAACCGCCGAACGGGCGGTGCGGGCGGGGGCGCGGGCGCTGGTGGCTGGAAACGCTATTTTCACGCATGCACCCTATGACCGCGCCATTTCGGCTATTTTGGCCGAGGCCCAAAAAGGGCTCGCGGATTGAGGTGACTGGGTGAGTACGAGCTTCGGGTGGCGACGCGTTCGCGGCGCAGCGTTCTTTTCGCTTCTATCGACGTCGGTCGCAGGACTCTCCGCGTGCAGCGGTTCGAAGCCCCCCCCGCCTCCCGTGGCGATGGTGCCGGCCACGAGCGCGGCGGGTTCGGGAGGCACGAACTCCTCGGCACACGATGACGTTTCGCCAGAGGATGCGGCCAAGCAGCAGCGCCTCATCGGGCGCATGCTGAAAAAGGTGAGCGCCGTGCGCGGCCTCGAGGCGAAAAAAGAGGTGCCGGGGCGCACCCTAACGCGAGAGCGGCTCCTTGCGCGCGTCAAGGAACACGTGGCGCGCGAAGTCCCGCCGGAGGCGATCCGCAACGAAGGGCTGGCGCTTCAGCTCCTCGGGTTCATCCCGATGGCGTTCGATTACCAAACGGAGATGTTCTCGCTCCTCGAAGCGCAGCTCGCGGGGTACTACGAGCCGGCCGATCGAACGATGTACATGGCCGCGGATCTCGACGAAGACACCGCGCAGGCGACGCTCGCGCACGAGCTGGTGCATGCGCTTCAAGATCAGGATTGGGACCTTGCGACGCGCAGCAAGTACAAGCCGGGACAAGGCGACGAAGCGAGCGCACGTGCGGCACTTGCCGAGGGCGACGCGACGAGCGCCATGCTCGATGTGATCATCGCCGACACGGGGCGAACCGCCATCGACATGCCGGAAGAGATGTTTTCATCGACCCTCGCCCAGAGCCTCGACAAGGGGCCCGGCTCTTCGGCGCCGCACGTGATGCGCGTCTCGCTCGTCGCGCCGTACCTCGATGGGACGCTCTTCGTGCACGCTTTGCGGCGCAAGGGGGGGTGGGACGCCGTCAATCGCGCATGGGAAAAGCCGCCGGTGACCAGCGAACAGATTCTTCACGTCGACAAGTACGAGGCGCACGAGGCGCAAGTCGACGTCGGCGTCCCGACGCGGAGCGCCCTCGGCGCCGGGTGGAGCGAGAAGGAGACGGACATCTACGGAGAGCTCGGCGTCCGCATCGCCTTCGCGGAGTGGATGGATGCCGAAAAAGCGGCGGTCGTGGCCGCTCACTGGGGCGGCGACCGCGGCATCCTGCTGCAGAAGGGCAAGAGCGAGTTCGCCTTCGCATGGCGAATCCGCTACGACCGCGGCCCTGCACCGAACCCGGCGAGCTACGCGGAAAAGGCCTATGCGGCGCTCATCCCTGCCGTCGAAGCGAAGGTCGGGCCGGGCAAGAAGTCCGCGACGTCCGCGTGCATCACGCGCAAAGGGCTCGGGCCGCTGGCGATGGCGCGCAAAGGGCGCGACGTGATCATCGTCGCCGGGCCGACCGATGCGGGGCAAAATGGGCCTGGAAAAGAGACGTCCGACTGCGCCCTGGTGCAAAAGTGGGTGACGGAACTCGTAGCCGCATCGCCCGCGCCTTAGACCTGGAGCGACGCGCGGCGCGGAAGGATCGTCAGCCGCAGATCTGACGAACGAGGTTCAACCCGACATAGGCCGCCAGGGTTTGAATCTGGTGGCGCTCGCCCGGAAAATGGCGCTCGACGACTTTGACGCCCAAAGGCCCGGCGACCGCGATGAACACGGTGCCGACGGGTTTTTCCGGTGAGCCCCCGCTGGGGCCCGCGACGCCGGTGAGCGAGAGCGCTACGTCGGCGCCCGAGACGCGCTTGACGCCTTCGGCCATGGCGCACGCGACCTCGCTGCTAACGGCTCCGTGACCGCGAATGACTTCTTCGTCGATGCCGAGCAAACGCGTTTTGGCGCTGTTGGCGTAGGTGACGACGTCCACCAAGAGAAAATCGCTGGCACCGGGCTCGCGCGTGAGCAGGTGCCCCACGAGGCCGCCGGTGCACGATTCGGCAACCGCCAAAGTGTATTCCTTTTTGCGGAGGAGCCGTCCGGTCACGCCGGCGAACGTATCGTCGGCTTCTCCGTAGATGACGTCGGCCAGGCGGTGTCTCACTTCGAGCGTGGCGCGCTCGCAGAGTTCGCGGGCGGCGACCTGAGAAAGACCGCGCGCGAGCACCTTGACTTCGATTTCCGGAAAGTGCGCCCGGTAGCCGAGGGTCGTACCGGGGAACGCTTGCTCCACGCCGGCGAGCCGTTCGCCCACTGTGCTCTCGGGAAGGCCGAAGGTGCGCAGCCGAATTTGGTAGCTGTCGTTCGGCGCGAGGGCGCGCACGCGCGGCACCACTTGCTCCTCGAACATCTGCTTCATTTCACGCGGAACGCCGGGCATGAAGAACGCGAGGGCGCCGCCGATGCGCACGCAAAAGCCCGGGGCCGTCCCGATCGGGTTGGCGAGAATCTCGGCTCCTTCCGGAAAGTCCGCCTGCTTGGAGTTGGTCTCGCTGATGGTGCGGCCGAACTTGGCGAGGCGGCGGCGAATGTGCTCGAGCGATGCGTCGTCACGAACCAACGAGACGCCGAGCAGCTTGGCAACCGCTTGCGTCGTGATGTCGTCCGTCGTCGGTCCGAGGCCGCCCGTGCACACGATGACGCGCCCCGGCCCTCTGAGTCGTTCGAGCTCTTGCAAAATGCGCGACTCGTCGTCGTCGACGGTCGCGCCGAAGGTTACGTCGAAGCCAAGGTCGGTGAGGCTCGCAGAGAGCCATGCGGCATTGGAGTTGACGAGTTCACCACGAGTCAATTCGGTCCCGATGGAGAGAACGGCGCACGTCATGGGGATCGACGAGGGTAACCCGGAATCGCGGTTCCGGATGCGCCTTCGTAGGCGCATCGCACGCCCACGTCCGGATTTCGGGACGAGACGGGAATTTCCATACGGCTCCACGTGCGGAGCTCGGTTGCGAGCGCCGTGCGGTAACTTCCGCCGCGGGCGATCCCGTAGGTGCCCCTTGGGGACGGGAGGTCGCCCGTCACGCCTGCCGCACCTGTCACGCCTGTCACGCCGGCCACCCATTCGGCGACATTTCCCGCCAGATCGTGGATGCCGGTGGGCGTATCGCCATCGGGGTGTGCGCCCACGGAGTCGGGCCCCAACGCGCCGTGGGCGCAGGGGCCTCGCTCGAGACCCCAGGCGGCGCGACGGCAGACGGCCCCGGTGTCGCCCCACGGATACCGGCGCACGCGGCCCTCGTCCGCGGGGGCTCCGGGCGCCGATCCGGGTGCGCCGCCTGACGCGGCCGCGACCATCCATTCGTCCTCGGTCGGAAGGCGGCCACCGCGCACAGCGCAATATGCGGCCGCTTCGTCGCGCGTCAGATTCGTCGCCGCGCGCGCGCCGTCGGACGATGCGTGCCGCTCGACCTTCGCGACCGTCGCTTCGAAGGCGTCGATCGCGAAAGGTGCAACATGCACCAACCGCGGGGCGACGCGCCCCTCGGCCTCCCAATCCGACGGACCGACGGCCAAGGTGGTCTCGGGAATGGCGATGCGCACGTCAGGGGCATCGCACGCTTGCCCCTGCGCGACGAGCGGTGGAGGACACCCGAGACAACGCGGCGCACGCGCGATGAACCCCGGCCCGCATTCGATGTGCGCATCGGTCTTTCGCAACGCGACCGCAAGGGTCCCGAGCGTGAGAATCGCAGCGCCCAGCACGATGTGCGATGTGCGGCGACGCGGAGCGGCGACGGGCGTCTCGCTCGACCCGACCACGCGCGGCGCGGTTACTTTCGGACCGCGCACCCGAGCGTACCGAGGCCCTCGATCGTGATCTCGAGGCGATCGCCGTGAACGAGCGGACCGACGCCTTCGGGGGTGCCGGTCACGAGCAGATCGCCGGGCTCCAAGGTCATGACGCGGCTTGCATACGAGATCAGTACGTCGACGGGGAAGAGCATCCGAGACGTCCGGCCGTCCTGCTTGACCACGCCGTTGACCGAACACGAGATGCGCAGGTCCTTCGGGTCGAGGGCCGTCTCGATCCACGGGCCCGTCGGGCAGAAGGTATCGAAGCCCTTGGCTCGCGCCCATTGGCCGTCGGCGCGCTGAAGATCGCGCGCGGTAATATCGCCCACGCACGTCAGGCCGAAGATGTGCTCGCGCGCCTGCTCGGGCGAGACGCCTTTGCAGCGCCGGCCAATGACGACGCCGAGCTCCGCTTCGTGTTCGACTCGTTCGCTTTCGGGTGGGAGCACGATGGTGCCGCCATCACCGATGAGCGCCGAAGGCGGCTTGAAAAAGAGCAGAGGCTCTTTGGGCACGTCGTTGCCGAGCTCCTTGGCGTGCGCCGCGTAGTTTCGCCCCACGCACACGATTTTCGATGGCGCGACCGGCGCGAGTAGGTGAAACGCACCCGCTGGGGCGTCGCCCTGGAGACCCGAAGGGCCGATGGGGAACGCCTCGCCCGTGGGGACGCCGCCTTCCCACGGGGCGTTCGACAGCACGCGGAGGCTGCCCTCTTCGAGCATCGCAAACACCGGATCACGGAGTGTGTCGTCCGAGGCGGCCGGGGCCTCGCGCGGCGGGGAAATGCGAACGATACGCATGGTGTGGTACGCATCTTATCATCCCATGCCCATCCGACTCGCCTTTTCCCCGGACAGCGACGACGTGTTCATGTTTTGGGCCCTCCTCGCGGGGCGCGTCGACAGCGAGGGGCTCACCTTCGTGGCCGAGCGCGAGGACACGGAGTCACTCAATCAGCGCGCCGAGCGCGGTGATGTGGACGTGCTCGCCGTCTCGATCGCGCGCTACGCGACCATCGCGCAAGATTGGCTCTTGCTCCCGCACGGCGCGTCCGTCGGCCGAGGTTATGGCCCCGTAGTCGTCGCGCGCGAGCCGCGGACGATGGAGAGCCTCGCCGGCAAACGCATCGGGGTGCCGGGCTTGCGCACCACGGCGCATCTCACCTTGCGCCTCGTGGGCCCCGTATTCGAGCCCGTGGTGATTCCGATCGCGCCGTATTCCAAGGCATTCGACGCCCTGCGCAACGGCGATGTCGAGGCTGTGCTCTTGATCCACGAAGGGCGCCTCACCTACGAGCGCGAGGGCTTTCACCGCGTGCTGGAGCTCGGCGAGGCGTGGGGGGCGGCCACGGGTGGCTTACCTTTGCCGCTCGGAGGCAACGCGATCCGTCGAGGACTCGGGGCCGAGGCAATCACGAAAGTGTCGCGTCTGTGCCGGGCGTCGATCGCGTGGGCGCTCGAGCACCGCGACGAGATGATCGAGTCGCTCCTGTCGGCGGAAAAACGCGCGGACCTCCCATTGGATCGCGCGCTCCTCGACCGGTACCTCGCGATGTACGCCAACGAGGACACGCTCGCCATGAAACCGGACGTGGTGACCGCGATCCGCGAACTCTACGCGCGAGGCATCGCCGCGGGACTCTTGCCCACGACGGCGCGACTGGAGCTGGCGCCGTAGGTGCTCCGGTACTAGGCGCCCTCTGTCGAATGCGCGTAGCGGCGGATTTCGCGCAACGTGCGCGCGGCCAAGGTGCGCAGTTCCGCGACGTCGTCGCCTTCGACGATGGCCTCCATGGCCAGCGAGAGCATGTCCCACTTGAGGAAGTTCGCGGCGGTGACGGCCGCTTCGCGAAGCTCGGGTTCGGGGGCGCCCATCGCGTCGGCGAGGAAGGCGAGGACGTCGGGCTCGGGGACGCTCTTTTCGCGCGTGAGAATCCCTCGAGGGGTCGCCGAAAGGCCCATTTTTAGTACGTGCAAGCGCCGGGCGGCGGGATCGGATTCGGCGCGGGCTAGGGTCACGAGCTCGGTGGGGTGAAAGACGTCGAGCGCGCGCAAGCGCTCGAAAACGGCCCCGGACTCGCGACCGGTTGCGTAGACGTAACGCGCTTTGATGATCGCGCTCTCGCAATAGCGGATGGTGGTCCCTTCATCGAGGGGGGTCCACGTGAACTCACCAGGGCGGCTGTCGTGCTTGGGCGTGACGGAGTTGAAGTGCCACGACTCTTCCCACGCCATGGCGATCAGCGAGGTGAGA
>Ga0193753_10004393_pt1 | contig 10074 bp, 10 predicted proteins | sample H1c2metaG_FD_144925 | JGI IMG/M metagenome (GOLD analysis project Ga0193753, IMG submission 144925) | Soil microbial communities from a riparian zone of the East river system, Colorado, United States - H1c2 | ecosystem: Environmental > Terrestrial > Soil > Riparian zone | place: USA: East... | reverse complement strand
CCGACGTCTGGCTCGTCACCGCCTTCGGCACCCTCCTCGCCCCCATGTTCGAAGAGATCTGTTTCCGCGGCTTCCTCCTGCCCGCCTTCGCCATCGCCTACGACTGGCTCTCCCTCCCCAAAAACCCCGCCGCCCATGAGCGCTGGAAGATCACCACCAACCTCACCACGCCTGCCCTTGTCTTCTCCGCCATCCTCTCCAGCATCTTCTTCGCCCTCCTCCACGCCGAGCAGCTAGCCCACGCCTGGGCCGCCCTCTTCGTCCTCTTCTGCGTCTCCCTCGTCCTCACCCTGGTCCGCATCCGAACCCAATCCGTAGCCAGCTCCATCCTCGTCCACGCCAGCTACAACTTCTCCGTCTTCCTCACCCTCTTCCTCGCCACCGACGGCTACCGCCACCTCGAACGCATGGCCCGTTAGCAACACAGAGAAATCCTTCATCTTCGCCTTTGCCCGTGATTTCTCTCCCATCACCCCAGAATGTCATCTCGACCGCAGCCATTCCCACCACGTCATCTCGACCGGAACGAAGCGCAGTGGAGAGATCCCTGTATTTCGCGTTTCCCCGCACGTCCACATTGTTTCGCCTCACGCAGAAGCCTCTGTGCAAACCCCACTCAACCTAGTACGTTAGATACCCTGTGCACCTTCGACCAAACGAACCCAGGGAACCCTGAATGAACCTCGCCAACAAATCCATCTTCCTGCTCGTCAAAAGTGCCCTCACCGGAGCCCTCGGCGGCCTCCTCTTCGGCTTCGACACCGCCGTCATCGCTGGAGTCACCCACTCCCTCCAGCTTCACTACGCCCTCTCCGAAGGCCAAAAAGGCTTCACCGTAGCCATCGCCCTTTACGGCACCGTCATCGGAGCCATCTTCGCCGGCCCCCTCGGCCAGCGCATCGGCAGCCGCGCCGCTCTCCGCGTCATGGCCGTCCTCTACGTCGTCTCCGCTCTCGGATGCGCTCTCGCCGGCCCCTGGACCAGCTTCCTCCTCTTCCGCTTCATCGGAGGCCTCGGCATCGGCGGCTCCTCCGTCCTCGGCCCCGTCTACATCGCGGAACTTGCACCCGCCAAATGGCGAGGCCGCCTCGTCGGCCTCTTCCAGATCAACATCGTCATCGGCATCCTTCTCGCCTATCTGTCGAACGCCATCATCGCCCACTTCCAGTTCGGAGCCATCGAGTGGCGTCTCCAGATCGGCATCGGTGTCCTCCCCGCCATTCTCTTCCTGGCGCTTCTCTTCACCGTCCCCCACTCCTCCCGCTGGCTCGTCACCCAAAACCGCATCGACGAGGCCTACCGCATCCTCGCCGAACTCGGCTCACCCGACTCCCGCGCCGAAGTCGACGCCATCGCCGAATCCATCCGCGCCGAAGGCGGCCTCACCCAGCACTCCCTCTTCCAGCGCCGCTACAGCAAACTCATCTTCCTCGCCGTCTCCATCGGCCTCTTCAATCAACTCTCAGGCATCAATGCGATTCTTTACTACCTCAACGACATCTTCGCCAGCGCCGGCTTCAACTCCGTATCCAGTGCCGAACAAGCCGTCGTCATCGGCCTGGCGAACCTCCTCGCCACCCTCCTCGGCATCTCCATCATCGACAAGATCGGCCGCAAACCTCTCCTCCTCATCGGCGCCATCGGCTGTGGCCTCTCGCTGACCGGCGTAGCCTGGGTCTTCCACACCGGCCAGCACCTCCACCTCCTCCTGGCCCTCCTCGTAGCCTTCATCGTCTCCTTCGCCATCTCCCAGGGAGCCGTCATCTGGGTCTATCTCGCCGAAGTCTTCCCCACCAACGTCCGCTCCAAGGGCCAAAGCCTCGGCTCCTCCTCCCACTGGATCGCCAACGGCATCATCGCCAACATCTTCCCCTACGTAGCCGTCTACTCCAAGGCCCTACCCTTTGCCTTCTTCGCCGTAATGATGGTCGTCCAGTTCGTCACCGTCCTGTTCATCTATCCCGAAACCAAAGGCCAAACCCTCGAAGGCATGCAAGCCCACCTAGGCCTCCACTAAAGATCGCCAATCAATAGGGAATGTCATCCTGAGCAGAGCAACTTGCGCATTAGCGCGGAGCAACTTGCGCACCACGAACATCGACCCCACCACAAACGTCATCTCGACCGAGCGAAGCGAAGTGGAGAGATCCCTGTATTTAGCCTTTGCTTGCCCCCGCACTCACCACGTCCAACCCGAAACGCTCCCCCGAAAACTCAGTCACATCCTTTTTCCTCAAAAACCTCAGCAAAATCGCCTGTCTAGCCCAAACGACTGAAATAAAAAGAGATACCATTTGCATAAGAGTTTATGCCTCGCGTTTATAATCAAAGTGGTAATCCAATCAGGTGCCCCGATCAGAAATCGGGGCACCTTCGTTTAACGCTGAAGCAACTAAACATAATAGAATGAATAGTTTGCGCATGGCAGCCCTTGAATCCAGATACTTTTGACGCACTTTGACACTTCGAAGTACGCACTTAAACAACCTGCAATGAATACTTTGCGCAAAGATGACACCCCCGGGGGCCATCCTTCTACAATTGGAGAAAGACCATGCCCATCGACAACCGCACCGCCCTCCTCGACCTCATCGCCACTCTCTCCTTCAAGCTAGGCGACTTCACCCTCGCCAGCGGCCAGAAATCCGACTACTACATCGACTGCCGCATCACCACCCTCCACGCCGAAGGCGGCCGCCTCTCTGGCCTCGTCCTCTACGACCTCATCCAGCAACACATCCCAAACGCAGAAGCCGTAGGCGGCCTCACCATGGGGGCCGACCCCCTCGTCTCCAACACCGCCAGCGCCAGCGCCTGGGCCCTGGCCGACCACAACGAGATCCTCGAACTCTCCAGCGCGCTAGAACTTGACGCCGAAGACCCCGGCCCCACCCCCTTGCTAATCCAGGGCTTCCTGGTCCGCAAAGCCGAAAAGACCCACGGCACCGGCCGCCGCATCGAAGGCTTCCTCAAACCCGGCGCCCACGTAGTCATCGTCGACGACGTCTGCACCACCGGCGGCTCCACCATCACCGCCATCGAAGCCACCCGCGAAGCCGGCATGAACGTAGCCGGAGTCCTTTGCCTCGTAGACCGCGAACAAGGCGGCCGAGCCCACATAGAAGCCACCGTCCCCGGCGCCCCCTTCCTCTCCGTCTTCACCGCCACCGACGTCCGCGCAGCCCACATCGCCCTCAAAGCGAAGACAAAGTAAACTGGATAAGACATGATTCCCACCCTAGAATGGCTCCCCACTGGCGTTAACTTCCTCGACCAAACCAAGCTTCCCCTCGAGGAGACCTACGTCCTCGCCACCGACTACAAGCAGGTCGCCACCGTCATCCGCGACATGATCGTCCGCGGAGCCCCCGCCATCGGCGTCAGTGGCGCCATGGGCGTAGCCATCGGCATCGACCGCAGCACCGCCACCACCATCCCGGCCCTCAACGCCGAAGTCGAAGTCATCTGCAAAACCCTCGCCGAAACCCGCCCCACCGCAGTCAACCTCTTCTGGGCCATCGACGAGGTCCGCAGCGTCTACAACGACTTGGCCGCAAAGAACACGCCCATCCCTGAGATCAAAGCAGCAGTCGTAGCCAAGGCCCGCCGCATGTACGACGAAGACATCGCCGCCTGCAAGGCCATGGGAGCCCACGGAGCATCCCTCCTTCCTCAGGAAGGCACCGTCCTCACCCACTGCAATGCCGGAGCCCTCGCCACCTGCGGCTATGGCACCGCCCTCGGTGTCATCCGCGCCGCCGTCGAGCGGGGCCACAAGATCGACGTCTTCGCCGACGAGACTCGCCCCTACCTCCAGGGCGCGCGCCTCACCGCCTGGGAGCTCCTCCACGACAACATCCCCACCACCGTCCTCTGCGACAACATGGCCGGCGCCCTCATGCGCCAGGGCCGCATCCAGGCCGTCATCGTCGGAGCCGACCGCATCGCCGCCAACGGCGACACCGCCAACAAGATCGGCACTTACACTGTCGCAGTCCTGGCCAAAGAGCACGGCATCCCCTTCTACGTAGCCGCCCCGCTCTCCACCATCGACCTCGCCACCCCCCACGGCGACGAGATCCCCATCGAGCAGCGCTCCGCCACCGAAGTCACCCACTCCAACGGCAAGCAGATGACCCCCAACGGCGCCGCCATCCAGAACCCCGCCTTCGACGTCACGCCCGCCAAATACATCACCGCCATCATCACCGAACACGGCGTCCTCCGCGCCCCCTACACCCAGTCCATCCAGCAGATGGCAGACGCCGCAAAACTCCAGCCAGTCACTGCATAATCAAGCAACCGATCCGCATCATGCATGCCCGAAATCAATAAAAGCATGCTGCGGATCGGTATGCAGCAGTGTCACCGTCACCGTATCGCCAACATCCAAACCATGCTCTCCCCGAACGATCCTTCCCTCCACCGGAGGATCGAACACCCGCACATAGACACCCTTCTCACTCGCACCCGTAATCACGCCGCGGAAGCTCTTCCCTACGCTGTTGGCCAACGCCACGGCCGCAACCCGCTTCCGCATTGCCCGCTCCACCTTGTGCCCGGCCTTCTCCTGCAGGTTGCACTGCGCAGCAATGGCAGCCAGCTCCGCATCGGTATAAGGCGGAGGCGCATCGTCCAGCATTGCCTTCACTAACCGCTGTGTCACCAGGTCCGCAAACCGCCGGTTCGGCGCAGTCGAGTGCGTATAGTCCCGCGCCGCCAGCCCAAAGTGCCCCAGCGGCTCCTTGTCGCTCCCCTTCGACAGCACATACTCCCCCGCCCCCATCAGCTTAATAATCGACAGCGACAGATCGGGATAGTGAATCGCATCCGCCGCCCGTTCCTTGCGAAGGAAAGCGTTCAGCGCCGCTGAATCCGGCTCTGCAGGCAACTCCGTCCCATAGCGCCCAACCAACGCCACAATCCGGTCCCAGCGCTCGGGCGACCGCACCACGCGGCGAATGCACGACCGCCCCGCTGCATGAAGCAGCTCCGCCATCGTCTCGTTCGCGCCAATCATAAAGTCCTCAATCAAGTCCGTCGCCCGGTTATGCTGTGCCGTCTTGATCGCCCGCACCGTTCCATCGATCACCACCGGATCAGCCTCAATGCGGTTGAACTCCAGTGCCCCCTGCGCCACCCTCTCTTCCCGAATCGCCCGCGCCGCTTCATCCTGAAGACGCAATTGAGCCTGTAACTCCGGCGAAGCCGCAACCTTCTCGTCAGGTTCGGCCTTCCCCTCAAGCCATGGCCCAACCTTGCTATAAGCCAACTTCGCCCGATTGTGCACCACAGCCCGATATATCTTCTGCTGGCTCAAACACCCCTTCGGATCAACCGCAAACTCCGATACCACCGCCGCACGGTCTTCACCTTCATTCAACGACGTCATATCGGTCGAAAGCTCATTCGGCAGCATGGGGAAGTTCCGCGTCGCCGTATACACAGTCTTTGTCTGCTCAGCAGCATGCTTATCCAACGGACTGTTCTTCGGTACTGAGCCCGAAACATCCGCCACGCCCACCAACACCCGTATGCCGCCGTCTACCCGCTCCGCAAACTCCACTTGATCGAGATCACGCGAAGTATCGTTGTCGATCGATGAGCACAGCAACCCACGCAGATCGCGCACCTCGCCACCCGGCATCACCGGCTTTGCAGCGCGAATCTGCTCCACCTGTTCTTCACTGCCTGTTGGTAGATCCGGATGAAACCCCTGGCGCACCATCTCGGTAAACGCCGCAGCAGAGAGATCGAACGAGTGAGCAGACATGCAAGGGAAAGCCTATCACGCAGGCCGCCACTCCATTAAGTCCCTTCCAACGCCTCCACCAACACCTCAGCCCAACGTGCCACCTGTGCCGCACACGCTCCCGTCACCGCATCGCGTTTCCCTTCCAGCACAGCCATCTGCACAGCGAAGTTCCCTACCGTCGAACTCTCCGCCGCACCTTGAAACACCTCAAGCCCCGTAACATCGCCAGTCAATCGGTTCAAAAATGTATTCCGGCTCCCGCCCCCCACAACAACCACCCTCTTCAACTTTTTTCCAGTATGAAACGCCATGCGGTCCAATACCTCAGCATATCTCGCTGCCAGGCTATGAAAGATCAGGCTCGCAAACGCCGGAGCATTTCCCCCTCCCTCGTCCAACGGCTCCAACCCCACACGCAATCGCTGCGCATTGATTCGTTTGGGCATCTGTCCCGCCAGCAAAAGATCAGCGTCATCCACCTCGATCAATCCATCCGGTTTCTCCACCATCTCTGCCGCAGCCACCAGCTCCTGTACCGTCCAGACACGCCCAGCCTCAGCCCATGCATCAATGCACTGCCGAATCAGCCACATCCCATTCACATTTTTATGAAAACAAATCCGCCCACCCACGGCCCCAAGATTCGTAAAATTCTCCGTCGCTGCATCCTGCCCATTCTCGGGCTTCTCCAGCAGCGCCCCTACGAGTGACCACGTTCCAGAGCTGATGTACGCCCAATCATCACCCATCACCGGTATCCCAGCAATCGCCGAAGCCGTGTCGTGACAAGCAGGCGCAATCAGCACCGTATCGCGAAGCGCGACCAACTTCGTCAGCGAACCCGTCAGTCGTCCCACAACTGTCCCCGGTGGCACTATCTCCGCCGCACACGCAATATCAAGTTGGGCCGAATCAAAAATCTCACTGCTCCACTTTCGCATACGCAGATCAACCATTTGCGTATGCGTAGCGTTCGTGTATTCAGCAACGCGTGCCCCACCCCACCGCGACAAGATATACTCCGGCAGATTCACCCAACGATCTTCCCGCACCCCACGCAGTCTATCCGCATAAAGCTGATATAGCGTATTGATCCGCAGCAACTGAACACCCGTCAATTCCCGCAATCGTCCCTCACCAATCCGCTCATGCAGCAACTTCTCCGACTCCACCGTTCTCTCATCGCGATAACAAAATGGATCGGCTATCGCCTTCCCCATCTCATCCACACGAACATAATCCACCGCCCACCCATCCACAGCGATCGATCGAATTCCTTCCACCGCAATCCCTGCGCATCGTCGCAACCCATCCTCAAGACCCGCTTCAATCATCGCAAGGTCCCATCGCAGTCCACCATCTATCTCACGCGGAGCATTCACAAACCGATGCACAAGCGTAATCCCCGCTTTTTCTCCCACCCACCTCAGCAGCGAGACCCTGCAACTCTCTGCGCCAAGATCCACCGCAACCAACGCCCGCCTGTCCAACGGCAGCAGCGTCATCGCAGATAAGCCTCAGTCAATCCACCATCCACCGGAATCAAATGCCCAGTGGTACACCGAGCAAACGGCCCGGCCAAAAACAAGATCGCCTGCGCACAATCCTTCGGATCGATCGGCTGATGCGTCAACGTCCGCGTCGCATAAAACTGCGCCAGCACACTCCGCAAACCATCGTCTGTATCGTTCTCATCAAACGGCAACCCATACTTCTTCAACGAAGCAATCACCCGGTCTCGCGGAAACATCGTCGACCCCTTCACCACCGTAGCCGGACTAATCCCATTCACCCTTACCTTCGGCGCCAGCGACACAGCAAGCTCCCGCACTAGATGGCTTAACGCAGCCTTACTCACGTCATAGGCCTCGCTCCCGCGCTTCGCCACAACCGCATTCGCCGAGCTCGTCAACACCACACTGCCATCGATGCCCTGTTCCCTGAAAATCCCCGCAGCCTCATCCACCAGCAGATAGTTCGCCGTAACATTTACCTCCAGCGTCAGCGCCCACTGCGCATCGCTGGTCACCCCATCCGACGAAGACGGAAACAACGCCGCCGTATTGATCAAAATATCGATTCCCCCGAACTGAAGAACCGTAGTCTCCAGCGCGGTCTTAATCGACTTGCGATCACGGATATCAATCTCCGTCCAGCCAACCACTTCCTTCCCCACAATTGCACGCGTCTCTTCCGCAACCCTCTCCGCACCTGCAACGTCGCGGTCCGCAATCATCACGTGCGCCCCACGTTCAGCCGCCAGCAACGCTACCTCTCGACCAATTCCACTGCCTCCACCAACCACCACAACAACCTTTCGACTAAGTTCTTTCTCCGGCAGCTGCCTGCGAATCTTCGCCTCCTCCAGCCTCCAGTACTCAATCCGAAACGCCTCGCTCGGCGGCAGCGCAACGTAGTTCTCGCGCACGGTAAACTGATCCGCCGAAGCCGCCTGCCCCGCCTGCGGAATCTCCCTGCAATCTATACCCGCGCCTAATCTACCCGCTCCGCGCATTACTCCAATTGCATTCATGTAAAACTCGCCCGTAACCCGCGACTCCGTCTTGTTTTTCCCAAAGCTGAACATCCCTATACCCGGCACCAACACTACCGTCGGACTCGCATCTCGAATCGCCGGCGAGTCTTTCATCGCATGTCTACCGTAGTACACCGCATACTCCGCTCGATACGTCTCCAGCGCTGTCTCAATCAGTTCCTTCAATTCAGCCGCATCCCCGGCAGGATTCCACTTGAGAAACATCGGTCGAATCTTCGTCCGGATAAAATGATCCGGACAACTGGTTCCCAGGTGCGCCAGCTTCTCCGCATTCTCCGCATTTACAAACTCCAACACCTCAGGCGAGTCTGTATAACTTCCAATCCACCGCTGTTTCCGCGACACCGCCCCACGCAGATAAGGCAGAATCGCAGTCGCAATCTCCGCTCGATCCTCCCGAGTCTTCACCCTCCCACCACCAAATGCCTTATATCCCTCACCATGCCGCTCGATAAATTGCCCAAGCTGATCGATGATCGTAATCGTGTTCAGGTAGCACGCGCGCTGTGTATTCCCCCACGTAAACAGTCCATGGCCGCCCAGAACAACACCGTCGCATCCCGGTGTCTCTTCTACGATTCGCTTCAACATCATCCCCAGTTCAAACCCGGGCCTCTGCCACGGCAGCCACGCAAGCCTGTGCCCAAACTCTCTGTTGAACTCCTCCATCTTGATCTTTCCATTAGCCGAAGCCGCCAGTGCAATCCCCCAGTCCGGATGCAGATGGTCCACATGCAAAAACGGCAGAAACCCATGCAACGGCGTATCGATGGAAGCGGCCACCGGATTATTTCCAAACGTGCACAGCGGATACATCTCCACCATCTCGTCTTCCAGATCAACACCGCGATACACCTTCTCCAGGGCCAGCAGCTTCTCCATATACAGCGTCGCAAACCCTGCGCGCTTGATGCTTCCCAGGTCGCCACCGCTACCCTTCACCCAAAGAATCTGTTTTTCTCTTCCATCCAGCGGATCAACCTGCTCCAACTTCGAGCTCGTATTCCCACCGCCAAAGTTCGTGATTCGCAGATCGGACCCTAGCAGGTTCGATCGATACTTCAAAAGCTCCGCCCCATCCAGCTTCGACGCAACCACATCATCCCAACGATCCTCCAGAAACCGGAGTTCACTCTTCATCGTCATCTCAAAACCTCAAACCCCGCTCATGATTCCACATTGAACCTCAATACAGCAACTATTTCGATACGAAAATGCCTTTCCAGAAAAGCAAAGGACTACATCAAGCGTTCTCGACGTGGTCCTTTGCTTATAAAGGCTTACTATTATTTGACAGTGATGGTTTGGGGCACCGCATTCCATCCGCGTAACGTAATCTCTGCGCCTTCCTTAGTCACAGAGGCCGGATACTCCACTTCAATGCTCCGCATCTCTCCAGGCAACAGTGAAATGTAATTATCGGAATAGTACGCCGGTAAAATCCGAGCTTTACTCCTCGACGAAATCAACGTGAGCTTATTCTCCAAACTCACCACACTCCCAGGATTCGTCAGTTCAATCTTGATCTTCACGTTCCCGTCAGCTGTACTCTTACTCGTTGACATCTTCAGTTGTGTAGCTGCTAGCCGCGTCAGTTCTCGATACGATGACGACTCTGCTCCCAACCAGTAAAGGTTCTGTGAAACAGTCTTGCCCGATGCATCCGTCAACTCCAGTTTCACGATCACCATTCCCTGAGCAAGCAATGGAGCAAGATCAAGCTTTACGCTCCCGGTCGCAGAGTCAGCTGCGGCATCCTTCT
>Ga0193753_10004391_pt1 | contig 10081 bp, 11 predicted proteins | sample H1c2metaG_FD_144925 | JGI IMG/M metagenome (GOLD analysis project Ga0193753, IMG submission 144925) | Soil microbial communities from a riparian zone of the East river system, Colorado, United States - H1c2 | ecosystem: Environmental > Terrestrial > Soil > Riparian zone | place: USA: East... | reverse complement strand
TTTTAAATTGAATTTAATTGTTAGTAATACTTGGGGGATGGGCATACCCCTCTGCTAAAATAATTCAGCTAATCTTATTTACCTAAAAAGTTATTCACACAAGGGGATTACTTTTTAAAATCCTCATTTACCGGGGGGAAACAGCAGGAGAATTGGAGTACAATAAGACCTGTAAATTTATCAATTTGACATAAAGATGGGTTGCATAAAAGCTGTCTGCTGGCCTCATTTTTTCTACTGTAAGGCCTGTTACACCTGTATCTTCAAACAACCGGGTACCGGCAGAATGTATAACAGGCGCCCTATGAATATGAATTTCATCCAATAAACCCTGCGACAGATGGGCCGGGCTATACCCGCACCCGCCATTACCCGTATATTTTTATATTTAGCCTTTCTTTTGCTTTTACCAGTGCCGCTGCTATTTCTTCATTGCCCGGGCACCGCCGGTACACCCGTACAGCCGTCTTATTTCATTGAATGATGGAATGCCCGGGATTTATGACCCACCTGCCTGTCATTCTGTAAGAATCCCGTGGACACGGCATAATAAGATGCCTGCATATTTGCAATATGCTGCAACAAGAATTTTCACAGGATGCTTGCAGCAGGACAGGCAAGTGCGTAATTATTAGCAGGCAGATTGAATGATGGAATGCCCGGAATTTATCAATCACCTGCCTGTCATTCTGCAAGAAACCCGTGGACATGCCATAGCAAGATGATGAATATTTGCAAGCCGCTTTAAATAGAATCTCCACAGGATGCTTGCAGCATGACAGTAAATGCGTAATTAATAGCAGGCAGCGTGAATGATGGGATGTCCGGGAATTATCACCCACTTGCCTGTCATTCTGTAAGAAACCCGTGGACAGCATAGCAGGATGATTGAATATTTGCCAGCACAGTATAAAATGGCTCCGGTCAGTATTATGTTATGACAATGCATCGTGAAAGATGATACCAAGGGTATGCCTTTCCCCTCTGTGTAATTCACTTACACCATGTTTTATATTTACACGATAATAGCCCTTGCTTCCTTTTACAGGGCGAAATTGTGTTGTAAACAATAGCATATCTCCCTTCTTTGGCTGCAACACGATGGCTTTTGATTGCGCCCTTGGTGTTTGCTGTATTAATACAAATTCTCCCCCGGTATAATCTATTTCCGGCTCATTTAAAAAAAGCACCAATTGCATCGGAAAATATATTTCACCATACAAATCCTGGTGCAGGGTATTGTGACCGCCTTTTCCATATTTAAGGATCAATACAGTTGGTTCTGTTTGACCATTGTTGTGGCAAAGCGTTTGCAAATCCGCAAAGGAACCAGGAAATTGCTTTTCAATCCCCAGCCTGTTCATCCAGCTATTGGCAATTGGAGCAATATATGGGTATACATCCTGCCTGATTGTTTGGATCAAACCCGGTAAGGGGTAATTAAAATATTTATACTCACCCAATCCAAAACGATAACGTTCCATTACAATTGTTTTCCGGTAAGCATGCGTGTTGTTATAATTGTGTAAAATATCTTCACAATCTTTACCGGTTAAAAACCTTTCTACCAGGGCAAATCCTTTTTCATTCATATTTTCTGCCACTTGTATCCAGTTAATACCTGCAATTCGCTGTTTACTATTTTGCATTGTGTGTGTTTTCATTTGTTAGCCAGGTGAAAATAGAAATGAAAAAGGAAACAGCACACCCGGAACTTGCGATATTTTAAAAATTTTCACAGCTTATTATTTATTCCTTAAAAATTATTTAAGGGCTATAAACTATTAAAGAAAGCGGGGAAATAAATCCACGGAAATACATTGGCTATTGTTGCTTTAACAGGTCGTACAATTCACTGGCACAATGATTGTCATTATAAAAAAAAAGCATGCTATGATACGTAAATTAAAATCAGGTGCGTACAGGCTTTACTCACGCAAGAAAAATCCAAAAACCAATAAGCGCCGCAACCTGGGTACTTTTTCATCCTTAGCTGCAGCTAAAAAACATGAAATGGATATTCAATATTTTAAGCGGCACTAGCAGTATACGCATACTGGCTTTTTAATATAACCTGCACGTATAAGCAAGCAGCAGCATGTATGCATTTAAATTAAATTATTATTCATCTAAATTTTAAATTATGACTGGTACAAAAACAATTTTGGGATTTATAGCCGGCCTTTCAATTGGCGCTATTGCAGGTATTTTACTTTCTCCTGAGAAAGGTGCTGATACAAGACAAAAAATTATAGACAGGGCAAGTGATTTAGGTGCTTCCCTGAAAGACTGCGTTACTGATTTTATAAAAGGTAAAAAAGCAGCTGCGCAAACTGAAGACTCAATTCTTCCAAAAATGAATTTAAATACAATGGGTTAATTATTCATGCTGGCATATTCCGGTTATTGCTTATTTTTTTATCCGGGATATGCCATTGCATAAGTAAATAGCAAATTTCTTATCATGGAAATAATAACAGCCAAAGAAACAGACAGCCATCACGGGCAAATAAAACCCGATCCGGCCTTGCGACGGTTAACCGTTTTTACCGGTAAATGGAAAATGGAAGGAAAAAATTTTGCTGCTGTACCAGGTACACCCGATATGCCCGTAAAAGGAACTGTAACATATGAATGGATGGCTGGCCAATTCTTCCTGGTTTTTCATTGGGATAGAAATTCAGGATCTTCCAAACATACAGGCATGGGTGTTATTGGCTACGACCATGAATACGACGGGCTTAATACGACCAATTATGATAACCTCGGATATATGCGCAGGTATAAAATAATGCATGAAAACAATACCTGGAAATTTTCCGGAGAATATGAACGCGCTACCATTGTTTTTGCAGGAGACAATAAAAGTTTTACTGAAAGATGGGAAATTTCAGCAGATGGCTGGAACTGGAAACCCTTGTGTGAGCTAAAAGCAACAACGGTGTAGGACCAGGAACAGTCGGGGACTAATTTCAGTCAGCCTGCTGCGCATGTAATTCTACCTGGATTGTCTGTATAAGTTTAAAATTATCAAACCCATGCTTAAACAAAAAATGAAAACTGTCTACAGCTTTTTAATCCCATCAAAACGGAAAATAGTAATAGCGAAAAATAATAAGGCATTCCAGGCTCCTGAAGCATCTCCAGGCCATAATGACGGGAAATCAATCCGGTTATTATATCACCGGGATATAAAAGACCGATCTCACTGCGATAAAACAACCGAAGCCGGGCATGACTGGTTTATGAATTAAATATGCTTCATTTTTATATCTCATCCTGCATTAACGGAACAATTGGTTCCTGTTCGGTTTCTTGTAATAGCATAATGCTACACTAAGAACTGTCTAAAAATGATTCATAGAATTTCATACATAGTGCAAAAAGTGGCCGGTGGGGACAGCGGCCACGGCGATTCGCCGCGGTTGGTGTCCTCACCAACCGCAGCATGGGGACAGCTTCTAAGGGAACCATATTTTTTAGATAAATAATTTAGGTATTTCCCATTATCAATCCTTTTCTATAGTTTATTGCTGGGGAACAAAAATCCAGAAATGGGACAGTTGTATATAAAATATTTGTATAAGAATTTGATTAACAAGATCTTTTAAACGGCATGGTATTCGTCTTCATAGACGTAAGCCGATATTCTATGAAAATAAAAACAGCTCAGATAAACAACCAGTTAAATGCCTGTCTCACGGCACGCCAGCATGCTGCCAATGAATTACAAAACGAAGTCAACCAGATTCTTGCCTCTGCCTTATTATGGATACGGTTTGCAAAGATTGAAAACAACCTGACCACCCGGGACGAATCGTTCTATAATGCAGAAATTAACCTGCAGGAAGCCATTAAAAGGGTTCGCGCCCTGCATTATTCCCTTTCTGATGAAGTAATATAATTTTTAGCCATGTTTCAATCTTACTAGCAGCTAAAATGCGTTTGATTTGAACCATAACCCGCTCTATTGCGGGTTTTATAGTTTTTAGTACAATGCCGGAGGAACTAACTTGCGTTACGGAACAGCCATCCATAAAATCAAACAAGAACATTTATCATTTCCAATAAAGACGCTAAAAATAAAAACCCTTTCCCGGTTAAAACTACTTTATATTGCTTGTCATAGTGTAGCCTGCTTTATTAAAACAGCACTGTTTTTTTCATGGAGCGTACAGCACCCAAAAACCGTTACGACGTAGTGATAATAGGATCTGGCGTCGGTGGCCTTACGGCTGGGGCTTTGTTAAGCAAAGCAGGTCTCACAGTGTGTATTTTGGAAAAAGAACCTCATCCCGGTGGTTACCTGGCAGGTTTTTGCAGAAAAGATTTTCGTTTTGATACAGCCATCCACTGGCTTAATCAATATTCAAAAGAAGGAATGGTGTGCCGGCTTTTTAATGCGCTTGGCAATGATTATCCAAAAGCAATAACGCAACAAAGGATACGCCGTTTTAAAGGTGACGATTATGAATACTTACTCACCAATAAACCCGACGATCTTAAAGAACAATGGAAAAAAGAATTTCCGGGAGATGCTGCCGGTATTGATAAATTTTTCAAAGCTGCAAAAAAGATAGGTGGTGCATTTAAGAACTTTGGTAATATTTTCCGCGCAGAGGAAACAATGAATTTCACTGAAAAGTTGCTCAGGAAAAAGAACCTTATCCAGTTTGCTTTGCGGTTCATTCCGCATTTGCGTTACACGGGCGAAAAAGGCATTAAAAAGGGATTGTCAAAATATTTCAAAAGTAAAAAACTGCACGCGGTTTTTAGCGCAGATACAGAAATACTTTCCTGTATCGTACCCATCGGCTGGGCTTATAATAATGATTTTCAAAGTCCGCCGCAGGGTGGCGGGCAGGTAATAACAGAGTGGCTGGAGCACCTCATTCATTATTTCAGGCAGGAAACACATTACCGCTGTGAGGTAAAACAAATTGTAACCAAAGAAAATACCGCCTGCGGTGTAATATGCGTACGCGATGGTAAAGAATGTAAAATAGAAAGCAAGTATGTGATAGCTGCTTCTGATGCGCCGGCATTGTATAATAAGTTATTAGCAGCCGCATTGGTTCCGGCTAAATTAAAGAAGAACCTGGAAAAAGCTGAACTGTATAGCTCATCAGTTACCATAAGCATTGCACTGAACTGCCCGGTGGAAGAATTGGGTTTTAACGAAGAACTGGTTCATTTGTCAAGTGCGCTTGTGCCACGCTGTGAGCAATCGGGTGGCGATCCCCGGCGCACTGAAATAAGTATACTTGCACCCAGCTTTCGTGATAAATCACTGGCCCCCGAAGGGCATGGCACACTGTTATTATTTATGCCGGCCGATATAAAATTTGAACAGCACTGGCGCACAGAAAAAGATGACCAGGGGAATTTTATAAGGGGTAAAGCATATAAAGAACTTAAGAACGCTATTGCGGAACAACTAATACAGCGGGTAGAAGAAAAAATAGCGCCTGGTTTAAGAAATCATATTTTATTCTATGAAGTTGCAACGCCGGTAACACACTTCCGGTATACCGGCAATACAGGTGGTTCAATGATGGCCACAAAACCTAACAGACCCAACATGATGAATAAAGTGGCCACTTACCATACGCCGGTAAAAAATTTACTGGTTGGCGGGCATTGGGCAGAACTGGGCGGAGGCGTGCCCATTGCAGTAAAAGCCGGGGCCAATTCCGCCATGCTTATTCTCAAAAAAGAAAATTTACCTGCTTATAAAGCATTTGTCACTTATATAGATGGCCATACTGATTTATCTGTTTTGCAGCAAAGCGGCGCCTTTCAATCTTACAGTAATAACTGGGTACAAAAGCCTACACCTGCGCAAAAGAAAAAAAACCGTATAGCTGTAACGGAAGTTGTTATTGCTGAGGAGAAAGATGAAGCGCTGCCAGAAATTTAATTTATAATAATATTTACCTCCTCCTCTCCTCCTGCCCGGTCCGTGCGGTGTAACATTATTTTTTTCCGAAATACTTTCAGGCAATACGTAAAAGCACCGGACTATACGTTTAGCATGCCGTCTTACCATATTTATGGTATTGTTTCCTTCTTAAGACACTTATACATTTGTTCAATACAAATTGCTATTTGAAAAACAGCAGCCCTTTACAAACAGCTGGAAAGACAAAATAACTGCGCAGCCGAAAAATTGTATCGCATCTGATTTTACAAAACTGCTTTACCATACAATATAAAATTGAGGAAAATTTTGTGCCAGTCAGCGGTTTTAAACAGCTGCAAGGAGAAATACATTCATTCATCCATAGCTAATTTTATTTTTTGAACATAAACTCACCTATTATGAAACACAGATTTTTATATTGCTGGATAATCCAGTTATGCTGGATACTACCTGTACAACTGGAAGCACAGCAATTCAGTGATTGGTCCGTATATCCCAATTTGAAGACGTTCAAAGCAAGATATGCTCAATTTAAAGCAACCGACGGCTACAATTACATCAAGCTGGAAGTAAGCAGTGATGTTGCCTGCAGTATGCAGATTACAAGTACCCTTTGCGATAAAGACAACAACGACAGGAATGGCTGGAAAAAGTTAACGCTGAAAAAAGATGAGCGTAAAATAGTCTATTTCAAAATATTGAATTCCTGCACTGACGGCTGGTGGTGGTGGTACAGGTATTACAAGGATCTAACCATTCATTACGATTATTAAAAAGAACCATTAACCCTACTATTATTTCCCCGGAATCGCTTTTCCATCCTGCTGGCCTGATCGTACCTGTGCCGGAAATATACTTGTATCATATAAACAATACAAGAAATAAAAAGTCCGCTTTGTTTTAATACAATGCGGGCTTTACAGGTATAACAGGCCATAACCCGGACCCTGTTAATGAAGATTAAACCATTACTGAATTTTAAATATCATTCAGCCAGTACAGCACGTTACACCAGCATACAATGCTATAATCCTGAATAATAATCATATCCCTGCTCAGCCCAGTAATCACGGGGGCGATCATCGCTGAAACTAATCATTCCAATTCGTTTTAAGTTTTTTATACCATATTTTACAGGTATAATAAGCCGGAGCGGTTGTCCATGCTCCGGTGGTAATAGTTTATTATTAACTTCATAAGCAAGCATGGTTTGCGGATGCATAGCACCCGGCATTTCTATACCAACATAATAGCCCTTATCGGGTGTTTCAAGGCCAACATACCTGAGGTTTGCCTCTTCCTCCAAATGATAATGAGCAATAAAATCACTGAACTTTACCCCTCCCCAGTAAGATATCTGGTCCCAGCCTTCAACACATTTAAAATCATACACAATCTCTGTTTTAGGCAAAGACATCAGTTCATTAAGTGTCAGCTTTAGCTGGGTCTTATTTTTTTTGTTCACCAGCAGCAACCATGTTTTGGGATCAAAACTATCATCATCCATTCCTATGTCGCTGTTTACCCTTACAGTTTTAGCAGCCATGGATTTGGGATAGGTTTGTACAAGGTGATCATTGCTGAAAGTATTTTTGAAAATGATCTCATTTTTTTCAAGTGCTTTTCTCAATGGCCTTTTGGCTTCTCCGGTTATTCCCGGATTTTCCAAAGGCGATTTGTACAGCCACCTCCATACCCCAAAGACAAATACGTTAAATCCAATAAACCCGGTGAAGGCAATAAAATTACGCCGGTTTATTTTCTTTTGAGACAGCAGTTGGGTTGCCGTATTTTTTTTAAACGGGTTTTTTATCAACCTGGCTCTGGTTAAAAGTGTTTTTATTTTCATGTATATTTTCATATCCTGAAATAATTGATCTAAAATTGCTCCATCCTGCTATTATTACCTGGATGATATGGATGATAAAAAATAAAACATACCCGATTGTCAAAATAAAATGTTCAATCCTGGCCGCATGGTAACCGCCGCAAATCCATACCAGCCAGTAAAATTGTACCGGCTTATAAATGGCCAGGCCGGTAACCAGGGAGCCAAATCCCATAAAGATGATGGTTGTGTAAGCAATGCGCTGGGCGGCATTGTACTTATTTTGGGGAGGCAGCATTTTCCTGATATGCAGATCATGCAACACTACCAGCCAGGCTTCTTTAAATGAATGGCGGTTGGGAAGCAGTAGTCTCCATTCACCCGAGACAAGCGTATAAAAAATATACGCAAACCCATTGATAATGAAGAACCACATTATTAAAAAATGATAAGCCATGCCTTCTGCAAGGCGTTGCGGAATATTAAATAAGGTATAAAACCAATCAGGAAAAAAATGAATGAAAGTATGACCGGATAAGCTGATGGCATATTCATCATTTGCCCAGTAAATCAGCATGCCGCTCCATATCATAGCAGCGAGTACAGGAAAATTAATCCAGTGTGCCCACCTTATAGCAAGCGGATGTTTTTCCTTTATGGCTTTTATCTTCATAGCAACTGCTTTGTTACCCTTAGCAATATAAGAAAGTTTTTACGCAGGGGCGCAGCAAGACGTTAAATTGTACAAGTTTGCCTTGTATTACCGGGTATTTCATAAAACAAATTATCATTTGGTTTCTCCGCAGATTCTCTCTAACAGAAACTTAATACGAAAACAAAGCATCTGAGGACACTGCGGTTAATGCAAACAGCATATATTATTCATATAATTAATTGATGTGATAATAATACCGGTATGCTATTGGGATTATACAAACGCAATGCCGGAGCGTCCTCCGCAAATCTCTATTTTTTTTGATCCCGACTGGAGAGACGCTTCGGAGAAGGCAAAATACCTGAATCCGGAAATCCGTATAACAAAAGAATTTCATCAGATCATAAAAATGGCGACACCAGGCTCGCGGTCTTTTCAACCAGTTGTTTATACCAGGGACGGATACTCCATTTGTCTGCATCAATTTTTTCCGCATCTTTTATATCCTCATAAAAAATTTGCATGAGCTCGGTTGCCAAATCTCCGTCATACACAATTGCATTAACTTCAAAATTCAGTTCATAGCTCCGGTAGTCCATATTAGCACTGCCTACTATGGCAATCTTCCTGTCGGTAACCATTGTTTTTGCATGAACAAACCCTTTTTTATATAAATAAATTTCTGCTCCTGCTTTCAGAAGGTCATCATAATAAGACCGGGCCGCGAAATTAACAATCTTAGAATCGGAAATGCCCGGCACCAGTAATTTTACAGAAACACCGCCCAATGCGGATACTATCAATGCATCCAGGATACTCTCGCCGGGAATAAAGTAAGGGGTGGTAATCAATATCTCTTTTGCAGCAAGATTAATGGCCTGCAGCATGGAAAATAAAATGGTAGGCATGTCTGAGTCGGGCCCGCTTGCTGCAATCTGAACAAATTTGTTGCCTTTACCTGTTAAAGAACCTGCATCAGGAAAAAATAATTTGTTGGGCTGCAGGTTATCCGCGGCACAAAAATTCCAATCGCACAAAAAAAGATGCTGCAGGTAAAATACGCCAGGCCCGTCAATACGCATATGTGTGTCGCGCCAGAAAAGTTTTTTTGTATCGCCGGGGTTGTTGATATACCTGTTGCTTACATTTATGCCGCCTATAAAAGCAATACAGCCATCTATTACAATTATTTTACGGTGGTTACGGTAATTAAGCCGGTTAGCCAGCGCGATAAAAATTATTTTATAGAATGGAAAAACCTTTACGCCTGCAGCTTTTAACCGCTTTGCCATTTTTTTCCTGATGGAACGGCTCCCAAAATCATCATAAATAAGCCGGACGGTAACAGCTTCTTTTGCTTTTTGGATCAGTATTTCTTCAATTGCCCTTCCAATCTCTTCGTCCTCAAAAATGTAGTATTCAATATGAATATGGTCTTTTGCCAGTCTTAATGCTTCCAGTACTTCAGGAAACTTATTTTCGCCATTAATGAGCAATTTTACTTCATTATTGGCTGTCAGCGGGCTCATGCCATCCCTTATCAGCATCGTTACAAGCTCTTCATTATTTTGAATTACAGGATTAGCCTGCCCGAATACATGTTTGGAATTTTGCAGTATATCATCCTCTAATTGCTGTCTTAATGCATCATCCTGTATTAATTTCTTGCTGTATA
>Ga0193753_10004390_pt1 | contig 10083 bp, 7 predicted proteins | sample H1c2metaG_FD_144925 | JGI IMG/M metagenome (GOLD analysis project Ga0193753, IMG submission 144925) | Soil microbial communities from a riparian zone of the East river system, Colorado, United States - H1c2 | ecosystem: Environmental > Terrestrial > Soil > Riparian zone | place: USA: East River... | reverse complement strand
CCGTGCGGTCCGGCAGAGTGGTCGCCTACAAGTCGCAGGGTCTGCGGCTTCCAGCCCGCATATCGCACGTCCTTGTGTTCGGTTCGTCGACGCCTCTTACGGAACGAGCACGACCGAGCCGGTCGTGGCGCGTGCCTCGAGCGCGCGCTGCGCCTCCGCGGCGTCCTTCAGCGCGAAGGTCCGCGGCGGACGTAGCGCGACGACGCCCTTGTTCAGAACGTCGAACAGCGCGGCGGAGGCTTGCTCCAGCTCGGGGCGCGTCCCGACATAGGCGAACAGGGAAGGGCGGGTGACGAAGAGCGAACGCAAGCCGCCAATGGCCGCAAGGTCGATGGGCGGAGGTTTGCCGGACGACTGCCCGAAGGAGACGAGCCATCCGCGCGAGACCAGGCATTCGATCGAGCCGCTCACCGTGTCTTTCCCGACCGAATCGTAAACGACATCGACCCCGCGCCCGCCCGTGATCTCCTTGACGCGGGCGACGAAGTTTTCCTCCGTTGTCACGATGACGTGATCGCACCCTTGCGCTTTGGCGAGCTTCGCTTTTTCCTGCGACCCCACGGTGCCGATCACGGTCGCACCGAGCGACTTGGCCCACCTCGTGGCGATGCTCCCGACGCCACCTGCTGCCGCATGAAACAGCGCCGTGTGGCCCGGGCGAATGGGGAAGGTGCGGCGCAACAAGAATTCGGCGGTGAGCCCCTTGAGAAAGACAGCCGCGGCGGTTGCGTCGTCGATCTCCGGCGGCAACTTCACCAGGCTCGCAGCGGGCGCGTTTCGCTCTTCCGCGTAAGCCCCCATGAGACCGGTGTAGACGACCCGATCGCCCTTTGCCACGGACGTCACGCCCTCGCCCACGGCCTCGACTACACCTGCAGCCTCCTGCCCGATGCTCGTCGGCAAGGGAACCTTGTAGAGCCCAATCCGGTGGTAGACGTCGATGAAGTTGAGGCCGATGGCGGTGTGCCGAATCCGCGCCTGCCCCGGTCCGGGGGCGGGGACGTCAAGCTCCTCCCAGCGCAATTTCTCCGGACCGCCAACTTCGTGAATCACGATTGCATGAGGCATGGTGGGACTCTCTCCCGGTGGCCGGTTGCGACCGACCGCGGCTTGAATGGGGCGGCGAATATGCGCTCGGCGGCGAAGCACGACAAGCGCGATTGCCCAACAGATGTCCAGCCGAAGCCTCGCCAACAAATGCTAAGACTCGGGTCATGCGAACCGAGTGGATTTCCAAGCGCCGAGGGGAGTCGAGCCCCACGCAGATGTACTATGCACGCAAGGGCATCGTCACCGAAGAGATGTCCCACGTGGCGCAGCGAGAGCACGTCGAACCCGAGTTGGTACGGAGCGAAGTGGCACGCGGCCGGCTCATTATCCCGGCGAACATCTGCCACCCGAATCTCGAGCCGATGGGGATTGGCATCGCCCTCAGCTGCAAGGTGAACGCGAACATCGGTTCGAGCGCCGTGGTCAGCCACGTGGACAAAGAGCTGAGCAAACTCGCCGTCTGCTTGAAGCATGGAGCCGACACCGTGATGGACCTGTCGACCGGTGGCGACATCGACGGCATTCGTCGCGCCATCATCGCCGCCTCGCCCGTGCCCATTGGGACCGTGCCGATCTATCAAGCGCTCCAGATTGCGAAAGACGTCAAACGCCTTACGGCCGACGACATGATTTCGATGCTCGAGGTTCAAGCCCAGCAGGGGGTCGACTACTTCACGATCCACGCGGGCGTGCTGGCGCAGTACCTCGAGCTCGTTCGCAATCGGATCACGGGCATCGTATCGCGCGGCGGCTCGATCATGGCGCAATGGATGCTCGAGCATCACAAGCAGAATCCCTTCTACACGCACTGGGACAAGGTTCTCGAGATCTGCAAGAAGTACGACGTCTCCATCAGCGCGGGCGACGGCCTCCGCCCAGGATGCTTGCATGATGCAAGCGACGCCGCGCAGTTCGCGGAGCTCGGAACCCTGGGAGAGCTCACCAAGCGCGCCTGGGAAAAGGACGTGCAGGTCATGATCGAAGGGCCGGGGCACGTCCCGTTCGATCAGATCGAGATGAACGTGAAAAAGGAAATGGAGCTTTGCCACGAGGCGCCGTTCTACGTGCTCGGCCCGCTCGTGACGGACATCGCTCCCGGCTACGATCACATCACGAGCTGCATCGGGGCCACGATGGCGGGAACTGCGGGCGCGGCGATGCTCTGCTATGTCACGCCGAAAGAGCACCTCGGTCTGCCCGACGAGGAAGACGTCAAGCAGGGGTTGATCGCGTACAAGATTGCCGCGCACGCCGCCGACATCGCGCGCCACCGCCCGGGCGCGCGCGACCGAGACGATGCCCTTTCGCGAGCGCGTTATGCGTTTGACTGGCGCGAGCAGTTCCGCCTTTCGATCGATCCCGAGCACGCGCAGGCGCTGCACGACGAGACGCTCCCCGACGAATATTTCAAGAGCGCGGAGTTCTGCTCGATGTGCGGACCGAAGTTCTGCTCGATGCACATCAACCGAGCCGTCGAAGAGTTCAACAAACGGCTCGACGAGGATCGGAAGCAGGGGAGGCGCACCCTGGAGCTCTTTACGGCGTGACCGGGATTCGAGACGGACGTAGGCGGCCGCCTGCAGCGACCCGGCCCGGGCGCCCTCGCACCCTCGGGTGCTTCGCGGGTGCGTGCATCCTCGGGCTCGGGTTGGGCGGCTGCGGCCGCGCGCAAACCTCGACGGCGGGGACACCCGCATCGGCGGCCCCTGCGAACGACGGGGCCGCGTCATCTGCCGCGAACCCTTCGTCGGAGCAACTCGAGACGCTGTGGGCGCAGGCCAAAGACGGCGAGCCGGACGAACTCGCCCGCCTTGCGCACAAGGAGGGGGCGCTCGGCCTGGTCGAACGCGGCGCCAATCCGGCGTGGCGCGAGACGGCGATTCGCGCGCTCGCCTACGCGGACGGTTGGGCGGGCTTACCGTGGCTTGCGGAGATCGCAGACGGCGCCAACGAAAAAGAGGCGACCTTGGCGATCGAAACGACGAACGCACTCGCCGCGCGTCCGCGGCGCGCGCTCGATCCGGAAGATGCGACCGAGCTCCGCGCCGGTTGCGATCGACTCGGCGCCGTAGCGGGCCGCACGCAGAAGGCCAAGGCCATCACGGTCGGGGCCAGCCGCACGTTGCAAATGCTGGCCGATCGCGGTTGCGGGACGCCTGCCGCGCCGACGACACCGACGACACCGACGACACCTTGACTGGGGCTAACGGGACGCGGGCTAAAGGTTCTCGAGCCACGCGAGCACACGATCGCATTCCCTTGGCTTGATGAAAACGGGTGCGAGTGCGCGCGCGGCGTCGGCGAGCGGCGCATCGCCCTCGCTGGTGAAGAATACGAAGGGGAGGGTGGGGTGCGAAGACGCGAGAGATCGGGCCGCCTCGAGGCCGGTGCCGTCGCCCAAGTCGAGATCCAGGACCGCGGCAAAAAGGGCCGTTCCCGAATCGAGGCTACGCGTTTCGCCCAAGGACGCTGCCTCGAGGATCGCAAAACCCGCGGCGACGAGAATTTTGCGTAGCACCGCGCGCGCCACCGGCGAGTCGTCGGCGACGAGAACCGTGCGAGCTGAGTCTGCCACGCGGCCACCTTCCACGCAGGGAGCGTAGCGGCAGCGACGGGGATCGTGAAGCCCGCACACATGATATGGTGCGAGCGATGCCGTCGCCCACCTTTGCTCGCGATTATGTCCGCTCTCTTTACGACCGCCCGCTCTTTCTCCTGCTCGACGAAGCGCGCGCCGTGCACCGCCAGCATCACGCCGACAACGAGGTGCAGCTCTGCACCCTTTTGAGCGTAAAAACCGGCGGGTGCCCGGAAAATTGCGCGTATTGCCCGCAGTCGAGCCATTACGAGACGGCCGCTCACGCCGAGAAAATGCTCGATGTCGAACAGGTCAAAGCGAGCGCGCGGCGCGCGAAGGAGCTCGGCTCGACCCGCTTTTGCATGGGCGCGGCGTGGCGCGAAGTCAAAGACGGCCCCGCCTTCGACCGCGTCTTGGACATGGTGCGCGAAGTCAAAGCCCTCGGCCTCGAGGCATGCGTCACGTTGGGCATGCTCACCGGCCCCCAAGCTCAAAAACTGAAGGACGCGGGGCTCGACGCCTACAACCACAACCTCGACACGAGCCGCGAGCACTATCGCTCGATCATCTCGACGCGCACGTTCGACGATCGGCTGCGCACGTTGGAGAACGTGCGCGAGGCGGGAATCACCGTCTGCTCCGGCGGCATCATCGGCATGGGCGAAAGCATCGAGGACCGATGCGAGATGCTCCGCACCCTCGCCAACCTCGAGCCGCAGCCCGAGAGCGTACCGATCAATGCCCTCGTCCCCGTCGAAGGGACCCCGCTCGCCGATCGCCCGCCGGTCGACCCGCTCGACATGGTGCGCATGATCGCCATTGCGCGCATCCTCATGCCCCGCACGCGGGTGCGCCTCTCGGCGGGGCGCAGCTCACTCTCGCGCGAAGCGCAGCTTCTTTGCATGCTCGCGGGTGCGAATTCGATCTTCTACGGTGAAAAGCTTTTGACGACCGCCAATCCGGAAGAAGAGGCCGACCTTGCGCTCCTGAAGGACGCAGGGTTGGCCACGATGGCGCCGTCCATCTGACGCGCGCGCCTTCTCGTGACACTCTGAATCGAGGACGACATGGCCTCGAAGAAGCCTCTCAAGCCGACACACCCGAATTCCCGGCGCAAAAACGCGGGCTCGCCGCTTTTGCCCACCGCGAAAACCGGCGAGCCTGCGCCGTTCCCGGTCGTGGGCCTGGGTGCGTCGGCGGGCGGGTTGGCGGCACTCGAGCAGTTTTTTTCCGCATTGCCGCCTTCGAGTGGAATGGCATTCGTCGTCGTTACCCATCAATTGGCGGGCCGCCCGAGCCTCATGGCGCAGCTCCTTGGCCGCAAGACGGCCATGCCCGTTGTCGATGTGGTGGACGTAACCCGGGTCGCCCCGAACCATGTCTACTTGCCGCCACCGGGCCACGATCTCGCGATTCTCGATGGTGTGCTGCACCCCATGGAGGTTCTCGCCGTAGGGCCGCTGCACCTGCCCATCGACTATTTCTTTCGAACGCTCGCGCAAGATCAAAAGGAGCACGCCATCGCCATCGTTCTGTCGGGGACGGGAACCGACGGCACGCTCGGTATCAAGGAGATCAAGGCGCAACTGGGCTTGGTGCTCGTGCAGGACGACAAGTCCGCGCAGTACGGCGGAATGCCGAAGAGCGCCCTCGCAACGGGCCTCGCAGACTACGTTCTCTCGCCGCCGGAGATGCCCGAGCGGCTCCTTGCTTACGCCAAAGCATTCCTGCCGACGCGGCGCCTCCACGCAACGGACAGCGAATCGGTACCGGAGACGTTTCACCAAGTCGTGGTTCTTTTGCGCGCGCGAACGGGGCACGACTTTTCCCACTATAAGATGGGCACCCTTTCGCGCCGCATCGAGCGCCGGATGAACGTCCATCGTCTGGAGAGCGTGAAAGAGTACATCCGCTTTCTCCAGGAGAATCCCACGGAGCTCGATCTCCTCTTTCGCGAATTGCTCATCGGGGTCACCTCGTTCTTTCGCGATCCCGAAGCCTTCGACGCACTGAAAGTGGTGTTCTCCGAACTCCTTGCCGGCAAGCCGGACGATTACGTCGTGCGCGGGTGGATTGGCGGATGCTCGTCGGGCGAAGAGGCTTATTCGGTCGCCATTCTCATGCGCGAGGTGATGCATCAGGCGAAACGCTCGCTCAGTGTGCAACTTTTCGCCACCGATCTCGACGCCGAGGCACTCGCCATTGCACGGGCGGGCGTGTACCCGGCGGGTATCGCCAACGACGTTAGTCCCGCGAGGCTCTCGCGCTTTTTCACGCTGTCGGACGACCACTACCGCGTGACGAAAGACGTCCGCGACATGATCGTGTTCGCCCCACAAAACGTCATCGCGGACCCGCCGTTCACCAAGCTCGACGTGCTGACGTGCCGGAACCTGCTCATCTACCTGGACAGGCGACTGCACAACAAGCTCATTCCGCTCTTTCACTACACCCTTCGTCCGGGCGGAGTTCTCTTTCTCGGCTCGTCCGAATCGGTGGGTGCCTTCGGCGAGTTGTTCGACACCATCGACAAGAAGTGGAAGGTCTTTCGCCGCCGCGACGTTGCGAGCGGCGCGTTCGCTTTGCCGTTTCCAGCCCCCCTCCCAAATAGCGACCCCGTCGACACACCGCGACCCGGTAACGTGGCCATGCGCACCGACATCAACATTACCCAGCTTACGCAACGGATCCTTCTTCGAGACTTGGTCCCTCCGACGGTGCTGGTTCACGAACACGGGGAGGTCGTGCTCGTGCACGGCCGAACGGGGCTGTTCCTCGAGCCCGCGCCCGGTCCGCAAGCGCACGCCGACATCTTCACGATGGCCCGCGAAGGGCTCGAATTGGAGCTCGCCGCCGGCATGCGCGCGGCCGCCGTCGAACGGGTGGAAGTACTCCGGCGCGGCGTTCGCGTGAAGACGAACGGCGACTTTACGACGATCGACTTGCGCATTCGGCGCCTCTCGGAGCCGGAAGCTCTCCGAGGGCTGTTTCTCATCTCGTTCGAGCGTCCGCTGGCCGGTAAAAACGAGGAGAGTGGCGACGCGAGCACGAACGGCGGTGCGCCGCTGGCTCCCGATCGCATCATGGATCTGGAGCGCGAGATCCAGCATGCGAAGGAGCGGCATCAGAGCACGATCGAGGAGCTCGAGACGACGAACGAAGAGCTCAAGTCGACGAACGAAGAGCTTCAGTCCACCAACGAGGAGCTCCAGAGCACGAACGAGGAACTCGAGACCTCGAAAGAGGAAATGCAGTCGCTCAACGAAGAGCTCCAGACGGTCAACGGCGAGCTGCAGGGGAAAGTCGACGAGCTTTCACGGGCCAACGACGACATGAAGAATCTCCTCAACGCCACGGACATCGCGACGGTCTTTCTCGACAGTGAGCTCCGCATCAAACGCTACACCGAACAAGCAAAGAGCATCATCCCGCTCATTCCGACCGACGTGGGGCGCTCGATCGGAGATCTCGGCTCGAAGCTCCACTACGACCGTCTCGTCGACGACGCGCAGGACGTTCTGCGCACGCTCGCCTTCCGCGAGCGGGAAGTCCGAGGAGAACGAGGGGTCTGGTACTTGATGCGCATTTTGCCCTACCGAACGACCGACAACGTCATCGACGGGTTGGTGATGACGTTCGTGGACATCACCAAGATCAAGACGCTCCAGGAAAACCAACTTCGGCTCCTTACGACGCTTGCCAATTCGGCGACCACGGTTTTTGGGCAGGACCGGCAGATGCGCTTCGTGTGGATGTGCGGCTCCGTTTTCGGGCGCTCCCCCGAAGAGCTTTTCGGTAAGACCGACGCCGAAGTCTTCGGCGTCGAACCCATCCGCGAGTTCACCGCGATTAAACGGAGCGTGCTGGACACGGGGGCACCCATTCGGCTCCGAGCGCACCTCCGGCTCGCCGACCGCGAACGGACGTACGACTTCTATGTGGAACCCGTTCGAAGCGCAGCCGGAGAGGTCGACGGTGTTTCGTGCGTGGTCACCGACGTAACCTCCTTCATTTGAGAGCACATCGACGGCGGATCAGGCACACTCGCAGGCAGGATTAGCCCGAACCGGGAGCGTGCCATGTCCATGGTTTCGTTGGAGCGACTGCGGCGGAGAGCCGAAGGGGTGCTGAGCAAGAGGCCACCGCCCGCGCATCCCCCCGTTCACGATCCGCAGGCGCTCACGCACGAACTCGAGGTTTATCAGATCGAGCTCCAGATGCAGAACGACGAGTTGCAGAGGGCGCAGGTCGATCTGGAGAAGAGCCGCCAACGCTACTTCGAACTCTACGACCTCGCCCCCGTGGGATACGTGACGCTCGGCGCGAACGGGAAGGTCACCGAGGCCAACCTCGCGGCCGCCAAGCTTCTCGGGCTCGATCGGCGCGCCCTCGTTGGCAGGCCTCTGTCCGCCTTCATGACGCCCCCCGATGCGGATGCATTTTACATCTTTCGACGGGCGGTCCTCGCCAGTGACACGGCGCGCCGCTGCGAGCTCTCGCTCGTGCGCAAGGACGGGCAGCTCGTCCCCGTGCGTCTGGACGCGAGCGCCATCGCCTCCGAGGGCGACCCGCCGTCCTTTTGCCGGTGCGTGCTCTTCGAGCGCACGACGTCCCTTACCACGGTCGATGACGCGCCGCAGACCAACGCGCTCGAAGATCCATTTCGGGAGATCGCGGCCCGCATCGAGCACGTCTTCTACATCATCGATCAGGACCGCACGTTGTCGTACGTGAGCCCCGCCTACGAGAAGATTTGGGGGGCACCTTCGGCGAGCATCTGCGGAATGGCCAATGCGTGGCCTGCCGCCGTCCATCCCGACGACACCGCGGCCGTCGAGGAGTCGCTGGCGCAGATCTACGACGGGACGCCTTTCGACGTCGAATACCGGATCCTTTCGACGGATGGCGACGCGCGCTGGATTCGAGATCGCGCCTTTCCCGTCGAGGAGGGTGGACGGATCGTTCGAGCCATCGGCTTCGCGCAGGACGTCACGGCCGAACGCAAGCTCGAAGAGGAGCTGCGCCATCTTCAGAAGATGGATGCCGTGGGCGTGCTCGCGAGCGGCGTCGCGTCCGACTTCCAGGCGATTCTCCAGGCCGTCGTGACGTGCGTGGCCGTCGCCGCGCAGGAGGGGCTCCCCACGCGCGCGCGTCGCCATCTGCAGCAGGCCATTGGCGCGGCTACGCGCGGTGTCGATCTCGCAAAACAGCTCATGGCGTTCGCGCACAGGCCGAGGGCCGATCACGAACCGCTCGCGCTCGACTCGTTGCTCGCCAGCTCCGCGGGCCTTCTGCAGCGACTCGTGAGCGAACGGATCGAGCTCGTGATCGAACCGGGCGCCCCAAACGCGATGATCCCGGGGGACTCGTTTCAAATCGAACAGATCTTAATGAGTCTCGCTTCGAACGCGCAGGACGCGATGCCCAACGGCGGGACCTTGACGATCCGGACGCGCGAGTTCACGCGCCCCTCTCCGAACCCCCGGAGCGAACGCGCCGCGCCGGCCCGGAGGTACGTGCGCCTCGTCGTACGCGACGTTGGCGTTGGAATGGACGAGCGGACCAAGGCCCGCATCTTCGAGCCATTCTTCTCGACCCAGTTCATGACCAAGGGCCTAGGGCTTGGCACGGGGTTGGGGCTGTCGACCGTGTTTGCCGTCACGAACCAACTCGGGGGGCGCGTCGAGGTCGAGAGCGCAAAGGACGAGGGAACGACGTTCACGTTGGAGTTTCCGTGCGTCGAGACCGAACCGCATACGGAAGAAGGCCGCACGCCGCGCTTCCGCGGCACGGCCCTCCTCGTCGAAGGCGAACCGCTGCTGCGCACACTCCTGCGGCAATACTTGGAAGATCTTGGACTCGGCGTCCTCGAGGCCGCCGACGTCGAATGGGCGCGTCATCTGTCCGACAGCCACGATGGGCATCTCGATGTACTGATCACCGACGTCTTCTTCGCGGGAACCTCGGGACCGAAGCTCGCCAAGAGCCTGCGCGAAACTCATCCCGAAATGCGCACGCTCTACATCTCCGCCCATCCGCGCGGCGCGCTCGTAGAGACCGAGACCGTCCCTTTGGACGCTCCCATGCTGGAAAAACCATTCGGCAAAGCAGCACTCGCCGCCGTACTCGAGACGCTCTCGCCGCAGGTCGAGAGTATCTCACTCGGTGGGGCGGTCCCCGCGCGGGAACCGCCCTCTCGGGACTAACGTCGTCGACCGATCAAAAAGGAACGACGTACGGCGTCGTGACGATCTCGGGGGAGGTCTCGGCGCCGAACTCGGCGTTCGCGTTTTGACCCCAGCACACGACCCGGCCGTCGGTACGGATGGCGCACGTGGCCTCGGGGCCGACGGCGATCTGGGTCGCGTCGGTCACGCCGGCAACGGCGACGGGGGTGGGTTGCTGCGTGGTCGTTCCGTCGCCGAGCTGGGACGTTTGATTCGCTCCCCAGCACT
>Ga0193753_10004389_pt1 | contig 10085 bp, 4 predicted proteins | sample H1c2metaG_FD_144925 | JGI IMG/M metagenome (GOLD analysis project Ga0193753, IMG submission 144925) | Soil microbial communities from a riparian zone of the East river system, Colorado, United States - H1c2 | ecosystem: Environmental > Terrestrial > Soil > Riparian zone | place: USA: East River... | reverse complement strand
AAGCCAGGGCCGCGAATCGTGCCGCGTCCGAGATTGCCCGGGCGGACGGGGAGGCTCGAAGCGGAGCTCACGGGCACAGCGGAAAACGCCGCCGTATTCAGGTATTGCAGAGTCTGGGCGTAGTTCGAGTTAATGGGATTTCCGGAAAGGTAATCCGGACGGCTGATATTTTCGCCTGTTTGTTCGCTGATGATAATCGGCTGTCCGCTCGCCACTGAGACGATACCGGAAAACTGCCAGCCGCCCAGTGCTCCCCTCAGCACGGCATTGTGAAGCGAAGCGAACGCTGGTAGTTGATACACCCAGTCCGCGGAGAAATAATTCGTCGTGTCCCCATCGGCCGGACCCCACTCTCTCCGCAAATTGAAGAAATCCTGCGCACGAACATTCGCATCGTTCTGATAATACGCTCCGATGTCGCCGCTATCGGTCGAGAGTTGTTTGCCCCAGGTGTAGCGGGCCGCGAAGTTGAGGTTCTTCGAAAAACGCTTACGCAGCGACGTCTGCCACGAGTGATACCAGCTCGTTGCGGAATTATCCAAGTAGTAGCCTTGCGACATCTGAGGATTGGGACGCGCACCGGTCACTCGATCGGGGAAGTTATACGTGCGGTTGATAGGAAACTTCACGCCTCGATTGCCCACATAGGCCGATTCGAGCACGAGCGTGGATGTCAACGAATGCTGCACGCCGAAATACGAGGACAACACGTACGGCATCTGGAGGTTGGGATCGATGACGAGCGTTGGCTGGACTTTCTGGAGCGGCGCCAAAATGGCCGCGACCGTGTCGTTATAGACCGGGAAATGAAGATTGTTGTTGATGCCATCCTGCCTGCTCAGAATCGTGCGAAAGGGCAAATATTTCGAGCCCACCGCGCCGCTAAACACGCCTTCGGCCAAGGGGCTGAACATGACGCCGTAGCCGCCGCGAATAGTGGTCGTACTCTTGCCGGTGACGTCGTAACTGAATCCGATGCGCGGCGCGAGGTTTAGTCCGCCGTCGGAATTGTAGGGGTCGTTCACATCGCGCACGGGTCCGAAGTGAAACTGGCTGTCCAGCAGTCCGTTCAGATTGTATAAGCCGAAATCCTGCCCGGGGACGCGCGGGTGCGCGATGTACTTGGAGTCGTAGTCGTAGCGAATGCCGAGGTTGACGGTCAACCTCCCAGTCGCTCTCCAGTTGTCCTGGAGAAAGGCGCCCACGACGTAATTGCCGCCGTTATAGCTTCCGTTTCCGAATGTAAGGTTGATCGAGCTCGGCGTATTCGAGAGAAGGTCCGCTTTGTTGCTGAAATTTATCGTGGGGTTCTGCGGGTTATTGCGAAAGACGCCGAAGCGCATGAAGCTACCGCCGAATTTGACGCTGTGCTTGCCAACGAAACGGGCGTACTTTTCTTCCAGGCTCCAGGTTCTGCCCTCCTCCAGCCACAATTCGGCGCCAGGCGTAGAGAATCCCGAGTACGCCAACTGCGGCGCTCTGCCGCCCAAAGGAAGGACGTCGGGAATACCTTGCTTCAAATAAGCATCGGTGCGATCCATGTCGTTCAGGTTGTAGCCGAAGCGTGTTTCCGAGGTCCAGGATGCGCGTCCCACGACATAACTGGCAGTCCCGCGCTCGGTAAATCCGTGGTACGCCTGATCGTTCGAGCCATCCACAAAGATGCGGGGAGTCGTCAGGTCCGGACGGCCGTGCGAATACGTCAACGCCAGATTGCTCATGTTAGTGAGGCGGATGTCGCCTTTGACGTCCACATGGTTGTCGCTGGCAGTCTGCGCGCGGCCCGCAATGTAGAGCGCCGTGTCGGCGGTTGGGGCGTAGCTTTGGTTAGGAAGCGGAGTTACTTGCAAGGGCACTGCATAGGCGGGAACCAAGGCGGTAATCTGCTGCCGGAAGTTTGGAGTCGGGACAGTGCCGCTTACAACCTGAGTCACCGACTGCCGGTACCCTTCGTAATCGGCAAAAAAGAAGATTCGGTCGCGCTTGATCGGCCCGCCCACCGAGCCTCCAAATTGATTGAACACGGCATTCGGTTTAGTGCTTAGGAATTGCAAACGCGCATTGAGGTCATCCGACTGAAAGTTTTCGAAAGCGCCGCCATGCCAGGAATTCGTGCCGGACTTCGTGATCAGATTGACGTTGCCTCCGAGCGCCTGGCCATACTCGGCCGGCAAAATCCCTTTGGTCGTCTCCACCTGTTCGACAGCCTCCAGGCTCAGGAGGTTGATCTGCTCAAAATTGCCGCGCATCGAAGTTGTCCGGCTTTCGGGATCCGCAGTGGCATTCGTGCCGTCCACGGTGTACAGAGTTCCGGTCTTCCCTACTCCATTCAGCCTCACGAAACCGGCGCCCGGACTCACGCCCGTACCGAGTCCCAAAAGATTTGCGACATTCCGTTTGGCCAGTGGAAGCTCAGCCGCCTGCAGGCGCGAGACACTCTGAGATTGCTCGGCGGAGACTGTATTAACGAGTGGCGCAGTGCCTTCGACCGACACGGTTTCGCTCACCGCGCCTAATTCGAGCGTGAAGGCGCGCCGAATGCTCGCGCCGGCGGGTAGATCGAGATCACCGGTTTGTAGACTCTTGAAACCGGCGGCGGTGATTTTCAGCCGGTAAGTCCCAATGCGGAGGAAATCGAATTCGAAACTTCCGTCCGCGCCTGTGACCTTCGCCGTGGCGGCCGCGGTTCCCTGGTTGGTCAGAGTAAGGCTGGCTCCTACAATGACACCACCGGACGGGTCGGTTACCGTTCCAAGAAAAGTCGACGTCGTGACCTGCGCCAGACAAGGGAGCGAAACTCCCGCCAGCATCACCACTCTAGATGAGAACTTTTGCCACTCCCACATTGTGAAACTCCATCCAACAAATCTCGGTTGAGTCAGATACTATGCCCAACTTCGCGTGAAAGTCAAGTTCAGGCTATTGACTTTCTAAAATGCTTGCGATATTACTCACCGGTCACAGATTTTGAGGCGGCGTGCCGCATTGTGAAACTAACTGGAGTTAAGGGCGATGGCATCTGAGTTACGGCGACGGGAATTTCTTAAGAAGGCGGGAGCAGCGTCGGCACTAAGCTTGGCCGATGTACGGCTCGATGGCTTTTCAGGCCGGATCGTGATCGTGGCGGACAAAACCGATCCGCATGTTGGAAGCCGGCCAGTCGAATGGGCGATCGATGAACTTCGGAAGGCAATCGAATCCAGACACACGCCGGCGATTGTCGTCCGCTCACCGGGCGAAGCAGGCGACGGGAGCTTTTATGTCGTTGTAGCGGGTAATACAGGGCTTCCGAACGCCCGGGAGTCATTTGCTCTGCGAAACGCAACGATGCAGGCGAAGCCGGCCGTGCTTGTCCACGGAACCGACGCCAGAGGCTTTGTCTATGGCTTGTTGGAACTGGCCGATAGAGTGCGATTGGGCGTCGATCTTTCCGGCTCGCTCACCTCCGGCGGCGCCGCGGAGGGAAAGCCTGCTAACGAAATTCGCAGCATTGCGCGAGCGTTTGTCAGCGATGTAGAAGACAAAGCCTGGTATTACGATAAGACGTTCTGGCGAAATTATCTTACAGAACTTGCGGCGAATCGCTTCAATCGATTTAGTCTTACATTTGGCCTGGGTTACAATTTTCCGCGCGGCGTAACCGAGGACTACTTTCACCTGCCTTACCCGTATCTTTTCGAGGTACCTGGTTACAAGGTGCGCGTGACGCCGCTGAGCGATGGGGAACGGGATAAGAACCTCGAGATGTTGAAGTTCATTACCGAGGAAACCGCCAGCCGTGGCCTGGATTGCCAAATCGGTATCTGGACGCATGCCTATCAATGGGTGGACAGCCCCAATTGCGCTCACCATGTAGAAGGGTTGACGCCCGAAACGCATGCTCCTTACTGCCGTGACGCGCTGGCGCTGTTGTTGAAATCCTGTCCGGCGATTCAGGGGCTTACGCTTCGCGTTCACGGCGAGAGCGGCATTCCGGAGGGTAGTTATTCGTTCTGGCAAACGCTGTTCGAGGCCATTACTCGCAGCGGCCGCCAGATTGAAATCGATATGCATGCCAAGGGGCTCGACAGCACGATGATCGACATCGCGCTCAAGACCGGCATGCCCATTAAAGTTTCGCCGAAGTATTGGGCCGAACACATGGGACTCGGCTATCACCAAGCCGCGATCCGCGAGGTAGAGATGCCGCGCGATGACGCGGCGCAAGACGGCGTCTTCAAGCTCAGTAACGGCTCGCGGCGTTTCCTGCGGTATGGGTACGGTGACTTATTTCAGAAGGATCGGCGATTCGGTGTATTATTTCGAATCTGGCCAGGAACGCAGCGAACCCTATTGTGGGGAGATCCGGCACTCGCCTCCGGATACGGGCGCAGTTCCAATTTTTGCGGGGCGTCCGGGGTAGAGATTTGCGAGCCGCTGTTTTTTAAAGGCAGGCAGGGATCCGGGCTCGCTGGCGGACGCTGCGCCTACAAAGACGAATCGCTGAACCCGAGAGATGGAGATTGGTCGAAGTATCGCTACACCTATCGTGTTTGGGGACGCAATCTCTACAATCCCGATGCAGACCCTGAAGCATCACGGCGCTATCTTCGAGCGGAATTCGGCGGCGGCGCACTTTCGATGGAGCATGCCGTTTCACAAGCAAGCCGGATACTGCCATTGATCACAACAGCTCATCTTCCTTCGGCTTCAAACGATAGCTACTGGCCCGAGATTTACACGAGCATGCCGATCGTCGAGGGGAGCGCAGTCGAACCGTATTCCGATACGCCGGCGCCCAAGCGCTTCGGCACGGTCAGCCCGCTCGATCCGGAATTGTTTTCTACCATCGAGCAACATGCCGCGGCGTTGTTGGACAACGAGGCCGTCGGAAAGTATTCGCCGATCGAAGTGGCGCAGTGGCTCGAGAACTTAGCGGAGGCGGCTAGCAAGTCGTTAGCCGCGGCTGGTCCGCGGACCACTCCGGAATCGCGCCGTTTCGACGAAGATATTCGAATCCAGTGCGGCCTGGGCCTGTTTTTCGCGGCGAAATTGCGCAGCGGCGTGCTCTACGACATTTATAAACGGACCGGCGACAAGGCCGCACTCGCAGAGGCCGTCACTTCTTATCGCAAAGCGCGTGCGGCGTGGTCGGCGATGGCGACTCGGGCGGGAACTGTGTATCGCTCCGACGTCACCTTTGGCCGGGCGCCTATCAAGCGCGGGCATTGGCTCGACAGATTGCCCGCCATCGACAAAGATCTGGCGGCGATGGAAGCGCTGACCGCCAATGCGGCGAAGGCGCCGGCAGCGTCAACCAAACAGGCGATTCTCGCGGCCAAGGGGCGGCTACAGCGCCCGTCAGTTCATTGCAGTCATACACCACCCAAAGCTTTCGAAGCCGGTGAGGCGGTTGCGATCGCACTCAGCTTCGGCGGTTCGGCGGTTCGGCTGCGCTATCGTCACGTGAACCAGGCCGAGCGCTGGCAGGGAGTCGACATGGAGCGCAACCGGGAAGGATATTCCGCGGTAATTCCCGGAACGTATTCCAAGTCGCCGTATGCGCTGCAATATTATTTTGAGTTGCGGCGCGAACCCAACATTGCCTGGCTCTATCCCGGGTTCGACGCGAATCTCGCGAATCAACCCTATTTCGTAATTGCGGGGTAACGTATGCGCTATATCGTGTTTGTTCTTTTAGGACTTTCCGTTTCTGCGTTTGGACAGCGAAAGACCGGCAGTCCGCTCGATCATCTTCCCAAGAACATTGAGATGCTGACCCACTTTGGCGAGCGTGCCGATATCTCGCCCGATAACGAACGGATCGCGTTCATGGATAAAAGCTTTGGCGATGCGTTTGTCATCGATCTAAAGACTCGTACGATCCGCTGCCTGACCTGCAGCGTGCCGGGCGCGGCATTTCTTCGGATTATGCACTTGTCTTCCGGCGACTACATCCTGATTGGTCCGGCGCGATTTTCCGATATTCATAGCAGCCGGTCGGCGGACAACGAGCTCTGGTTTCTCAGCAAGCAGCCTGGCTCGAAGCCCGAACGCTTCAATCAGAAGATGTCGGAAGGAGCGGCGCTCTCGAAGAAGAGCATGAAGATTTCGTATTCCGTGACGCATGCGCAAGACGCATCCCTCGCGCCCGATCATTCCCAGTTAGTTGTCGCCACTGTCGATTTGTCTAGCGGCGCGCCGCGACTTACCGGCAAGCATGTAGTTTATGAGAGTAATTCAAAAGCGTGCACCATCGAGGCGCAGGACTTCTTCGATAACGACAAGAAAATGACATTTACGTGCTATGAGCCCCAGCATCTCGCCTCGGCGATGACGATCGACCTGGGCAATGGCAAAGTCGAAAATATGTCGAAGGCGCCAGGCACGTATAACGAATGCGAAGGCATCTATCCGGATGGCCAATACACCAATGTCGAGGGGGACCGCCAAGTCGAAACAGTCGGCGGTCAACATGGCTCACAAAATATCGATATCTGGAAATTGCGTCTCGACGGCACTGGAAAAGATTTTAAACGGCTGACAAACTTCAACGACTACGAGGGCTATAAGGCGTCGAATCCAGTGGTCTCGACGGACGGCCGCTTTATGGCGTTCCAGATGGCGCATCCCGCCGATGCGGCCGGCGTCGGATATGGAATTCTACTGTATCGATTTCATTAGCTCGCGCAGATAAGTCACGCTGGCTCGCATGGCTTCCAGGTTCAATTCGACGAAATAATTTTTCAGCCCGCCCACTTTGGCGGCGCTGAATATTTTCTTCCAATCGAGGTCACCTTGGCCCAGGGCTACGGTCTTTTGGGCCGCAGCCGACCAATCTTGCGCGTGCATGGAAATAAAGCGGCCGGGATATTTGGTGAAGTACTCGGCTGCGTCGTAACCGCGGCTGATGGTCGAGACCTGGAATTGGAACGTAGTTACTTTTGGATCTAAGAGGTCGAGCAGCACGTCGTAGGTGCGCCTGCCGTCGACGGTCGTAAGTTCGAAGTCTTCGTTGTGTAGACCCAGCACGATACCGGCCTTCGCCGCCTGCTCGCCCATTTTGTTGAATTCGCCCGCGACTTTCTTGACGTCGTCCATCGTGGGATTGGCCGGGCCTGTGAGCGTCGGCACGAACATTTGGGTGAGGCCCAATTCCTTCGCCCAGGCGATTCGGCCGGCGAGATCGTCGCGAAGTTCTTTCATGCTGAAGTGTGAGCTTTCGCAGGTAAGACCGGCGTCGCCTAGAATTTTCGTAATGTCGGTTGGTTTGTATTTGGCCAAGCCCGCGAAACCTTCGCTGGCGTAGCCGACCGGCGAGCATAGCTCCACAGTCTGGAAGCCGGCGCCTGCGAGTTCTTTCAACGTGCCGGGGAAATCTTTTTCAATGAGCGTTCGGACAGGATATGTTTGGCAGCCAATGGGCATCGAAATCATCAGCGGCATTATGGCATAGGGGCTACGTAGATCTGCGGTTTCGATCCATATTTTCGCGCGCGATGATCGTGTTGGGATGGTCTAGCCCTAGCGCCTTCGCGAGAATCGCGAGCGAGCGCTGATAGAGCTGCTCAGCCTCGCCGTACTTGTTCTGTTCACTGTAAAGGAGAGCCAGGTTATTGAGGCTGCCGGCGACGTCAGGGTGGCTCGCCCCCAGCGCTTGCTCACGGATCGCAAGCGAGCGCCGGTAGAGCGGTTCGGCCTCGTCGTACTTGCCCTGGTTCCTAAAAAGCTCTGCCAGGTTATTGAGGCTCGTGGCGATATAGGGGTGGTCTGGTCCCAGTGCCTTCTCCCCGATCGCGAGCGAGCGCTGGTAGAGCGGATAGGCCTCGTCATACTTACCCTGGCCACTGTAAAGGAGAGCCAGGTTATTGAGGCTGAAAGCGACGTCAGGGTGATCCGGGCCCAGCGCCTTCTCCCGGATCGCGAGCGAGCGTTGGTAAAGCGCCTCGGCCTCGTCGTACTTACCCTGGGTCCGGAAAAGCTCCGCCAGGTTATTGAGGCTGAGGGCAACATGGAGGTGGTCTGGCCCTAGCGTTTTTTCTCGGATCGCGAGCGAGCGTTGCCAGAGCGGCTCGGCCTCGGCAAAGAACGCTCGTTGGTAGAGATAGTACGCAGTCTGGTTGAGCAGCAGCGCTGCCTCTAGAGACTCGAGGCCCATTGTGTCAATGACCTTCCCGCAAGCTCGTGCATGCGGAAGAAGTTTCTGACACAATCCCCAGTTCTCAAACTCCGCATCCAGAAATGTCGTTGTTACGGCCCGCACCGCGCGTTCCGCCCACTGGAGCCGTTCCGCGTCCGACATCCCTGCCCGGACGACGGTCTGTACAAGGCGATGGATGTCGAGTGTCTTATTCTCAGGATCCCGATCCAGCAAAGAGAAACGCGTGGCGGCTTTGAGGGCGTTTGCAAAGCCCAGCAGATTGCCGGCCGCCGGGCCGAGATTCTCTCCTAATTCGGCGGCCCCCTTGGTAAAAATCTCTTCAGGGATTGCATCCGGCGCAAAAAAGGCGCACAGCCGGACGAAGTCCCCGGCAGCGGCGTTATCCACAGCGGTCTTCTCGAAAGCCAAAGAGAAAGTAACAGTGACGGACTGGTGATCCCCCAAGCTTCCGCCCCGCTCAGCCAGCAGTTTCTCTTTTTCTGAAAGGTAAATTTCAAGATATTCGGCGAGGCTGCAAGGAGTTTCTTCAATAAACGCTCCGGCCTGGTCGAGCGCGAGGGGCAGTCCGCCGAGCTCGCTCGAAATTTGCAAGGCGAGTGTCCGGTCGTTACCAGCCAATCCTGCGCGGCGGAGCAGCAAGCGCGCGCCTTCTTCGGGTTGCATTTCGTCGACCACGAGACGCTCGGCGAGCCCGCCGAGCGCGTGGGCGCGAGTGGTCAGCAGCAGGTCGCCTTGTGGATCGCGGGGAAGAAACTCCTTCGCCAGATCGAGGTCGTCCGCGTTGTCGAGAATGAGGAGCCAGCCGGATTGAGTATCGAACCAGCGGCGGACTTCCGCGACCGTCAATTCCTGTTCCTTTGCGGCGGCAGACGGGAGATTCAGAGCTGCGGCGATGGAAACGAAATCGGCCAGCAGCGTGCCGCGCGACTCAGCTTTTACCCAAAAGACAGCCGTGTATTGCGAACGGTGTTTATACGCGTACTCGACCGCGGTCTGCGTTTTACCGACGCCTCCAAGGCCGCACAGCGCGGCGCTCTTTCGCTGTTCCAGCGCCCGGGTCAAATCCTCGAGTATCTTTTCGCGTCCAGTGAAGAAGGGATTCCTGGAATGGGGCACTAGCCAGACGGTTTGGAAATTCTGCTTGCGCTCGAGAGTCGGCATCGGCTTGACCTTGCCGAGTTCGGGCATGGTCACGCGAGGCTGGCTTGTGAGACGCCGATAGAGCAGATCGTAGCCTTCGGGGAGCCGGTATTCTGTGGCGCTCTGCAGCGTGATTGGCACGAATCCGCCATCGTCTTTAGACAACGTGACAGGAATGAACTTCGTATTGAGGCCTTGTGCGTTGTAGAGTTCCTGGGTGATGATGTGCCCCTCCCACGTCACGCCCCGACCGACCTGCGGCACTTCTTCGCCCTTGAATCGCCGCAGATAGGTTTCGGTGCATACGACCAGCACAAATTCGGACTCCTCCACTTGCCGGTCGCACCATCGCGGCCAACCCTCCGGCGGCGATTCTTCATATTGATCGATGCGGCAATCGACGCCGCCCGCGCGCAAGCGATCAGACAGCGCCAGGATGCTATCCCGGTGCGCCGGCGAATCGTGGCTATAGCTGATGAAAACGGGTGGCATCTTAGCTTTGCTATGTCGTCACCATTCGCACCTTATAGAAGGCCGAGGGCAGATACTTACTGCCCGAGATACTCCAAAGACTATGCAGGTCCTGGATGGTCAAATTTAGCATTTGCACGTTGACTCTTTCCATCACCGGTGCGCTGAAGACGGGCTGCTCCTGAAAGAACTCGAGCGCGGCCGAGAGGAACTGCAGCGACTCGATATAGTTCCCGCCGAAGTTTGCCGCCACCCGGAGATAGATATTGAGATTCAACGCCGTCTCGCGCTCGATGTTCACGAGCGACAAAACGAGCTTGTTTTCGATCCCGAG
>Ga0193753_10004386_pt1 | contig 10091 bp, 7 predicted proteins | sample H1c2metaG_FD_144925 | JGI IMG/M metagenome (GOLD analysis project Ga0193753, IMG submission 144925) | Soil microbial communities from a riparian zone of the East river system, Colorado, United States - H1c2 | ecosystem: Environmental > Terrestrial > Soil > Riparian zone | place: USA: East River... | reverse complement strand
CGACGCCGGCTCCCGGCCGAACAGCAGACGGCGCGTCTGCGAGCCGGCGTCGGTCTCGATCTTCAGTGTCGTATCACCGTCCCAGCTCAGACGTACCCGGCCGGGCACGCGCATGATGCCCGCGGCACCGTAGGCCTTGCACGCGCCACCGGTGGCCGCTTCCCTGGCGGGGTCCCAGGTGTTGGCCACGCGGCGCCCTTCGTCGTTGAGGGGCACGCTCTCGAAATCTCCCTTGGGTGGAGTCACCATGCGCCAGTGCCAGTCCTCGCTGACGACCGACACCCAGTAGCCGGTGATGTCGCGCGGGGCCTGCTGCCGTGGGAGTGCGGCGCTGCCGGCGGCCGCATTCGCGCCGGCCTGAGCGTGGATCCGTTCGCCCGCGCTCGTGGCCGCGAGCAGGAGTGCCGCCAACAGCAGCCGCCGCCCGGCTCGCCTCGTGGTCGTGAGTCGGCGGGTCATCCTGGCGATCATTTCTGCGGAAGGCTTTCCTGATAGACCGCGTCGATGAACATGTCCGTCGTCCAGGGGCCGCTGGTCACGCCCCAGCGCGCGTCGTAGTCTAGTGTGGGACGGCCGGCTTTGATCTGCGCCAGGGGGAGGCCGCGCTTCACGCCGTCGCGGATGCGGTCGCCGATGATCACCAGCATGTCGCGATACTCGAGCACGTCGTGCTGATCGCCGGCGCGCCCGTGGCCGGGAATCACGTAGGTGCCACCCTCCTGGTTGTAGCGCGGCACCATCAGCTCCAGCATGTGATTGAGCGCGGTCACGGTGCCGCCGAGGCTCCCGCCCTGCCGCCGGTCGATCACCGGATAGCTCGTGGTCTGAAACAGATCCCCGGCGCTGATCACGTCGGACCCGCGAAAGAACACGACGCTGTCGCCGTCGCTGTGCGCCGCGGGCTCGTGCGTCACGATCACCGCTTCGTCGTTGAAGAAGATCTTCCGCTCGGGCGAGAAGTAGGTATAGGTCGGCCAGGCACTGACGGGATAGAGCGGCCGCTCGCCCTCACCGGGCTTGCTCATCCGCGCCAGGACGCTTTCGTGGGCGATGACTTTCACGCCCGCTCCAAGCACCGTGCCGGGCGTCCAGAGGAAATCCATTCGCGGCTTCGCGAAGGCTTCATTGCCTCCGACGTGGTCGGCATCGGCCTGCGTGTTGATGATGTACTCGATGCGTCCTGGCGAGATGAGGCGCAAGACCTCGAGCACCCGATCGGTCATCTCCTTGCGGCCCGTGTCCACGAGCAGCAGCCCCTCGCCCGCGCCGGGCCCCGCCGCCGTGGCGCCGCTGGCCTGCACCGTGATGTTGCCGCCGGCTCCGGCCACCATCCACACGTTGCCTTGGACATGCCACGCGCGGACCCCGCCGGCCTCGAAGAGTCTCGGCGCGCCCTGGGGCCGGGTCTGGATCTGGGTCTGGGCCTCGACACCTGAAAGCCCTGCGGCGTGAGGCAGCGCGGCGACACCGCACACGCAGATCAACAGTGCGATCCGGATGCGATCTGCCGGCTTGGAGGTCGTTGCACTCATTGGTTCTGGCTCAGCCGGCGAGCGTACCACGGCGCTCGAGCTTGCCTGTGCCATTCCCCGTCAAAGATTGATCCAAGATGGCAGCCGGGTTGCAGCGACTTTGCGGAAAAGCGCCTAACTATACTTCTTGGCGATTCCTGCGAGCACATTTGACAATCGCCGGCGGCCAAACTCGGCAGTAGGTTCCCCATCGCGTCCATGTTTCAGCCACTGAGCGACCTCACCGCCCGCCACCTCGCGCAGGTCGTTGAATCCTCTGACGACGCCATCATCAGCAAGGACCTGAACGGCGTCATCACGTCCTGGAACCAGGCCGCTGAGCGGATGTTCGGGTACGCGCGCGCCGAGGCCGTGGGTGCCTCGATTCGCATGATCATCCCGGCCGATCGGCAGGGCGAGGAAGACATGGTCCTCGCGCGGATTCGGGCGGGCGAGCCGGTCGCGCACTTCGAGACGATTCGCCAGCACAAGGACGGAAGCCGCATACCGATCTCGTTGAGCGTGTCGCCGATCTACGACGACGCTGGCCACGTGATCGGCGCGTCGAAGATCGCCCGCGACATCAGCGACCGCAAGCGCGCCGACGTCGCAGCCCGGCGGCTCGCCGCGGTGGTCGAATCGTCGGACGACGCCATCGTCACGAAGAATCTCGACGGCATCATCACCTCGTGGAATCCGGCAGCCGAGCGCATGTTCGGCTACACAGCGGCGGAAGCCGTCGGGCGCTCGATCCGGATCGTGATTCCCGACGATCTCCAGCACGAGGAAGACACGGTGCTCGCCAAGGTTCGAGCCGGCGACGTCGTCGATCACTACGAGACCACTCGCCAGCGGAAGGACGGCACCCGCCTACCCATTTCGTTGAGCGTCTCGCCCATCCGCAACAGCGCCGGGGAAATCGTCGGCGCATCCAAGGTCGCTCGCGACGTCTCCGAACGCATGCGATTGCAGGCGGCGGCGCACGAGCAGGCGACCATCACGGAGAAGCTCGGCGAGGTGGGGACGCTCGTGGCGTCTCAGCTGGATCGCGACACCATCGTGCAGCAGGTGACCGACACGGCCACCGAGCTGACGGGCGCCGAGTTCGGAGCCTTCTTCTACAACGTTCGCGATCCGAAGTCGGGCGACGCCTACATGCTCTATACGCTGTCCGGTGCAGCGAAGGCAGCCTTCGCCGACTTTCCACAGCCTCGCGCCACCGCCATCTTCGGGCCCACGTTCCGCGGCGAAGGCACCGTCCGGCTCGACGACGTGACCCAGGATCCGCGCTACGGGCAAAGCAGCCCGTTCTTCGGCATGCCCCCAGGTCACCTGCCGGTGCGCAGCTATCTGGCCGTCCCGGTCACGCGCGCGTCGGGCGCCGTCCTGGGCGGGCTGTTCTTCGCCCACTCGCAGCCTGGCGTCTTCACCGCGCAGCATGCGCGCCTGGCCGAAGGCGTGGCCACATGGGCATCGGTGGCGCTCGAGAATGCGCGCTTGTACGTGGAGGCGCAGGAAGCCAACCGGATGAAGGACGAGTTCCTGGCCGTGCTCTCACACGAGCTGCGCACGCCGCTGAACGCCATCGTCGGCTACTCGCGTCTGCTCCGCGGCGGCATCCTGTCGGGCGAGAAGGCCGAGCGCGGCCTCGAAACACTCGAACGCAATGCCAACTGGCTGACCCAGATCGTCGAAGACGTACTCGACGTCTCCAGAATCGTGTCCGGAAAGATCCGCCTGAACGTCCAGCCGGTGGCGCTGACCGCGATCGTCGACAACGCGGTGGCCACCGTCCAGCCGGCAGCCGACGCCAAGGGCGTGCGTCTGCAGACCATCGCCGATCCGCGAGTGGGGCCTGTCTCCGGGGATCCCGATCGCCTGCAGCAGGTCGTCTGGAACCTTCTGGCAAACGCGGTGAAGTTCACGCCCAAGGAGGGGCGCGTGCAGGCGCGGGTGGAACGGGTCAACTCCCACGTTGAAGTCATCGTCAGCGACACCGGGGTGGGCATCCCTCCTGATTTTCTGCCCTACGTCTTCGATCGGTTTCGCCAGGCCGAGGCCGCGACCACCCGCCACTCCGGCGGGCTCGGCCTGGGGCTCGCGATCGTCCGCCACATCGTCGAGATGCACGGCGGCACCGTGCAGGCGTCCAGCGACGGCGCGGGCCAGGGCGCCACCTTTCGAGTGCGGCTGCCGCTGATGATCGTGCATACGGAACGGCCGGACACGCGGCGCGAACATCCGCGCACCGAACGCCTGACACCGTTGACCAGCCTCGGCGATCTTCACGGAATCCGCGTCCTGGCCGTCGACGACGAAGAGGATGCCCTGACGCTGCTGCGGGTGGTGCTCGAGGCCGCCGGCGCGGAGGTCACGACCGTCGTCTCCCCACATCTGGCACTGGAGCGCATCGAAGCCGTGCGCCCGCAGGTCCTGGTCGTGGATCTCGGCATGCCAGGCATGGATGGCTTCGAGCTGATCGGACACATCCGCGCCTCGAGCAATCCCGCCGTCCGAGACGTGCCAGCCGCGGCGCTCACGGCGTTTGCGCGATCGGAGGATCGCACCAGGGCGCTGCGCAGCGGCTTCGAGATGCATCTCGCCAAGCCGGTCGATCCGGGCGAGCTCGTCGTCTCCGTGGCGACGCTCGTCCGGCGCAGCCGCACCGCATCGTAAAGGCGCCAGCCGGTTACCGGGTAATCTCGGTCGCGCAGTCGATCAGGCGATCGACGTCCGCCGCCACCGTCGGCACACCGACCGAGGCGCGGAGCGCTCCTACGGGCATGTCGCCCAGGCACTCGCGAAAGCGCGAAATACTGAATTCGTTCTTGAGGCAGGCGCGGGCCCGGCCCGCAGGAGTGGCAAACGCATGCTCCGCCGCGCCGGGATTGCAGAAGCAGCCGCCGCGAATCGCGATCGAGCGGTCACGGGCCATGGCCTCGACACGCTCATACGGCAGCAGCCGGCCGTCGCGCATCAGATTGAAGGCCACGGTGCCGCCGCGCTCGCACGTCGTCGTGGGTCCGTAGACCTGCGCCCGCGCACCCAGCTGCGCCAGGCGGTCGAGGAGCCGCGACGTCATCGCCGTCGTGTGGCGCGCGATCCGTTCCACGCCGACGCTGTGCAGCCAGTCGAGGCCATCGCAGATCGCGGGCATCGCCAGGAAGTTCGGCGTGCCGTCTTCGAAACGCTCGCCACCCGCCTTGGCCCGCGCCGAGCTGTTCTGGACCGACACGAACTGCACGGTGCCGCCGCCGAAGTAGCCGCGCCGGAGGCTGCCGAGGGCGTCGCGCCGTGCGACGAGAGCCCCGACGCCGGTCGGATAGCCAAAGAGCTTGTAGAACGAGAGGGCCACGAAGTCTGCGGGCGTCTTGGTGAGCGAGAGCCGCGCCGTGGGGACGTACGAGGCTGCGTCCAGGAGCACGCGGTAGCCGCGCGACTGCGCGAGACGAATCCAGTCGAGCGGATGCCGCACGCCGGAGAAATTCGACTGTGCCGGAAAGGCGAAGAGCGACGGGTGCGCGGTGCGGCGCAGCCAGCGCGTGGGATCGAGGGCCCGCAGCTCGCGATCGAGCGGGACGTAGGCGACCGCCGCGCGCCGGCGTCTGGCAGACACGCGCAGCCCGTTGACCGAATTGTGATTGTCGGCCGTGAGCACCAGCCGCGACCCGGTCCCGAATGGAAACGCTTCGGCCAGGATGCGAATGGCGCTGCTGGCGTTGGCAGTGAAGACCACGTCGTACTCGGACGGATCGGCGTCGACGAGCCGGAGGGTCAATCGCCGTGCCTGCTCGAGCGCCTGGGTGCTGGCCACCGAGGGCGCGCTCTCCGAGTGGGGATTGCCAAGCACGCTGCACGTCAGGCGCTCGGCGTCCCGCCGCACCAGCGATTCCGGATACAACGCGGAACCCGTGTAGTCGAGATACACGCTGCCCGTGTGGTCGAGCCGTGCGAACTCACGGGCGCGGATCCCCGAAAGCATCGTCTCCCGCATCAGCAGCCCCGCCGGCGAATGCGGGCCACGGCCTGCTGCGCGCTGGCGGCCGGCGCGCGCGAGGCCAGCTCGCCCGCTCCCAATTCGTCGGTCCAGTACCCCGTCGGCACCTCGGCGCGCGGAACACTCGAGCGCGGCAAGCCGCCAAAGAATCGGCTCTGCGCCTCGGCGCGCGCGAAGTCGGCGCGCTCGGCCGCCGTGGCGTCGACGGCAAGGCGCGGCTCCATCACGCGCGAGAGCCATTCATAGATGCCTTCCCGCAGGAACCGGACGTCGCGATGCCCTCGCAGCCGCAGCAGCATCCACGCCTGTGCCGAATGCGTGCCACCCTCGGAGTAAAGGACGATGCTGGCATCGGGTGGGAACGTGGCCCTGGTGAGCTCGTCGAGCGTGGCCAGTGTCGCGGTTGGGATGTGGAACGCGTCGAACTCGGCGTGCGTGCGCAGGTCGATAACGCGCAGCGTTGGATCCTGACGCATGATCCGCTCGGCGAGCTCGGGCGCCTCGACATGGTCGCGCTCTGCGTCGATTTCCGACCCGAGCTGGCTGACGTCGACCGTGGAGCGCCCGTCGGCCGCGCCGGCGGCCAGGCCGAGCACGGCGGCGAGGATCGCGAGGGCCTGATGGACGCGGGTCATCGGCGCGCGCTATGACCCTTCATGGCGACTCTTCATGGCGATCTTCCCCTCGATCCTGGCGGCGATCGCGAATCCCGCCAGCGCCACGGCCGTCACCACGGCCACCCCCACGCCTCTGGGCACACCCGCCAGGTCGGCCAGCGTCACGGCCCCGAGCGGGGTGCTGTTGTAGAAACCAGCCACCCAGTCGAAGCCGAGATTGAACAGAAACACTCCCGCGAGCATGCCGGCCACCACGCCCACGCCATCGAGCCGGCCGGCTGCCGCGGCGACGCACGAGGTGCCTGGACACAGCCCGGCCACGAGGAAGCCGGCCCCAAACAACGCGCCGCCGGCGGCCTGCGGCAGCACGAAGGTCTCGGGCAAGTACACGAGACGCAGGTCGAGCAGACCCACCGCATCGAGCCAGAACGCGCCGAGCATCGCCGTCAGCAGTGCACTGAACATCACTTTGAACACGGCCAGATCGGTGAGATAGAACTGCCCCGCCAGCTTGCGCGCGCTGCCCAGGCCGCTGCGCTCGAGAAACCAGCCGAAGGCAAAGCCGATGAGCGGCGCGCTGAGCAGCGTGCCCAGCGGCCCGATGACGCCGGTTTCGGCGAAGGGCCCGTTCATCGCGACCTCATCGCCAACGTCATCGCCATAATTTTCTCGCCACCGGCGCAAGCGCATAGCCCGAGGCAAAGCATGTGGCGATGAAGATCCAGCTGCCCACCGAGAGCAGCGCGCCACCCGTGAGTGCCTGCCCGCTGGTGCAGCCGCGCGCCAGCTTGGCGCCTATGCCCATCACAACGCCGCCGCTCACGGCCGCGAACATCCGCTGCGTCCCGCCAAGGCCCGGGCCGCGGTCGATCGTGCGCTGTGTACGTCCCGCGAGCCAGGCGGACACGAAGCCCCCGGCGACGACGCCCACGAGCTCCAGCACCAGCCAATCCCCGAGCGGGCTGGCGATGCCATCGACCAGATAGGGCGCCAGCGCCGGCGAGGCCGAGGCCCTGGCCGTTCCCTCGACTGCCGCCGTGCCCGCGGCCACTACGCTGGCAAACGCGCCGGAGGCGCCGAGGCCGCGCCCCGTCACGACGTAGGCCGCGAGCAGCACCAGGCCAATGCCCACGCCGGCGAGATAGGGATCGAGATAGGGCTGCGGTCGTTTCATGAGAGTGCCTGCTTCACGCTTACTTCACGCCTACTTGACCCTCTATTTCACGCCTACTTCACCACTGCGCCGCGATTGTTCGTCGCCCAGTCCTGCATCGACCCGTCATAGAGCACGACCGGATGTCCGAGCAGCCGCGCCGCGAACACCACCGCCGTGCCCTGCTGGCCGATGTGGCAGTAGGCCACCACGGTGTCGCCTGGCTTCACGCCCGCCGCCGTGAACAGGCTTTCGAGGCGTGCACGGTCGACCAGCAGCTCGCTGTTGATGATCTCGGTGAACGGAATGCTGACGGCGCCTGGAATGTGACCGCTCTTGCCGAACGTCTCGCTGACGCCGCTGTAGAACATCGCGGCCCGTCCGTCCACGAGGGTGTGCGCGGGCTTGGCCGGGAGCGCCTTCACGTACTCCGCGTCGACGACCACGGCCTTGGTCGGCCGCGCGCTCAGCTTTCCTGCCGTGATCGCCGGCACGGTCGCGGTGAGCGCGCCCCCGGCCTTCGCCCACGCGGCGATGCCGCCGTTCAGGAGCGAGGTCTGCCCGCTGAGGCCGATGTAGTCGAGCGTCAGGATGACGCGCGTGGCCGACTGGAATCCGCCGTTCCTGCCGTAGTAGACGACGATGCGGCTGTCGTCTGACACGCCCAGCGACTGGAGCCGCGTGCGCAGATCGTCGGCCGCCGGCAGCTCGAGCACCAGCGCACCCTGGGCAGCGCCTCCAGCGGCGGCATCGCGCGCGACGGTCTGCATCGTGATGAACCGCGCCCCGGGAATGTGGCCGCTGGTGTACTCCGGCTCACCGTCCACGTGGAAGATGACCAGGTTGCGATCGTTGATGTGCGCCGACAGCCAGGCCGCGTCGACGAGGAGCGGCGCCGGGCTCTGCGCCAGGGCTGGCGCGCTGGTGGCGACGGCCGCGACGAACACGAGCGCAAGGGCGATTCGAGGCATCTTCATGATCACTCCGTTCTGAACACGAGCTGGGGATCGACGCGCGTCGCGCGCCAGGCCGGACCAAGACACGCCAGCGCTCCGGTGGCCCCGAGCGCGATGACGACTACGACGAACGTGAGGGGATCGGTCGGCGTGGTGGCGAAGAGATACGACGCCAGCATGGGCGTGAGGATCGCGGCGGCGCCGATGCCGAGGACGAGGCCCAGGCCGACCAGGCACAGACCGTTGCACAGCACTGGACGCAGCACCTGGCCCGGGCGGGCGCCAAGCGCCATCCGCACGCCGTACTCCGTGCGCCGGTGCGAGACGTGCAGCGCCAGCACGCCGGTGATGCCGGTCATCGTGACGGCCAGTGCCAGCGCGGCGAAGATCGTGACAAGGGCGGCGGTCAGCTGCGGGCGGCTCAGGTTGTTGCCACGCAGCGCCTGGAGGGTGGTGATGTTCTCGACCGGCAGCTCCGGGTCCACCGCGTGCACGGCGCGGGTGATCGTGGCGGCGGTGGCGGCTGTGTCATTCGTGGTGCGCACGAGCACGTGTCCGTTGATCGCCGGGCCTTGCGCCATCGGGACGTAGAGCAGCGGACGCGCCTCGCGATCGAGGCTCACCTGTTTGACGTCGCCCACGACCCCCACGACCGTGCGCCAGGCCGGGGCGCCGTCGACCGAGACGCGTGCGCCGATCGCGAGCCGCTGGCCCCACCGCCGCCGGAGCGTGTCGTTGATGACGACCGTCTTCGGTGCCTCGACCGCGTCGCGATCGCTGAAGGCGCGGCCGTCGCGCACCGGAATCCCCAGCGTCAGGAAATAGTCCGGCGACACGACCACCACATCCACGGTGGAGAGCTGGTCGGCGGGGGTCGACTCCCCTTCGATCCGTACCCTCACCGTGCTCGGCGACAGGCCGCCCAGCGGCAACGCACTGGTGACCGCCGCCGAGCGGATCCCGGGCTCGGCTTTCAGGCGATCGAGGATCGACTGATACAACCCCAAGAACTGCGACCGCTCGCCGTAGCGCGCGAAGGTGACGAACGCCTCGGCGGAGATGACGTGCTCCGCGTCGTAGCCAGGTTGCACGCGCTGCAGCTTGTAGAAGCTCGTCAGGAGCAGGCCTGCCCCAGTGAGCAGCACTACTGAGATCGCCACCTGGGCGACGACCAGCGCGCTCTGCAGTCGGCGGTGTCCACGGCTCTCGGCCTGGCGGCCCGCCCGCATCATCGCGCCGAGATCGAACCGGGCCATCACCGCCGGAATGGTCCCGAAGGCGATGCCGGTGAGAATCGAGACGACGGTGGTGAAGAGCAGCACCCGGCCGTCCACCGCAATCTCGCCGGTCCGTGACGTAAAGCGGCCGACGAACGCCGTGAGCAGCGACAGCGTCGACCGCGCGAAGAGCAGGCCCATCGCGCCGCCGAGCACCGACAGCAGGGTGCTCTCGGTGAGCAGTTGCCGAATCATGCGGCCACGGCCAGCACCGAGGGTCTCGCGCAGCCCGATTTCGCGATCGCGGCGCAGCAACCTGGCAATCGACAGGTTTGCCACGTTGGCGCAGGCGATGAGCAGCACCAGCCCAGTCGCGCCCAGCAGCATCAGCAGCAGCGGCTCGGCATCGCGCGCCAGCTCCTCGCGCACGGTGGGCGCCGTGGCCGTGAACTGGCCCACGGGGCCGTAGACGTCGCGGTGCGCCGCGGTGAACCGGCCGCAGATGACGTCGATCTCTCCCGCGGCGGCCTCCCGGGTCACGCCCGGCTTCAGGCGCCCGAACACGCTCAGGATCGAGAAGGCACGGCGGCTGCTCGTCGAGGCTTCCTCCGCCTGCGCGCGGAACGGGCACGAGGCGATG
>Ga0193753_10004385_pt1 | contig 10092 bp, 9 predicted proteins | sample H1c2metaG_FD_144925 | JGI IMG/M metagenome (GOLD analysis project Ga0193753, IMG submission 144925) | Soil microbial communities from a riparian zone of the East river system, Colorado, United States - H1c2 | ecosystem: Environmental > Terrestrial > Soil > Riparian zone | place: USA: East River... | reverse complement strand
CGCGGCCTTGCCAACCCCCGCCAATGTCGTCGATCTGGGTTGCGGCGATTTCAACGTTGGCCGGCGTCTGCGCGACGCGTGCAATCGCTATGTCGCCTGCGATGTCGTACCGGAGCTGGTTGCCCACAACGGCCGCAGGTTCGCCGCACTCGACGTCGATTTCAAATGCGTCGATATTACGAATGACCCGCTGCCGGAAGGCGACATCGTGTTCCTGCGCCAGGTCCTGCAGCACCTGGACAATGCGCAGATCCTGCAGGTGTTATCCAAGCTCAACCACTACCGCTTCCTGGTGCTGACCGAGCACTTACCCGACGCCGAAGAATTCACACCCAACGCGGATCAACACAACGGCTCCGGCATCCGGCTGAACGTCAAGTCGGGTGTCGTTCTGACAGCGCCCCCCTTCAACCTGCAACCCCGCTCTGAACAGACCATCTGTTGCGTCAAGAAGTACGGCGGCACCATCAGGACGACCGTCTATGGACTGCGCTGAAGGTTGCCGGCGAAGTTCCCGCATCGTGGCAAGCCGGGGCCGACACCGGCGGCGCGACTGCGTAGTACCGACATCCGTCCGGGTTGGGTGAATCTCGACCGGGCCGCTTTGCCGGGGGTCGACACAGTTCACGATCTCGACCGGCTACCGCTTCCGTTTGCAGACAAACAATTCGATCATGTCTGCGCCAGGGATGTTCTGGAGCACGTGGATTACGTTCGCCTGTTGCGCGAGATCCATAGAATTCTGCGCGTGGGGGGAACACTGGACATTCAGGTGCCTCACTTCACCTCCGCAGACAATTACATCGATCCGACCCACAAGCAGCGATTCTCGATCCGGACGTTCGAATTCTTCATCGTCGGCGCACCAGCGGCGCGGTCCTACTATTTCGACTTTTCCTTCTCGGCGATCTCCCGCCGACGACTCACGTTCTTCCGCGGCCCGCTGGTATGGGATTATCTGGTCGAGCCACTGGTCAATCTGCATTTTCGAGCGCAGAAGTACTACGAGCTCACATTTCTGAGCAGGCTGTTTCCTGCTCAGAACATCGCGTTGACGCTGGTCAAATAGCCGACCTGCAAAATCCTTTGCGAATCGACGAGTGGTTGCACCCAGAACAATGCGTATTAGCTTCCTGCTGCCCTCGGTCTTTTCGATCGACAATCCAGGCAATGGCATTGCGGAGCAGGCTCGCATGCAGGCAGCGGCGCTCGAGCGCCTGGGTCACACGGTCGAGCGATTGAATCCATGGCAATGGCAGGACGAGCGCGACTTTGACGTCTTGCATTTCTATCTCGGCGGCCCGGCGTTGCATCACATCACGCGCAACCGTCAGCTGGGCGAGCCTGGCTTGCTGGTTTTCTCGCCCATCATCGATTCCAACCAGCCGTTCATGTCCTACCGAATTGCAGCGCGGCTGGGCACCCTCTCCTCGAGATTGCTCACTATTCCAGGCATTCTTCAGGAACAGGCGCGGGGCAGCGACGTGGTGATCTGCCGCTCTCGACACGAAAGCGAACGCCTGACCCGGGGCCTGGGAATTCATCCGGACCAGGTGGAAATCGTCCTGAACGGAGGTCCGCCGCCATCTGGCCACCTCGGCGATCCGGAACACGTGCGGCAGGCGCTCGATCTGCCCCGGGATTTCGTGCTGCACGTAAGTGCGTTCACGCAAAGCAGAAAGAATGTTCTGCGGCTTGCGGAGGCGGCGGAACAGCTCGGCTATCCCCTGGTGCTTGCGGGACGCTCGACTTCGGGAGCGATTCTGCAGCAACTCGAACGCAAGGCGCGGCGCGGTGATCGACTGCGCATTCTCGGGTTTGTCGATGGGCAAACCAAGGCCGCTCTCTATGCGCTGTGTCGTGTGTTCTGCCTGCCGAGCATTCACGAAGGCACCGGGCTCGTTGCCCTCGAGGCCGGTGCCTATGGCACCAACCTGGTCATCACCAGAAAAGGCGGTCCGCCGGACTACTTTCTCGATCATGCCGACTATGTCGATCCATTCGATACGCAGGACATCAAACGCGCCATTGCCAAAGCCTGGGAGCGCCCCAGAAACACGTTGCTGCAACAGCATATCGCCGATCACCTGACCTGGGACCACTCGGCCCGGGCTCTCGAAAGTGTTTACCAGAAACATCTTGCGAGACTGCGCAGTCGCGGCAGGAAGCTGAATGCGTAAGCTGCGTTCACTACTGCGTCGAGCGCTCAGAGTACTGCTGCGCTCCGTGGTTCTCGACATCGTGAACTCGGAGATCCGGATCTGGGGTGACCCCGGGCGCCTGGACATCGCTCCAACCGCTTACATGGTCAATACGCTGTTCAATGTGTCGTCCGGAACGATCCATATCGGAGACTTCACATTCACCGGGCACAATGTATCGATCATCACCGGGACCCATGACTACGATGTCTTCCTTGCCGAAAGGCAACGCAGCATTCCACGCTCCGGACGCGACATTCATATTGGTAAGGGCGTCTGGATCGGGAGTAATGCTCTCATCCTGGGACCCTGCACAATTGGAGATCATGCCGTCATCGCGGCCGGCGCATTGGTAGTGACGGATGTCGCGTCCGGCGCCGTCGTAGCCGGCGTGCCAGCGAGGCTTATACGCTCGCTGGAAATGGCGTAACCATGTCAAACGCATGAGTGGCGGCTCCGCAGCAGTCAAGGGAATGACCTGGATGTTCGCCGGCAATACGCTGACGCGCACTGTGGGCCTCGCCGGCCAGATCCTGATCGGCTGGTTGCTGGTTCCCGAGGACTTCGGCATCTATGCCTTCGCCTTGTCCATGTCCACTGCGGTGGTTGCGCTGCGCAACGGCGGCTCCAGCCAGGTTGTGATCCAACGCGGACATGAGTATCACCTGCGGGCAGGTCTGTTCCTCAGATACTCGCTGGTTTTCAATCTGATCGCCATGGTGCTGTTACTCGGCGTTGCCGTGCCTTTTCTTCTCAGGAGCGCGCCGGCCGGGATCCTGATTCTGGGCACGGCAATATCTCTTCCGCTGGGGACACCGGCAATGCTCTATCGGGCGAAGCTTGCCATTGACCGGCGCTTTCGCGAGCTTTCGACCATTGGAGTGTGGTCGGCGGCGCTCTGGCAAGGCAGTGTCGTGTGCCTGGCGTTCTGCGGCTTGGGTGCGATGAGCTTCGCGATCGCCCCAATTCTTCAAGCCGGCTACGAAAGTCTTGCGGGTTGGCGGTACGTCGGCGCGATACCCAACGCCCGACAGAAACGACCGAGGCAGGAGTATGTGCAGCTATTCAGCCAGACACGCTGGATCATGCTGAGTGCCGCCGCTGTAGCGCTCGCCACGACAGGCGTCTATTTTGTCGTCGGAGTGCTGACGGACGCCAGAACGGTCGGGGCGTTCTTTTTTGCGTTTCAACTCGTAGTAGCCGTGAGCCTGCCTGTTTACGGTGCGATGGAGACTGTATTTCCTCCGTTGCTCAGCCAACTGGGATCCGACAGTGCGCGACAGATCAGCGCCTATTCTCGAATCCTGCGAATTACGGTGGTAGCGGCGGTACCACTGTCGATTGCCTGCGCACTCGCTTTACCGGTGTCCATCCATTTCGTATGGAACGGCAAGTGGGACATCGCGGCTCCTGCGGCGCAGATCCTTGCTGGCTGCATACCAGCCTGGTTGCTCATTACGGCTGGCCGCGCACTGATTGAAGCGCGCGGCTACTGGCGCACAAGATTTGTCATTCTAGCCATCTACGGCTTTGGTGCCATTGCCGCTGCGGCCGTGGGCGCACATGTCGGCGGGGTCGACGCAATTGCGCTCGCAGTCACACTCTTCTACACGACTTTCGCCGCCGTCTTTTTACTCTGTCAAGCCAAGCTGGGCCTGGCGCTGAAGCGCATCGTTCCTTTGGTGCTGATGTCCCTCGCGGTCAACTTTGGTGCCCTGCTCCTGAGCTTCAGTGCGCCGATCGCTACCCGCTTGTCACCCGATCTTCACCAATGGCTGATCCTGGCGCTCTTCCTGGCGATCTCGGGTATCGGCAACGCCCTGTTCTTCCGGCACGCATGGCTCGATGCGCTGAAAGTCGTGGTGCAGCGCACTGAACTTCGAGCGCAGGTCTGACAGGCCGCCGCTCGAACTCATTTCAATGGACTCCAGGGCCGTGAGCCATTGCTGCGTCGCCCTGTCCACCGTATAGCGCTCCATGAACAACGTTCTCGCACGCGCGCCCATCTCCTCTCGACCACTCTTGTCTGCCATCAATCGCTGTATCGCTCCGACCAGAGCATGAGTGTCACCGGTTGCGACTGCCAAACCGCATTTGAAGTCCTTGACGATCCGCGCGAGCTCTCCATCCGTGTCGCCAATGAATATCGCGGGCCGTCCAGCCGCCAGAATTCCGTAGAACTTGCTCGGGACGATCAAGCCTTCGAGCTTCGACAGCAGACAGGCGAGATGCACGTCTGCCGCTCCCAATGAATCGGATAGCGCTGCGCGCGGCTGATAGGGCAGGAAGCGAAAGTTGGCCAGCCCCTTGTCCACCACGGCGCGTTGCAGCTGCTGCATCTTCACGCCTCCGCCGATCATCAGAAAGACTACCTGCTGGTCGGTTCGCAGTTGTTCCGCTGCGGCGAGGATGGTGTCGAATTCGTGCGCCCGGCCCATGTTTCCCGAGTAGGCGACGACAAATTTCCCGGTCAGGCCGTGCGGCCCGCGAAGCTGGTTGGCGTCGACCGGCATCAGCACTATCGCTTCAGCATCCGCCCAGTTCTCTATGATCTGTATCCGATCGCTTGCAATACCTCTGTGCTCCAGATGTTCACGCATGCGACTGCCGAGCACAACGTTGATTCGCGCCGCTCTCCAGGAGCGGTCGCGAAGATTCCTCAGCGCAGCGTCCAGCCAACGCGGCAGCGGATTGGCTCCGAGGTGCGAGGCCACTTCGGGAAAGATGTCCTGCAGCCAGTTCACCAGATGTGCGCCGCGTAACCTCACGACTGCTGCGCCGACGATCGAGATGAGCGGTGGGTCCGTCTTGGCGACGAGAATATCGCCCAGCTGCAGCAGCCTTCTCAACTTTGCCGCAGCGGTGACGTAGAAGCTCGCATAGTCGACCGCACGGCCGGCCAGACGATCCCGCCCAAAACGGGACGTCCAGATGCGGTGCACGTGAATGCCGCGAACCATTTCACTTGCCGGCAGCAGCGCCGCAGGATCGTCATACAGCTGCCTGGAGCAGACGACGTGGACGTCGATACCGTGCGCTGCGAGGCGCTGTGTGAGATCGAACAGCATCTGGCTGGTCGCCGAGACGTCGGGATAGAAATAGCGATTTACGAAGACGAGACGCATCTCACGTCAGACAGTCGCGGTCGGAGACAGCGCGTCCGTACCAATCGTCGGAAAGATTCCGCCGGCGGTGCGGTCCGCAACAACCTGGGACATCAACTCCAGGTCGATGCGGCTGCGTTGATCGGCAAATCCGTACACCAGCGCCGTGTCGCATAGCTGATTCACCAGGCGCGGAACCCCGCCGCTGCGCGTCCACACCAGGTCAACAGCTTCGGTGTCGATGAGTTCCGGATCTCCGCCTGCCACCGACAATCGATGGCGGACATAGAGACGCGCGTCCTGCATCGTCAGCGCCGGCAAGTGATAGTCGGTACCGATTCTCTGCGCGAGCTGCCGCAGATCCGTGCGCCGCAACGTGTCCCGCAGCTCCGGCTGGCCGACCAGGATGGTCTGCAGCACCAGGTGCTTGTCCGCATTCACATTCGACAAGACCCGCAGTTCTTCGAGCATTTCCGGGTCGAGATTCTGGGCCTCATCGACGACCAGCAGCACCCGCCGGCCGGCTGCGTACTCCTGCACCAGGAAATCGACGAAGGTCTCATAAAGCGCGGCATCGTCCTTGTCGCGATATGCGAGGCCGTAGGCGAGACAGATCCACTGCAGGAGCTTGCCGAATTTGCGATTGGTATTGGAGATCATGCCAACCCGGATATCGTCCGTGACGCGCCCGAGCAGATGACGGATCAGAGTCGTCTTGCCCGAGCCCACCTCGCCCGTCAGCATGGAAAACCCTGCGCGGTTCATGATCGCGTATTCCAGCATCATCAGCGCGAACTGATGATGCCGTGACGGGTACAGGAAGCCTGGATCTGGCGCGAGCGCGAACGGTTTCTCGCGTAATCCGTAGTAGGACTCATACATCGCGAATCTCGTGAGGTTCTCAGTAGTAAGTGACGACGGGTTCGCGGGATCCGTTGAGGACCGTGCCCACAAACTTCAGATCACGCAGCAATTCCAGGGTGCGTGGCACATCCTCGCGTCGAGTCTTGCCTTCGCCGATGACCAGCAGCCCGGCCTGCACGCAGCGTGTGAACGCCAATACATCATCCGCTTGCAGGACCGGTGGCACGTCGAAAATAAGAATGCGATTGGCATAGCGGGTTCGCATCTCCGTGATCAGTTCACCCCCGCGGCTCGAGCTCAACAGTTCGGACGAATGCTCCAGCCGCCCACGCGCGGGCAGCACCGTCAGGCGCTCGTATCCGGCAATCTTGAACATCGCCTCCTGCACCGGCCGTCGCTGTTGCAGGCATTCTTCCACGCCAAGTGCCGGTTGGAACCCGAGCCGGCGGGCGATGTTCGGATTGCGTAAGTCGAAATCGACCAGCAGCGCCGTGCGGCCCGCCTCGGCGGCAATCGCAATCGCGAGATTGATGGCCGTGAGCGTCTTGCCTGCGCCGGGCGCCGCACTGACGACAGCAAGGGTGTTCGCGCCCAACTGGTCGAGCCGCTGCAGGACTTGCGTGCGCAACATCTTGTATGCGCCGCCATGCGGGCCCGCGGCATTCGGCGGCAGAATCCGTTCGCGTTCGCGCGCTTCGGCCGTCAACTCGAAAACCGGCGACCGGAACGTCACCGTATCGGTGAAATCGACCGGCTCTGGCCCCGCAACGGGATGCGGAACCACGGCGACTACGGATTCGGACCTGGTCGACTCGGACCGGGCGGTGGGCTGACGCCGTGTCTCGCGCTCCGCGTAGGCGAGCTCCAGCGCTCGGGTGATACGTTCCACGTGATGCTCCTCAACCCGTCAGGCGGCGCAGGGCAACCTGCCACAGCACATCGAGCGGTCGATACAGAAAATGGATCAGTCCTGCCGCCAGCACCACACTGCCGAAGGCGCCGGCATAGGAGAATTTTCGCAGTCGTGTTCGCGCAGCACGGTCTGCATTCGTCTCGATCCACGGCAGCACCGCCAGCGGCGCAGTGGAGAGCAAGACCTCGACGTCACGCCTGCCGCGGATGCTGTCATCCAGCTTTTCCAGAAGCACGGCTGTGCCAATGCCTGCACCGATCGAGAGAATCGCGCCAAGCACGATGATGAGGATGCGATTCGGGCTGGCCGGTTCCTGGGGCGCGAGCGGCGGTTCGATGAGTGTGAAACGTTCGCCTTTGCGCTCCGACTCCAGATTTTCCGCCAGCTGCGCCTCCATCTGCTTGTGGCGGACCTCCTGGTACTTCAGTTGGGCGCCGTCCAGTTCCCGCACCATCACGGTGTAGTCGCGTTCAACTGCCGGCGTCTTGGCGATGCGAGCCTCATACTCGGCGATACGGGCGTTCACTTGCGTCCGCCTGCTCTGCAGCGAGGCGCGTTCGTTGACGGACGCTTCGCGTTGGGCCTTGACCTGAATGTAGGCGGGGTTGTCCGGAAGATCGGCCGCCGCACCCACGTCAGGTTGCGCCTGGCCAGACTCCTTCAGCTGCGCGTCAAGGCCGTCGACCAGGTGCTGTAGCTGCACCACGTCGGGATGGTCTGATCCATAACGATCGCGGGCCGCCGTCAATTGCGCCTTCGCGTCCTGCAACTGGCGCTGCAGCTCGTTCATCGTCCCGGTTGAACCCACCGTTTTTTCCAGCCCCGCGATCTCCGTCTTCAGCCGCTGCACATCCGGATGATCCGGCGAGTACACGGCATTGGCGCGCGCATATTCGGTGCGCAGATACTTGAGGCGGTCGGATGGCGACTGTACCCGCTCCCCGGTCGAGGCGAATATCTGCGACAGCGGAGTGAGCTGTGCCAGCTGTGCATCCAGATAGGTGATCTGCTGATCGAGCGAACTCGTGCGGGTACCGATGTCGCGCAGCTCGTCTTCCGCCCGGTTGATGATCTGCAGATTCAACGGCGAGAGCTCCGGAAGATCGTCCTGGTGTTCGGCCTTGAATTTCGCCAGCTGTGCACCCAGCTCGGCGATCCGCTTGTTGAGCCGGTCGCCCTCCTCCGTTAGAAACGAAGTCGCTTCGGCCGAGCGCTGCTTGCGGCTTTCGATATTCTCCTGCAGATACAAGCTGACCAGTTCGTTGGCGACGCGGCCGGCCAGATCGGCGGAACGATTGCTGTAGCTGACCGCAAAGGCGATCGTGGCCTTGGTCGGGCGGCCGCTGCGTGGGTCCATGACATCGGCGCTGATCATCTCGAACTTGATGTCGTCACGCATGCGCTCGATGACCGCCTCGCGAGTCTCGGTTTTGCGCCGCTTCGCATACAGCTCGAAGCGCTGAATGATCTTGAACAGGTTCTCCATGGTCATCACCCGCTGCGTGATGACCTGGATACGCTGATCCGCGTAACTGGATATCGTCGAGCGGACCAGATCGCTCGGCAATTCCTGCTGTTCGATCAGAATGGTGCCAGTGGAACGATATGTGGCCGGCCAGAGGAATGCAGCGGCAATCGCAATGACAAACACCGCCGTGAGCGTCAACAGCATCGCTGTTCGACGCCTGCGCAGTGCGCCGAAGAAGGCGGCAAGATCCAGGGTCTTTTCTTTATCGGACATGTTCGTTGCTCAGACAGTAACCGGCCGCGCTCAGCGCGCCCACGCTTGCGGATCGCCGCGCCATTGAAGACTCAGGCCCATGCTGTAGCCACTAGCATCCGCGTCAGTAGAACTGTTCGAGAGCGTACGTCCGCTCGCGGCGAGCACAGCACTCCAGTTGGGTGTGAACCGCCAGTTCAGGCTGGTATTGACAATTCCGTACTGATAGCTTGCCGCACGAGGACCAATTCCACGTACCACTACAGCGTCTTCGTTGCGAACAAAGTCCGCGGATACAGTGGCACCAAGTCGATCGGTGAACGCATGAGCTACGCTCAGTCTCGCTCGCTCGCGCGCCACAAGGACTCCCTGCCCGGTCGGTGTGACATCCTTCGTTACCAGTGCGCTGACTGTCGAACGCTGTCCCTGACGAGTCGTGCCGACGGAGTACACGTATCCGCGCGAGCTGACTCCGCCAGCCTCCACAAGTGAAGGACCGACAGACAATTGCGCGCGCCACAACTCCGAGTACTGCCAGGATGCAGACGCCGTCGCATTGATGTTGTCGCTGCGCGCACCGCTGACGGGAACCTCAAGCCGTCCGAACGATGATTGCAGTGACAGCTGGACATTCTGCGACCATGCATAACTTGCACTGATCGCGCCCAATGAGTAGCGATAGTCGGCCAGACCGGTGAACTCTGCATCCTTGTAGCTGTTGTCCGACCAGTTGAGTTGCGCCCCAACCTGAGTCCGGTCCGACAGCAGCAACGTGGGAGCGGCGGTCAGAATCCAGGTTTCATGGGGCCGGTTGGTCTCCTGCAGCCCGGTGAGGCCAAGTTCGCTGGTCAGCGTCGAGTCGCTGATGAAATCGGCAGACGCCGACAAGGTTGCGGTTTCGTACCGTCGTTGTGCTGCGAGCGTTACATAGGTGTCATTGCGATCCAGCAGCGGATCGTCAGGATAGGCGGCGTATACGAAACGCGGGGTGAGGCTCAACTGCGAGCGACCGTTGTCGAAACTCATCGGCGCCGACAATTCGGCCTGGTGGCTCGTGTACGCATCGCCACCGTCCCGGCTCAACCGCGGATTGCCTACGTAAGCAACCGAGGAGCTGATCGCAGGCGTGACGCGCCAATCGGCCGCGTGTACCGATGCTGCGGCCGACGTAAGCGTCGCCAGAACGATCGATCGCGCTGCCGGCGACGCCATCATCAAGGCACCACGACCGTGTCACCGCTGCGCAGCAGGATGTTCTGGTCCAGCTTGCGGCCACTCTCGACGTCGCCG
>Ga0193753_10004384_pt1 | contig 10093 bp, 8 predicted proteins | sample H1c2metaG_FD_144925 | JGI IMG/M metagenome (GOLD analysis project Ga0193753, IMG submission 144925) | Soil microbial communities from a riparian zone of the East river system, Colorado, United States - H1c2 | ecosystem: Environmental > Terrestrial > Soil > Riparian zone | place: USA: East River... | reverse complement strand
GATGATGTTGATGAGTCTACCCTATTTAGTTTTTTATACACTTCATGAAATAGTAGTTGTGTGGTCTATTGTGTGCGTTTGATCTCCAAGTGAGGCAACATCCCATCCTCGCAAAACATTGTCTTGTTCTCTCACGCAGTGTGGCAAAAAGTCTTTTCTTTTTAACTATCATTATACTGGCGAAGTATTGAGTATATGAGCGTTACACACGATATCAAGTTGGAACAGGTTACGGAACTTAGAATGGGACCGCCCCTCTTTGAGCTCCGCGTTGACGGCACAAAATTCAAAAACAGAACCTTCTTCGCGTCCTATATTTCAGACTTGGATAACACAAAAATAGCCATCACGGAATGTACCTCTACCTCACACGATAGCCATTTGATATCAATTCTATGGTTGATGGATCTGGAATTAAAGAAAGCTTACCAAATATCTTTCATCGAGGACGGAACTATTCGACCAGTTAAATTTGAAACTACGAAACTCATTTACGAAAAACAGCAGTTTGGGATAGTTGGGCGTGAATACGAACGCGACCTAAGTGATCTAGCTTTAATGAAATCATTCGACTTTTGAACTTTACATAACAAAGAAGGGCATTTAAGGCCAAAGACATCGCTTTTTTGAATTTCGACAAAGTCTACTCACTTCTTAACGTATCCACAGGATTAGTCCTCGCGGCCTTGAGTATCGTGAAGCTCGTCGTAACCCTACTGTACAGAATATGACAAGACCGCCTATTGCCACCGGCAGTATCCCAACGGAGATATGCTCCATATTGAATACATTCAGCAATGCGTTCGATGAGGTAGAATGTCGGCAAGCAGGACACGGTTACGAATCCTAACTTCGTTAAGAATGTAATCGTGTCGTGTTTGCTTCAACATCAAATATGGATTGGAAAATGATCCAAAAATATTTTGAAACTAGTTCTTATGAAAGATTTCACTATGCCGGATCTGACGGCGTATTGGTGTTATTGTCTCTTTCAGTAAACGGATAAGGCATAAAGTCACGATTCCCTCTTTCAGTCTGAGGTCTTCCAAATCTGCGACTATCGTCAAAACGTAGCCCGGTCAGATAGAGCTCGATGGCTCTTTGCTTATATATTTCGTTCAGTACTTCTTGTTCAGTCATTCCGCCGGCGTAAGGAGGGAGATCTGCTCCAATTCCCCATGGGTCACTTGCCGGAACTTTTGTTATCACTTTATTCAGTTCAGTGACAGCATCGGCAATATTAGCCGCAGATTTGCGAATGAGTGCCTCAGCTTTGATCAAATACATTTCACCGACACGATAAATCGGAAGCGTTGAGCCGTTAGCAGTAAAGAAACTTGCCCGCGCTTTGTTGACTCCAGCCGCTGGGTTAATAAAAAAGGCGATGCGTTTATCTGCTGCAGCAGTTTGCAATGCGATCGGAAGACCAAACTTATCGTCCTGAGGTTCTGTTACGTTCCGATTCGAGAAGCTTGACTCAAATAATGTGTTGCGCGAAAGATCGTCATGTCTGAAGCCGGACCTCGAGGATTTTACTACGAGGTCTGATGCTGCGATTGCTTTATCATAGTCGCCTGCCATCAATGCATACCTGGCGATCAAGGCGTTCAGCGCATTCGCGTAATCTATTCCACTTGGCACATCAATGCGGCTTACTATTCCTGAAGTGAAGGCAAGTGACAACGGTGCTTTGGCAAGCTCCGCCGAAGCGGCTTCCAGTATGCTAATAGCTTCGCTAAGCACCTGGGCACGCGGTACAAATGGCGCATTATTTTCGATGGTAACCGGCGCCTGTTCCCAATACATGGCGAGGTTTCCCAGAGCCAGTGCTTTGAATAGGGATGCATGTGCCTGAAGCCCGCCTTTCGTTCCCTGATCCAGTACGATATCCAGATTATCCAAAATAAGATCTGCATTGGCTGCTACCAGCAGGGATTGATTCCAAAGGTTCGCGAGAACGGAATTACCGCCTTGTATGCTACCCCCTCCCTGCATTAGCAATTGCTCATCCGTATTCCCAGCATTCAAGTTGATAAGTTCTTTCGTTAATAGTCCGGAAGCCGTTGGTCCAGTGTAATTCGGTGAGGCTCGACCGACCGAATATTTGTACTGAAGGCCATTCGCCAAGCTGATCAACCCATTTACATCGTTGATGATTTGCTCTTCGGAAGCAACGCTCGGATTCAAATATTCCTGATCGCAAGCGGAGAACAACAATGCTCCAGTCGTGATAACTATATAGATTATTTTTTTCATGGTGTCGTAATTTTAGGAACTTAAAATGTTACGGTGAGTTGCATTTTATAAGTGCGCGGAATTGGCACGTTACCAAAATCTACGCCTCTAAGAATATCATTGTTCCCTCCTGCGTTAGTTTCCGGGTCGTAACCATTGTAGTTATCCCAGGAAATTAAGTTTCTGCCTGACACGCCAAGGTTAATACTGTTGATACCTTTAAGCGGACTTTTGAAATTATAAGAAAGTGCTATTTCACGGAGTTTAGTGAAGGATCCGTTATCCACCCTCCATTCTTCTGTATTGTACAGGGCATAGATATATCCACGAGGTAATTCGCCAGTCATTTCTTTTTCTGCATAATCACCAATACCGACACCCTGCCTTGTTCTCTTATCTGCATTGAAAACGTCTACACCGCGAACAAAATCAAGCAGGAAGCTGAAATTGAAATTCATATAAGTAAGATTACTTGCTATTGATCCGGTCCAATCAGGATTCGGATTGCCGATCACGGCGCGGATATTAGATCCGGAAGGCTGGCCACTCGCATCACGCTGAACTTCATACGCCAGTGGTGTTGCAGAGTTTTGAGTACCTTTTTCACTCTGCAGCAATCCCAGGGATGTTAGAAGGGGCTGCCCGTTATCCCGGGCAATGGCTGTTCCATAAAATACACTTGCAGGCATTCCTTCGATCAGGAAGGACGGCGCTCCAGTTGCGCTACTAATGGCAACGGTTGGACTACCAAGTTCGGTGATCTTGTTTCTGTTGCGATTATAGATGAAGGTAACATCCCAGGTGAGGTTGCTTGTGCGTACAGGGATCACGTTAAGCGAAATTTCCATCCCTTTGTTCTCCATTTCACCCACATTGTTCACAATGCTAAGCCCGCCTTCTGAACCCGCCAGCACGCGGTTAACGACCAGATCTTCGATGTTTTGTTTATAAAAAGTTGCACCCAGGTTGATTCTATTATTCCAGAAGCCGAGGTCAGCGCCATATTCGAATTCGGTCATGCGCTCAGGTGCCACGTTAGGATTGGCAAGGGTTGAACTGGGGACTACGGTAGGTTTGCCCAGATAAGCAACTGGGTTAAACTGCCAGAAACGATCATATGAACCTATGCCCGTAAGGTTACCGGCCTGGCCCCACGATGCTCTCAGCTTTAAAGAATTGAAAGTATTGTCGCTGAACGTTTTTTCCCAGAACTCAAGATCTGATGGAATAAAGCTTGCGCTGAATTTAGGATATGTCTGGTTCGCTTCACCAGGAGAAAATTTCGAAGACTTGTCTCTTCGTACAGCACCTGTGATAAAAGCGAGATTCTTGAACCCGAGCGTAGCCTGACCAAAGTATCCGCTTAAATTAAACTGATCGAGACCGTAGCCTGTCGTTACTGCTGTCGATGCCCCACTGACGGTTTCAATGAATGGCGCTAACAATTCACCGCTTGAACGCAGGAAATCTGATCGTTGATACTGGTAATTTGTACCGACAATGGCATTGAGTTTGAAGGCATCTGAAAGTTGAATCTCGTATGTGACGTTGATATCATTGTTGAATAACAACACTGTGTTGCTGGCACTGGCTGCAAAACCATTTGGATAGCGCTCCAGGGGTAAACCGGCCGAGGCCTGATAAGGATAAGCTTCGATAAGGCTCTTTCCAGTCTGCGTATAGGAGTCAACGCCCAACAGGATATCTACACCTAAGCCCTTAAATGGTGTAAGATTTAACTGCAGATCATTCACCGTACGATTTACAATTTGCGTGAATTCCATGTCTTCAATAGTCGAGAGTGGGTTCACACGGGTTGGTTCAACCGCTAACAGGTTGCCGGCAGGATCACGCTGTGTGATATCGTAAATGTTATTCGTGATGTTGACCGAGTTAATGGGACTGTAGAATACATTGCCATTGGCCTTTTCATTCGAAAAAGAATTTGAGTAGGATAGCCCGGCGGTAAGCATTGCCCAAGGAGCCAGCCGTTGATCGACACGTGCACGGAAGTTATACCGGGTGAAATCCGTTCCCTTAATAATGCCTTCGTTCTTCAAGTAAGAAAATGAAGTGAAATATTTCGTCTTATCAGTGCCACCACTTACAGAGACACTATTGTCGGTACCATAACCAGTTTGAAAAATTTCGTCTTGATAATCGTAGCGTTTGACGTCGACGAGATTTGTCCTAAGGTAACCTAACGCGCCATCTCTTGTGATGGGCATAAAGGCTTCGTCTGTCGTAGGCACGTAAGCCCCAGGCGCGCCTGTTCCAATGCTATTAAATTGTCCCGCGCTGATGGTGCCGATGGGATGAAGGCGAAGCGCCGCAGACCCAAACTGTTTGCCATACGTTGTGATCGGCACCTTCTTGCGCAGTTGATTCATGTTGACGCTCGTAGAGAACGTTATTTTTGGTGTTCCTTGCTTTCCTCGCTTTGTCGTGATAATAACAAGCCCATTAGCCGCCCGTGATCCATATTGAGCTGCAGCAGCAGCCCCATTGATCACGTTGATGGTTTCGATGTCTGCCGGATTAATATCAACCAGTCTGTTCGAACCCAAAGACGCACTTCCCACCTGATTTGCTAAAGCTGTTTGAGAGACATTGACTGTTGAGTTGCTGACCACTACCCCATCAATGACATACAGCGGATCAGAATTACCCTGCAACGATTTTACGCCACGCAGACGAATCGTAATTCCTCCTGAAGGGTCACCCGAGTTTTGAGTGATCTGCGCACCGGGGACTTTACCCTGCAGCGCACTGAACAGATTGCTTGAGCCCGAATTTTCCAGCGCCTTTGAACTAACAGACGTAATGCTATTGCCGAGTTCCCGTTTATTGGTCCGAATCGTTGACCCTGTTACCAAAACTTCATCAAGCTGAGTGGCCTCGTCCTCCAGGACAACATCAAGTGTGACGGTCGCTTCCGCTCCCAGGGTGACTTGCTGAGTTTGCAGCGCGTAACCTATTGAACTAAAGGCGATCCTTGCTGAAGGTTGATCGGTGGTGATGCCGAGTTCGTAGTTTCCATCACTATCTGAAATTGTACCTGTAGTAGTTCCTTCCATTATGATAGAGACGCCGGGGACGGGTCCTGATTTATCCTTCACGGAGCCTTTGATTGTAAAGGTCTTCTGTTGCCCGAGTAACATGAGTGGGCAAAGAAATAGGGCGCTGGCGATCGAAAGTATCTTTAAGGTTCTACACCAATTAAAGATCCAGGCGTAGTAGAGGTTTTGTTTCATTGGCGTTTTGGATTTACATGTCGCAGGATTTCTAGAGATATGAGTAAGAATATAGCAAAATGTTGCAAGATGTTTGGGGTATTTGCAGGATTTTTCTAAGCAATGACGGCTTTCGCAAAGCCTTTCAAGAGATGCAGTTCATTGGCAACAATGGATCGCTGGTTGACCCTTGAGAAATTTCTAATTCACATCATTGCCTAGAAATAGACAACCTTCTGCAATAGAATGTTGATTGCAATCAAATGGTTTGAAATTTGTACCAATGTTGCACCCAGAAAATAAAAAAACCTTGCAATCAATTAAGATAACAAGGCTTCATGTGATCCGACAGGGAGTCGAACCCTGAACCGTCAGCTTAGAAGGCTGATGCTCTATCCAGTTGAGCTATCGGACCGGTTTTATTCGTGACTTCGATACATACCGAGTAGCATCTTCGAAACCTTTTCATAACGATCGTAAAGATTCTGTGCTTCGGGCGTTGACAACACCGCAGTCTCGCTCAGGATCTGCAATATAGCAACACATTCAAATACCGAACTCCGGGAAATGGTGATGTAGTGCTTCTTATCAACACTCGTCATCCTCCCGGTTCCTTCCGCAAGATTCAGCAGTATGTCCAGGCTAGCCTTTTTCCACTGGTCCCTGATGTAGGGGTCAATAGCGGCGTTAGCATTGATGATCTTTAAAGAATCTATTACGACGCCTTTTGCGATCTGATATACCTCTAACTTCTCAAAATCAAACATAGCAAGGTCATCGCAGCACCCTGAAGCACGTCACGACGCTGGCGGAGAGGGGGGGATTCGAACCCCCGGTACAGTTTAACCCGTACGACAGTTTAGCAAACTATTGGTTTCAGCCACTCACCCACCTCTCCAGTGAACAACAAAGCTTCCCCTATTTAAAAGGAAGTGCAAATATAAAAGTTGGCTGTAAACTATAGCAAAATCGTTTTAAATACTTTCAGTGAAAAGGCCAGATCTGGCTCAGAAACGCAGGTACCGACCAGGGGGCGGTTTGCAACATTTGACGGGAAGGTATTTTAGGAAAAGCGTGTGATCAACGAAATCAACCGGCGGCCCCCGCCCAGGTAGGCCTGGGAAGGGTAATTTGGGCTCCAAAACCGCCGTAATGATGATGTCTCTAATTTCTCAAAGAGAATTCATTATTTCCGGAAGATTAATTCAGAACCTCTCCGCCAGCAAGCTGAAGGTGATCTCAGCCTTGATCTTCTTATACTGGAAAATTGCAGTTGGTCCTACCGTTGGATCTTTCAGATCCTCAACAATGCGATTAAGCTCGTTACTATTCAACATCGCCAACGTGGTGATCATGTTATGATTTGCTTTCAGTAAATACGAGGAATCCTTCAATTCCAAGGATTGAAAATAGGCGAGTTCCAATTCGTCCAAATTTTCGATCATCGATTTGATCATTTCATCCTTTAGCAGACGATCGTTATCAAAATATTGTGAAAAATCTATGGATACCATTCTCTTCAAATTCGTCCAAACCCTCCATTGACTATACACAAAAATGTATCAAATCTGCAAGGTTCAAATCAGTGAAAACATGAATTTTAAAAAATCAGAGAAAACCCGATGAGTAAAAAATTGACGATTTAGCGACCTGCCTGCCGGCAGGCAGGTTTAGTGATTCAGCGCCCGATTCTACTGGATCATTTTGATCATTAGTTCACCGGTACGGTCAAAGACGAGCGTTACTAACGTCTTTTCTTTCTCTACCACAGTTTCGTAATAAGCCGTTCCCTTCATATCAATGTGCATGGCCTTTCCTACTCGCCATCCTGGATACTCACGGGCGATCAGGTTGTTTACATCAACCGGCAACTCAAACATCATAATTTCATTCTTGACTTCATTCACCACACCGGTCTCATCAAAGGTTAGCAGCATAGCCTTATTTTGGAATTTGAAGCTGACCTGATAGTCTGGTTCGTTATAATCCCAGGCAACTTCATTTATGCCAGGATAACGAGTGGCAAACGCATTTAAGACTGGGATTGGAATGGCGATCGATTGCCCCATCGAAGCGAATCCGGATAACGTGAACATTGCGGCGGTCATTAGCTTTTTCATATCGGTAGTAGTAGTGGTCGTATAGAATTTAGTGTTCACCTTTCGGTTTTCACTCTCCCATCGTCTCTGCTTCCTTACCCTCCTGGCGATACCATTCGCGTTTTCACCCCTATTTTCCATACTTTCCAAGGTTCAGGTTATCAAAGACATCGATTTATATGTTTGCCCCCCGACAGGTAAACCCATTCGTCGAGATTTATTTCACTCCGCCCCTCCTTCACTTGCTTTAGTCTCTACATTTTATAGGCCAATTCACGCGCAGAATGAAATATTTTACCCTGGTTTTCAGGGGGGAGCTCGCTGTTTATTTTGCATAGCCTTGTAAGTGAGGAAGATGTATTTTTAAACTACTTTTCAGTGCACTTTAAAGCATGATGAACCTCAGAACCCGATATTTGACAGGAACGGAAGTGCCGAGCAGTCCCATAACCTCCTGGGAGCTCGAACTGGAAAAATCAACTGCCAAATACCACCTGGCTGCAGCCTGGGTGGCCATTATTTTCGATCCTCTCTTTGCCATCACCGATTATTTTAACATTCCGGAGAGCTGGGGCCACCTGTTGGCTATCCGTATCGCGGTGTCCATCATCACCCTCACAGTTGTGATCCTTCGCAGATATTTTGCCTCATACTATCTTATTCTCGTACCCTTCATCCTCATCTCCCTGCAAAATGCTTACACGTATAGCCTGATCGGTGACGCGCACTTGCTGGGCCACAACCTTAACTACATGGCGTTAATGATCGGTGCATCGATGTTTGCCGCATGGGATTGGCCTTACTCGATAGTGCTTGTGCTTGCGTCCGCCGTGGCCACGGCTTACTTCATTCATTTTAATCCAGCAATAGAGCCCAACGCATTTTTTGTCAAGGGAGGGTTGCTTCTCATTGCATCGTCCGTGTTCATGGCCATGCTTGTCAGGACGCGGTACGACCTTACGATCAAAGAGATCAAGGCGCGTGTGGCGCTTGAGTTAAGCAATGCCGAGATCTATTCTCAGAATGAAGAGATCAAAACACAGAACGAAGAGATCAAAGCACAAAATATTGAGATACAGTCGCGTGGTGAAGAGATCCGTGCCATCAATGAAAACCTGGAAGACCTTGTACAGAAACGAACTGCTGAATTAGAGAAGAAGAACAAGGCGCTTGAAGAGTATGCCTTTATCAATGCGCACAAGCTTCGCAGTCCAGTGGCCAGCATCCTCGGTCTTATCAATCTTCTCAATAAGACAACTTTATCAGACGAAGGGAAGTCCGTTCTCGATCATTTGCAGCAATCGACCGACAAGCTCGACGATATTGTCAACTCCATCACCAAAGCGATCGAACGCGGCGAGCGAAAATGAGGCACTTGTCAAGGCATGCCTATCAAAATAATATTTAATTTTTTCTCGCCCGTGCGGTTTTGGCTGTTGCCTTTTTTCCATGTACCGTGCTCGTTCGACGGACGGTCTTTGAGTGCCCGTGACGGCCTTGCGTCGTGACGGTTTGCGTAGTTCGTGTAGCCCTATAGTTATTAACAGATGCCTGATGGCGCGTTTGAACCGTGACAGACGTCGTCCTAACCGGCGTATATACTCTGTGCGCGTGAACGACCGTGTGATGGTGAACTACAACATAGTGATTTCTGTAAGGGTTGCGATAAGGATAAAATGCGTGCCACCTCACGGGATGCCAGGGGTGGTACCATACTGGTCTGGCTCTCCAACCCCATGGCGAAACCCAAACGCTATAAGCTGGGCCATATACGTATCGAACAGATGGCCATGCCCAAATATTTACCTGGACCTGTTTTTTAGCCGGCGTGTCCGACTCGACGTTCTGAGCGGTAGGCTCCACAATAAGCTCTTCTCCATATATGTCGGGATCACCAACAATCTGCAATGCTGCCTTACCATCTTTCTGTTTTTCAACCTCGATTACAGCGATGTCCTGATTCTCCGTCTCAGAGACCACAGACTGAAGAATGAATGCGTGTGCATCGCCATCCTTCTTATCGATAACCTTTATGTAATCGGTATTACCATCATCATTGAGATCGAGATTGTTAACATTGTTGTCCTGCGCATTGATCAGCTGTTCGAACTGTTCTGGCGAAGAAGACTTCTTAAACATTTCCAATGCTCCGGTGAGGCTGAAATTGTCACCAGGCAGGCCGGTTGAATCCGCCTCTTGCGCGAAGGCTGTGTGGCTGCATATCGTTGTAGCCAACATGATTTTTATATAGTAATTCATATGTTCTAATGTTCAGATATGCCTTTAGACATGAAAGCTCTCCTATAGTTTAATATCAAAAGTTATTTTAGAGATGTGTGGAATATTTCTACACATAGAGTCATTCTAAATTAAGATGCGATGTTGCGGTGACCCCGATTGAGCATCGCAATTTCCATATATAACATTATTGAGCCTATCAGAGCTTATTAAGTCTGCCGCATGAACTTGTACTGGGCTCATAATCAAACTGGTCGTAAAATTGCGGTTCAGCCGCAATAAGGATGA
>Ga0193753_10004383_pt1 | contig 10094 bp, 8 predicted proteins | sample H1c2metaG_FD_144925 | JGI IMG/M metagenome (GOLD analysis project Ga0193753, IMG submission 144925) | Soil microbial communities from a riparian zone of the East river system, Colorado, United States - H1c2 | ecosystem: Environmental > Terrestrial > Soil > Riparian zone | place: USA: East River... | reverse complement strand
TTTAAATGGTTGTTCGCAAATTCTCCTTCAATTCTTCCGTCTTCTGAAAGTGCGAACGGTCCGGGTGTTCCGGGTACCGGCGGAGGTAATAAACTGCCGATCGCTTTGAGCACATTTGTTGCATCGCTCAACTGGGGTTTGTCCCAAATGCCCAGGACCAATCGACCGCCGGGTTTTAATATCCTTTTTGCTTCCTGCAACGCATTTTCGAAGCTACCGGCATATTGAAATGAATTAAAACCAGTGACTACATCAAAGTTATTGTCTTTAAAAGGCAGTGTTTCCAGGTCTTCCTGTAAAAAGCTAATCTGCGGATTACGCGTCCTCGCCAGTTCGAGTAATCCCTGCGCTGCGTCCACTCCGATCACTTCCGCCCCTGTTCTGGCGGCCAGATGAGTAAACAAGCCTGAACCGCAACCCGCATCCAGCAGCCTGTCTTTTTCTGATAATTCTAATTGTTTTAATACGACCTGATACATCGGCGAAAACCAGGGCTCGAAATGCTGTGCCCAATAAGGTGGTGCTGTGCTCCAAAGTTTCCCCTGAATTGATTTTGTGCTCATTGAAATAAGATTTAATAGTTAAGAGACAAAATTAAAACAGCGGGTTCCCGGAGGCGTTGCCTGGAGGTCCAGAGTATTGACGTTTTCGTTCAGACTGCTATTCGATGCCTGATGGAAGTGGGAGAATTGCCAAAACGCTGGCGGAAGGAACGACTGAAATGCGAAGTACTTTCGAATCCGCTTTCAAAAGCTGCTTCGGAAACAGTTTTGCCCATGTTGGTCAACAGGTGAAAGGCATTGTTCAATCTTTTTTCCATCAGCCATTTACCCGGCGTCGTACCGTATACACGCATAAAATCTCTTTTGAAGGCAGACAAGCTTCGGGCGGTTATTTTTGCAAACTCTTCCATTTTTAGATTGAAGCAGAAATTATCATCCATTACTTTTTGTAATGAAACAGTCTGTGGTTCCTGGAGTAAAGAACGGAAATAGGATAGCAGTTCTCCATTCTTCGGATTATCAGCGATGGTAAGTATTAGTTCCCTGAATTTTAACTCCAGCAAAGATTGATCGGGCTTGAACCGATTGTCGAAATACAGCATCATGGACTGAAAAAAAGCGTGAACGGTAGCACTGTTTTCAATAGGAATAACCGGGTCATAATTTTTCACAGACTTTACAATCGGATTGGATTTACTTTTTAAGACGTCGCATATGAATTCGTCCTGGATGAAAAACAGAAAGAAACAAAATTCAGAATCAAAAAATTGTTCTACAATGGAAGCTCCTTTTCGAACGAATACACAACTACCTTCCTTCAATTCATAAGAACCATGGCCTGTGTGCCAGATCTTTCTGCCTTCCATTACATAAACGATATAGTTATGATGGCTCCAAAGGTCCTCAAACTTCTTTTTGAGGCCACAGTTATAACTGGTGAAGAGGGAATCACCAACGGTCAGCCGTTCGCAACGACCGGGATTATTTGCAATATGTGAGTAAATGTTATACAAGCACTGAGAATTAAAAAAGTTTATGAATGCTAGTTATGACATTTTAGAAAGGAATGGTAGTCCCTTTTTCCGATCGGCCGGAAGGGAAATTATAAAACCATGAAAATCACTGTAATGACCAGCACTGTGATTCCTATTGGTTTCCAAATTCAAACCTGCCGGAGACTCCGGTTACATGTTGTTGACTGAAAGAAATTGATTTGAACCGAAAAGAAATACTAATTTGAATGACAGGATATTCCATGGCGGTCCTTAACCTGGCAACTCTTAAATAATTCAATATGGAAGAAGGCAGTATGCACAATCCAATCAACGAAGGTCAAAATCCGGAGCTACGGGTTACCAGACATGATTTCGAAACTTCGCAGCATAAAGGAGGAAAAAAGCTGAAGGCCTATCTGCAGGAGGGACTGATGATTTTTGTAGCCGTAGTTATGGGGTTTTTGGCAGAAAATGTTCGCGAGAGTCTTAGCAACAGGGAGAAGGAAGGCCAATATATGCGCAGCTATATTAAAAATCTGCAGCAGGATTCCATCACACTTCAGCGCAATATTTTTGAAAATAACCGGAAGATTATTTATTTGGATTCACTGATCAGCTTTTCCCGGAAAGGTATCTCCACCATATCCAACCGGGTAGCCTTCTATTATTTTTGCATTCGTACTATCGGATATTACTCTGAATTTTCAAATAACGACGCTACTTTTCTGCAGCTCACCTACTCAGGCGGACTAAGACTTATAAAAAAAGACCATGTGGCGGATAGTATTGCGGAATATGCAGCCAGGTTGAAAAATATTTATGGCGCCGAAGGCTTATATACAAAAGCAACAGAAACTGCTACCATGGCTGCACATGAAGTGTTGGATTACACGGTTGTTTATGACAGCGTATTTTATAAATTGGATCGCCCGACAGGTGTGTTCATTCCTCTGATATCTGAGGATAAGCAGAAACTAAAATTATTATTTAATAAAATCTCATTCGAAAAGTCAGCAACGGAGAATTATGTCAGGGAGTTAAATTCCTTAAAGCCGTTTTTGGCAGGATTTATTGACTATCTGAAGAAGCAGTACCTGAATGAATAATTTTTATACAAGCAGTAAGGGGAATAAATATTTCAGTATAAACATGAATAATAAAGCAAAAACGGTTCTCGTGGAATTGCCATCCAACGAGGCGACTACGCTGATTACGCATTTGACTGAATTTCTAAGTGGCAGCCAGGGCAGGATCAAAAGATTAACGAACAGGAAGTATGATTTACTGGATATTGTTTTATTTGCAAAATTTGGATTTAAATCTTCTGTTACGATGGGATTTCAAAGGCTAAAGCCTTATTTCACAAATAATCACTGGCGGATCGTAAAAGACATCATGGAGATCGATTTTAAAATAAAAAAAATGGAATATTCTAACCTTGATCTGGATAAAGTAAACCAACAAGTCCATCATTTAATAAGCATGGAGAATTATCCTTCGTATGAGTTGTTCCAGGTTTACGATGATATGAAGTGGAAGCAATTAGGAGAGAAGTATATTGAATTGGGAGCTATTCAAACTGAAAATGAATTGAAAAATATAATTACGGAAATGTGTGAGGCGTCCGGGGAAATATGAGGTTACCCTCGCTGGTTTCGTTCAACTTCGGTATCGGCATAATATATTTCTTAAAAACCAATGCGATTGCTTATACCGGTTTTAAACAAATTTGAAATTAAGCAGCATCCGAAAAAACAGGCCCGTTAACTTCCCGACGGTTCATCGGGGTTTTCTTGCGGTAGACGGTAGTAGTTAAGGGCTGGCTTTGGAAGTGGAGAGCAGACCGCGAGGTTCATTGATAGCGATCATTCCTGCTACAGAAGAAAGTAAAAGCGAACCTGCCATGACGAGATAGGAAGCGGCGGAATCACCGGTGATTCCATTTAAATAGCCCACCAGATAGGAGCCCCCAAAGGCACCCAGCGCCCCGAAGCTATTGATCAGGGCGATAGCCCCTCCCGCGATATTGGCCGGTAATATTTCTGTAATATGAGCAAAGAATGGCCCGTAGGGTACATACATGGTCACACCTGCCAGGCTTAGCAGGGAAAATGACAACCAGAAATGATTCAATCCAACAAAATACAAACAACAAAAAGCCATCGCGCCCAGGAGAAAGCATGGCCAGATATACATTTTTCTATTTAACGATCGATCGGAAAAATAGGAAACAATGATCATGGCAATGATGGATATCAGATAAGGAACGGCCGAGAGCCAGCCTGTTTTTACAATGCCAATACCGGGCGCCGCGTGTATGATGGAAGGCAGCCAGATCACAAATCCGTAAATCCCAAAACTCCACAATAAATATAAAAGACATAACAGTATGACCAGTTTTGATTTGAATGCTGTGGCATAGTTCTTTACCGGTTTGATGATCTGCTGTTCCTTCTGCAGCAGATCTGCCAGTGATTTCTTTTCATCCGGGCTTAACCAGGCAGCTTCACCCGGTTTGTCACTGACCAGTCTCCACCAGAAGAAAGCCCAAAGGATAGCCGGAACTCCTTCCCAGATAAACATCCATCGCCAGCCAAGCGCCCGGATTAAATATCCTGAAATGATAGACATCCAAAGAATAGTTACCGGATTACCAAACATCAATAATGTATTGGCTCTTGATCGTTCCTCCCTTGTAAACCACCGGCTGATTAATACCAGCATCGAAGGGAATACGGCACTTTCAAAAACACCCAGCATAAACCGGATGATCAGTAAAACTTTTACATTAGAGATCAGTCCGGTGGCCATCGCAAACAAACCCCAAAGGATCAATGACCAGAATATTAATTTTTTTGCACTTTTGTTGGAAGCATAAATAGTTCCGGGGATCTGGAAGAAAAAATATCCTAAAAAAAATAATGATCCCATCAGGGAGGACATGGTGGATGTGATGTGCAGATCTGCAGCCATTCCCCCGGCTGCTCCAAATCCAAAATTAGCCCGGTCGAGATATGCCAGGCTATACGTGATAAAAACGACCGGTATCAGACGATACCAACGCGAAACAGCAATCGGTTTTTTACTTTCCATCTGAATTTCCTGCATGAGGTCGTTAAAAATAAGAAACAATACTGGTTTTAATTTTTTCTTCTGCATCATAAATGCCATCTTTGCCCGATGCAGATTTGGAAAAATATTATCAGTCGTCCTTCCTGAGTTTCTTACGCATTCCTGCAAATCATTCTTTTTCTTTTTAATTCATGTTAAATTAAATGATGTTGTTGTATGAAAACAATCATAGAACCATTCAGAATAAAATCTGTTGAGCCGATCTATTTCAATACCGTGGAAGAACGAAAACTCATTCTGGAGAATGCTTTCTATAATCCTTTTCTGATCAGGTCGAAAGATGTATTGATCGATTTACTCACTGACAGCGGAACCAGCGCCATGAGCAGCAGTCAGTGGGCCGGTATCATGCACGGTGACGAATCCTACGCAGGCAGTCCGAGTTTTTTTCGTTTTGAAGAAACCATTCAGGAGATCACCGGAATGCCGTTGGTAATTCCCACTCACCAGGGAAGGGCTTCAGAAAAAATATTGTTCAGCATATTGGGTGGGAAAGGTAAATTTTTTCTGAGTAATACCCTGTTCGATACAACCCGGGCAAATATTGAATTCTCAGGCGCAGAGGGAATTGACCTGATTTGTGAAGAAGGGAAACATCCGGAAATTCCCGCTCCTTTTAAGGGTAATATGGATCTGGTCGCCCTCAAACAGGTTATTAAAGAAAAGGGTGCAGAAAATATTCCGCTTTGCATCATCACCGTGACCAATAATTCCGGCGGTGGCCAGCCTGTGAGCATGCAAAATATCCGGGCTGTAAGAAAGATTTGTTCAGAAAACAACATCCCGGTTTTTATTGATGCCTGTCGTTTTGCTGAAAATTCCTATTTTATCAAATTACGTGAGGAAGGATATAGTAACAAACCGGTATTTGAAATCGCCCGGGAACTTTTTTCCTATGCCGACGGGTGTACCATGAGTGCGAAGAAAGATGCTTTTGCCAATATCGGCGGTTTTCTCGCCATGCGGAACGAAGAACTTGCGCTGAAATGCAGGAACCTGCTGGTTATAACGGAAGGATTTCCTACATACGGAGGACTTGCAGGAAGAGATCTGGAAGCCATTGCGATCGGATTAAAGGAAGTATTGGACGAAAATTATTTAGCATACAGAATACGGAGCATTGAATACCTTGCCAATAAACTGATTGCTGCCGGTGTTCCTATTATGCAGCCAGCCGGTGGTCATGCGGTATATCTGGATGCAAAGAAATTTCTTTCACATATTCCGGTTACACAATATCCTGGTCAGGCCCTGGTTGGCGCATTGTATCTGCACGGTGGGATCCGCAGTGTTGAAATCGGCTCCCTCATGTTTGGAAAATATGATGAAAATAAACAGCTCATTCCGGCTCAGCTAGAATTGGTTCGACTGGCCATTCCCAGGAGAGTATATACGCAGAGCCATATTGATTATGTTGCTGAAGTGACCATTGAAGTCTTTGATGCCAGGGATAAAATCAGGGGGTTGCGTATTGTCGAGGAAGCACAGATGCTGAGGCACTTCACTGCTAAACTAAAACAAGTATGAGAGTATGAGAGTATGGGAGTATGGGAGTGGAGAATTTTAGCCTTGGCCTTAGCCTTTTATGAGATTTCCCAAAACACGAATACTCTTATCTATCGTTTCATCAAAGCTGATCCCGAAACTGATTCGTATGAAATGAGTGAAGCGTGAATCCGTACTGAAAATTTGTCCCGGTGCTATGCTGATATTTTTCGTCAGGGCTTCCTGGTACAGCTTGAATGCATCGATGTTTTTATCCAGCTCGATCCATAATACATAGCCACCCCCAGGCCTTGTCATTTTTGTATTGGGCGGAAAATAATCCAGAATAGCCTGCGTGTACTGCTGGCATTGGGTATACAAAGCTCTTCGCAGGTTTCGCATGTGCAGGTCGTAACGACCGGTTTCAAAAAAATGCGCAATAGCCGCCTGGGTTGGTGTTGCGGATGTAATCGTATGCATACTTTTTATTTGGATAATCTGATCCTTAAATCTGCCCGGGATACACCATCCAACCCGGTAGCCGGGCGCCAGTGTTTTTGATACCGAGGAACATAACAAGACCCAACCCTTTTTGTCGAAGCTTTTGCATGTGCGCGGACGGCTTTTTCCAAAATATATTTCTCCATAGATATCATCTTCAATCAATGGGATTTTTTTCTTTGTTAATAACCGAACGAGCTGTTCTTTCTTTTCTTCGGGCATACAACTGCCCACCGGATTACTGAAATTGGTTACAAAAAGGCAGGCTTTGATTGGCACTTTTTCCATAGCCTTTTTCAGATATTCGATATCCGCACCCTGATCAGGATGAACCGGAATTTCCAAAACATTTAATTCCAGGCTAAGCATTACGTTGAATATTCCAAAATAGGTGGGACTTTCAATGGCAACCGTGTCACCCGGGCGGGTGACTGCACGCAAACAAAAGACGAGTGCCTCCATACAACCCTGTGTGGTAACGACATCGTTTTCATTGATACTTCCACCCCAGTTGAAAGCCTGTTTGGCAATCTGTTTTCGAAGAGAAATATTTCCCTGTACATTTTCATAATTCGTATTGCCATTGGGGCTTTTACGAATCGCTTCTGCCATCGACTTACTCAACTTGGCCAGCGGTAACAGATTAACAGGTGGTGCAGACAGCGACAATCGTAATACAGCTTCTTCCTGCATGTTTTCATGAATCATGGCGATCATCTGTGTTACGTTCACCTGCCGGATCTTTTTGAGTGGCGGTTTAACTTCCGGTGCCCTGGCAAATCTGGCCGGCAGGATCTTCACATAGTAACCCGATTTTGGCCTCGCTTCGATCATGCCCATCGATTCCAATTCCACATATGCTTTGAATGCCGTACTCAAACTGATTCCCTGCTCCTGACTCAGGGCCCGTACCGAGGGCAGTTTATCTCCTGATTTTAAAAGGTTTTGTTTTATCTGATTTTCCAAACGCGCAGCGATCCGTACATATAAGAATTCGTTGATGGCAGAGGTTGTTGTCGGCTCCATATTATCTGTTATGCTCAAAATTAGTAATTCTGCATCTGTTTTGTGGTTCATTTTGTCATTTACTTTGTATAAAAATCCGCATGGAGGTCAAAACATTCAGCGAACGGGAAATTCAGAAATTCCGGAGCGAGACGAGGGGAACATCTGAATGCACCCATTTTAATAATGCCGGCGCATCCCTGCCGCCAAACGAAGTAGTTGAAACCGTGATTCATTATTTAAATGAAGAAGCCATACAGGGAGGTTATGAAATGGAATATAAATACAGGGAACAGCTGGAAAATGTATATCAGCTGATTGCCCGGTTGATTCATGCAGAAAAAGATGAAGTGGCCATTGTTGAAAATGCAAGTATGGCATGGGGACTTGCATTTAACGGGATTAAATTTAAAAAAGGGGATGAGATTATTACCTCTGAAATGGAATATGTTACCAATTTGTTGGGTTTTCTGAATGCAGAACAGACGCATGGAATACAAATAAGGGTGATACCAAACGATGAGCAGGGAAACTTTTCACTGCAGGCGCTGGAAGAAGCCATAACTGCGCAGACCAAACTGATCGCCATCACGCATATCGCGTCAACGGCAGGAGCAGTTGTACCAGTGATTGAGATCGGCAAAATCGCACGCAGACATCATATTTTATACCTGGTTGATGCATGTCAGACGGTCGGCCAGATACCGGTCAATGTAAAAGAAATAGGCTGTGATATATTATCCGCGACTGGCCGGAAGTATTTGCGCGCTCCACGGGGTACCGGCTTCTTATATGTCAGAAAAGAAATACAGGATACTTTGAAAATTATTTTGATGGATGGGCATACGGCGCAATTGATCAATGAAAGGGCTTTCGAAATAAGAAACGATGCCAGGCGGTTTGAGTTGTTCGAAAGAAACCGGGCGCTTACGATGGGTCTTGGGAAAGCCATTGAATATGCGCTGGATATCGGAGTGGGAAGAATCTGGCAGCGGATACAATTCCTGGCAGCTGAAATGCGCCGGCAATTGGGAGTGATTGACGGGATCACCGTTCACGATACCGGCGAACAAAAATGTGGAATTGTTACCTTTTCTGTGGAGGGCGTAGGAAGCTCGCATGTTAAATCCGGGTTAGCTGAAAAAAAGATCCATGTATCTGTCGGATTGGCCAAATCCACATTGATTTACATGAACAGGAACAGCCTGAGCACTGTTGTCAGGGCCTCGGTCCACTATTATAATACCGAAGAAGAAATAAATCGGATGAGTGAGGCGTTAGAGGCCATAGTAAAATCTGGTTCCCGGCTGCAACCAGCCGGAAGATGATCTGAACAGCATAGTGGTGTCTGTTTCTCCTGGCCGGATTTGAAAACAGATCATGAAAATACTTACCAAGGGAAGAAAGACATCACCCAGCTTTCTGTTTTTCAGGAGATCAGCTATCTGGCGCCTTTAAAGGAAATCAGGATATACGTTGATAGTTACGAATCTTTTTTCACCCATTTAAAAGATTCGTCTGTCTATTTCAAAATTTCCTATAAAAACGAAAAACGCAAGTACTTTAAAATGATGATTCATCATGACCTGCGGATTTATGCTGATTTAATATATTTCATCAAAAAAAATTGAGTAATCCGACCCAGCCGGGAATTCCCGCGCTCAATGCAATGTTTGGCCAGGCATACTTACTCGTACAAATATCCATCCTCCTTCTGAGCTCATTTAGTAGTCTGATCGTAGGCTACTAAAAATAAATTCTATATCTAACACCCAACATTAAACGCCCATCGCGGGCAGCCAGGCTTATCCCGACTCCGGGTAAATTACCGTAGTCCGGCACTGTTGTCTTCGGGATGTGTTCGGGATGTATTCGGGAAGGCTTCGGAAAGGCTTCGGAAGTTCCCGAAGAACTCCCGAAGAAAGTCAGAATTCATCCCGTTGGCAGTCCGAATACATCCCGGAGAAAATAACCAGGCATATCTTCGGAAGAATCCTCTCTGCAGCGAAAAAAATATTTTTAGTAGCCTACTATCGGACTACTAAATAGAAACTATGAAGGGATTTATATTTGTAGAGTCAATAAATCACCCGCATATTAACAACCGGAATAAATAGATTTCAATAAATTTATCCATCCAAAGATTTGACTTATGAGAAAACAGGTAGTTTGCAGTATAACGTTGATATTCATCTTTTTAAAACTGAATGCACAGATTGACGCCGGATTGTTCCGATATCCCGACGTTTCTGAAAACCAGATTGTATTTTCTTATGCAAACGACCTTTGGCTCGTGCCCAGAGAAGGAGGCGAGGCGATCAAAATCAGTTCTCCCCCTGGCGTGGAATCATATCCAAAGTTCTCACCTGACGGTAAGTCAATTGCCTTCACCGGCAATTATGACGGCAACAAGGATGCATATGCGCTATCTGTAACAGGTGGTGTACCCATTCGGCTGACAGAACACGGGTAT
>Ga0193753_10004382_pt1 | contig 10095 bp, 9 predicted proteins | sample H1c2metaG_FD_144925 | JGI IMG/M metagenome (GOLD analysis project Ga0193753, IMG submission 144925) | Soil microbial communities from a riparian zone of the East river system, Colorado, United States - H1c2 | ecosystem: Environmental > Terrestrial > Soil > Riparian zone | place: USA: East River... | reverse complement strand
TTATAGGGATGCAATCGCCGGCCACACCCGGTTGCAGCGGAGCCAATCCGTATAGCCATGTGTGGATCGTGTGGAGGACATTGACGGTGGCGCGGGCACGTCGATATGTAGGAGGGTGCACCATATCGGAGATCAATGATGAGTCAGGACCCTACGGCAATTCAGCACGCCGCAGATGCGGCCAGCGCTGCCTACAAGCGGCGTCTCGTGGAATTGCCGCATTCCTTTCGCCCGATGACGATGGCAGCCGCGCTGCGTGCGGCCACACGCAGGGAGCCAGGAAAAATTGCCCTGATCCATGAAGGCCGCAACATTACCTACCGCGACTTCATGCGCCGCGTCGATCAGGCAACCGATGCAGCGATCGGCGTTCTGGGTCTGAAGAAAGGGCAGAACGCAGTCGTGATTGCCCGCAACTGCATCGAGTACCTCGAAATCATCTGCGGCTTGCCGGAGGCGGGAGTGCCCGTGGCGACGGTGAATCCACGCCTGACGCTGAGCGAAATAAAGGAGATCTGCGAAGACGCGCAGGCTGCAGTGATATTTGTCGATGCGAAGACCGCGCCGGTGGTGCGCAGCATCGACCTTCACCCGCGGCCACATATCATTGAGATCGGCCCGCAATACGAAGCCTGGCTGACACGGAACACCCGGCCCGTCCAGCGTCCATTGATCGAAGAATGGGACATATGGAGCATTCCCTACACATCGGGCACGACCGGCAGACCCAAGGGAGTCATGCTCTCGCATCGCGCCCGCATCATGAATTTCCTCGCGAAGAGCGGTGAATACGGCTGCTTCTCCTCGGAGGATCGTTTCCTCTCGATCAGCCCGATGAATCACGGGCCCGGGACCGCATTCCCGCTCAACGCGCTGATCTTCGGCGGCAGCGTCGAAATCCTGGATCGCTTCGATCCGGTGACCGTGCTGCGCAAGCTCAAGCACGACAAGTTCACCGGCATATTCATGGTGCCGACGCATTTCCACGGAGTCTTCGAAGTGGATGCGGCGATCCTTGCCGAATGCCGCCGCCCGCCGATTCGCACCATCATCTCCAGTGCCGCGGCGCTTTCCCAGGAGATGAAGGAGAAAGTGGTCGATTATTTCGGCGAAGGAGTGTTGCACGAGCTGTTCAGCTCGACGGAGAACAGTCTCGTGTCGAATCTGCGGCCGGCCGATCAGCTGCGACACGAGACCTTTCTCCGTACACGTTCAGCGGCTACTGGAACAGGCCGGAGGAAACAGCCGCTGCTTTCCACGAAGGCTGGGTGACGGTGGGTGACCTGGCGCGCCGCGATGACGAGGGCTACATCTACATCGTCGATCGGAAGAAGGACATGATCATCACCGGCGGAGTCAATATCTATCCGCGGGAAATAGAGCAGGTTCTGGCGACTTATCCCGGCGTTACAGCGGTTGCTGTCGTGGGAGCGCCGCATCCGAAATGGGGCGAGATACCCAGAGTCTTCGTCACGCTGGCGCAGGACGCCACGCTGACGCTCGATGACGTGAGGGATTTCTGCAGCGACCGGCTGGCAGCCTTCAAGATCCCCAAGGAGCTGAGGGTCCTGGAGAGCATGCCACGCAATGGGAACGGCAAGATCCTGAAAACAGCCCTGCGGGGGATGTAGATCGAATCATCAGCGCGGAATCTTCTTGAATATCCGCAGTGCGTTCTCGCGCATGTGTAGCTTGTATGAAGCAGGACGCAGATTGAGGTCTTCGATCTCGCGCACCGCCCGCTCCGGATCGATGACCGGCCAGTCGGTGCCGAACAGCACCTTGTGGGCGCCATAGGTATTGGCGTAGTGAACGTAAGAAGCCGGCCAGTGCTTCGGCGCATAGGCATCGCCAGCCGTATAGACGTTCTCGTGCTTCCAGCACATGGAAATCATCTCGTCGGTCCACGGTACGCCTATGTGAATACCGATCAGGATCAGCTCCGGGAAATCGATGGCTACCTGATCCAACAGTATGGGCCGGGCTACCGAAGGCAGACGGCGCTCCCGGCTGTAAACGAGATTGTGGCCGACCTGCATCATGATCGGAATGTCCAGCTCGCAGCACTTGGAATAGTAGGGATAGACCAGGGCGGCATCAGGCGCGAGCGCGAACCAGTGTGGATAGAAGTGCGCACCGACGAAACCGTATTCGGTGATGGCGCGCTGGAACTCGTTCAATCCGGCCATCCCGGAAGTCGGATCAACACCGGCCAGGCCGCTGAAGCGGTCCGGATACTGGTTGCAGGCCTTCGCGACCATCTCGTACGGAATCCTGAAGGAACCCCTCACGCGCATGTCACCCGCGCACGTGGCAATGAGCAGGGAGCGCTCGATGCCAGCCTTGTCCATCTTCTTCAGGTAATCTTCGGCCGTCACGCCGTTGCGCATGTAATCCGGCATGCGCACCTGGTCCTTGAACGCGTTGTCCTGACCGGTGTATCCCATGGTGAGGACTTCCGGTGTGTAGTAGTTGCAGACGATATCGATGGCGCCGGCCATGGGATTCTCCCTCGCGAATTGAATGTGAGTCCGCTGCGGACTGCAGACACTACAAAGCTGCGGGTATTGCCGGTCAACGCATTACAGCAGCAACCGTATATCCATGCTTACCGCGGTGTCTGCATGCTCGGCGGCGAACGATCGCTCGGCGGGCAGCCGCGTCAGGGCCAGCCCAGGTTTCCCGGATTGAGAACATGCCGGGAGTCCAGGAGATTCTTGATCTGCGTCAGAAGCTCGTAGGTCGGCTGCTGCAGGCCGCCCGCGAAATCGTAAAACTTGCCGAGCTGCGAATGCACTGCTCCCAACTGCCGCAACAGCAGCGCCAACTCATCGCGTAGATCGCAGACGACTGCACGGGCCGCGGTGTTGGCGGGGATATTCATGAATCGCTCTGCTTTTTCGCCGAGTACACGCGCATGCAGAGGAGTGATCGCATCGAACCAGTAGAACATCGGCTCGATCAGCCAGGATGAACCCGACGAAACCACGATGAACGAATGCTGGATGGCGTGCGCCGTCAGCAGATCCGCATGATTGTGGAAGAACGCTTCGACCTGCCGCACGACATGGGACGCACGGCTGAGCGCAAAGACGCCGTGAATCGGCAGCCAGCGTTGGCCCTCCAGCCCGAGCACGCCCCGCATCGAATAGGGCCTGCCGTGCATGGCCATCGGCACTGAAGGAGTGATCTGTCTGCCCGCGGATACTAGCGGCAGCAACGCGGCAAGTGCGCGTTCGGCGGCGAGTTGATCGTGATCATCGACCGTAAGATGCAGCGACCAGCGGACATCATCCAGCACGCTTCTGCCACCAGCAACGATAGTGGCTGCTTGCTTCATTCCCGCAGCGACCGAGCTTGCCGACCGGACGACATTACCCAGTGCCCGCAAGCCTTCGACTGCGCCGACTCTGGTCGCGGTACGGTTCTTCAACGGGTCCATTCCGATCTGTCTGCAGCGGATGCCGCTGCGAGCGATCGCAGTCATGGCCGCTGTCATGTCTGACAGCGTGACGAAGGCGACGGATGCAAAGGCGACGCCTGCCGGAATGCGCTCGAGCGCGAGCGTGCAGCGTGTTTTGATTCCGAACGCGCCCGTGTCCCCGAGGAACAACCCGGTGAGATCCGGGCCGTGGTTGCGATAAAAGGGCAGCGCATCGTTGATCAGCGCGCCCGATCCGGTGGTCACGATACGACCGTCAGCCAACACGACCTCCAGGCCGAGAAATGTCGCCATGGACGCGGAGCCGGTGCTCTGCGAGGCAGTGCCTGCAACGGTTGCAAATTCACCCGAGATCGGCCCTTTCATGACGGGACGCAGGCCGTGAGCTTTTGCTGCCTGGTCGATCTGCTTCCATGTGCATCCCGCGCCGACGGTAGCGTACATATCGGTCGCATTCACTTCGTGAACCGCGTCCAAGCGACTCAAGTCGAGCAGTAATGTGCCGCTGCGGGAAGGAACGTAGCCACGGGTGTATGAAACGCCGCCACCGCGCGGCGCGATGGCCAGGCCGTGCGCCACTGCAATCTCCACTACCGCGGCGACTTCCCCGGTGACGGCCGGGCGCACGACAACATCGACGATTGGCGCATCGTCCGCTGGTGAAAAATCGCGGGAGTACAACGTTCGATCCGCTGGATCCGCCAGCACATTGGCTGCACCTACCGTCGCGGCCAATCGGGTCAACAGGGCAACCGGCTGCAGTTCGTTCACACCAAAGCTTTTGACGCGCCGCGCGGTCGATGTCAATCCATTGCAAGAACGTGAGTTATGACCATACACCGGTCCTGCGGCCCATCTCCTTGTGCGGGCTCCTTACCGCCATTATGAATATGCAAAGGCACGCGAAGGTGCTTGTGCTGCAGCCATGGATCAATGAACGTATGCCAAATTGCAACTCCTCTGATGCGCGTTGCCGCAATGGCATAGCGCGAGGTTGAAGATGACGCCGGAGTCGATTGCCGAACACAATGCGGACCAGGACTATCCGCGCCCGGCATATGCCTGGTACGTGGTCGGCGTACTGGTGGTCGCGTACACTTTTTCGTTCATCGACAGGATGCTCCTGACGCTGCTGGTCGATCCCATCAGGGCGTCCCTGCATATCAGCGACGTGCAGATCGGTCTGCTGCACGGGCTTGCATTCGCGATCTTCTACACGACCCTGGGCATTCCGATAGCGCGGTACGCGGATCGGTTGAGCCGCACACGCATTATCTCCGCAGGTGTTCTGGTATGGAGTTTCACGACCGCGTTGTGCGGGCTGGCCCGGAATTTCAGCCAGATGTTTCTTGCGCGCATTGGTGTTGGCGTGGGCGAGGCCGCATTGTCGCCGGCAGGCTATTCGCTGCTCAGCGACTATTTTCCGCCGCGCAAACTGCCGTTCGCGCTGAGCGTGTACCAGGCGGCCATTTTTCTCGGCACAGGTGCCGCGCTCATCACAGGCGGCGCAATGATCGCGGCAGTACCGGCGATGACACTACCCGTCGTGGGTTACATGGAGCCCTGGCGTGTCGTGTTCCTGGTTGTCGGCTTGCCGGGCATCCTGGTCGTGCTGCTGATGCGGACGGTCCGCGAGCCGCATCGCAAGGGTATGCTCGCGGGTGCCAGGCCGGGCGAAGCCATTTCGATCCGCACGGTCGTTCACTACGTGACCGACCGGCGTGCGGCGTACGGGTTACTGATCATCGGTTTCGCGATCAAAAGCATGATATGGAACGGCGTATCGGCCTGGATACCCACGCATTTCATGCGTACGTTCCATTGGAGCGCGGCACAGGTCGGACTCTGGTACGGCATGGCCGTCATCGTCTTCGGCATGGGCGGCATTGTGGTCGGAGGCCTGGTGAGCGCGCGGTTGCGCAAGCGAGGCTATGCCTCGGCCAACGTGTGGCCCTCCGTGCTTGCCACCGTAGGCATGCTGCCGACAGGCGTGATTGCGCCGTTATTGCCAAATCCCGCCGCATCGCTGGCTGTCTATTGCCTGTTCATCTTCTCGTCGAGTTTCCCTGTCGGTTCCTTTGCAGCCGCGCTTCAGGAGATCACGCCCAACCAGATGCGTGCGCAGATCTCGGCCCTGTATTTGTTCGTTTCGAACCTGGTCGCACTGACGCTCGGTCCCACGTTGATTGCGATGCTGACGCAATATGCGTTCCGGGATTCGACGCTGATCCGTTATTCGATGGCCACATTTCCCGCGATAGTGGCACCGATTGCGGCGCTGCTGCTGTGGCGCGCGCTCAAGCCGTACCAAGTGGCATTGCAGAACGTACGGTTCTGAACGATGCCGGCAAAAGCGCGGCCCGTGCAAGGTTTGCGCCGCAATCTCAAAGTCAGGAGTCAGCTCAATGAAACTGCAATCCCGCCAACAGTACATCGATCACGTCGAAGGTTATTTCCGCAGCGTGACGCGCGCGGATCGTCCCGCGGTGCGCGGCTGCTTCACGGAAGACGCGGTCGTGACTTTGTACCATGGCGACAATCCCAGGCGTGAATTCTTTGCCAGGCCAGCGCCCGGACAGTTGCCGCTCGAGGCATTCTACGGCTACATCTGGGAGAACATGGACGTGCATTTTGGCGACTTCACGCATTACGTCGATGTCGAATCAGAGCGCTGCGCATCGACCTTCATTCCCAAGCTGAAACCCAAGGCAGGATCGGTGCACGCCGACAAGGGGGTCATGTCGCTCAACAACTGCAACTTCTTTCTGTACAGCGACGGGCGCATCCAATCCATGACCATCTACTACGCGAATCCCGATCTAGGCGCACGCCAGGGCGCGACCGTGATAACGCCGACCGTGCCGCCGATGTAACCGCACAGCCGCATATGCAAGGTGAGTCCGCGAGACGGAGAATTCCGCTCGCGGTGCTGCCTGTCTATCGGCCCTGCCACACCGGCCGGCGCTTCTGCGCAAAGGCCAGTGGCCCTTCGATCGCATCCTTCGACGTGAGCATTGCCTGAACTGCAGCAAGCTGCCGGACTTTCTCGAGCTCGCCGTTGATCGGCTTGCCCAGACCATGCCGCACAACCTGTTTGGACGCCCGCACAGCCAGCGGGCTGCATTCGGCGATCAGTGACGCCCAATGCCGTGCTGTGGATATCAGCTCATCGGCGGCCACGACCTGATTGACGAAGCCAAGCTCGAAACCTTCACGTGCGCTGACGCGCCTGCCCGTAAGGATAATCCCGAGTGCCCGGTGCAGACCGATCGACTGCGGCAAGCGCAGCAGCCCGCCGGCCAGCGCGGCAAGACCGACTTTCGGTTCAGGCAGGGCGAAGAACGCATCTTCCGCGGCGATGATCACATCGCACGCCAGTGCAGCCTCGAATCCGCCACCCAGCGCCGGACCGTTGATGGCCGCAATGATGGGTTTAGTGATTTCATACCGCGACGTCAGCCCTGCGAAACCCATCGGCACCGGCGTGAGTTGCCCGGCCGCGGCCGTGAATTTGAGGTCGAGGCCCGCGGAGAAAGCCCGCCCAGCCCCCGTAACGATCGCGACCCATTGCTCCGCGTCTGCTTCGAATTCATCGAAAATGCCGGCCAGCTCGAGGTTGCCCGGCGGGTGCATGGCGTTCAAGGCTTCCGGGCGATTCAACGTTACGATCGTGAAAATTCCTTCACGCGATACGGTCGAGTACTGTGGCATGCTGGGGGTGCTCCGCACGTTGGTATCGGCAAAACCCTGATTCAATACGCAAGCGCGCGCGCCGTCATTGCTCACGACGGATGCGCATATATCCATAAACCTCCGGCCGCGAAGGCCCGCTAAATTTTGTCGGCACGGCGCGTTGTTGGAAACGCGCTACGTCCCGATCATTGCCCGCTCGCGGATCTATTGCGAAAACCCCAGCGCCGGTGTAAACCTTGTGGCGTCGGCATGGCGTGAGCGATGCGCTTTCCAAATCATTATTCATTGCGCTCACGCGAACAGATCCGCGGATTTGTTTTTGTGCAACGCTGGCGCCAGGCGAATGGAGGCTGCCACCAGCGGCGTCGCGTTTCGCCCGAAAGCAAGTCGGTTTTCGTTCGTACCCCATGACCGGGATTCTTCGGGGGCAGTCAGAGATCGAGGACCAGTCATGAGCACGTCAGAACTTTCGATCAGTAAATCCGTCGGTCGTGTATTTCAGGTGCTTGAGTATTTCCGGGAGGCCCGCACGCCGTGTTCCACGCCGGACCTCGAGCGTGAGCTCAATTATCCATACTCCAGCGCGCGCGTAATTCTCAAGAGCCTGCATGAGCTCGGCTATCTGGACTACAACGGAGCCGCGAAAAAATACTTCCCCACGCACAAGCTCTCCGAATTGTGCGATTGGGTGCCGATCGCGCTGTTTGAAAGCAGCGGTCTGTTCAATTTTCTCGATTCGGTCTATGCGCAGGCCGGGGAGACGACACTGCTGTCCGCGCGGGGTTTCATCTTCAGCAACAATTTCCGCATCAAAAACGGTTTGCAGCCGATGTCGGTCAAGGGACGCGGTGGCGTGGGCCTGACGCTGACAAATTCGGTTACCGGGCGGGTGCTGCTGAGCCAGATGACGCAGGAGGAGATTGACCAGGTCGTCCTGCACACCGATTACTGGGCGAAGGCCACCAATCAGTCCTCGACGGCGAAGAAGGACGACGTATTGCGATCGATTGATTTCATTCGCAAGAACGGCTATTTCAGCAACTACGATGAGTTTAAGAAGGGCGTGGGCACGATTTCCTGCCCGATCCCTGCGCCCATGCCGAACTTCCCCCTGGCGATCTCGATATCCGCGCCGATAGATCGCATTCGCCACCGCGAAGCCGGCATCCTGAAGATGCTGAGACGACAGTCGGCGGCCTACCTGGCGACGGTGCCTGCAACGCACAGCTCGATATAACCGAATCGCGACAACACCCAAACCCGCGCGCCCGGGCGGGCCTGCGCAATCGCATTCATATATTCATAGCGGCCCGCGTCAATTGCTTTGACGCGTGACCGCGGCGGCGCTGTAGTGCCCCGGATCCTGAAGATCCGCGGCGGCACCCATGAAACTCGTTTTCACTCCGAACGTCGAATACATTCACAAGGCCCTGGTAGTCGCGCATGAGAGCGGCGTGCTGGACAGCCTGCAGTTCGAGACCAGCCGCCCCTTCGAAGAAAACACGACGATCTGGCAGTTCAATCCGTTCGGCAAGGTTCCGTGCCTGGTGCTGGACAACGGCGACCCACTCTTCGGCGGGCTGGTCATCTGCGAGTACCTCGACTCGCTATCCGTCACCGGGAAGTCGGTCTATCCACAGGGCGATGCGCGCTGGCCCGCGCTGCGACGGGCGATGCTCGGCGATGGCCTTTTCGATGCAACCACGCTGCTGCGTGTCGAAGGCTGGCGCCGGAGCGCGGACTGGAATCGGGCCTATATGCTCAGGGAACGTCGCAAGATCATCAACGCTCTGGACCGCATGGAGATCGAAGCGGCAGAGTTTGCAAGGGATGCGTTCAACATCGGCCATGTATGCATGGCCGGCGGCCTGAGCTACCTGAATCTGCGCAATCCCGTGTGCGAGTACGCGCTGGAGACGGACGATGTGAGTTTCGATTGGCGTAATGGACGGCCGGCGTTGAGCGCGTGGTACGGCGAAGTCATTCGGCGGCCATCGATGCAGTACAAGGTGACTGTGTCAAAAGCCGCGAACTGATGTCGGGCGACAACGACAGCGACATGATTCTCGACGCGGTGGATCGCTTCTGCCGCGATCGCTTGTCCGGCGAAGAGGTACTGCGGCGCGATCGCGAGCACGTACCGCCGTATGACCTGATAGCCCCCATGGCCGAGATGGGTTTGCTGCGCGTTTCCCTGCCTGAGCAGCACGGCGGCCTGGGTCTTGGGTGGACGATGCTGTTCAGGATCCAGGAGCGGATCGGCTATCACGCCAACTTCGTTGCTTCCATCATCAGCCGTATCGTCAATTTCGGCGCGATGCCGGTCATCCTGTTCGGCACGCCGCGGCAACGCGATGAAATATTGCCGCAGATTCTCGAGGGGCGCCTGCTTGTGGCACTGGCATTGACGGAGCCCGGTGCCGGTTCGGATGCGCGAGGCATCGCGACGCGCGCACAACGCGTCAGAAACGGCTGGAAGATCACCGGCCGAAAAACCTGGATAAGCGATGCCGACGCCGCCAACTTCCTGCTCACCCTGTGCCGGGTGCGCGGCAAGGATGATCAGAAGGATGCGTTGACCGCGTTTCTCGTGCCGCGTCAGTCCGCGGGCTTGCACATGACCGCTCTGCCAAAGGTCGGCAACTGGTGCATGCCGTGCTTCGACATCGGTTTCGATGACGTGCTGATAGGCGATGAATACCGTCTCGGCGAGATCGGCGCGGGATTTGAAACAGTCACCGGCACGTTGCAGTACTCGCGCGCGAGTCAGGCGGCGACAGTCGTCGGCATGGCGCAGGCGGCGCTGGATACTGCGATGGCGCATGCGAAACAACGCATTCAGTTCGCGCGTCCGCTCACCCAGTTTCAGGTAATCCGGCATCGGCTGGTCGACATGCACATGGAAGTGAGCAAGGCACGCCTGCTACTTCCATGTGCATGTCGACCAGCCGATGCCGGAT
>Ga0193753_10004381_pt1 | contig 10097 bp, 4 predicted proteins | sample H1c2metaG_FD_144925 | JGI IMG/M metagenome (GOLD analysis project Ga0193753, IMG submission 144925) | Soil microbial communities from a riparian zone of the East river system, Colorado, United States - H1c2 | ecosystem: Environmental > Terrestrial > Soil > Riparian zone | place: USA: East River... | reverse complement strand
AACAAAGAAAAGCTGAGACTTCTGCTCGGCCGGCCGCAATTGCAGGCCTTTGAGGTCACCGGCGGTCTCCGGCACGACGCGCCCGCGCTGGATCAGCCGGAAATCCTGCAACGCGCCTTCGCGCAGCGGCCCGATCTTCAGGCTCTTGTGCGCGACGAACGGCGGGCGGGTGCGGACGTTCGCTTGCAGGAGGCCAATGCCAAAGTGGATGTCCAAATCGGAAGCGAGTATCGCCGCCAGGAGATAACGGCACACGCGAATATGCTGGGATTCTTTTTGACGGCTCAAATACCTGTTTTCAATCGCAACCAGGGGGAGATCTTGCGCGCGAGGCAAGGGCAATTACAAGCACAAGCCCAGACTCGAGCGCTCCGTCTGACGGTGGAGAACGACGTGACGCTGGCCCTGCTGCAGTATCGAGCGGCTCGCGACACCTTGGAAAAGATCGAAACGACGATGCTCGCGAAAGCCCGCGATGTCCGCTCCATCTCGGAATATTCGTACAAGCGCGGGAACATCAGTTTACTGGAATTCCTAGACGCCGTGCGCGCGTACAACGACACCATGCAGAGTTACAACGACGCACGCGCCGGCTATGCCCGCAGTCTGGACGCGTTGGATGCCGCGACAGGCGGCACGACCGCGGGAGGAAAGGCGCCGCAACCATGAGAATCCATACGCTGTTCACAATCCTGGCCGTTACTTTGCTCTATGGCTGTTCGCGCCGCGCGCCCGCGGAGAAGGCTGCCGACAGCGATGCGCCAGTGGTATCCGGCACGCACATCCGGTTGCCGGAGAACTCGCCGCAGCTTTCACGGCTTCAGACGATAGCCGCCGTGGCCGAACGCGTACCGCAAGTGGACCTGGCCTTTCCGGGCAAAGTCGAAGCGGATCCGCGGCGCGTCTCGCACATTGCTTTACCCGTAACGGGCCGCATCCGGCAAGTGCTTGTCAACGTGGGCGACTCCGTGCACCAGGGCCAGCCGGTGCTCACGGTGGATAGTCCGGACGCCGCAACCGCGATGAGCACGTACCGGCAGGCCCAGGCGAATGTCGCGCAATCCAAAGCCAGCCTGGCAAAAGCGGATGCCGATTTGACGCGCACCCGCGACCTGGAATCGCACGGAGCGGCTCCGCAGAAAGATGTGCTCGCGGCGAATGCGGTCCAGGTGCAGTCGCAGGCCGCGCTCACGCAGGCGGAGGCTTCGCTGGATGAGTCGCTCAAGAGAATGGAAGTCTTCGGTATCAAGCCCGGAAACGTAATCGATCAGTTGATTACGATCCATTCCACGGTGACTGGGAAGGTGATCGAAATCGCCGCTGTGGGCGGAGAGTTTCGCAATGACACCAGCACGCCTTTTCTCACCATCGCGGATCTGAGCGTGGTCTGGGTATCCGCCGATGCGCCGGAAGACCGGTTGCGCTTTGTGCGCATCGGTTCGACGGTAGCGGTCAAGTTGACCGCCTATCCGGACGAAACCTTCACGGCACGCGTGGCACGCATCGGCGATGTTGTCGATCCGCAAACGCGCACGATCAAGGTGCGCGCCGAGCTAGCCAATCCACAAGAGCGATTTCGTCCCGACATGTTTGCGGAGATCCGTTTGAGCCAAGGCTCCGTCGAGCTGCCGGTGATTCCCCGGGCGGCGCTGCTTGAAAGCCAGGGAAAAACGAGCGTCTTCGTAGAGCGCTCGCGCGGCGATTTCGAAGAAGTTCCGGTGAGCGTGGTGTGGCAGGGGCCCGACCGGCTTGCCATCTCACACGGCATCCATCCCGGAGACCGGGTCGTGAACGGCGGCGGTATGCTGCTGCGGGGCTACTGAGAGTAATCCATGATTTCTCAGATTCTGCGCTTCGCGCTACGGCAGCGCTTCATTACGGTTGTCCTCAGCCTGGCGTTGGTCGGGGTGGGCGTCTTCGCCTTCCGGCAACTGAAGATCGAAGCGTATCCGGACATCTCGGATACGCAAGTCGAAATCATCACAACGTATCCGGGCTTGGCGGCTGAGGAGATGGAGCAGCAAATCACCATTCCGCTCGAGCGCGCCCTGAATAATGCACCACAGCTCATGGCGCGCCGGTCGAGAACGATCTACGGCCTGTCTATCATTGACCTGACCTTTGCCTACGGCACTAACGACTACTTCGCGCGCCAGGTAGTAACGGAGAAACTGGGCGAGGCGTCGCTGCCGCCGGGAGTGACTCCGGGTTTAGCGCCGCTTTCCACGCCGATCGGCGAGATGTACCGCTTCACGATTCAAGCGCCCCGGGCGATGAACGACCTCGCGATCCGGGAGCTCGAAGACTGGGTGATTGCGCCGCGCCTTTTGCAGGTGCCGGGCGTCGCCGACGTTACTCCATTCGGCGGCGTGATCAAGCAATACCAAATCGTGCTGGATCCGGCGCTGCTCGAAAAGTATGGCTTGACGATCGCGGGCCTGGTGAATGCCGTGAAAGCCAATAACCGCAATGCCGGCGGTGCGGTCGTGGACAACTCGCAACAATCGATGGTAGTCAGAGGCGTTGGACGGCTCCGCACGATCGATGATATCGGCAATATTGTTCTCAGCGCCACGCGAGGCACGCCTGTTCTCGTCAAGGACGTCGGCGCCGTAGAAATCGGCCCAGCGCTGCAGACCGGTATCTTCGGCCTCAATGAAAAGAGCGGTGGAGTGGAAGGCATCGTGCTCATGCGGCGCGGCGAGAATCCGAGCGAAGTTCTCGCCGCTCTAAAAGAGGCCATCGACGAACTCAATGGCACGCGGCTCCCGCCCGGCGTGCGAATTGTTCCGATCTACGATCGTACGGAATTGGTCGACAACACGCTCGAAACAGTGTCGCGCACGCTGCTTGAAGGCTTCACGATTGTCGTGCTGGTGCTGATTTTCTTCCTCGGGAGCCCGCGCGCGGCCATTCTTACCGCCATCACGATCCCGTTGTCGCTTCTCTTCGCCTTCATCTGCATGCACTTCAACGGCGTGCCGGCGAATTTGCTGAGCCTGGGCGCCCTCGATTTCGGCATCATCGTCGACGGCACGCTCGTCATGGTGGAGCACATCGTCCGTAACCTCGCGAATCGCCAACCGCGCTCCGACGGCAGCGTGATGGATGTAATCCGAGATGCCGCGCTCGAAGTGGAGCGGCCGATTTTCTTCTCACTGCTGATCTTGATTGCCGCTTATCTTCCGCTCTTCACGCTGGAGCGCGTGGAGCGGCGGCTCTTCACTCCGATGGCGTTTACGGTTTGCGCCGCACTGGTTGGATCGCTGCTGTTTGCCTTGACTTTGATTCCGGTCCTGTCCACGTACCTTTTTCGCAATCGATTTCCGACGTGGGAGAATCCGCTGCTCAGATGGCTTACCGCCAGCTACGAGCGAACGCTGCACGTTCTGATGCGGCGGCCCCATCTGGTCACTGCCGGCGCAACGCTCATTGTTGTCGGCGCATTGCTCTTCGCGGTCCGTTTGGGCAGCGAGTTCCTGCCTACACTCGATGAAGGTGTCGTTTGGATTCGCGCCAATTTGCCCTCCGGGATCTCGCTGGCCGAATCCGCCCGCATCGCGACAGACATGCGCCGCATCATCCGGAGCTATCCGGAAGTGAAACTGGTGACCTCTCAGACCGGCCGCAACGATTCCGGAACCGATCCGTTCGGCCCCAATCGAAATGAATTTCTGATCGGGCTGAAGCCGTACAATACTTGGCCAGCCCACACCGGTAAGGCGGAGTTTGTCGATCAAGTGCGCCAGCGGCTAACCCAGCAAATACCCGGTGTAGCCCTGAACTTCACACAACCGATCATCGATACCGTGACGGAGTCGGTGACCGGCTCCTCGGCCGACTTGGCGGTCATCATCAGCGGTTCCGATCTCGGCGAGCTGAGGGGGCTCGCCGCCACAACCCTAAAGACGATCCGCGAGATTCCCGGCGCGACCGATGTTTCGCTCGAGCAGGAAGCCGATCAACCCGGACTCAAGATCGACGTCGACAGAAGGAAGATCGCCCGCTACGGGCTGAACATAGAAGACGTCAATAGTATCGTTGAATCGGCGATCGGCGGCATTGCCGTGAGCACGCTCTACGACCGCGACCGCCAGTTCGATATTATTACCCGCTACCTGCCGTCGGCCCGCCGCGATGCCTACGACCTCGGCAATATCCTCGTCCGCACCGTGGATGGCGGGCGCATTCCGCTGCGTGAGCTGTCGTCGATTCAAGTGGTGAATGGCGCCAGCATTATTGCGCGGCGGGAAAATCAGCGCCAGATCAGCGTGCGAACCAATATCAAAGGGCGGGATCAGGGCGGGTTTGTCGCCGAGGCTCAAGAGCGCTTCGCCGCGCAGGTCAAACTGCCCCCGAGCTATCGCGTGGAATGGGGCGGACAATTCGAGAATCTGGACCGGGCTAGGCGGCGGCTCGTCATCATCCTGCCGATTACAATCGCTATTATTTTCGCGCTTCTGTTCTTCACGTTCGGATCGACCTCGAACGCTTCGCTGGTGCTTATTAACGTGCCCTTCTCGGCGGTTGGCGGTATTCTCCTACTGTGGCTGCGTGGAATGCATTTCAGCGTTTCCGCCGCCGTAGGATTCATTAGTCTCTTCGGAGTGGCCGTCATGAGTGGCGTACTGTATATCTCGGAAATCAACCGGCGCAGGCACGAAGAGGGAGCGCCGCTCGAAGAAGCGGTGATTCAAGGCGCAAAGTCGCAGTTGCGGCCGCGCTTGATTCTTATCCTGGTGGCCCTGCTCGGCATGGTTCCGGCGGCAACCGCGTCCGGCATCGGCTCGGATGTGCAGCGGCCGCTGGCAACCGTCGTGGTCGGAGGGCTTCTCTCAACCCTCTTCCTCACCTTGCTCGCTCTGCCGAGCCTCTACTACCTCGTGGAAAGGAGGAAAGAGCGATGACCAAGATGCTGATGGTATTCATCGACGAGACGGACATGTGGCAGGAACGGCGTCTCTACGAAGTCATTGTGCGTCTCCTTCACAAACGATCGATCGCAGGCGCGACCGTCCTAACGGGATTAATGGGCTACGGGAGGCATCGCCGGATTCACAAGAAAGGGCTGCTAGGGATATCGGACGAGCGTCCGGTGCTCATCCTGGCGATCGACCAGGAGGATCGGTTGAGAGCGGTCTTGCCGGATCTGATCCCGCTCGTGAAAGAGGGCTTGATCAACCTGGTGGACACCGAGGTAATTTCGCGAGGTCTGGATAGTCCGGCTGGATGAACTCCGCATTCTGGCTTGCGCTCCGGCGAATCGAAAAAAACAAAATCAATGGCCGCTGGCTCGCGTTGCGAAATTCGCTGGCCGTGGCGCTGCCGCTCGGCGCTGGCATCGCGCTCGGCAATCCGCTCGGCGCGGTCGCGGTCGCTTCCGGCGCGTTGAACGTTTCTTTCTCCGATAGCGGCGATCCGTACGGGCAGCGGGCGCGCCGCATGTTCGCTTGGAGCGCGCTGGGCGCCTTGGCCGTATTCGTTGGCTCGCTCGCGGGCAGGCATCCACTCGCGTCGGTGCTGGTGGCCACGCTCTGGGCCTTCGCCGCCGGCATGCTTATCTCGATCAGCACGCGCGCGGGTGATCTTGGGCTGAATACCCTGGTCGCGCTCATCGTATTTGAAGCGCGCGGCGTCGGGACTTTGAAAGGCGCTTTCTACACAGGCCTCTTGGTCCTGGCCGGCGGCCTCCTGCAAACTCTGTTCGCGTTGCTTTTCTGGCCGGTTCGCCGCTCCACGCCCGAGCGCCTCGCCGTCGGCCAAGTCTACGTCGATTTTGCGCGCGAGGTGGATCCCAACTCCGAGGCTTCCCCTTCTCCGCTCAGTGCCCCGACGATCCAGGCGCAGGAAGCTCTCGAAGCATTGGACCGCGATCACAGCGTCACCGCGGAACGCTTCTGGCTACTTTTCGATCAGGCCGACCGCCTGCGCTTATCCATCTATCTGATAAAACGTCTGCGCGACGAATTGGGCGAGGGCGACAATCAGCGATCCGAGGCCGAAGGAGACGCCGCCGCCAGTTTGGATGCGGTGCTCGCGTTGACATCCCGCCTGCTCGCCGCGGTCGGAGACTGCCTGCTCGCCGACCACGCCTCTCCCAAGTTCCCCGCGCTGCTTCAAGAGCTCCACGCGCTGCTCGAACAGACGCAAGCGCAGAAGAGCGTTCCCGCATTTCTGCTGGCCAACAATATCGCCTCGGCCGTGGATACTCTCGCCGGGCAGCTTCGCTTGGTCACACAGCTCGCGCAACATGCCACGCCCGAGGGCGAGGCCGAATTTGTAAAACGCGAGCGCGCGCAGCCGTTGAAGTTGCAGCTTGCCAGTTGGCTTGCGACTTTGCGCGCCAATCTCGATCCGCGCTCCGCGATCTGCCGCCATGCCATCCGGCTCGGCCTGTGTATTGCGCTCGGCGATGTCATCGAGCGCAGCATAAGCTGGCACCGCGCCTACTGGCTGCCGATGACGATCGCGGTCGTTCTAAAGCCCGACTTCACCGCTACGTTCAGCCGCGGCGTGCTTCGCCTGCTCGGCACATTTGGCGGTTTGGCGCTGGCCACGGCGCTCTACCATCTGCTGCCGGAATCCGCGCTGGATCAAGTACTGCTGGTCGGCGTGTTCACGTTTTTTCTTCGTTGGCTGGGCCCCGCCAACTACGGCGTCTTCACGCTGGCAGTCAGCGGCTTGATTGTATTCTTGATCGCGGTGACCGGCATCTCCCCCGCCGACGTGATTGTCTCGCGCGGCCTGAATACCGCCGCCGGCGGCATCCTCGCCTTGATTGCCTATGCGTTATGGCCAACCTGGGAGCGCACGCAGGTGCCGGAGGCGATGGCCGGCATGTTCGACGCCAGCCGCTTGTATTTCCACGCGCTCATGCGGCGGTTCTCGAGCGACGATCCGGATCTCGAAAAGACTTTGGATGAAGCGCGCCATGAGTGGCGCCGCAAGCGCTCGAGCGCGGAGGCGTCCGTCGACCGCGTCACCTCCGAGCCAGGCACTTTGGACTCCAAGAGCGCCAGTCTCACCGGCATGCTAGCCAGCTCGCACGCCCTTATGAACGCCATGATGGGCCTCGAAGCGGGCGCTCTCGAGACCAATGTACACACATCGTCCACCGCGCTCCAGACCTTCGCCAACGACGTTGAATTTACGCTGTACTACCTGGCCGCCGCCCTGCGCGGTTCGCCATCGGCCAGCCAGAACCTTCCGGCGCTGCGCGAAGATCACCGCCGCCTGATCGAAGCGCGCGAGAATTTTTCCGCGCGGGACGAATACGTGCTGATCGAGACGGACCGGCTTACGGTCAGCCTCAACACCCTGCGCGAACAGGTGGCGCGCTACCTGGGCAGCAAGTAGTGCGCCCATTGGATTATTTACAAAAATCAATATTGTAGAGCTCAACACCGGGCCTATTCATTTCGAAGCGCGATCATGGGATCTACTTTCATGGCGCTTCTCGCCGGCGCGTAACACGCGAGAAACGCAACGGAGCAAAGAGCAAGAATAACTAGAACGAACGTCGGTAAGTCGGTCGGCTTTACGCCGAACAACATGGCTGACATTAGATGTGTGAGCGCGAGCGCCGTCATCACGCCGACGCCCAGTCCGGACAAAACCATGCGGCCCCCGTCGGCTAAGATCATGCGCAACACCTGCCAGGGCGAAGCGCCTAGAGCCATGCGTATCCCAATTTCCTGCCTGCGCTGTCCGACAAGCTGCGCCAACACTCCGTATATTCCTACGCTTGCCAGAACCAGCGCAATCCATGCAAAGACCACGAGCAGCGCCATCGTGAAGCGTTTACTCGCGATGGATCGCGCGACAATTTGCTCCATCGACTGACTATTAAAAACCACCAGTCCCCGGTCGAGAGAGAAAAGTTGTTGGCGAAGTGATTCAAAAGGTATGTCAGCGCGTTTGCCGCGTACATACATCCGTATGTCGTGCCCGAAACCGTCCATCTCTCTGTCGGGGATCTGCGCGATGGGTAAATACATCTGTGCCTGTAAGGGGTTGGAAGCGTCCGAAGCGAGACCCCACTGGTTCACGTGCGCCACCACGCCCACAATCCGCGGATTAGGGATTCTAGCGGGATTTTGCGGGTCGGTATCGAAGTCGAGGTATTGGCCAATCGGATCTTGCTTGGGAAAATACTTTTCGGCCATTGCTTCATCGATCACGACGACTTTGGTCGACAATTCGTTGTCTGTATTCGTCAGGAAACGGCCCCGCTTGAGGTGAAGCTGCAGCGCGTTCAGGTAATCCGGTTCGACAAGATAAGCCAGCGCCATCGGCAGATCGTTAACGCGGGCAGGCTTCGGTTTACCAACGAACCAGAAGTACCACTCCTGATCTCCGTTCATCGGACTGGCATACCCTCCGAGTGACACGGCATCGACTCCCGGAATGGATGCGATTTTGCCATGCATCTGTCGCAAGAAGGAGCGAATGGCAGCCGGCTTTTCTTTCATAAGCGATGCTTGTGGAGAGACTGAAAAGGTCGTCACTCGACGCGGATTGAAGCCCGGATCTACGCCCCAGAGGGCCAATAGCGTGCGAATCATGAGTCCCGCCCCTACCAGCAGCACAAGCGCCATTGCCATCTCGAGGACCACGAATACTCCACGGTTACGGTGACGAGACCCGGCCATGGTTCGTCCGCTCTCCTTGAGAGCGCTGCCAATCTCACCCAGGCGCGTCTTGAATGCTGGCGCAAGGCCGAACAGTACACCGGCAACGAGCGAAACCGAGAGGGCGAATAGTAAGACAGGCAAGTTAAGCCCAATCTCGTCCGGCCGTAATACGGTCTGCGGAAGAACGGTTAACGCGGCGGCCATTCCAAACTTGGCAACCAGCAGCCCGAGCGCGCCGCCAACCAACGCCAGCAGAAAGCTTTCAGTAAGTAATTGACGTACAATCCGAATCCTTCCCGCGCCCACTGCCAATCGAATGGCGAATTCCCGTTCACGCGACGTGGAGCGCGCTAGCAGCAGGTTTGCAACGTTTACGCATGCAATGAGCAACACAAACAAAACCGCTCCCTGCAAGACGAGCAGAGCCAACCGCATGTCGCCCACCACAACCTCTTTCAGCGGAACTAAATTCGCCTTGACGCTGCTATTCACCACCGGATAACTAATCGTGAGTTGGTGCGAGACGCGTTGCATGTCGGCCCGTGCAGATTCGAGAGTTATTCCAGGTTTTAAACGTCCAACGGCGAACCACACCGCGCCCGCGGACCGATTGGCGTAAAACCGTGGCTCATTCCAATTCCCCATCGGCTCGTAGACGTCGGTGATAGACGTAGCCGCTGGAAAATGAAATGTGGAAGAAACTATGCCGATGATCGTTCGAGGCGTGCCATCCACGGTCAATGTCTGTCCAACGATCGCGGGCGTCGAGCCGAACTTTCGCTTCCACAATCCTTCTGAGATCAGGATCGTGGGCTCAGCGCCGAGCCGGTCGTCATTTTTGCTGAACGTCCGTCCCGCAATTGGATGGATCCCCAATATCTCGAACAATCCCGCGGAAATCATTTCGCCTGGCAGGTGCTCCGCTTCACCATTCCGTGAGATGTTGACGTCGGTTCCGTGATAACCGGCAATCGACGAGAAGGATCGGTTCGAGAAGGATCGGTTCATGTCGCGCCAGTCGACGAAATTCGGATAAGAAATGGATGATCTCTTCGAACTTGGAATCTCCTCAAATAAACAGATCAGACGATTGGGATCGTGGTAAGGCAACGGGCTCAGCAATACGCTATTCACGACCGAAAATGTCGCTGTATTCGCTCCGACTCCTAGTGCGAGCGTAAGAGCCGCTACCGCTGCAAATGACGGTGACTTCAGCAGCGTACGAGTACCGTAACGAATATCCTGCGCCGTCGACTCGAGCCATACGAGCAGCTTTGCGTCGCGGCTGTCTGCTTGAGTTCGAGACCGGTTGCCGAACTCGCGCGCTGCTCGCCTGGCGGCTGCCTGCTCTTCCATGCCTTCTTGAATGAATTCCTCGATCCGGCAGGCGATGTGAAACTCTTGTTCTTCTTGGATCTCGCGCCTAAGACGCTCAGGGCGAAAAACAGAGACAAATCGCGAGAG
>Ga0193753_10004380_pt1 | contig 10097 bp, 7 predicted proteins | sample H1c2metaG_FD_144925 | JGI IMG/M metagenome (GOLD analysis project Ga0193753, IMG submission 144925) | Soil microbial communities from a riparian zone of the East river system, Colorado, United States - H1c2 | ecosystem: Environmental > Terrestrial > Soil > Riparian zone | place: USA: East River... | reverse complement strand
CGGGCGCAGGAAGGAGCTCATATGAGCCGCCAGGTCGGCGAATCGCGTTTAGGCGCATTCGCGATCAATGCGGCGCTGCTGCTGCTGGCGGCGGTCAGCCTTGCGCCGCTGGCGTGGATGGCGTCCGTGTCGTTCATGCCGGCCGGCGAGGCCAGCCATTTCCCGCCGCCACTGTTGCCTTCGTCGGTCACGCTCGCCAATTACCACGAATTGTTCGTGCGCACCGGCATGGCGCGCAACTTCGCCAACAGCCTGCTGGTCTCGGTCGCCATCACCGGCTTGTCGCTGCTGGTCAACACCATGGCCGGCTATGCCTTCGCCAAGCTGCGTTTCGCAGGGCGCGAACGCATCTTCCAGCTGCTGCTGGCGGCGCTGGTGATCCCGGCGCAGGTGGCGATGCTGCCGTTGTTCCTGATGATGAAGCAGTTGCACCTGGTCAACAGCTACGGCGGCGTGATCGTGCCGGCGCTGGCGACGGTGTTCGGCATCTTCCTGGTGCGCCAGTACGCGCGCTCGATACCGGACGAGTTGCTGGAGGCCGCGCGCATCGACGGCGCCAGCGAGTTGCGCATCTTCTTCCAGATCGTGCTGCCGATGCTCAAGCCGGTGCTGGTCACGTTGTCCATCTTCACCTTCATGGCGGCGTGGAACGATTTCATGTGGCCGCTGATCGTCTTGACCGATCAGGAGCATTACACGCTGCCGGTGGCGCTGGCATCGTTGTCGCGCGAGCACATCCAGGACGTGGAAATGATGATGGCCGGTGCGGTGATTACGGTGCTGCCGGTGTTGCTGCTGTTCCTGCTGTTGCAGCGGTACTACATCCAGGGTCTGTTGTTGGGGAGCGTCAAGGGTTGATAGGTAATCGAGGTCAAAAGCAAATCCTCTCCAGCCCCCCTTTTTCAAAGGGGGGGATAGCGAATGCCCGCCCGGTGGCAGCGCCTTCTCGCTTTTCTCCCCCCTTTGAAAAAGGGGGGCTGGGGAGGATTTGCTTTTGCCTTTGCCTTGCACTGCTATGGACCGCCAACAGCCATGCCCAGCCCTCGCCGCGGCAGCTGGATAGCTTCGAGCGCCTGAGCGACTGGAAAGTAGTCACCTCCAATCAGGTCTCCGGGAAACTGCGCCAGATCCAAGGCACGGAAGGCAAAGCCCTGTGCCTTGATTACGATTTCAACGGCGTATCGGGCTATGCCGGCATCCAGCGCGAGCTGCCGATCGACTATCCGCAGAATTACCAGTTCGCGTTCCAGCTGCGCGGCGATTCGCCGAAGAACGACCTGCAGTTCAAGTTGATCGATGCCAGCGGCGACAATGTCTGGTGGGTCAACCGGCCCAGGTACGACTACCCGCGCGAATGGACGCCGGTGCGCTACAAGAAGCGCCATATCGACAAGGCCTGGGGACCCGATCCGGACCGTACGCTGCGCCGCAGCGCCAGGCTCGAATACACCATCTACAACAACGAGGGCGGCAAAGGCTCGATCTGTTTCGACGAGCTGACGCTCGCGCCGCTGCCGCCCGAGGACCGCTCGCCGCTGAAAGCGGCCGCCACCGCCACTGTGGCCAACGCGGGCGCTGTCGCCGCCCGGGCGGTGGACGGCGATGCGTCCACCGCCTGGTACGCCGATTTCGCTGCCGAGCCGGGACCGCAGCTGACGCTGGATCTGGGCAAGCTGCGCGAGTTCGGCGGCCTGGTCCTGCGTTGGAAGCCGCGCGAGTACGCCAGCGACTACCTGCTGCAATTGTCCGACGACGGCGAGCGCTGGCGCGATGCGCGCATCGTGCTCGGCGGCAACGGCGGCACGGATTATCTGGCGCTGCCCGAGTCCGAAGCGCGTTACCTGCGGTTGCTGATCAGCGATGGCCCGCAGTCTTCGTTCGGCCTTTCCGAAGCGCAAGTGCAGCCTCTGGAGTTCGCGGCGACGCCGAACGATTTCATCCGCTCAGTGGCGAAGGACTCGCCGCGCGGCTGGTATCCGCGCGGCTTCATCGGCGAGCAGCCTTACTGGACCATCGTCGGCATCGACGGCGGCCAGGAGCAGGGCCTGATCGGCGAGGACGGCGCGATCGAGGTCGCCCAGGGCGGCTTCAGCATCGAGCCGTTCGTGGTGGCCGACGGCAGGCTTGTGACCTGGGCCGACGTCGAGCCCTCGCAATCGCTGCAGGACGGTTATCTGCCGATCCCGAGCGTCGACTGGAAACACGGGCTTTTCGGCTTGCGCGTGACCGCGTTCGCGCAGGGCGAAGGCGAACGATCGCAACTGATCGCGCGGTATCGCCTGACCAACACCAGCGCGGCTGCGCGCGATTACACGCTCGCGCTCGCGGTACAACCTTTCCAGGTGAACCCGCCGACACAATTCCTCAATACGATCGGCGGCGTGAGCGCCATCGGGCATCTGTCTTTCGAAGGCCGCACCGTGTCGGTTGCAGGCAAGCCGCGGGTATTCGCCGGCCAGCCGACCGATGCGAGCTTCGCCAGTACGTTCGATGCCGGCATGGCGGTGTCCCGCCTGGCCGACGGCGCCATTCCGGACGGGAATAGCGTTGAAGACGCTACCGGTCTGGCGTCGGGCGCGATGTTGTATCGCGCGCATCTGGCGCCCGGCGAATCGCGCGAAGTCGACCTGATGATCCCGATGACCGGCGATGCTGCTGCCGCCGGCCGCGAATGGAAGGCGGAAGCCCTGCAGCAGGCGGTCGCCGCCAGCTGGCGCGACAAGCTCGATCGCGTGCATATCGAGGTGCCCAAGCAAGGCCAGGCGCTGGTCGACACGCTACGCACCGCGACCGCGCACATGCTGATCTCGCGCATCGGACCGCGCCTGCAGCCGGGCACGCGTTCGTACGCGCGCAGCTGGATCCGCGACGGCGCGATGATTTCCGAGGGTCTGCTGCGGATGGGCCGCGAGGACGCGGTCCATGATTACGTCGCCTGGTATGCGCCGTACCAGTTCAAGGACGGCATGGTGCCGTGCTGCGTAGACCGGCGCGGCAGCGATCCGGTGCCGGAGAACGACAGCCACGGCGAACTGATCTTCAACATCGCCGAGCTGTACCGCTACGACGGCGACCGCGCGTTCCTGAAGAAAATGTGGCCGCATGTGCTCGGCGCGTTCCAGTACATGGAAAAACTGCGCCTGAGCGAGCGTACCGAAGCGAACCGGGCGAAGGATCCGGCCTTCTACGGCATGATGCCGGTATCGATCAGCCACGAAGGCTATTCCGCCAAGCCGGTGCATTCGTACTGGGATAATTTCTGGGCGCTGCGTGGCTACAAGGACGCGGTCGAGGTCGCGCAATGGCTGGGCAAGACCGGGGAAGCGAAGCGGTTCGCGGCCTCGCGCGACCAGTTCCGCGACGACCTGTACGCATCGCTGCGCGCGGCGGCGAAGTCGCACAGCATCGACTACCTGCCCGGTTCGGCCGAGCTCGGCGATTTCGATTCCACCTCGACCACCATCGCGCTGGCGCCGGGAGGCGAGCAGGGCAGGTTGCCTCAAGAATTGCTGCTCAACACCTTCGAGCGCTACTGGCGGGAATTCGAGCAACGCCGCGAAGGCAAGCGCAAATGGGACGCCTATACGCCTTACGAATGGCGCAACGTCGCCGCGTTCGTGCGCCTGGGCTGGCGCGAGCGCGCGTGGAGCGCGACCGATTTCTTCTTCGCCGACCGCGAGCCGGCCGCATGGAACCAATGGGCCGAAGTGGTCGCGCGCGAACGGCGCAAGCCGTTCTTCGTCGGCGACCTGCCGCATGCCTGGGTGGCTTCGGACTTCGTGCGTTCGGCGCTGGACATGTTCGCCTACATCCGCGAAGCGGACGACAGCATCGTGCTGGCGGCAGGCATTCCGGCCGCATGGCTGGACGGCGAAGGCATCGCGATCCGCGATCTGCGTACGCCCGACGGCAAGCTCGGTTATTCGCTGCGGCGCAGCGGCGCGAGTCTCAGGCTCGATGTGGCGAAGGGCCTGAAGCTTCCGGCGGGAGGATTGGTGCTGCCCTGGCCATACAAGGGCGAGCCGGGCGCCACCACCATCAATGGCCAACCCGCGCAATGGCGCGACGGGGAGCTGCGGATCGAGGCATTGCCGGCGAGCGTGGAGATCGGGATCCGCTGACGGATGCCGTCACGCCGGATTCGGCGTAACTTGCGGTTGCCGACAACACGGGAGAAAGCGTGGACCGCATCGCCACACCGCTGTGGCCGTTGCCGCTGGGCATTGCCGCTCTCCTGTTTCTCGCTGCGCACGCCGCGCTGGCGCTGTCGGCGCAGGCGGGATACGTGCCGTATTGCATTCCGTACTGGGAGGGCTGCACATCGATCAGCCGCGCTGCGCGCCATGGCCTCGGCAATCACGTGTTCCGCCTGGTGATGCTGCCTTGCGCGCTGCTGCAGGGGCTGCATTGGTGGTCGGCAAGGCGGTGGCTGCATCTGCAGCGCAATGGCGGCAGGGGTGGCCGCAGCCTGATACCGCTGGGTGCGGTCGCCGGATTGGCGCTGGCGGTTTATGCGACCTTTCTCGGCAGCGAGGGCGAGGTCTATCGTTTCCTGCGGCGTTATGGCGTGGTGGTCTACTTCGCCAGCAGCTATCTCGCGCAGCTGGTGTTCCTGCGCCAGCTGCATCGGCAAGGGATTGCGCAGCGGGGGTCGGCCGGCATCATGCTCGCGATCTGCGTCGCGATGCTGTTGATGGGGGTGACGAACACCGCGGCTACGGCCTTGCTCGCGGACGAGGGCTTGGAGGACCGGCTCGAAAACGCATTGGAATGGCAGCTGGGATGGTTGCTGGCGGCCTGGTTCGTGATGCAGGCGTGGCTGTGGCGCCGCAGCGGCTACGCGATGACGCTGTACAGCGATCGCGGCCGATGAAGCCGGCTGCGGTTTATGTCTTGCGGACGCGCTCGACGATCGCTGCGGCACGCGCGGAGCTCGCGCTGACTTTCGCGTAATCGCCCGCCGCCAGCCATTCCTTCGCCAGCATCCACGAACCGCCGATGCAGACCACGTTGGGCTGCGCCAGATAGTCGGCGGCGTCGTTTTCGCCGATGCCGCCGGTGGGGCAGAGCCGCAGCTCCGCGAGCGGTCCGGCGAGCCCCTTCAGCATCGCCAGTCCGCCGACTGCCGTGGCGGGAAACAGTTTGCAGACGCGAAAGCCGCGCACCATCAGCGACAGCAGTTCGGTCGGCGTGGCGGCGCCCGGAACGGCGGGGATAGCGGCCTGCGCGAGAGCGTCGGCGAGGGCCGGCGGCGTGCCCGGTGTGACCAGGAAATCGGCGCCGGCATCGATGGACCGCTTGATCTGGTCGTCGGTCAACACGGTGCCTGCGCCGATGACGATGTCCGGCAGCGCTTTCTTCAACGCGGTCAGGGCTTCGATCGCGACCGGGGTGCGCAAGGTCAGCTCGATGGCGCGCAGGCCGCCGGCGAGCAGCGCGTCGGCGAGTTTGCGGGCCTGGTCGACGCTGTCGACAGTCACGACCGGCAGGATGCCGGCGGCGCGGAGTATCTGTTCTGCTCTGTCTTGGTGCCGTGCGATCGTCATCGTTTTTTCCATGGGCTGGCCTTCTCTGCGAAGGTCGGAATAATTACGTTCGTCATCCCGGCGCTTCTTAACGGCCGAAGGTTGGTCGAGCCGGGATCCAGTGCTCTCGCGGCATTCGAAGAGCCTGGATTCCGGCCTTCGCCGGAATGACGGCTAAATTAATCAGGCATCTTTCGCTTCATGCGGCGCTTGCGCGGCGTCGGCATCATGGCCGAGCTCGTATTCGGCGTCGTACTCCGGTTCGGTATTGCCGTGCCGGAACACGGGCCCGCACGAAATCGACAGCGCGCCCTGGTCGGGCGGCGTCACCATCGCGCGGCTGTTCGCGAACAGGTTGCGGCCCATGTCGAAGGCGGGAGGCGTGCTGTCGGTTGCGATTTCGCGCGCATTCCATTCGGCGGCGTCGACCAGCGCCTCCAGAACGCCCGCTTCGCCATCCAGGCGCACGATGTCGCCCTCGCGCAGCTTGGCCAGCGCGCCGCCGTGAGCGGCTTCCGGAGTGACGTGGATCGCCGACGGGATCTTGCCCGACGCGCCCGACAGGCGGCCGTCCGTGACCAGCGCCACGTGCCGTCCCTGGTTCTGCAGCATGCCCAGCAGCGGCGTCAGCGAATGCATTTCCGGCATGCCGTTGGCGTGCGGACCCTGGAAGCGCACCACTGCGATGAAATCCTGCGGCAGTGCGCCGGCCGCGTGCAGTTTGTTCAGGGCCTGCGGGTTGTCGACCACCACGGCCGGTGCGGTGATGCTGCGATGTTCGGGCTTGATCGCCGACAGCTTGATCAGCGAACGGCCCAGGTTGCCCTTGAGCAGGCGCAGTCCGCCGTGCGCCTCGAACGGTGCCGATGCGGGACGCACCACGGCTTCGTCGCCGGACGCCGCCGCGCCGGGCGCATAGGCCAGCGACTCGCCGTCCAACCGCGGTTCGTCGCAGTAAGCGCGCATGCCGCCGGCGACCACGGTCGGGATGTCGCCATGCATCAGCCCGGCATCGATCAGCTCGCGGAATACGAATGCGGTGCCGCCACTGGCGGCGAAACGGTTCACGTCCGCCTCGCCATTCGGGTAGACGCGGGCCAGCAACGGAACCGCTAGCGCCAGTGCGTCGATGTCCTCCCAGGTCAGCACGATCCCGGCTGCACGCGCGACCGCGACGAAATGGATGGTGTGGTTGGTCGAGCCGCCGGTGGCCAGCAAGGCCACAATCGCGTTGACGATGGCGCGCTCGTCGATCAGCCGGCCCAACGGCCGATAATCGGCGCCGAGCGCGGTGATGCGCAGCGCGCGTTCGGTGGCTGCACGTGTCAGCGCGTCGCGCAGCGGCGTGCCGGGGTTGACGAACGAAGCCCCGGGCAATTGCACGCCCATCGCTTCCAGCAGCACCTGGTTGGAGTTGGCGGTGCCATAGAAAGTGCAGGTGCCCGGCGCGTGGTAGGAACCCGACTCGGCTTCGAGCAGTTCTTCGCGCGTGGCCTCGCCAGCGGCGTAGCGTTCGCGCACTTCCGCCTTCTGTTTGTTCGGGATGCCCGGCGTCATCGGTCCGGCTGGGATGAAGATGGCCGGCAGATGTCCGAACGCCAATGCGCCGATCAGCAGGCCCGGCACGATCTTGTCGCAAACGCCCAGGTAGACCGCGGCATCGAACATGTCGTGCGACAACGAGACGGCGGTGGATTGCGCGATCACATCGCGCGAGAACAACGACAGCTCCATGCCGGCGCGGCCCTGGGTGACGCCGTCGCACATCGCCGGCACGCCGCCCGCGACTTGCGCGGTGCCGCCGAGCGCACGCGCGATGTCGCGGATCTGCGCCGGGTACCCTTCGAACGGCTGATGCGCCGACAACATGTCGTTGTAGGCGCTGACGATGCCGAGGTTGGGGGCTGCGTCGGCTTTCAACCGCGCCTTGTCGGTAGTGCCCGAAGCTGCGAAACCATGCGCCAGGTTGCCGCAGCTCAGGCGCGTGCGCAGCGGCCCGTTCTCGTGCATCGCCGCGATGCCGGCCAGGTACGCGCCGCGCGAGCCGCGACTGCGTTGGCGGATGCGTTCGGTGACTTCGTGCAGCACGGGATGCAGGGTCATGGGGCTGGGCAATCGCTACGGGGCGGAGGAGGGCGGATCAGGGGCACCAGTGGATCTGCAGCGTCGCGCCGGGCGTGCTGAACGCTACGCGCACCGGCATTACGCTGGCGTCGTCGCTGTCGAGCGTGCGATCCAGCAGGCGGCGTTTGGCATCGCCGCGGACCAGCAGCAGGCGTTCGCGCGCCTTCGACAGCCCCGTTGGCGTCAGCGTGATGCGCAGCGGCCACGCGCCTGCGCCTGGACAGCCGGTGGCATCGAAAGCGACATAGTCCGCCTTGCTGGACAAGGCGCGCGACAGATCGCGCGCACCCGGAAACAGCGATGCGGTATGGCCATCCGCACCCATGCCCAGCACCGCCGCGCTCGCCGGCAGGCGCGCGTAGGCGTTGGCGCCCGCGACGGATTCCTCCAGCGTGCGGCCGATGCGGGTCAGCGGCTCGAAATGCGCGGCTTTGGCGTGGTTCTGCAGCAGGGTTTCGCGCACCAGATGCGCATTGCTGTCGGTATCGTCAGGTTGCAGCCAGCGTTCGTCGACCAGCGTCACGTCGACCCGGCTCCAGTCGAGCGGCGCTTTAGACAGGGCGCGGTAAACCGGTGCCGGCGTGGTGCCGCCGGACAGCAGCAGGCGCGCCTGCCCGCGTTGCTCGAGGTCGCGGCGCAGAATCGCTGCCAGCGCCACCGCGCAGGCCCATGCCCAGGCGTCTTCGTCCGCATGCGCATGGAACTGGACCCGCCTCGGCGACGGCGGATCGTCATGGATCGACGGCGGCTGCGTCTGGTTGGACATCATGTGCCGATGGGCTGCGTGTTCGCGGACCCATGCTGCAGCGCCACGGCAGTGGCGCCGAGCAGGCCCGCATGCGGATGCACTACCGCGAGCGTCGGCACCGCAGCCATGTTCGACGAGAAGCGTCCCTTGTTCTCGAAGCGTTGCCGGAAACCGGAGTGCTGCAGCGCTTGCAGCATCTTCGGCACCAGGCCACCGGTCAGGTAGACGCCATCCCAGGCGCCGGTGGTGAGCACCAGGTCGCCGGCGATCGCGCCGAACACGGCGCAGAAAACGTCGACGCTGCGCATGCAGCGCACGTCGCCCTGCGCGGCGCGCGTGGTGATATCGATGGGCCGCATCGGGCCAGGATCCTCGCCGGCGATTTCGCTCAGCGCGCGATGGATGTTGACCAGGCCAGGCCCGCAGACCAGCCGTTCGTTCGATACCCGTCCGAACTGCGTGGACAGGCGCTCGAGTATGGCGATCTCTTCCGGTGTGCCCGGCGGGAAGCTCACATGCCCGCCTTCGGTTTCCAGCGCATAGGCGCGGCCATCGCGCACGACCAGTGCGCCCACGCCCAGACCGGTGCCGGGGCCGATCACCGCATAGGTGCGGTCGGCGCCGGCACGCGGCGGCATCGGCGCGGCGCCGCCGACGGGCACCAGCGCATCGCTGTCGAGCAGCAGGATCGCCATCGCCTGCGCCGCGAAATCGTTGATCAGCTGCAGATCGTCGAAGCCGAGCGCAGCCTGGATGCGGCTGCGCGAGATCACCCACGGATGGTTGGTGATGCGCGCCGCGTCGCCTTCCACGCGCCCGGCCACGGCGAATACGCCGCGGCGGATGCCGGCATCGTCCAGCGGCGTGGGTTCGATGGCATCGAGATAATGGCGGGCCGCATCGCCCAGCGAAAGAAAATCGGCGACGGCGTATTCGCGCACGCTGTCGACCAGCAGCGGTACCGCCGCGCCGGTATCGGCCAGCGCGAAGCGCGCGTTGGTGCCGCCGATGTCGGCCAGCAGCACACGGGCGCCGTTATCGCTCAAGCCGGCTTCTTCCGGTGTCCGTTGCCGGACAGCGTGGCCGGCAGGAATGCCGATGCCGCCGTCGGCCCCCACGAGCCGGCCGGGTAGGGTTGCGTCGGCGTGTCCGCTTTCTGCCAGGCATTGCTGATGCTGTCGATCCAGTGCCAGGCGGCTTCGACCTCGTCGTCGCGCACGAACAGGGTCTGGTCGCCCTTGAGCGCATCCACCAGCAAACGCTCGTAAGCGATGCGGCGCTTCGGCGCCGGCGACATCGACAGGTCCAGCGACATCGGCTGCAGTTCGGTCGCGCCCCATTCCGGCGCCGCCAGGCTGCCCATCAAGCCCAGCTCGATGGTTTCTTCCGGCTGCAGGCGCATGCGCAGGCGGTTCGGCCGCGCGCGATCCTTGCTGGGCCGCTCGAACACCCAGTGCGATACCGGCTTGAACGAGACCACCACCTCGGTCGCCCGCGACGGCATGCGCTTGCCGGTGACCAGGCGGAACGGCACGCCGGCCCAGCGCCAGTTGTCGATGTAGGCGCGCAGCGCGACGAAGGTTTCGACATCGCTGTCGTGCTGGAAGCCGCGCACGGCGGCGCCGTCGACCACGCCGTCGCCGTAGCGGCCGCGCACGCTGTCCCGCGCCACGTCGGCGCTCGTCATCGGCCGCAGCGAA
>Ga0193753_10004379_pt1 | contig 10100 bp, 11 predicted proteins | sample H1c2metaG_FD_144925 | JGI IMG/M metagenome (GOLD analysis project Ga0193753, IMG submission 144925) | Soil microbial communities from a riparian zone of the East river system, Colorado, United States - H1c2 | ecosystem: Environmental > Terrestrial > Soil > Riparian zone | place: USA: East... | reverse complement strand
CGATATGAATGGGATACTCCAAAATTTCCATGGAGCGAGCCTGGTGGAGCGCTGAGTGAGTTGTACCCGAAACGCGCGTATGGGTACATCCTTTATCCGCCGGGCTTCGACCCGTCCAAAAGATATCCCGTGTTCATCGATCCTTACATTGCAAATGGATTTAATCGACCGGGGTCAGAGCATGCATTGCATGTCTATGCTGCAAATGGCTTTGTCGTTCTCAACATGGCTTTCCCAATCTACAGGGATGTTGTAGCGCGATTAGGCCCCGAATTTATGAGGCAGCTATATTCCGAAGAACTCGACTTTCCGCACCTTACTATGCTGATGGAATCGACAGTGAAAGGTTTAGATGAGGCTGCGTCGCGTGGCTTCATCGATCAGAGTAAAGTCGGAATTGGCGGCGTCAGTCAAGGCACGTTTATTCCATTGTATATGATGCAAAAACATGACCGCATAGCCGCCATTTCCATTTCCAGTCCGACATGGGGGCCACATGAATATTACTGGGCGAGCCGAAAAGGAAGAGAATGGCTCGTCGTGGACAGTGCAAAGATAGGATACAAGGATTGGCGTGTGAAGCCGGAAGGGCCAGGGCAAGAATTTTGGAGTCGGTTTGATATCGCCGATCACATCGAAACTATCGAAGCTCCTATATTGATGCACCTTGCCGCGCACGAGACATATGCTCTATTGCGACTGATGCGGCATATGTCGGATGAAGGAAAACCTTACGATGCATATATCTTTCGCGATGAGACTCACGTCAAGTGGCAGCCAGCTCATCTCCAAGCGATTATGAATAGAAATCTGGATTGGTTCCGCTTCTGGCTACAAGACTATGAAGATCCGAACCCCGACAAGAAGGAGCAGTATTCTCGTTGGCACGAGCTGCGAGAGCAGCGTCAGAAAAGCGAAGTTCGCGAGAATGCAAATTTCAAGTGACGGCATATCGTGAGGACTCGGATTGGCCCAACACATCTGGTTTGCGCGGGCTTTGCTGCCATTGTTGCAACCAAATCTCTGCTGCGAGATAGCATAGTATCTGACTCGCTCTAACAGTCACAAAAGGCTCCTCGGCTGTCAGATAATTATTGAGCTTCTGGCGGTCCAGGTACCCTTCTTTTACCAGTAAGCCGTCCAATAATGTTTCGCGGAGATAAGAACGACTCCGCCGGACGACTTGCTGATAGAAAGGAGTTCCGGTGCCCTTAACCTGACGCTTCCTGACCTCAGAGGGCAACAGGTCGGCAAACGCGCTTCTGGCCAATCCTCGGCTGATACCCCCGGTTAATATTGTGTAAGTGGGAATTCGCAGCATGAGTTCCCAGATAGGCTGAGAGTTGAGCGGATCGATGTGGTCAACGTATTGCTGACTGTGAAATATAAAATCGTAGTACGTGGAACCCATTAAGCCATTCACGTGGTTTCTCTTGCCAGGAGGAAGAGATGCAGTTAGCTCGGACCAAGGGCTCTTAAATGAGTCGGCATTGAAGGTCTCGAGCACTTCGTCTCTCATCAAAGTTGGTTGTTCCAAGACACTCAGAGGAAGGTTATATGGCCGCCGCAATACACTATGCTTAAGAATTTTCCCCATGACATTCCATATGGACTCCTTGCTTAGCGCCGACGTTGCAACGACGTGTTTCCACAAATCCGGCCTGATTCCGTTTAGATAAACATAGTCCAATGCAGGAAACGGCTGGACGGTCGCAAGTAGTACCGCGTCGCCTGCTTGCCCCGAAAAGAATGCTTGTGTTCCATGAGTCTGGGAAAGTTCGATTTCTGTATCATCAACTTCCATAGACGTGAAAAACATGGCGGGACTGGTCGTCAGGGGGACCTGCCATAAGCGACTAAGATCCATGGAGGTCGTTCTTTGTCTCTCTATTAGGGGAATCTTCCAGCGATCTGCTACCAATCGCGCAAAGTGTCGTTCATCTCCATGACCTGCTATTGACCTTATCCTGTCAGCAGTTCTTCTATCCAAGCCCGGCAAGTAGAGCTTCTCTTGATCATAGCCAACGTCAATGGAGAAATTGAGAAAATTCATTGTAGGGCGTGAGGGCGCTTGGGCCAGGCAGCCGGCAACTATGGATGAATCAAGGCCACCTGAGAGTTTGTGCGAGATGATTCGATAGCAGGAGGCCCAAGCATTGATCGTATTCTGCACCACAAACCTCAACTGCCGGGCAGCCTCATCAGTTTGTTCAATCCGAAGAGATTGTGCTATCTCGACAGGCCGCCAGAGGAGAGTACGTGTAAGGCGTTGGTGGCAAACGGTCTGCCGTTCGCCGGCTGGCACATCGTCAACGGCCGCAAGGCCAGATTCCCGTGTCGCCATCCGGCCACCTATTAACCACTGGCTAAGATAGCGACGATTGACGGTAGGTAAAAGCGGGACGTATCGAATGCAGTCATCAATGTGAGAAAAGAAAATGTCTGTCCCGCTATAGCTCGTGTGATAGCAAGGTAAATTACCTGTTGGATCGCGGAATACATGATGACTACGATCTGCTGAGTCGTAGATCAGCGAAACATAGGAACCCCAGAACTTCTCTACGAGATGTTTGCCCCGGCTGGAAACGATCGAGTGGGTGTCGACGTCGCTGAAATTCAGGCATTGCTTAGGATCACTATGATCGCCATGGCGGTCAAATAGAGTTCCAAGAACCACTCCCTTGTTGTCACCTAGCATGCAGACTGGTGATTCGCGCCTGTGAGCATTTGAGTACATGGCCAGCGAGCCTGGATCTTTGTGCGCGATATTCCATAGGAGAGGGTCAGAGGCCACGGAGGCAGTAAGAGCATGAGCTGCGTGGCAGCTTTTGGAATCGCTCTGATCCCAAACCATAATAATGTATCGAAGCATGAACGTTACCGGTTTCAGATGGTCATGACGGCGGTATAGCCGGCAGCTTCTTCAGCGCCCTCGTTGAATGTAAACGGTGCTTCTTGAACCCAGCAGTGCGCGGCCCAAGGTTCCAGCTTTACGCCAAAAACCCAAGTGGGGAACAGTTGAAACCGAGCGAGAAATTCGATTAGGGCAAGGGAGTCGTAAAGGCACAGGTAATTCCGCGGGAAGAAGGACCTTAGTCTGTTAAATATCGCAGTTAGCTCACGAGCCTTCGCAAATGGTAGTGGTGCCTTTGGAAAGCAGCACGATTTCCGCAACTGGACAGATTGCACAGTATCTTCAAGCCGATTCCAGCGTAGTCGCACTACAGCAGTAGTGCAGGCGGCAATAAAGCGCCAAACGTGTACGGTAGTAATTCTGAATTCGACTGGCGCTTCGGTATCAAGCAAAGACTCCATTGCCAACCCGATTTCCGTGGGTGAGGCATGCTTCCCCGCGTCGTGATTCTTCGTTAACAGCCCAACGTCTACTAGTTCTTCCAGAATATCTATCTGTTTCTGGTCAAGCATTTCCACATTATTTGGTGAGCACATCGACCGTAGAATGCTACTTGCTTCACCATTCACCAGTGTGTAGCTGTCTTTCTGCAAATCTAGAAAAACTAGAGCGTCACCGCGACAGCAGAAGTGAACGTGTAGAGGTAAGAAGAACTCAGTCATGATTGTGAGCCCCCAGTTGACCGTCGCTCAGTCTAAAAGTGCGCAGCCGTTCGGCTGCGCACCCCATCACTCCAGCGGTTAGATCGCCGGAGGTATGTAGCTACATCAAGTCAAATGCTCAGGCGCGGATCGCCCACAGCTTCCTGGCCTGGCAGGAACTTCTGATCCTTTGTCTCTACAGAAACTTTGCCGAGATTAATCATGACATTCTCCTATGAGCTACAAGAACATGCCATCGAGTGATGGCGGAGCCAGAGTGTTCCCACTTGGAGCGAAGTCTCAAGTGCAATTTGTCGCTAAAAGAAAGGAGGATAGTGTCCACGGTGCAATTTCCACTCATGTTCGACAGGGCTATTGGATGGTGTCGGCTCGAAGTGTCGGTGGATTAATTGAAAAAACGCTTCACAACCGTCCATTTACACACTGTCGTGGCGCATACGCGCCGTGTGCTAGTAGGGCTGGCGCTCTCACCCATGCGTTCTTTGTAACCCAGCAATCGCATCCAATGTATTGCGCGGGAAATGATGAGTCTGCACCACAGTGTTTGATTGTTTTGCGCCCGAAGATGGACTACTAGCTCGAACGGCGGAATGACGATGTGGATTCCCGTTGCACGCATCGCGTGACCCGTTGAAATGGAATTCATGTGACCATCACACAACGCCATATCGAAGTGTACTCGCTACTTGCGATGGCCAATGACACCTACTAGATCGGCAGTCTGGGATCCGCTATGGTTTCCTCGCCGATGATCTTTACGTCTCTAGTACTCATAGAAACATTTCCTAGAGCAGCAGACATGAGGTTCTCCTTTCGAGCTTGTTGGCAATATGAGGCCATGCAGATGGAGCGTCCTCTTCCGATACTAAAGAAGCAAACTTAGAACACGACCGTAGCAGAGCCAAGCCTTGGCGTGGGGCACACTATGCGCTTTCCCGGAAGGATCGATTGCTTTCGCGGCAACGGCATGGCCACTCTTGGCGGTGCTTCGATCGCCGAATCACTAATTCGCGCGCAATGGCGGCCTGTGACGCGACGATCTTTGCTTATTGCAGGGCGTATGCACATTTTCGTGTGAACGAGAATGGGCAACCTCTCCGCGCAAAAAGCTGTGATGATTGTTGTTTCAGCGCTCATAGGGAGATGTCGATGGAAACGAGATATATAGGAAACGAAGAAGCTATTCAGCAACTACCACAGTCGCTAGCAAGACTAATGTCGTTGGAGAGATTTCATTTGCACAGGAAGGAGCTCTTTCAGAACGAATCCCGCGATGCATCATTCGACCGGAGATATTTCCCTCAGAACTGCGGGGCTTTCAAACTTCCCTGCTACTGGGTGCAGCGTAGGCATCTGTATGTATACGGCTGTCAAAGCACGGAGCAGGATGAATTGAAATTCTTTAGGGATAAGGCTTCGGACGAGGAAGTGCTTTTTCCTATTCATCCAATGACCTTAAGTCACTACAAGAAAGTACTAGCTAAGGTAGGAGCAGAAGATGCTACTACTGCCGGGAGAGGCATCTGGGCGGTTCCAACTTCAAGTACCAGAACTCTCCTGTGCTGGCCGGATCGGGAGCCTGAAAAGGCAGTATTCGTCAAGACCTCACTGCATTCCCCGATATTCGGTGATCGTCATTTATATCTCAAGAAGGTCGGGCGAAGCGTCGGACTATCTCAGCTCATACTAGATCCCGGTTCAAATTTACCGCCTGCGCTGAAGTGTTTTGCCGAACCCGTTGGATTTGTCCCTCGACAGTTGCAGGATGCTGGCGTAATTATTCGTTCCATACCGCAGGAAATTAAGAACAATCGCGTCCTAGCAGTACCGCTGTTCTCCCTTATGGGAGGGGATGCGACTCACAAGCCCGTATTCCTAACCCTGCTTGAACAGAGTGGCGCACACCCGTTGAAGCTGATTGAAGATACTCTCTGCGCTCCATTCGCAAAGTTGTGGTTAGAAATGACTATGCGTTCCGGGTTGATGTTGGAAGCGCATGGCCAGGACCTGATGCTGGCACTTCTACCAAACTTAGTTCCTTCGGGCGTATTCTTTTACAGAGACTTCGAAGGACTTCAGGTTGATTGGGAGCTGCGTCGTGCTTACGGTCTATCTGGTCCTGAGCATATGCCGCGCGCATGGTCTTGGAATGATACATATGCGGGGTGGGGTTATCGCAGCAGTCAGCTGGTCTGGTACAAGCTTCATACAAGTCTGTTTGCCTATATGCATTTGGTCTTGAACGAAATAAACCTATCTCTTTGTGAATGGCAAGGGCGTGGGCTCTTGGGTGGTGAGAAATTCGGAAGAGATGACGTAACGATGATATTTTCTCGCGCCATGATTCGTGCGATTGAAGAGATGTTCGAATTTAGAGTGGCAGCGGAATACAACATCTATCGGTCCTTGAAGAGATTTGTGCTTGATCTGATGAAGTTAAGGCTTAGGCTGCTGAGAGCCCGCAAGGGAAGCTAGTGCTGTGCGAGACGTCTGATAGAGGAGTACAGCCCTGCGGACAGATCCCGTCTCCGTATACAGATATTCCTTGTCCAGCGTGACCATGTGATAAGTGCCGGTCGCACGCATCGACTTGGGCGCCAAGCCGGCCTACAAGTCTCGAGACAACGGCCTCGAAGACACATTGCGGGTAGCCGCCCCTCGATCCCTGCCAACGTGGCGGGCAGCATCCGTTCCGGTCGAGTCATTGAGTCCTCAACAGACTACTTCCTAGGTATTCAGTGGTATGCAGAAAGCCGGCAGGTCAGTATTGCGGTCTTTATTGCCGATTTGTATGGACGCGGACCGGTCGCGGACTGCCATCCGACTTCTCCTACTCACTAGTGACCAATGCCTTCCAGAGGTGCGCCCGTGGTTTGATTGGTTCTCGATCTTGCTCGCCTAACCTGTGCCTCGCTCAGTACCGGCCGCCCTACCGCGCCCGATAGATCGCGGTCCATCCTCCTGGTCCGTTTGCGGTTAAGATTTGCCCTCAATGAACGATGACCGCTCCGCTCTCGATCCCGAAGTACTGAAGCAGCGCATCCTGAGCGAACAGGTTGCGTTGATGTGCCGGCTGACGACATCGCCCCTATTCGGCAGCGTCCTGATCGGCGCGATACTTGCCTACCTAGCCACAGAAGGCGCCGGCCTGCGGATCAGCGGCGTTTGGTACTGCGCCTCGCTCTTGATCATGCTCATCCGCTGGCAAGTCGCCCGCTCCTTCCTCCGCCGCCCTCGTGAGCACTCCGAAGTCCTCCGCTGGCGCTCCGCCATGCTCATCCTCATAGTGATCTTCGGCGCCATCTGGTCCATCCCGGCAGGTTTCCTCTTACCGGCCGACCCGACCAAAGAAACCATCATGTCCGTGGTCTTCATCGGCGCCACCGCCACCGGCCTGGGCTCCCTGTCCCCAGTTCGCCATGCCTACGCCGCACTGCTCATCCCTTTCACGCTCCCATACGGGATCCATCAACTCCTGATGGGCGGCGACCGTCTCCTGATCGGCCTGGCCTTCCTTCTCTACCTCCCAGTCATGATCGTAATTGCCAACCGCCAAACCGATTCGATCGAGCGGCAGATCCGCCTGGCCATCGAGAACGAGGTGCTGGCGGACGCATTACGGCGCGAACGCGACCGCGTTAATGGAACCAACCAGGAGCTGCAGGTCCAGGTGGAGCAGCAGCGTCGCTCCGCCGAAAGGATTCGCCTGTTGAATAGCGATCTGGAATTGCAGGCCGTCGAGCTGCGAACCGCAAACAGTGACCTGGAAGGATTCTCCTACTCGGTGTCGCACGACTTGCGCACGCCGCTGCGGGCAATCGACGGATTCTCACGCCTTCTCGAAGAACACCGGCCTTCCGATAACTCACCGCAGTCAAAGCATTATCTGAGCCGCATCCGCGAGAATATCGCGCGTATGTCGATGCTGATCGACGACCTGCTCGCATTCGCGCGATGCGGCCGGCAGCCGGTCGAAATGAACGAGCTCCAGATGGAGGATCTGGCACGCACCGCAGCAAACGAAGCGCGAGCAGCGCACGCCTCACAAGCTTCGCCGGAAATTACGATCGAGTCGCTGCCGCGTGCGCGGGGCGATCAGCATTTGATCCTGCAAGTGTGGATCAACCTGATCGACAACGCGGTGAAGTACAGCAGTAAAGCCACCCGGCCGAGAATCATCGTTCGCGGTCGCGAAGAAGCAGATCGAACTGTCTATGAAGTGATCGACAACGGCGTCGGCTTCGACAGCCGTTACAGCAGCACACTGTTTGGCGTGTTCCAACGCCTGCACGGCGAAGGCGAGTATCCGGGAACGGGCGTGGGCCTGGCGATCGTGCAACGCATCGTGACGCGCCATGGCGGGGATGTGTGGGCCCACTCCGAAGTCGATCAGGGCGCCACATTCAGCTTCTCGCTACCGAAGTCCCGCGTGATCGAGAGTCGGCGGATGTACGAGGATACCCATTCGGGTCTGTGATTCGCGCGCCAGGGAAGGGGACGAGTCTTGCATTTCAATCTCATCCTAAGTAGTTGCCGAGTCCGGCGCCTTTGATGATCTATTGTACTGTACAAATACCCAGCTTCGCTTGGTAGCATCCCATTTTCTCGACGAACTCCCAGTTATTCACGCTTTGCCGCCGGCAGAGCTGCCGCACACTCCAGAGGTCTTCATGCTGGTGGTAACACGCGAGGTTGGCGAAGCCCTGAAGATTGGTGACGAAATCACGGTGACCGTGCTGGACGTTCATGGCGGTTACGTCCGCATCGGGATTGCAGCGCCAAAGGAAGTACTGATCTTGCGCGGAGAATTGCGTGAGCGAGGCAAACCGACGGATGAGTCGGAGGTTAAGGATGATGATCATGAGTAACGGCGGGCATGCGCCCATCAATTCAATACTGTCACCGGCACGGTGTGTGAGCACTGCGTGAAGCAATCCTGTGGAGAATCAAAATGCCGCAACAACTTCACAACTCATTACATCACGCACGCTTGCGCATTCGTGATCAGTGCGAGTTTGCGGGTGGGACAATAATTTCAATGCGTAGTGAAGAGCTCGCCTCACTACGCAGCCACGTTGCAGGGAGATTTCTCACGGATCAGGAGATACTCAAATGGACGAAACCTTTGTAAGAACCGGCCCATTGATGGAACTCCAGAGCTATCCGCTTTGGCTCCAGTCAATCGCCCATGACTGCGGCGACGCAAGGCGCCGGGTAGTCGAACACGAGCTCTTTCGTCTGATGAGCGAAGGCGCGCTGCCGCAGTGGGCGATGCGTCGCTTCCTCGCCGGTGTGTGGCCGGTCATCGAACAGTTTCCACAGTACATGGCCATGAACCTGTTGAAGGTGCAGTACGGCACCGCGCCAGGCCATGAGATGGGGCGGAAGTATCTGATCCGCAATATTCGCGTCGAGCAGAATCATGTCGAGTATTGGATCGAATGGGCGCAGGCGCACGGAGTGAGTCGGGACGAATTGCTCTTCGGCTGGCGTTCAGGTTCCATTGATGCGTTGAGTCACTGGTGCTGGCATACGTGCGAGCGTGATCCGCTGCCTGCCGCAATGGCGGCGACCAATTACGCGATTGAAGGTGTTACTGGCGAATGGGCCGCGCTGGTTTGTTCATCGCCAGTGTATGAAGAAGGCTTCCCCCTGGACGCGCGTAAGAAGGCGATGAAATGGCTGCGTGTCCATGCGCAGTACGACGATACGCATCCTTGGGAAGCGCTTGAGATCATCGCAACGATCGTCGGCAACCGCGCGACATCTCGCGAGGTGCAGGGCATCCAGGCTGGTATTCGCAAGAGCTACGAGTACATGCGGATGGCGTTCGACGATTGCCTGGCGAACGATGAAACCCAGGATTGGGTCGAGCCAGATCTCGGGGCAATGCCATACGTGGACGCGGCGGCGGCGCCTGCCAAGCTTGATGATCGGGAACGACACTAGGATATGCGATGCCTGGTGGTGCGCACAGCACCGTCGGGCGCCCTGAACACAGCCATCACAAGGAGATGACCATGGCAACGAAGACTCGTACGACGAAGGCCCGGCGCGGCCGATCGGTTCTCACGCGCGCAACCTTGGAGAACACCATCGAAGATGAGCGCGCTCGCCTGATGACAGTCCACTCATTGCTGGGCTGCATTGCCATCGCGATGCGAGTGGAACTGGGTAATCCTGGCGCGCCGCACTACCTGACGCTTGTCGAGATGGCTCGCGACCTGCTGGACGAGTCGATCCTGCGGCTTGACGCGCTGGCGCTCTGTTCCGGTAAGGCCCGCACGGTTTGCAGCTCGCACGAGGAGGTCGCCAAGGGCGAGCCGGAAGACGGGCTACTTAACAAGGATGGAGTGAGAGAGCCGCGGCTCAAGTATGGGTTGAACTAGGAGGGGGGCGGGGGATCAGGCTCGGGGGCTGAAGGTAAGCGGCCCTCACCCGCTCGCTGCGCGCGCGCCCTCTCCCGATGGGAGAGGGGCAGGATAAGGAGGAGAGGCGCCAGGGGAGAGGGGGAATTCGTTGCT
>Ga0193753_10004377_pt1 | contig 10100 bp, 9 predicted proteins | sample H1c2metaG_FD_144925 | JGI IMG/M metagenome (GOLD analysis project Ga0193753, IMG submission 144925) | Soil microbial communities from a riparian zone of the East river system, Colorado, United States - H1c2 | ecosystem: Environmental > Terrestrial > Soil > Riparian zone | place: USA: East River... | reverse complement strand
CGTGTCCGCCTCATAGGCGTTCCCAGCATCGGCCGCCGCCAGATTGACCGGCGAACCGGCGCTGGTGACCTGCACCCATGGGAACAGCGGCGGGGCGAACCCGGTTGCCGTCGAGCCGGCCTCGGCAGCAGCAAGATTATCGAACCCATATTGCGGCAGCGTCACCCCGGCAGCTGTCGTCACCACCGTCTTCCAAGCGAAGGTGTCGTCGATATAGATCAGCGGCAGGAAGCCGCCGCTATCGGCTTGCACAGGCTGAGCGTGCGCGAGCGTCGCGCCCTCGTCCTGCCAGACGGTCAGCGGCGTCGTGGTCGTGGCGCGGTAGTGAAAGAGCTTCGCGCCGGACTGCGGCACGCCGCTGTCATTGGTGATCTGGCGGCCGGACAGGAAAGACAGGATCGTTGGCATTATTCGTTGCTTTCTTTGATCGTCGCGAAATACCTTTGAGCGCCGCCGGCCATAGTCGGGTTGGCACCTTGGTCTCGCATCTGGCGGATGAAGGTCGCCAATGGAGCCGGTGTCTTTCCAAGCGCCTGGGCATGAGCGACATAATCGCCATATATCTTGTCGATGCGGGTCGCGGTTTCACCGCCGATATTAAGGCGGGACTTGGCGTAACCGGTGACATCGGCGACCGCGCCGCGTGTCGGGTCCAATCCCGGACGCAAGGGGGCAAAGTCGTCGCGAAGATCATTCGCCGCCGGCATTCTCGACGGGCGCACGCCGAAGGCGTCTTCCATCTCCGGGCCGTAGCCGCTGTAAAGCGTGCGTTCCGCCCCTCGCGCCGCATTCCCAGCCATGCGGCCAGCAGGAAACCCCATAACTGCACCGACGCCGGAAAGCGCTGCCATGCCGCCATGCAAGGCCGCTCGCCCATAGCGCCCCTCACGGAACGCGCCAACCGCCTCCTTGCCCTCGCTGACGGCATCTTCAGCCGCAATGACATTGCCGGGGCCGGGGATGATCGAGAGCAGGTCCCGCGCATTCTGCTGGCGGTTCGCTGCGGCCTGCTCCGGCCCGACGCGCGGCGACGGCACGCGCAACTGATCGATTGGCGACATATTACGAAACGAGTCTTCTTCCGAGATCACCTTGCCCCGATCATCGCCGGGGCTTGCTGAAAATTTCCCCTTACCGGGACAGGCGGCTGCTCCCCAACCGAGCTGTTATGTTCTTGGATCGTGCCCAGAAAGGCCTGGAGCGCCGCATCGAACCTCTGATCGCCGTAAGCCGCCCGCGCGGGTGACGGCCCCTCAGCCGCGCTCGCAGCCGCCTCGGCGTCCCTCGCCGCGTTGGGCGGAATGTCTTCGGGGATCTGTAGGGCGTTCGCGCTCGCCAGCGGGCCGTTCATTTCAGCCGCATGCCCGGTGAGCACGCTGCGCACGGGGGAGGGCTCGGGAACTTGGGCCATGTCGCGAGCCGAACGCACGGCGCTGGTATCCAGGAAAGAGGGCGTGTTGCGAGCGGTCGTGTTGAACGTCTGGTTCTGCGACGCCTGGATTTCCTCAGGCGTGAAGCCCTTGCCGCCGTTGGCGAAGTTGTCCGTCATGTCGGAGATGGCATAGGGGGCCAGGGCGTTCATGCCTACGCCGCCAGCGGCGCGCAGAGCGGCGGGTAGCTTGCTCGCCCCGTAGAGTGCCCCACCGGTGAGCGCTGCCGCGCCTGTGCCCGCAACGGCGCCCTGCGTGCGCGCTTCGCCTGGGGATGCGCCTGCCGCTTCTGCGTCCCCCGATGCCGCGTCATAGGCCAGTGCGGCGGCAGTGAGCGGCAGCGCAATCGATGATGCGCCCGGCTTCGATGCCAGCCGCTTCACCGTCGAGGCGATGGCCTTCGCGGTGGTGCCAGCCGGCAGCTCGGCCAGCACCGCTGCGCGGTTGGCCTCGGTAATGTTGTTGGCGATGAAGTCGGCGGCCTTCGCTTTGCTCAGATTGCTTGTTGCACCAGCGGCTCTTGCTGCGGCCATCAGGCGTTCGCTGTTCTGGCGCTGCGCGTTGGGCGGGGGTGCTGGGGCACGCTCGGCGGCGGCCCGCGTCTCGATCCGCGCCTCGTCTGCCGCGTCGGCCGGGGTGGCAAAGCGGTTGCGCATGTCGAGCAGCTGGTGTGCGGCGATGCCAAGCCCGGCGCCCTGCTCGGCATTTACGCCCAAATCCATCCATTTCTTGGTCTCGCCCTCGAAGCGAGGGTTTACGTAATCCCGCATATATTTCGCCGAGCCAAGCAGCGCCGCTGGCGCAAGGAATTGCGCTCCGGTAGCCGCATTGCGGGCGGCGCGCATGCTGCCCATTTTCGCTTCAGCGGCAACCCCTGAAATCTTGGGATCGGCAGCCATCGCCTTGGTAGCAGCGGCATCCCTACCCCCCAAGAACGTCAATCCCTTGCCGACAGCATGCCCTCCCCACGCGCCGATGCCAGCGCCAACAGCATAGGGGCCAAACTCCGTTGCGCCGCGAATGGCATTGTTGGTTGGGTCGTTCGCCTGCTGATTTGCAATGGCAGTATCGCGGGTCGTGTTGGCCGTATTCGCCAGATCGGTACGCAGCTTCACCGCGCCTTCGGTCGTGCCGCCGCCCCACTTTCCGTCAATCGGACCGCTGTAATAGCCTCGCGTCTTCAAAAAAGTCTGAAGCTCTTTCACCTGTGCGGCGTTTGAGGTATCAATCTTATTGAGCTGCTCAAGATCCATTAGATTGATCCATTAGAGAGGGTTGATATGGAAACGATAGATACGAAATCCGGCGAAGAGCTTCTGCGCGAAATCGATGCAGAGCAGGCGAAGGCATACCGCGTCTTTTATCGCCGCCTGGCCATCACTTGCGCAGTCCCGATCTGCCTCACCGCTGCGCTCTGGCTGTGCGCGGTGCTGACGCAGTGAGTGATCCCGTATCGAATTGGGAGAGGTCCGTTACCGAGACCTCGTTTTGGGCTAAGCGACGCCTGGATTGGCCGCTTTATCTCGCATTCGCAGCGCTCTGGTGGATCGCGATACTGGCCATTGAGGCGTATCGTTGATCAGAGCAATCCTGTTTCCGTTGCGTTTGCTTGGCAGCTTCCTGATGGCGATGGCGAGGATTTACGTCTGTCTCATCATCGGCACTGTCGCCGTCGTTCTGCTCTCAGGCATCCTCGCGCCGGTCGGACATGTCCTAGCGCCGGTCGGCTCGATCATCGATTTGCCCTTCGTCGGCTCAGATCGCTATCGTGGGAAACTCGAGACTCTCTTTTGCAACTCGGCTGGCTCTGCATGGTCGCAATCGTCGCCGCCTGGCTCATTGACGATTGGCTGCCGTCGTATCCACCAACTTCATCGTCAGCACATGCATCAGATTCTGCACCTGAGGATCAGGCTCCTTCTCCGCCAGCCTCGCGAGACCTCGTGCGTGTGAACGCAAGGTTTGAAGCTTATCGGGGCTCCCTGAAAGCTCAGTCGCGCGAGTGAGCCAGCGCACATAAGTCGGCGACGACATGAACTTGCCGAAAGCATAAGACCCAGCCGCCGGCGTCGCCAGAGCCACTGCCGGGCCAACATTCCCGACCGCTGCCTGACCCACCGCATTGAACAGCGAGAACAGCGCCGTGAGCCCCAGCGCGTTCGTGGTGCTGCGCGAGGTGTTCGCCATCGCTTCGAAATTGGCCATGCGGTCGGCCACGCGCACGAAATTATCCAGGCTGTTGCGGAGCGCCTTGCCGTCCTTGGTCTGATTGAAAAGGACGTTCTTGCCCTCCTCGCTCATATTCTTCCAATTGGTGATCGCGCTGTTAACGGAAAATCCGGCATCCTCGGTAAGGCCGCGCGCGCTGCCTACCGGGCGCCCCATCTCCCTGATGATGCCGGACGAGATATCGCCCCACTCGTCATCCTTCAAGCTACGCCGCAACGCCGTCAGCCGCGCGAAGTTGCCGCCCTTCCTGCCCCCCATGGCATCCTTGGTGATGCCCAGCGCGAGCTGCTCAGCGCTCTGTGCACCATACAGCTTCTCCAGCGTATCGAGCCGCCCGACCGACGCCTTAGTGAACTGATCGGCACGGCGAAAATCATGGATGGCGCGCTTCACGGCGGTCGCCGTCTCCGGCTTCCCGGCCTTCGTGTAATGCTCGACGTTACGATCCAAGAGCTCAATCATATCCTCGGTCATCGCCGATTGAATGCGGCGCATGTCCGACAGATTGAGCGTGTTCTTCTCGGTATCGGCCATGCCTGAGGCCAGCCGGCGAAAATTGGAGCGCACGTCGCGCATGGTCTGCAATGTGCCGCGCCATTTGCCGCCCATGATGTCTTCGGCGATCTGCCCGGCGACGCCGCCACGGATCGGAAAGGCCAGCTTGGGGTCGACGGGTTCACCGCCGCGTGTTTCGTTCATCATGCGCTGATTGCGCGATGTCAGATCGTCCAGCACCGCCTTGGTGTTGGTCATGTTGCCGAGAAAGCGCGTGGTTTCCTTCTTCGACTTACCCTTCTGCATTTCCTCGGGGATACCGCGCCAGGCGCGCTCGTAGAGCGCATCCTGCTTGGTCTTGATCGAGGTTTCGCGCGCTGGCTCACTAACGATCTCCGACAGGCGTTCATTGGAGAGCTTTGCCGCACTGTTCTCGATGGTGTCGGCCGAACGCGCATCCTTGAACCGGTTGATGCCCTGTTCGGCGACATTGCCGACGTCGCGATAGGTGCGAGCGTCGCCATACTCGCCGGCAATGCGGTCGCCGGCGTCGCGGGTTTCCTCGATCGCCTGGCTGAGCCGGTTGCGGATAGGCGCGCCAATGAAGAAGGGCGCTTCGGAAAGCTGCTTGACCGTGCCGGCGGTGCCCGCCTCGGTCAGCGCCGGGCCGAACGGCTCGACACCGGCCGCCTTGAAGGCGTCGATATCGGCCAGCCGCTCATTACGAACGGCAGCGCGAGCGACGGCGCTTTCCGGCACCGGCCGCTATGCCGCGCGGCGCGGCGCCCATCGTATTGAGCATCGGGATTGCGGGCGCTATCTCGCCGACATGCTGCATGGTCGCCAAGGTCGGGATGTCGCGCCAGTCGTGCGTCTCGATAGCGCTCTTACCCTCATTCGCGCGAGAAAAATCACGCTCGCTCTCGCTGATGCTCTCGCCGGTCTTTGGCGCCACAGCACCGACTACATCGCCCGCGCCATATTCGCCGCGCGTCGCCATGCGCACCGGCATCGAGGCAAGGAAGCTCGCCGCGTCGGTGATTATCTTGCCGCCGGTGCGCGTGGCCTCATACGCCTTCTGCTCGCCCTCCATGCCGCGCTGGCGCTGCACGCCCTCGATGGCGGCGGCTTCTGGCGTGGCGGGCGTCCCGATGCCCTCCGGGGTAGGCACGCGCGCCTCATTGAAGTTCGCCTGCGTCTTCGCCAGCTCCTGCCGATAAAGCTTCTCGTCTTCCGGCTCCTGAAAAGTGGCCGGCTGGGCAAGCGGGGCGAATTGCGCAAACGGGTTCGTGCCCGCTCCGCTGCTTGGGGCGAACTGAGCGAAGGGGTTATCTGCCACCGGCTATCTCCCCAGCGCCTTGGCGGCAGCGCCTTGGCCAAAGATTTCATCGAATTGCTGCATGGTCTGCGGCGTTGGATTGCCCTTGAGCATTTTGAGCGCTTCCGGCGGCACGGCGGCGCTATAGGATGGGGAGTTGCGCGCGTTCGGATCGGCCGGAAGCTGACCCGTGTCCTTCACCATGCCTTCATCGAGCATGATGCGGCTGGGATCGGCGCCAGCCTTGCGCGCAATGTTTTCGTACTGCCCCTTGAGTTTGCCGAAACGCTCCGTCTTCTCGCCGGCCAACGCTTCGCCCGCTGTGACGAACTGCTCTCGCATGGATGGCGTAAGCCGCGTGCCGGCGATGACCTTGTTATAGGCGTTGACCACACGCTCAGGCACCCCGCCGGTTTGCTCAGCGGTCGCATACTCGCCTTCGCGCACCACCGAGGTCGGATCGAGCATTTTCATGTAGGCGTAGACCATGGCAATGTCGCCCGCACCAGTATCGAGCGTCTTCGCCTTGCGCAGCTTGCCGACGCTGTCATTGATGGTGCGCATATCGCCGGACAGAGCCGTATATTCCTTGCGCAACGCCTGCTCGTGCTTGCTCTGCTCCAGCGTCAGTTCTGGATCGGCATTGCCGCCCGCGTATGGCTTAACCTCACCGCTGAATTTGTTGCCTACACCATATTTGGTGAATTCATACTGCGCCCTATCGGCTGGCGGCGCAGTGAAGACAGGCTTTTGCGTGACGGGATCAACAAGCGTCTTTCCAGGCTCCACCTCGAGCAGTTTGCGAGCTGCGACCTCCGCCTTCCGCCGGTCATTCTCCAGCCCGATCGCCTCCAGCGTCTTGCCCGACTGCGCCAGCACCATGTCGCGCGCGGAAAAGTCGGTATATTTCGACACATCGAGCCCCGCCCCCTGCGCGGCCTTGATCGCGGCGCCCCACTTCTCCGGCGTATCGGCCGTCATGGCCAGATTGCCCAGCGTGGCGTGGAATTTCTCGGTCTTCTTGAGCGCATCGTCCGACGCCTGGCGCATCATCTGATTGACCTGATTGCCGCCCTCGAAATTGCCGCCTGCGTAGAGCGTCGACTTCGCGCCGGCCAAGTCGCCTTCGGCCGCCTGGCCGCCGGCCTGCACCGACAGGTCGCGGTTGCGCATCGTGTCGCCGAGCGCATAGCCCTGGGCAGCGGATTTGAACCATTCGCCGCTATCGGGAATATAGGGAGCGAGCAAGCCGGCCATCAGGCAACCTCGGACATGTTAAGAAAACTCAGATTTTCGAACATGACGAACCGGTCATGTTAACCGAAATACTTCCGGGCATTATTCACGCCGAATGCGGTGAAGGGATCGTAACTTGCGCCACCCACAGAGGAACCCGGCACCTGTCCAGCCGCCAGCCCATTGCTATACATGTTGTAATTGGCGAGATTGTTCAGCCCGCCAGCCACTGCGTTGCCCGCCCCAGTGATGCCCTGACCTTGCAACAGCCCGGCATTGGAGAGCAGCGACCCTTGCGTTGCCGCCGACTGCTGCCCGGCCGCTGCCGTCGTTGACGCCGCCGCACGCCCGGTGTCCACCAGCCCGCCAAGCTGCGACAGGCGGGTATTGTAGGCGCTGAGCAGGTTCTTCTGCCCATAGTCGTAAAGCGCCGCGCGGACATTGCCGCCGCCCTGACCGCTGAGCGTGTAGCGGTCATCCACGGTCTTGGCCCCGAAGTCGTTCGCCGCTTGCCAGCCCGGGTCGGTTTGGAACTCATCGGAGAACTGCTGCTGCGCCGGCCGGCCATTCACGCCAACGGCATTGTTGTAGATGTTGAGCGCGTTCTCGCCGGACGAGGTGTAGGGCGCGAGCAGCGCCTTCGATTCCTCATATTGCCGCGCTTGCAAGCTCGCCGCGCTCTTGGCTGAATCCGCTGCCTTGTTCGCCCCATAGATCTGCGAGCCGGCCCCGATTACGGCAGCTCCGATAATTGCGGCAGTCGTGCCGATCATGTGGTGATGTCCTAGAGGGTTTTTATGAAATGAGTTTCTAGCGGCACGTAGCCCATGCGCATGTAGAACTTTGCCACGCGCTCATTCGGCGCGCCCATGACCGAATGAATAACGCCGTTCTCCTGTGCCCACTTTTCAGCAGCCAAGAACAGTTTCACGCCGCCGCCGCGCGCTTCCGGCGCGCAATACCAGAACCACTGCGACAGGATGGATTCACCGGAATAGGGATGTATGGTCGCGACCACCCCAAGCATGCCGGCCAGCTCGCCGTAGAACTCATCCACCAGCAGCAGTCCGTGCGGCTCCTCGATGAGCATGAGCGCAAGGGCTTTCATCGCCTTGCGGTTGAGCGCGAGGAAATTCCCGTAATGACTTTCCAGCAGCTCGCGCTCGCCGAGCACCGCGATCTGGTCGATGTCATCGGGCGTCGCTTCGCGGATCATGTGGCGTCGAAGACTGTGACTTGAACGCGTCCGCCGCCGCCATTGCCGCCATTGCCGGTTTCCGAGCCCCCGCCGCCTCCGCCAGGCCGCGTGCCGGCTGTGCCGTTCGCCGCCGCAGTTGCTCCCGCACCGCCACTACCGGCGCAAATGCTGACTCCGCCAGCGCCAGGTATGCCTGTGTCGGAAGCTCCGCCGCCCCCGCCGCCGCTCCAATGGGAAACGCCACCGGCTCCGCCAGCACCCGCCGCATTGGAGCCGCCGCCACCACCGCCACCGCCAAAATAGCCAGCCCCACCCGCACCCGCTGCACCAGAACCACCGCCCCCACCGCCGCCAGCCCCCATTGTTGAGCCGCCATTGGTCGCCCCGCCTACGCCGCCGACTGGAGCGCCCCCCGCGCCGCCGAGGCCGTTTGTAGGCGCGGTTGAGCCAACGCCCATGGTCCCGGCTCCGCCTCCGGCACCGCAGGCAAGACCGACGCCATCGCCGCCGCCGCCGCCGTAGCCGGTCAGATGCGAGCCAAAGGTACTGTTAGAACCTACCGTGCCGGCAGTGTCGGTAGCAGTCGCCCCATTGCTGGCATTGCCGACCGTGACGGCAACCGTCGATGCGAGGTCGCTCAGCATCATCCAGCGAGAATTATAACTGCCGCCGCCTCCGCCAGCGCCGGCATCGCCAGAGCTAGCCTTACCGCCGCCCCCGCCTTGCCCCCACGCTTCGATGAAGACGACGCTGCCGGCGCCAAAGCCGCTAGGCTTGTTCCAGGTGTCGTCGGCATCGAAGCGCTGGAAATCACCGGGCGATGCGCCGCCGCCGGTCGCGCCCGGCAAATCGTCGAAATCGATCTTGCGCAGCTCGCCGGTCGATTCCTCGATTACTAGCTTGTCGCCGGTCCCGAATGCCGATGCGTCGGTCAAGGCGCTGATCTTGGTGTAAGCCGGATCGCCAGTCGTGCCGGCATTGCGCAGCAGGATCGTATAGGCCCCGGCATCCTCCAGCTTCGCCATGGTGACGCCATTGTCGGCAAGCTGTGTCGTGCCGACGCCGCCGGCCGTGATCGCGACGGATGGATTGCCGGAAACACCGTCGCCATTGGTGACGGTGATTGCCGTACCGCCCACAACCGAGCGCTGTAGCCAGGTATCGGCGGCAGAACGAACCGCAATACCGGTCGATGCCAAGCCCTCCAGCGCCGCGATATCATTGGCTAACGCAAAGGTAGGGTTCCCTGGAAATCACCGGGCGATGCGCCGCCGCCGGTCGCGCCCGGCAAATCGTCGAAATCGATCTTGCGCAGCTCGCCGGTCGATTCCTCGATTACCAGCTTGTCGCCGGTTCCGAATGCGGGCGCATCGGTCAGGCCGCTGATCTTCGTATAAGCCGGATCTCCAGTCGTGCCCGCATTACGCAGCAGGATCGTATAGGCCCCAGCATCCTCCAGCTTCGCCATGGTGACGCCATTGTCGGTCAGCTGCGTGGTGCCGACGCCGCCCGCCGTGATCGCGACGGATGGATTGCCGGAAACACCATCGCCATTGGTGACGGTGATTGCCGCACCGCCCACAACCGAGCGCTGTAGCCAGGTATCGGTGGCAGAACGAACCGCAATACCAGTCGATGCTAAGCCCTCCAGCGCCGCGAGATCATTAGCTAACGCAAGGGTCGGGTTCCCACCCACGCCTCCTGGATCGGTGATGGAAAGACCTGCAACGGGCGCTGCCAGCGTACGCTGCACCCATGTGTCCGTCGTCGTGCGGACGGCGATGCCAGTCGCCCCAAGCCCTTCAAGCGCTGCGAGGTCATTCGCGAGGGCGAGCGTTGGATTGCCCGCCACACCGCCGCCATTCGTAACGCTGATGCCTGCCGCCGGGCCCGTCAGCGTCCGGCTCGCCCATGTATCGGCCGCCGTCCGCGCAGCAAGGCCAGTGCCGCTGAGCGCCTCGACGGCAGCCAGGTCATTCGCCAGTGCCAGTGTAGGGTTGCCGGAGACGCCGTCGCCGTTGGTCACGCCGATGCCTGCGGCAGGCCCGGTCAGCGTGCGCGTAGCCCATGTATCCGCTGCGGTCCTTGCCGCCAGCCCCGTGGTGCTGAGCCCTTCTACCGCCGCCAGATCGTTGGCGAGAGCGAAAGTCGGATTACCCGCTATGCCAGCCGGATTGGTGATCGTGAGGCCGGC
>Ga0193753_10004376_pt1 | contig 10106 bp, 10 predicted proteins | sample H1c2metaG_FD_144925 | JGI IMG/M metagenome (GOLD analysis project Ga0193753, IMG submission 144925) | Soil microbial communities from a riparian zone of the East river system, Colorado, United States - H1c2 | ecosystem: Environmental > Terrestrial > Soil > Riparian zone | place: USA: East... | reverse complement strand
ACTATTATCGGTTATTCCGTCTCCGCCTATTTCCTGCCCGCTTCATATCGTCAGTTCAAAGACATGCAAAATTACTTCCGCGATAATTACGCGTCGCTGATGCTGGAAGAAGGAATTTTCAACACACCACTTGCTGGTATGATGGTCTATGTCAGGAGCCGTGAAACGCCGGATACGCTAAAAGGTATCCTAATTCATGATAGCCGCATCCCTGGCAAACCGGTGACTTTAATGGCTGAAAGTGCGCGGGTTGAGCGGGGGGCTGATGGGTTGCAATTCCTTTTGACCAATGCTACGCGCCAACAAATCGACCGCAAGACCGGCGAAGTTAATTTGCTTTATTTCGATTCTTATCCTTTCGATATTGGTTTTTATAATGTGAAGGATAAACAACGCGGCAAAAAATCCGATGAAATGTTCATCAATGAGCTTCTGAATCCTGACCCAACCCTGCCGAAAAAAACTCAGCGCAAACAAATCGCCGATGCGCATAACCGCCTGACCTGGCCGCTCAATAATCTTTCCCTGCCGCTGATGGTAATGGCGATCATGCTTTCCGGTGATTATAACCGCCGCGGCCAATCGCGACGCATTATCACTGCTATAATTATTGCGATTACCATTATTGTTTCCGGCCTCGCCTTCAAAAACCTCGCCGCCAATGGTAGTGGTTTCGCCATCACTCTCATGTATGTGCCAAGCATCCTCACCATTCTTATCTCACTATATGTGCTGATTATCGGCGATAATCCTTTCCGTAAAAAGATCGGCAAGCAACTTATATTGGAGACCAGCTGATGCGTTTCCCTGCCAAAATTAGTCTTTATATGGCGATGCAATTCCTGTTATGGCTTGGTATTGGGCTTTTGGTTTTCGTTGCCTTGATCTTCCTCGTCGATTCCGTGGAAGTCCTGCGCAAAAGCGCCAGCCGCAATGTTCCATCATCAGCAATATTGCAAATCTCATTCCTCCATCTACCCAATCTCCTCCAGCAGGTCGCCCCGTTCGCTTTCCTTTTCGGCGCCATCCTTTGCTTCACCAAACTAACCCGCACACGCGAGCTTGTAATCACCCGCGCTTCGGGAATTTCGGTGTGGCAATTTCTTCTGCCGTCAATCGGCATTAGTTTATTGATCGGGATTTTCATTATCCTTTTCTTCAATCCGCTTTCCGCGCTAATGAATGCCAAAGCCTCGCAATTGGAGACTAAATATTTCGATAGTGATTCGAGCATGATCACGTTTTCCAAGGCCGGTTTATGGCTGAAACAACGCGGTGAAGGCGGGCGCGGCGAGACTCTTATCACCGCTACTAGTATCTCTCCCGACAATCAACATTTCCGCGATTTGACGATTTTTGAGTTTGACCGCGATAAGAAATTCACCCGCCGTATTGACGCTCATCAAGGAACACTTGCCAACGGAGAATGGACTTTCAACGATGCCCTGATCAATAAACCCGGTGAGCCGACGGAGAAAATTCCTGAATATAAAATGCCAACCACCTTATCCCTGGCGCAAATCCAGGATAGTTTCAATTCTCCGGATACGATCTCTTTCTGGGCATTGCCGGAATTTATTCAAGTATTGGAAGAGTCCGGTTTCTCGGCATTGCGCCATAAATTATATTATAACAGCATCCTCACCACGCCGATCATGCTGGCGACAATGGTCCTGATCGCCGCCGTGTTCTCATTACGCTTCTCGCGCCGCGGCAAAAACAGTTTGTTGATATTTGGCGGTGTTTTCACCGGCTTTGTCTTTTATTTCATCACCAAACTCACCGCCAGTTTCGGCATCGCTGGAGATATGCCGGTGATACTCGCTGCATGGACACCAACACTGATCTTCATCCTGATTGGGATTTGGCTGTTATTGCATCTGGAAGATGGCTGAGTAAATTATAATCTGGAACCCATTTTCTTGGTCAGTCCCGACATAGTCACCGGCACGATCCGTCCGTCGGAGATTTTGCATTCGCCAATTGCGCCTGAAGTTAGGCCAAGATTAGGCTCAGAGACGTCAAAATCACATTTCATACTATGTCCCTGGTTACCAATAAGCACTGCATCGGCTTTGGAATAATAACGAGTTTTTGCGCTTATATCTCCGGTTACAGTTTTTCTGCCCACGGCCTCACCATTAAATATTTCTCCATCATCCGTAACTGCTGTGATCTTACCATTGGCGCCATAATTCGTGGTGAATGTGATATGCACTTTGCCGCGCTGTTTACCTTTTTCATCCTGAATCGGACTATCCGTGGAATTAACCATCGGCGCGCATGCCGCTATTAACAAAACTAGAAATACAGATTTTTTCATAACAAACCCTTAGTTAAATAATTCTTCGTCTTCAAATTTCTTGTTCGGCGTTTTCATTCCCAAATGTTGGAATGCCTGTGCCGTCAACATCCGCCCGCGCGGCGTGCGTTGGATGAAACCTTGTTGCAAAAGATATGGCTCGATCGTCTCCTCGATTGAATCACATTGTTCCGAAAGTCCCGCGGCGATCGTCTCAATCCCCACTGGCCCACCATCATAATTCTCGGCGATAAATTTCAAATATTTGCGGTCCGATGAATCCAGCCCCAGACCATCCACATCCAGTTTCTTCAAACCGGAATTTGCTAGCTTGGCATTGATCTCACTATTCTCCATCTCCGCAAAATCGCGGATCCGGCGCAGCAAACGCAAGGCAATCCGCGGCGTTCCACGTGAACGGCGGGCAATCTCATTGGCGCCGTCATCGGTGATTTTAGTTTTGAGAATATCTGAACCACGCATGATAAGACTCTTCAATTCCGCATGATTATAAAATTCTAGCTTTAATGGAATCCCGAAACGATCGCGCAATGGATTGGCAATCAAACCCAGCCGCGTCGTCGCGCCAATCAATGTGAATTTCGGCAAATCGATGCGCACCGTGCGCGCCGCCGGGCCTTCGCCGATGATCAGATCCAGTTTGAAATCTTCCATTGAAGGATAAAGAATCTCTTCCACTGCCGGATTCAAACGGTGAATCTCATCAATAAACAAAACATCATTAGGCTGGAGATTGGTCAGCACCGCCGCCAGATCCGCCGCCTTGGTCAATATCGGCCCGCTAGTCGCCCTGAAACCGACACCAAGCTCATTCGCCACAATCTGCGCCAATGTTGTCTTACCGAGCCCCGGAGGCCCGTATAACAGCACGTGATCCAAATGCTCGCCACGTTTTGCAGCGGCATTAATGAATACGCTCAAATTCTCGCGCAGCTTCTCTTGGCCGGTAGAATCGGAAAGGCTTAATGGGCGTAATGATATCTCGCCAATATCTTCTTCCAGCTTCAATGGTTTGACGACACTCATCGCCCAACCTCTTTCAATGCGTCAGTGATGACTTGCTCTAACTTCTTATCATCATTAGCCACTTTATTCACCGCCAGGAACGCATCCATGCGCGCAATACCGAGATTAGTCAGCGCCGAGATCGCGTCATTCTTAACATCTTCCCTAGCCCCTAGCCCCTTGACCCTAGGCCCTTTAACCACCGGCGCCTCCGCAACGAATGTTCCAACCTTGTCCTTCAACTCTGTCACCAAGCGCACTGCCAGTTTCGGCCCAACACCGGAAGCTTTGGAGAGGAAAGTTTTATCCTGTGCCGCAATCGCCTGTGTCAGTTCATTAGGCGTGAATGCCGAGAGCAAAGCCAGCGCAACTTTGGCGCCGACGCCTTGGACATTGGTGAGGAGCTTGAACCATTTCTGTTCAGATTCCGTAGCGAACCCGTATAAATGAATATGATCTTCGCGGACATGGGTTTCAATATAAAGCACCGCACCGCTACCAATCGCGCCGACTGAGTGCAAAGTTTTGCCGGAGCAGAAAACCAGATAACCAACTCCGCCGACATCGATAATCAGCTTGTCTTCGTCAACCGTATCAATAATACCTTTAAGCCTGCCGATCATTTAGGAAGTCTAGTCGGCCTGGTTTTAAATGCAATTCCTTTATCGTCTCGTATTGGTTGTGGTCTATGCACCAAACTAACTAATATCCCACTGATCAACATCAATAAATACCAACTACCAAGTTTGGAAATCGGGACTAGTTTCCACCCGTGTAACTGGTGCGGATAAATCCAAGCGCTAGTGAAGGTTCCAATATTCTCAGCGAACCAAATGAAGAATGAGACCAGCAGAAAAGAGACCAACATCGGCATATGGCGATATTTTTTATAAGGTTTGTAATAGATAATCGATTTGCCATAAATCAATATGCTTAAGGCAAAAAGGAAATAGCGGAAATCATAAATAAAATGATGGGTGAAGAAATTGATATAGATCAGCAGTGCTAGAATAATCGTATATCGGATGCGTGGATATGCGAAGAATTTATAATCGAATATCCGCCAAGAGCGCGCAATGTAACTGCCAATCGCGCCATACATAAAGCCGGAAAATAGCGGCACCCCGCCGATGCGCAAGATATTGGCTTCGGGGTAAATCCACGAACCCATATGGGTTTTGAATATTTCCATTATCGTACCGACGACGTCCCTATCAACAACGCTAACATAATCCCACCAAAAAGACATGCCCAAGCCTGTTTCAGGCCGAAGATAAAAAACTCGGTAACAAAAGCCTTCAAAGCTGAATTCATAAAGAAGGAGCCGTCAGCCCGCCGCATCCGGCGGCGTTTTCAAACGCGAGCGCCGCAGCGCTCGTTTGAAAAAAATTATAAACTAGAGCATTCCCTTTTCTTTGAAGTAACGTGCTGCGCCTTTATGTAATGGGGCAGTGTTTCCTTCATGAACCAGTTTGTTAGCGTCAAGTAAACCAAATACCGGGTGCAGAGTTTTGAAATTGTCGAAATTATCAAACACCGCTTTCACTACTTGGTAAATCGTTTCTTCATCTTCCTCAGAAGTAGTTACGAAAGTAGCTTTAACGCCGATAGTTTTCACATCGTTCGGCGTGCCGTTATACATGCCGCCTGGGATGATTGTATAAGCATAATATGGATTAGTCTGGATCATTTTGTCGATATCCGGACCGTCCACAGGAACGATTTTAGTTTCGCAAGTCGTCGTAACTTCCTGCACCGCACCGTTTGGATGGCCGGCAGTATAGATCATCACGTCGATATCTTTGTTACATAAAGCTGCAGTTTGCTCAGAAGGTTTCAGCTCAGTGACTTTAGCGAAATCAGCGTTTTTCCAGCCTTTTTGCTTGATTACGAAATCCATAGTCGCGCGGATACCGGAACCGACAGAACCGAAATTCACTTTTTTGCCTTTGATTTGGTCAAATTTATCAATGCCTGAATCTTTGCGCACGATTACCGTGAATGGTTCGCTATGCAAAGAGAACAGCGAGCGCATAGTTTTCATTGGTTTTTGTTTAGAGAAGAAATCCGTGCCGTTATATGCGTGATATTGCCAGTCAGATTGAACAACCGCGATATCAACTTCGCCTTTGCGCAACATATCTATGTTATCGATTGAGCCGCCGGTTGATTCAACCGAGCAGCGAATGCCGTGCGCTTTACGTCCGCGATTGACGAGGCGGCAAATCGCGCCACCTGCAGGATAATAAACACCAGTAACTCCGCCGGTTCCGATTGTAATTAGTTTTTTATCATTCGCTGCGTTGGCGTTTCCGCCCAGAAAAGATGCTACAACTGCAATGACTGATATAATCAGAAAGGCATAAATACTTGTTTTCATATGAGATTTCCCCTGCTTAAAAATAGATACAATTTAACTAACGCGCGCATTATAGCAATTTAACCTCGTCTGGCAATACACCATTTCATTAATTATAAATGAGAAAGTATTTCCGCCTTAATAAAACTTTGCAGATCCCGGCCTTCTGCGGCAGCCGCGCGTTTTGGCATCCATTTCGCGCCATCAAACTCAAAATATCCCGCGCCGCTATAAGGCGAAGACACCCAGATCTGGCGGCTCGGCGTATGTTTATTTATAATATATTCGCGCGCATCCGGCATCACTACTGAAAGAATCCCCTCCTCCAGCTCCGCTTCGATTTCATGACCACTCTCCAAACCTTCAGCAAATTCCAGCAATTCTTGCAAAGGAGGTGTCGCGGCGATGTGATATTCTGTTTCATCCATAAGTTATGACTTTATATATTGGCCAAATTATATATAAGACAAATCATGACTAGAAACAAATATATGATATTGTTATTGATCCCGCTCATGCTCATAGGCTGCAAACCTAGTGATGAATCGGCAAAGCTTGAAATAAAAAATGTGTCCGAGCTGGATAATTTACCGCAATACGTATTCCCGATAGAATCGGCAGAAGAGGCTATTGCTTTCGCCTATAAAGCAAATAACACACAGGAAAACCTTATCGCCCAGGAAAAAACCTATTTACAGCTAAGCGGCTGGAAAATTAATGCCAAGAGAAAATGGCAGGGTGACGCTGATTATTGGCTTGTTATCTTTAACTCCCAGGGCGTTGCACCTGCCTATTCCTGTAATATTTTATTTTATCCTGATGGCACTCTGGCGGGAGGAGAGCTTACTAAAGAAGTTTACATCCCCGGCTGCGAGTGGAAGAAATAATGGCCAAAAACCTTTTTAGCTTATTGGGGAAAATCACTCCCGAAAAACCCGCGCGGCGTAAAAAGTCGGCAGCGAAGAAAAGCGCGGGTGGCGGTAGCAAAAAACCAGCCGGTAAAAAAATCCGATCTAAGAAATTCGGTAAAAGCCGCTTCTTATTAAAACTACTGGCAGGGATTGCTGCGATTTGCTTCATCGTGTTTTTCTTCCTAATTATAATTTACGGTCACGATCTTCCCGATATCGACAAACTCTATGATGACAACCTCCAGCAAAGCATCACTATCCTTGATTACAAAGGCAATACGATCGCCACTTACGGTGATTATTTTACTGAATTCGTGCAATTTAAAGACCTGCCCCAAAACCTGATCGATGCCGTGACTTCCACCGAGGATCGCCGCTTTTTCGAGCATTGGGGCCTAGATCCGCGCGGCCTGGTGAGGGCGATGGCGAGCAACGTCGCACATGGTAAAGTACAACAGGGCGGCAGCACGATCACGCAACAATTGGCGAAAATCGTTTTCCTAAAACCGGAACGCAAACTCAAACGCAAAATCCAAGAAGCCATGCTTGCGATTTGGCTTGAGCGCAAATTCACCAAGGAACAAATCATCACCATGTATTTGAACCGCGTTTACTTAGGCGGCGGCGTTTATGGTGCGGATGCGGCGGCGCATAAATATTTCAACAAATCAGTGAAGAAAATCAATCTCTATGAATCTGCAATGCTTGCCGGGTTGCTGAAAGCGCCTTCAACTTATTCCCCGGCGAACAATCCCCGCCTGGCCGCTGAGCGCACGGAACAAGTACTGCTCAACATGGTAGATAATGGCAAGATTACAGATGAACAAATGCAGCGCGCGTTGAAAACCGGAACCAAGGTCAAAATCCAGAGCGTCAATCCAAGCACAAGATATTATACAGATTACGTCATCGACCAGATTCAGGAAATTGTCGGCAAAACTTCCGATAACCTCATCGTCAAAACTCCTTTCCGCGCCGATCTTCAATCTTTGGCCGAGCAGACCATCTCAAAGAATATGCTGGAACTTTCCGACAAGAAAAAAGCCGGCCAAGCAGCGCTTGTTGCCATGAAGCCAAGCGGCGCAGTCCTCGCTATGATCGGCGGAATTGATTATGCCGACAGCCAGTTCAACCGCGCCACTCAAGCCCAGCGCCAACCAGGCTCGGCGTTTAAGTTGTTTGTCTATACCGCCGCCATGATGTACGGCAAAAATCCCGATGATCTGGTGAGCGACGAGCAAACACTGATTGGTCAGGGAAGAAATTCCTGGCGCCCTTCCAATTATGACGGCAAATATCACGGCACCATTACCTTGCGTGAAGCTTTCGCGCATTCATATAACGCCGCAGCGGCCAATCTCGCGCAAGAGATCGGCATCAGCAACATTATTTTCCTCGCCAAGAAAATGGGCATCAAATCCCCGATGATGGATGTGCCAAGCATCGCGCTTGGCTCAAGCGAGGTGAATTTACTCGAGCTGACTACGGCCTATGCGCATATCGCCAATAATGGTAACGGGGTCTATCCTTATGTTATCGAGGAAATCAAAACCCAGAGCGGTACTTTGATTTACCAGCGCCTGGAAATCGAAACTCCGCAGATCATAGATCCGGAAACCGTGCATAAAATGAATGATCTGATGAAAAGCGTCGTCACTCAAGGCACCGCCCGCGGCGCGCAGATCGGACGCGAAGTTGCCGGCAAAACCGGTACCAGCCAGGATTTTCACGATGCATGGTTCATCGGCTATACACCGCAATTGATTACCGGTGTCTGGGTGGGCAATGATGACAATTCCGACATGAAAAAAGTCACCGGCGGCTCCATTCCCGCGCGCATATGGGCACAATTCATGAAACCGGCGCTCGCAGGCGCACCGGCACTTTCCATCAATTCCAGTTATGGCGGTTTCGGCGCTACTTTATCAAACGGCGTGGAAAATTTCTGGGATGGCATCACCGGGGATAGACGCCCGCCGCTGGAAAATCCGCGGCCAAATGTGATACAGCCAAACTGGAACAGCCCGCAGGAGATTAATAATGGCTATTGATGCATTTGCCTTTGCGGAAAAACTCATCACCCGCTGCAAATCCCACGGCGCAACTGATGCCGAAGTTATGACCGGGATCAGTGCCGATATTTCCGTCACTGCCCGCAATGGTAAGTTAGAAGAACTGATCCGCGCCGAAAGCTCCGGCTTTTCATTGCGCGTTTTCGTCAATGGCCGCTCCAGCACCATCTCCTCCTCCAAATTCGCCGATGCTGATAAGCTGGCGGAAATCGCCGTTGATATGGCCAAAGTCGCGCCGGTTGATGAATTCTCCTCCCTCGCCCCGCCCAAGCTTTTATACAAAGCTAACCTCGATCTCGATATTTACGACGCGGAAGAACCGCCGGAGAAAAAACTGGTTGAATTGGCCATGGCGGTTGAAGACACCGCGCTGCAAATTCCCGGTATTACCAATTCCGAAGGCGGCGACGCAAGCTTTGCCAGTTATGAAAACGCCCTGGTCACTTCCCAAGGTTTCGCTAAAAGCCATAAATCCTCACGCACCAGCCTGTCAGTGCGCGTCCTCGCCGGTAGCGGCCATGATATGCAGCGTGATTATGATTATTCCTCCAAGCGCTTTTTCGCTGATCTTGACGCGCCGGAAACGCTCGGCAAAGAAGCCGCGCGCCGCGTGCTGGAAAAACTCAATCCACGCAAAGTACCATCTGGCAAATTCCCTGTGATTTTTGATCCGCGTATTTCTCGCAATCTTGTCTCTGATCTTGCCTCCGGCATTAGCGGTGCCAGCATCACTCGCGGTACAAGTTATTTGAAAACCAAACTCGGTGAACAGATTTTTCCAGCATATATCAACATAATTGATGATCCGCATATCAAACGCGGCATGGCCTCCAAACCATTTGACGGTGAAGGAGTAGCTAATAAAAAACTAAGCATCATTGAAAACGGAATCCTGAAAACCTGGCTCCTCGACATCCGCTCCGCCAACCAGCTAAAACTCATCACCAACGGCCGTGCTAGCCGCGGCAGTGGCGGCCCGCCATCGCCCTCATGCACCAATCTCTACATGCAAAGCGGCAAAATCTCACCACAGCAAATGCTCAAAGAAATCAAAAGCGGTTTCTACGTCACCGAAGTTTTCGGCATGGGCATCAATTATACTAACGGCGATTATTCCCAAGGCGCCGCCGGCTTCTGGATCGAAAACGGTGAACTCGCCTACCCTGTCAGCGAAGTGACCTTAGCGGGAAATTTATTAGACATGTTCCAAAACCTAACCCCTGCCAACGACCTGGAAATGAAATACGCCATCAACGCCCCGACTTTGCGCATAGAAGGCATGACGCTGGCGGGTATTTGATTTTAATTGCGCTCAAGCGCCGCGCCTAGCTGTCGCCCTCAATGGGCTCGCTCGGTCGGGCCTTCGCCGCGCCGAAGCGGCTACGGCCGCGCAGGCGGGTCAAGCCCTCCACTCGTGGGTGCCAAGACAATAGTGA
>Ga0193753_10004375_pt1 | contig 10108 bp, 7 predicted proteins | sample H1c2metaG_FD_144925 | JGI IMG/M metagenome (GOLD analysis project Ga0193753, IMG submission 144925) | Soil microbial communities from a riparian zone of the East river system, Colorado, United States - H1c2 | ecosystem: Environmental > Terrestrial > Soil > Riparian zone | place: USA: East River... | reverse complement strand
TTCGGGTCTCCGAGCGCGAACCCGCCACCTTCGCGATTCCGAAATCGAGGACCTTCACCTCTCCCTCGTAGCCGACCAAAATGTTGTGCGGCGATACGTCGCGATGGACGATCTCGAGGGCGCTGCCGTCGAAGTCTTTGAGCTCGTGCGCCGCGTGCAGTCCCGCGAGCGCCTCGGCGAGCACCTTTAGGTGCAGTGCAACAGGTATATCGCCCCTGGTCGTGCGAAAGACGCGCTCGAGGGTCTGCCCATCGACGTATTCCATCGCCATGAAGTAGGCGTCGTTGTCGCGGCCAATTTCGTTGATCTGCACCACGTTCGGATGGTTGATCCGCGCCGAGACCCGGGCCTCGTTGAGAAACATCGCAATTTGATCCGGCTCGCGCGCAAGCTCTGGACGCAATTGTTTGATGACTTGCAATTTGTTGAAGCCCGCCGGGCCCCGAACCACGGCCAGGTACACGACCGCCATGCCACCGCGACCCAACTCAAGAATCGAGCGATACTTGCCCGCGATCGATTGTTCGTTGGCGACCACGCTCGTCACGCCCCCTAAACGCTAGCGGGCCGTGACAGCCCGCACAAGTTGGCTCCACCGTCCGCCGTCTTCTTTCAACCTCCGACCCTGTCACGGGAATATTTCAAAGACAGTGTACGAACCAACCCTTCGTTCGCGGCTCGCGTAAACGCGCTCCATGAGATACGGCCAATTGGTTATGCTTGGCTGAGCGGGGAGGCTGATGCATGTGGAGGGGCAAACCTTGATCGATCATGCGGCCCCGCTCCCCGCGGGGCCTAAGTACGAACCGATATTCGAACTCGGTCGCGGCGGAATGGCGACGGTGTACCTTGCGATCAATCGCGGGCTCGCCGGCTGGAGCAAGTTGGTCGTGCTCAAGCAACTGCGCCCCGACGTCGCCAGCGATCCCGATTTCCTTCCGATGCTCCTCGAGGAGGCGCGGATTGCGGCCCGCATCAACCATCCCAATGTCGTTCAGACCAACGACATCGGTTTCGACGGGCACGCGCACTACATCGCGATGGAATACCTCGAGGGACAAACCCTCCAGGGGCTCACCCGGCGCCTTACCGAACAAGGGCGGCGTCTCCCACTGCCGCTTTACTTGCATATTCTCGCCCAGGTACTTCGCGGCCTTCATTTCGCCCACGAGCTCGCGGACTACGACGGCGCGCCACTTTCGATCGTGCATCGCGATATGACGCCGCACAACGTTTTCGTCACCTACGAGGGTGTCGTCAAAGTGCTCGACTTTGGAATCGCGAAAGCCGCCGATTCGAAAAACGAGACGAGGAGCGGCACCTTCAAAGGGAAACTTCGGTACATCGCGCCCGAGCAGGCGCTCGGTATCCCGATCGATCGCCGCGCCGATATTTTCGCCATTGGCGTCATGATGTGGCATGCGTTGGCCGGTACGCGCATGTGGAAGGACGTCAGCGAGACCGACGTGCTGATGCAGTTGGCCAAAGGGGAAATTCCAAACATCGCGGAGGTCGCGCCCAGTGCGCCGCCCGAGCTCCTTTCCATCTGCAGGCGCGCGCTCGCGCACCGGCCCACCGAACGTTTCGCCACCGCCGCCGAAATGATGGACGCGCTGGAGTCGTACCTGGCGCAGACCCACTCGCAGCTACTCCCGCGCGAGCTCGCCCAGTTCGTGGACGAACTTTTCGGCGAACGACGCGCGACGGTGCGGGCCGCAATCGATCAACGCGTGCGCGAAGGCCTCTCGGGAGACAGCGTCCCCGTATTGTCGTCCGCCGGTGGGACGAGGTCCTCGCACTCCAAATCCGACGCAAGCCTCGCGGCGGCTCCCGCGTCGGTTCCGAGTCTCTCGGGCCCTCGATCTCTCCCCTTTACGTCGCACTCCCCGTCGAACACCGGTTCGTCGCCGTTCGCATCCCATCCCGAAGGCGGGCCGGCGCCAGTGTCTCCTTTTCGGCGTCATGCGGCCGGTGCCGTTTTCGGCCTTCTGATTGCGGCCGCTGGCTTCGGCGTCTACAAATTCGCGGGGCAAAAGACGGCGCCGGCCGTCGCCCCTGCGCAGAGCGCCCCTGCGCAGAGCGCCGCGGGCGCCGTGAGTGCAACGTCGCCCGATACCGCGCCGTTGCCCGCCCCGGCGGCGAGCGGACCTCCGATGTCGCGGCTCCAGGTCACCGTCACACCGCCCTCCGCCAACGTGCGGCTCGACGGCGCGCCGTTTCCGGGCGATAGCCAAGTTCCGCGCGACGGCGCGTCGCATCGCCTCGAAATCGACGCGCCCGGCTTCAAGTCCGAATCCGATTATGTGGTATTCGACCGCGACGACGTCGCGCTCACCTACACCCTTGCGAAAAAAGACGCGCCCGCATGGCACTCGGTGCGCCCCTCGAAGAAAGGCGCTGGCGCACCGAGCGGACCGGGCGCTCCGCCCGAAGCTGGAAGCCCCGCCGCACAGAGTTCACCGCCTGCCGCCGCGGCCGCAGGTTCGCCTCCAGCGCCGGCATCGAGCCCCGGGCACAAACACAAGCCGAAGACGTCTCTCGATTCTGCGGATCCTTGGAAATGACACTTAACCTGGCAGTTGGAGATCGGAAATGCGCATGACGGGCCGTAGCTCACAACGTTCACGATGGGCGGGCGCCATCATGTTTGCTCTGGCCATCGTGGGCATGCATTGCTCGCTGGTCGTGGAGTCGTCGTCTTCGCAGTGCAACACCACGCAAGATTGCACGAACCGAGGCGCCGCCTTCGCCAACTCGACCTGCAACGCGGGGCACTTTTGCGTTACCACCGGCGAGAGCGGGGGCGAATGCACGACGAACCAGGATTGCGTGGATCAGCACCCGGACGAAGCGTACACGTGCCGCAAGTCGGATAAAAAATGCATCAACCTGACGTCGCCCGAATGCCCGGCATACACCGCCGACAAGGCCGATCTCGCGAACGACGACGCGATCTACATCGGAACGATCCTCGATCGAAGCGGAACTGCCGGCCCCATTGGGCAGGCGATGGAAGCCGCATTCAATCTGGCTCGCCAAGAATTCCGAGACGCCGCAGCCGGGCTCCCACCCGCCTCGAGCGGCGGCCGGAGACCTCTCGTGTTGGTGAACTGCGACGAGAACGCCGCAGCACCCGCGAAGTCCGATCCCGTTAAAGCAGCTACGCACCTCGTGGACGACTTGCACGTGCCCGTCATCATCGGGGGCTTCTACAGCTCCACCACGATCAATGTGGCGCAAAAGGTTACGATTCCAAAGAACGTCCTGCTCTTGACCCCCGCATCGACGAGTCCACTCGTCACCGGCCTCCCCTCCGCCGACCCACGACTCGTCTGGCGCATGGTGCCAAATGACGTCATTCAAGGGCAAGTCGTTCCCGCCGTAACGTCGAATATGGAAGCCACGCTCAAGGCGGAGATCGGGCTGCAACCGAGCGACAAAATCAAGGTCGCCATGGTCCACCGCGGAGATGCGGCCGGTAGCGCAATCGCCGCAGAGGTTATCAAGAACCTCGTCTTCAACGGCGCGTCCGCAACCGCGAGTGCAAATAGCCTCTACTTCCAAGAATACAATTACGGCGACCCGCTCGCAGATGCAGCCGGCTCCGAGGCGAAATATTCTCAATTCGCGGCCGACATGAGCTCGACGTTTCACCCCCACATCGTCATCACGGCAGGATCGACGGCGGAGGTCGTGACCAAGATCATGAAGCCGGTCGAGGCGAACTGGTCCGACAATACGTGCGGGTCCAAGTGTTACCGGCCGCGGTATCTTCTGGCGAATTCGAATTTCCAAACGCCGGACGTGCTCAAGCTCGTCGGGTCGGATTCCGCATTCCGCCACCGCGTCCTCGGCCACGTCGCACAGACCGAGGGAGCGAATTTGAACACGCTCAGGGTTCATTATAAGAGCGTAACCAATGTGCCCTTCGTCCCACTGGTTCCGTTCGCGTACGACGCGATTTACCTTACCGCGTACGGCATCGTGGGCGCGGGCAACGTGCCACTCACGGGTCCGGCTATCGCCGAGGGTTTCAAGAAATTGCTCCCGCCGGCACCCTCGCTCGAGGTCGGCCTCAACAACATTCCGTCGGCACTCAGCACATTGACAAATAACAGGACGTTGGATTTCAACGGCGCATCGGGGCCGCTCGACTTCGACCCGACCACCGGCGACGCGCCTTGCGACGTCCAAGTCTGGTGCATCAACCACGACAGCACGGACTTCGTGAATTCGGGCTACTATTACAGCTCGAAGGACGGCGGCATGCGCGGCTCCATCATGCCGTCGAATTGCCCCTGAGATAGCGTCCCTCTTCAGAACGAGCCGGGGCCGATTTCATCGGCCCCGCTCTACTTTTTGGGCGCGTGTTCAGGAGAAGCTATCGGCCCGCGCGCGCCTACCTCCCGAGAACGGCCATCGCTCGAACGAAATGGACGAGCGGCCCCCACGAGAGCGCAAACGTTAGCGACTAGAATCGTCCGTGCGTAACCACGCCGAACGGCGTCACCGCGAAGCTGACCGAGGGCGCCGTCTTTTGCTCCTCACCGCCGCTACTGGTGCCGCCGCCGTCCCACGTCACCGCCTTGATCGTGAACCAGGTCGAGATACCCGCGCCGACGATGGTGGCCCCTAACAAGACGTCCGACGCGATGGAGAACGTTTTCACGTCTTTGCTCTGCGAATCCATACTGCTCGGGTCCGGATTCGGTTTATCGCGCGCGTCCGAGAGTTTGTTCGACTTGTCGAGCGCTACATAGCCCGTGACGCCGGTGGCGATGGCCAACGCACCCGTGATACCCCATGCCGTCCATGCGCGCGCCGTCCAAGGATTCGGACCCGAGGGCTCCGCAGACGAAGACGCGAGGGCGTTGTTCGATGCTCCCTGACTGGCCAAACTGACCTCGACGTCCCCATTTTCGCCGACGGAGATGTTCACCATCTTGGTCACCGGCGCATACCCCTCGCGCATGGCAGTGACCTTGCGGTGCCCCGGATTGACCCGAATGCGCCCCACCGGCGCCTTGCCCACGGGCACGTCGTCGACGAAGACGTCTGCGCCGGCAACGTTGACTCGGATCTCGAGATTCGCCACGAGACCTCTGAGCTGGGTAACGTACTTGTCGACTTCGGCCCGCCGCGCATCGGGGACGTCCCCGGCGCCTTCGGCGAGATAGCGTTCGAACGCTTTCAGCGACTGCGCAAAGTCGTTCAACTCGCGATGGATCAGGCCGATGTTGTAGAGAATCTTGTAGCTCGGCGCGAGCTGGTTCGCCTTTTCACATTCCGCGAGTGCGGAGTCGAATGCCTCGGAATTGAACAATTCGAGGCAGTGATCGTAGTGCCGCCGAGCTAGTTCGAATTTGTCGACAGACGTCGGCGCGGCTGGTGCGGGAGCAGGAGCCGGCTGGGCGAACGCCGAAATACTGACGAGAGAAAAGACCGAAAGCGTCGTAAGGAAGATAAATCTCACCTTCGGAGGATCACTCAAACGATTATCCATCGCAAGGGTCCCGTCGCCCTCCGCGACGCTCGCGCAGGGCTGTATTATTCGAGGCACGGAGGATTATCAATCCTCGTCGGCGACGTTTAGCTGCAGATGTTCCACATTCTGCGCTTCCACCGTGGCCCAATTGACCGCCACATCGAGGACATGGCCACCCACTTGGTGGTTGTCAGAAACGAAGTGAAAATGGTAGCCCGTCGCGTTCGCGGTTCCGAGGTACGCGGGGAGTCGGAATCCAACCAAGGTGCCGCGGATATTCGTATTCGTAAATTCCACCTGTGTCTTCGTGGCCTCGGCGAGTGTCGGGTACGGTTTGACCTGCCGCCGCGGAGCCCGGGTCTTGATCGACGTGAACGTGCCGTGCACTTTGAGCGCGAACAGGCGATTTTGGTCCGGAAGGGCGTTGCTCACGAAACCCTGCAATCCTGCGTAGTCGGCAAGCGGCGAGCTAATGACGAAATCTTGATCGGTGCGAAACCGGGTGACCGCAGCAAACGGTACGAGATCGTTGTGCTTCGCAACGCGGAGGACACCGTCCGACGTAAACCGATAAACGACCCCGTCGAGAACGATCATCTCACCATCGAGAGCGTTGTAGGTACCGACTCCGAAGTCGCCGCTACGCCCCACTTCCCCCGCCGTGGTCGGACCGTCGAGAATCGCTCGATTGAGTTGATCGAGTGTTCCGAATTGAGCGATGGACTCGCGCGCTTGATGCCGCGGGCGGTCGCTCGTGAGCGCACTTTCGGTTTTGTCGACGGCAACCACGCTGTCCGCGGCGGTGCTCTCGGGTTCTGCCGACGGCGCAGACGTCGAGCAACCGATCGTCAAAAGGGACGACGAAAGGACAACGCCAACAACGCCCAACACACGGAAACGCAAGGACATGTAGGACCTCCTTCTGAGGCGCGCGCAAGTGACGCCGGATGGGGAACCGTCGCGTCTTCATCGATTCATCCCGGCGCGTGATCACACGAGCTGCTGCGCGCAATCAGCCGTCATGAAACGATTCATGACAAATAGCATTTGTAGATTACGCACTTGTTTTGATTCAAACAAGGTCGCCTGAGTCAGGAAATACGCAAAATATGCGAATACATGGTGGCGATATTCGCATATCGGCGCACACTGCCTCTCAGGATCACCCTACCGATTAACGCGCCGCACGTCGGCCCCAAGGGCACGCGAACGTGCACGTCACCGTTGCGATTTCGCGCCGGCGCGGGGCGCGGGGCGCCGCGACTTCGCCTGCCGACGCAGCGCGCCACCATTTCGTCGCCACGCGTCATGACGCGGGCCGCAGTCTTCGGGCAGCAGTCCTCGGGCACAGGGTCGAATTCCGTCGCGATCCGGTCGGGTGACCGAATCGAGACGAAAATCAAAAACCCGAGCAAAAACCCGAGCAAAAACCCGACAGTATGTCGGGGCGAGTGGATTCGAACCACCGACCCCCAGACCCCCAGTCTGGTGCGCTAACCAGGCTGCGCTACGCCCCGTGCTTTTTCCGAAAGGTGAAGCCGGCGCCAAGCTAGTCGAACCGGCGCCAATCGCAAGCCCGATTCATCCGAAAAGCTCTTCGTAGGCTTCCGGGCGAAAACCGACCAGGACACGCGGGTCGTTCGCGCCGGCCCGGCCCGCCGCGCGCACGAGCACCGGGCGCTTGACGAGTTTGCCATCCTCCGTGAGCCATCGGATGATTTCCGCGTCGCTCGCCGCGTCGAATTTGGGCTTGCCGATGGCGCGGTAGCTCTGGCCGCTCGTGTTCAGCCACTTCCGAACGCCGGTGCCGCTCGCCGGGATCCATTCGGTCAACTCGCGCAGGGTTGGCGGCTCATCGACGATGGGGCGCACGATGGGCTCGATACCGTGCGCCTCGAGCCACCTGAGGGCCTTCGTGCACGTTGCACACTTCGCGTAGGCGAGGACCGTGACGCGCTCCGTCGGCTTGACCATGGGCGCGCACGTTACCATCGCCCGGCGTCACGGTGCTGGCGTGCCGGCGTCACCCTCGCGCTCCGCATCGCCGGCATCGCCGGCGTCGCTCGCCATGCGTCCCTTGTGTCCGATCCACAGCGAGCGCGTCGCGGCCCCGGGCACGACACGGATTTGCGGCGTGGGTTCCTCTTCCGGGGTTCGAGCGTGCGCGCACGCCGCGACCGCGAACCCCGCAAGCAAGAAGGCGGCGACGTGCGGCGCGCCGCGTTTGACCCGCACCCTCAGCCCGCCCCTTCCGCGAGGAGAAATCGCGCGAGCGCCTGGGCCTTGGGCACCAGCGAATCGACTTCGATGAGCTCGTCTTTGGTGTGAAAGCCCGTGCCGCGCGGACCGAGGCCGTCGATGGAGGGGATCCCGAGGTCCGACGTCGTGCTGGCGTCCGAACCGCCACCGATGAGCGCCGCCTCCCCGTCGCCCAACCCGGACGCGCGCGCGCAGTCCCCGTACGCTCGGAAAAGTGCGGCGCTTGCCTCCGAACGCTCCAGCGGCATCCGGGCGATCCCGCCTTCGATGCGAACGCTCGTCCCTTCGAGTGACCGCCCTGCGTCCGCGGCGACCTCGTGAAGCGCCGCGATCAATTGCTCGGCGTCGGCGCGGGCCGCGAAGCGTGCATCGAAGAGTGCCTCGGCGTGATCAGGAACTGTGTTTTTCCCCTGCCCGCCCGAGATCTTTCCGCAGTTGACGGTGACGCCGCGGTCGTAGTGCGTCAGCTTTTGCGCGCCGTCGATGAAGCGGCAGAGCGCCCAGATCGCGTTCGCCCCGTCGCGATGGTTGGCCCCCGCGTGCGCGGCTTTGCCGGTGGCCACCGCAGTGATCGCGGCGGTCCCCTTTCGACGCGTGATGATGGCGTCGGCTTTGCGGCCGGCCTCGAAGACCAGCGCCGACGACGATCCTCGCGCGGCCTCTTGGATCACGCGGTAACCTTCGGGCGACCCCACCTCTTCGTCCGCGACCACGACGAGCTTTATCGAGGGGATCGCCCCGAGTCCGATCGTCTCCGCCACGGCGCGCAGCGCGAACGCGACCACCACGAGGCCCCCTTTCATATCGAGCACACCCGGCCCTCGCGCGAGCGTACCGTCGCGACGGTAGCCTTCGAAGGTTCCGGGCGGAAACACGGTGTCGAGATGACCGACGAGCGCGATGGACGATGCGCCTCGTGCGCCGTCGCTGGTAAAAACGAGATGGTCCGCGTAGCGGGTGCTCGGATGCACGGCGCATCGAAGCCCTTCGATGGCGAACGCGCCTTGTCTCAAGAGCTCGCCGACAGCCCGCCCTCCCTCCACGTTGTCCGTAAAGGAATTTTGCTCGACGAGCGGACGGAGGATTTTCTCCATCTCGGGCGTTTTGCCCTCGAGCCAATGTGCAGTCGGGTCTCGAACGCTTTTGTTTGCTCTCACGGACCCGATGGTAGGAGCCGGCCTGCCATCGAACAAGCACCGTCTACCTGGTCTACGCGGTCTACGCGGCCGGTTGCAGCGGAAGGGCTCCGGCACCAAACCCTTGCGCGAATTGACTCATGGTATGAGAGGCCCATGGTCGAACGCGTTTCCTCGCCCATCACACCCGATCCGGACGATCCGTTCGCGTGGATCGGACATACGCTCGAAGGGCGGTATGCCGTCGAGCAGCTCGTCGGCGAAGGTGGATTCGCGGTCGTCTACCGCGGCCATCACAAGGGCCTGGACGGCGCGGTCGCCATCAAATGCCTCAAGATCCCGCGTAAACTAGCCGGCGAAGAACGCGAGCGCTTCTTGCAGTCGTTCCTCGACGAAGGAAAATTGCTCCATCGACTCTCGCGCGCAAACGCGAGCATCGTGCAGGCTCTCGACGTGGGTGCGACGACATCGCCCAACGGCACATGGACGCCGTATCTCGTCCTCGAATGGCTCGACGGCGAGACGTTGGAGGACGACCTGCGGGCGCGGATTCGCAACGACGTCGCACCGCGAACGTTGGACGAAACGCTCGCGCTGCTCGAACCCGCGGCGAGAGCTCTCGCCAGCGCGCACGTGCAAGGCATCGCCCACCGCGACGTCAAGCCGGCCAACTTGTTCCTGTGCACGGTCGCCGGCAAGCGCGTCCTCAAAGTCGTGGACTTCGGCATCGCGAAAGTGATCGGCGAGTCGACCGATCTGCAGCGCGCACACGAAGCGACGGGGATGTCGCTGCACGCATTCACGCCGCGCTATGGGGCGCCGGAGCAGTTTGATCGACGCTTCGGCGCGACGGGGCCTTGGACCGATGTCTTTGCGCTCGCGCTCATCTTCGTCGAGATGGTCACCGGACGCCCGCCGATGCAAGGCGACAGCGCGCAGCTTTTCGTGGCCGCGAGCAACATCCACCACCGTCCCACGCTTCGCGCCTTCGAGGTGGACGCCGAGGTGGCGACCGACGCCATCGAACACGTGCTCCTTCGCGCGCTCGCCGTCGACCCCAAGGAGCGCTACACGACCGCGGGCGAATTCTGGGACGCGCTCATCGTTGCCGCGCGTGCAGCGGGCTCCGCTTCCGCGACGCTTGCCGTGGCCGACACGCAGATCGCGCCCGGCGCGCCTACGGAGGCCGGACTCGGACCACGCCAGACCCAACGCCAGGCGCACGTGG